>Ga0068714_10001089_pt1 | contig 42867 bp, 49 predicted proteins | sample MTBNYHSulfiMetaG_FD_62988 | JGI IMG/M metagenome (GOLD analysis project Ga0068714, IMG submission 62988) | Enrichment culture microbial communities from rom New York Harbor, USA that are MTBE-degrading - MTBE-NYH (New York Harbor Sulfidogenic)... | ecosystem: Environmental > Aquatic > Marine >... | reverse complement strand
CGCTTACAGCGATCAGCCTTCAGGCGTCAGCATGTTTGTTATCCGTTATCCGTTAACCGTTGTCCGACATTTTCTTTCGGTAAACGGTCAACAGTGAATGGTGGACCGGCTTCATGCTGATAGCTGAGTGCTGACTGCTCCATCCGTAATTTTTAGGTTCCCGGATGGAAACTAATTAATTTGTGGTCATCTTGATAAGTTCTTGGAGTTCTTCATTTAATCCCTTTAGCCTGGCGCTGATTGTCTCCTCTCCTTCCAACCGGCCTTCACCCTTACTGTAGAGTTTGTTTTTTAGTTTGCGTATTTCCATCTCGATACGATTCAGATCGGGCATTACCTGTAACGCCTCAGTCTTGACGGTTTCAGCCTGTGCGGCTACAGGTGAAAGCTCTACGGTTTCCAGCCATTTTGGAGCCCTGGCCTCCAGCCAGAAGGTGCGCTCGATAGCCTTCACAAATTCCAGGCTGACGTCCTCTTCACCGTGGACGACAAAGACCTTCAGACGGGGATTAGTGAAATTTCCAAGCCATTCCAGGAGTTCCCTTTGATCCGCATGGGCTGAAAAACCGCCCAGAGTGTGAATCTTGGCCTTTATGGCAATCTCTTCTCCGAAGAGTTTGATTTTTTGCGCGCCGTCGATGATCTGTCGCCCTGGTGTCCCCTGGGCCTGATAGCCGACGAACACGATGCGCGCGCCGGGACGCCACAGGTTGTTTCGCAGATGGTGTTTGATTCGGCCGGCATCACACATGCCGCTGGCGGCGATGATAATGGCCGGTCCCTCACTCTGATTTATGCCCCGGGACTCTTCGGTCGTGCGCGTAAAAGAGAGGGTGGGCAAGGCCAGCGGATGATCTCCTCTTCCCAGAAGGACATGGGTTTGGTCATTCAGGAACTCCGTATTATTGCGGAAGACCTCGGTAGCGGAGATGGCCAGGGGGCTGTCTATATAAATGGGTATTTCGGGCAGTAGCCCTTCGTGGTAAAAGCGGCTCAGGATGTAAATCAGTTCCTGAGTGCGTTCCACGGCAAAGGCCGGAATAATGACCTTCTCATGATTTTTTACGGCATCCTGGATGGCATGCAAAAGTTCACGATGTGTCTTTTCCTTGCTCTTGTGCAGACGGTCGCCGTAGGTGGATTCCATGAAAAGAAAATCTGCCTCCTGGATGGCGGCCGGGTCGGATACAAGCATTTGCTCTTTTTGGCCTATGTCACCGGAGAAGACCACCTTCATGGGTGGCGACACGCTGTGATCCCATATTTCGATGAAGGCTGATCCCAGAATATGTCCGGCGTCCAGAAATCGGGCGCTAAGTTGCGGGGTAAGCTGGATGAGTTCACCGTAATCTATCGGTTTGAATAGGCGCATACTGGCTTCGGCATCTCTTACGGTGTAGAGGGGGGCAGGGGGCAACCCTTTCTTCCCTCTTCTTTTGTTGCGCTTGTGTTCCCACTCTGCTTCTGTCTCCTGAATATGGGCGCTGTCCCGCAACATAATACCGCAAAGTTCATTCGTGGCCCTGGTAGTGATGATCTGGCCTTTGAACCCTTCTTTCACCAGTTTTGGTACCAGACCGCTATGGTCGATGTGCGCATGAGTAAGGAGAAGGTAGTCGATATCTCCCGGCGCATAATGAAATGTGCGGTTCCTTTTCTGTATCTCCTGGCCGCCCTGGAACATGCCGCAATCTATGAGGATGTGGATACCATTGCTATCCAGAAGGAATGATGAACCGGTAACGGTGCGTGCCGCACCCAGGCAGGTTACTTTCATGGGAGTGTCCCCTTTCGCGTGAGTTGTTGTTGCTTTATTACTATTTTTTATGGATGGTTTTCAAGGGAATAGTGAATTCATTAGATAAAAGCCGCTTGCCTTTTTAGCCCCTTTAAGGCAGGTTATTATTATGAACCGCTGGCTGTCTTTTTTGATCTTCTTCTCGGTATTCTCATTGATTTACGGCGGCGTTCATTTTTATCTCTACAGACGCATCCGGTCCCATACAAATTTCCCGCGTGCTTTTTATAAGGTATTAGCCGTTTTTCTCGGCATTATGGTGGTCTCTCCGGTGCTGTGCCGGATGTTTGTCTGGGAAAGGTTTTTTGTCTTTGGTTATGTGCTGACCCATATCTCTTCTCTCTGGATAGGCTTTATTTTTTATTTCTTCCTGGTAAGTCTAATCTTTGATTTTGGTGGGTTGGCTTATGGTCTTTTAACCCGGGGGTTCTCCAGGCAGAGGCAGGACCCCTTGCCCAGGAACTGCGGTTTGTTCATTATGACTATCATCATTCCCTTAGCTATATGCACCTATGCCTATTACGAGGCCCTTAATATCCGGGTGACGAATGTCCTCATCCATACTGCGAAGCTGCCGGAAGGAATTAACGAGCTGGTCATCGCCCAGATTTCAGATGCCCATCTGGGAGTCATTATCGGTGAGGTGAGGCTTAAAAAGATAACCGGGTTGCTTCGCAAGATTAATCCGGACATGATTGTTTCAACCGGCGACCTGGTGGATCAGGAGGTAGATAATATAGACCATCTGGCGGGCGAGCTTAGGTCCTTGACCCCGCCCCTGGGGAAATATGCGGTAATGGGTAATCATGAGTTTTATGCCGGCGTGGAAAAGTCTTCTGAATTTATAAAGAAGGCCGGGTTTAGGTTATTGAGAGGGGAGCGCATCAATGTAAGGGGAATAATTAACATAGTTGGGATCGACGACCCGGCCGGTAGGCCTTTTGGGGGCAAGGGAGAAACCGGGGCGGCGTCATTGGTGGCCCGCTGCGATCCGGGGTTATTCACACTTTTTCTCTTTCACCGTCCGCCTAATTCGGAAGATTACGTAACTAATTTGCCCATAGACCTCCAACTATCCGGCCACACGCATGGCGGGCAGCTTTATCCATTTAGCTTTGTCACAAGGATTTTCTTTCCGCTCAAGACCGGACTTTATGTACTAAACGGCCGGAGGCTTTATGTCAGCCGTGGAGTCGGCACCTGGGGGCCTCCTCTGAGATTCCTGACTCCACCGGAGATTGTGGTGGTTAGATTGACCCGGGGGCCTTTTCACCAAAGATCAGGGCAGTGAATACGTATATCTCGGCCCCGCTGCGCCAGCAATCCCCATCCAGACCGGCCTTGTAACAGGTATGTTCGAGAAAAGTAAGCTTATCCCAGTTCTGTTCGGTGGCCACCTGGGGGAGTAAAACACCGCGATTGAACCCCCTGATAATATAGAGTCCGTGCCTTCCCACTTCTATTTGGTCGATATTATCGATCTTTCTCAGAGGCGACAGCACCGATATCTCGATGTCGATACCAGGGAGTTCGTCGGCCGTAAGCGGCGCAAACCGTGGGTCCTTAAAGGCAGCGGAACAGGCCATTTCACGCACTGTTTGATGAAGCGGTTGAGCGGAAGAAAATATGCCGATACAACCCCGAAGGCGCTCTCGTTTGTGGAGGGTGACAAATGCCCCGTGAGGGGCGTTGATTTCACCGCCGGCGGGCAGGGTTGTATTTTCGCGGGCGCCGAGGAGATAATCCTTAATCTCTTCTCTTGCCAGTCGGAGGAGTATCTGTTTTTCCTCAGGCGTGAGGCTGAATTCTTTCATGGTGGGTTATTATACAACAATCGAGATAAAATCGGGCTTTTTTTGTAGTTGCCACGCCACGATAATTTTATTAAAGTCGTTTTGGGCTATGCGAGGCTGGATTTAGCCATGCGCCACCTTTTTCTGATTATTTTAACATGTATAATTTTTAGCACACCGGGCTGTATGACTACGGCCTATCGGTTGGCAACAGACGAACGAACGGTTTGTTGTTGTGTCGATGATACGGTCATCGCAACCAGGATACGCAAGAGCTTCATCGATGACCCTATACTAAGTGTCTTTAACATCAAGGTCATGGTTCACAAGGGGCATGTGGTCTTAGCCGGAATTATTAAACCCGGTTCCCAGGTTAAACGCGCTACTTTTCTGGCGCGGAGAGCGCCCGGTGTGCGTGATGTGAAAACTTATTTTTTGTCCGGGCGTAAACCGGGGCATTCCCTTAATGGTTTTATTGACGATTGCCTGATTACGAGCCGGATTAATACGAAACTTGTCGGTGACCCTAATCTCCGGGTTTTTCAGATAGATGTCTATACGGTTTGCGGGCATGTGGTTATGGCCGGGATAGTCAACAGCAAAGAACGCGCCAGGCTGGCTGTAAAATATGCTCATGGAGTCTCCGGTGTGCGCAAGGTCCAGTCTTTTATCATGGTCGGTAAAGGAGACAGCCTTTTTTAAGTGTTTTGTAACTACTCAGGTTCAAAGTTCCAAGGTTCGCGGTTGGCTATAAATGGAGGGAAGATGAGATGATTGAACGGTACTCGCGGCCGGAAATGGCCCGTATATGGTCGCTGGAAAATAAATACCGCACCTGGTTAAGGGTGGAGATATTGGCCTGCGAGGCCTGGTCCAAACTGGGGGTTATCCCTAAGGAGGCCTTGCAGGTAATAAAGAAGAAGGCATCTTTTTCTGTAGCTCGCATAGACGAGATAGAAAAAGAGACGAGGCACGACGTTATAGCCTTTTTAACCAACGTGGCCGAAAACGTCGGGCCGGAGGCCCGGTTTATCCACTGGGGGCTGACCTCATCGGATATCCTGGATACGAGTATGGCCCTTCTTCTCAAAGAGGCGGCGGACCTTATTATTGAGGATGTGCATAAGCTGCTCTCGGTTATCAAGAGGCGGGCCTTGGAACACAAGGACACGGTTATGATCGGCAGGTCGCACGGCATTCATGCCGAGCCTATCACTTTCGGCCTGAAACTGGCCATCTGGCATGATGAGATGCGGCGCAACCTGGACCGCTTAAAGGAGGCCGGAGAGACCATTGCCTACGGGAAGCTTTCCGGCGCAGTGGGTACTTTTGCCAATATCGACCCGGAGGTGGAGGCCTATGTCTGCCGGAAGTCCGGTCTCAACCCGGCCCCGGCCTCGTCACAGATTATCCAGCGTGATCGCTACGCCCACTTCTTTAACACCCTAGCCGTCCTGGCCGGTTCCTTAGAAAAGATTGCGGTTGAGATCAGGCATCTTCAGAGGACAGAGGTCTTAGAGGCCGAAGAATATTTCAGCGCCGGTCAGAAAGGCTCTTCGGCCATGCCCCATAAACGCAACCCTATCAATTCTGAAAACATCTGCGGGTTGGCGCGATTGGTGCGTTCCTATGCCGTAGCCGCTATGGAGAACATCCCTCTCTGGCATGAGAGAGATATAAGCCATTCCTCAGTAGAACGGGTTATTGCCCCGGATGCCACCATACTGGTTGATTTTATGCTGCATCGCGCTACAAACCTCCTTGATCGTCTGGTCGTTTATCCCGAACGGATGGCTGAGAACCTGCGGAAGACAGGCGGACTGATATTTTCGCAGCAGATACTTCTCCTTTTGACGCAAAAGGGGGTAAGCCGGGAAGAGGCATACCGCATAGTGCAAAGAAATGCCATGCGTGCCTGGGAGAGGGGAGGGGACTTTAAGAAACTCCTTCTGAAGGATAAAGACCTGGCGCATCATATAAGCAGAACAGAACTTGAGCAGGCCTTCGATCTCAGACATCACCTGAAACACGTGGATACTATATTCAAGCGGGTATTTAAGTAGCAATTAGCGATCAGCCTTCAGCTTTAGGCTTCCGCTGACAGCTGACAGCCGATGGCTGATAGCTCAAAATTGGAGAAATACATGGATAATGAAAAAGAGCGCCTTAAGGCCATCCTTATTGAAAAATCTTACCAAAAACGGAAAGTTGTCCTTACTTCCGGCCGGGAGAGTGATTTTTATATAGACTGCAAACAGACTACGCTTTCGGCGGAAGGGGCTTATTTAGTGGGAAAGGTGATGTTTGAACGTATCCGTAAGGCCCCGGTGAAGGTTCAGGGCGTTGCGGGAATGACCTTAGGCGCTGATCCGATGGTTGCGGCCATAGCCGTGGCCAGTCATATAGCCGGGAATCCCATCCATGCCCTTATCATCCGTAAGGAACCCAAGAAGCATGGAACAGCTTCCTGGATTGAGGGTAAAAATAACTTACCAGTGGGGGCCGCAGTGACTATAGTGGAAGACGTGGTAACAACCGGCGGCACCCTCCTTAAGGCCATAGAGAAGGCCGAGGCCGAGGGATTCAAGGTCGTCCAGGTATTGGCCCTGGTTGATCGTAACGAAGGTGGAAGGGAATTACTTAAAGAGAAAGGCTATGACCTTGAAGCTGTTTTTGTGCGTGAAGATTTGGTGAAATAGCATCTTATGGGATACTGAGAATAAGTATTGAGGAGGACGACGGATGCCGATTTATGAATTTCGCTGTTTGGACTGTCAGCATATCTTTGAACTTCTGGCGTTAAATAAAGAGGACCGGATTGAAGCCAAATGTCCCAAATGCGGATGTGATTCCTTCGAGAGGGTTCTGAGCTGTTCTAATTATACTATGGGCGGTGGCCGGTCTGGAGCAGGTTCCAGTGGTACGAGCGTGAATAACCGTTCTTGCGCGGGAGGCAGTTGCACGACTATCGACATCCCCGGGCCGTCCAAATAGCTTGCGGAGGTTAAATCTAGATAACAGATGGCGGGCGGGTCTAGGTGTTCTCTATTCCTTTCGATCCGGTTGCATACCCAGGGTATCTGCAAAATATTTATTCATATCATCTTCGATCGATTCGGAAAAATATTCCTCCGGCAATACAAAAACATCTTCTGCCGCGTCCTGAGTTATACCCGGATGGCGTCTTTCCAGGTCCTGGATCAGGCGGTCCTGCTCTTTCAACCGACACATCATTTTGTGCGCCGCACGCAAGAAATCGAAATGCTTCAGGGTCTGACGGATGGAGACCTTTATTTCTTCATTGTCCCAGGGCTTGGTAAAAAACCGGAAGACCTCGCCTTCGTTGATGGCCTTGACGACCGTCGGAGCATCACTCTGTCCGGTAAGAACAATCCGGGCCACGGCAGGATATTTCTCTTTGACGATATTTAATAATTCAAGCCCGTTCATTCCAGGCATACCCAGGTCGGAGATGATCAGGTCAACTGTTTTAGTCTGCAAAATGTCCAGGGCTTCTGCGGCGCTGCTGGCCGTAAGTACCGCATATTCTTCATTCCGCAAGGTCCTTTCCAGACTCCTCAGAACATTGGCCTCATCATCTACAAGCAAAACAGTATGCGCATAATTTCCCATCGATCACTTCCGTATTGTCAAAAGATTCACCGCATGAACCAGAATATAGAATACAGAATTCAGAAGTCAGAATTGAAAATGTCTCGATCCTTTCATCTTTCTTCTGTTTTCTGGCTCCTGTATTCTGACTTCTGTCTTCTATCTTCCATTTTCGGAGTAAGGGCATAAAAACTTTAATAAGTCGGTTAGTGGTCAATTCGTAAAAAAGCCTTTTCATCGCAGAGTCGCAGAGAAAAACTTTGGCCACCAAGGCACCAAGACACAAAGGAATAATCTTAGTCGTAGTGGCTTGGTGTCTTAGTGGCTGAATAGTTATAAATTCCTTTAACATGTTATCTCGGCGTTCTAAGCGACCCCTGCGGTGAATTTGACTTTTCCAAAGGGGGGCAGGGGGATTTTCAGATGAAGCTCATAACGAACGAAATGTGATGTTTTGCTCGTTTATCTCTTTTAATGGATTAATTTTTTAGGCCGATATGAATTTAAGAAGCAGGTAAAGTTGTGACCGGGCGACGTAGCGCCGCTATAATCTTTGGGGAATATATGATGAAGAATAAGGCGATAAAATCTCCAGCACTATCGGATAAACCGGCGTGGATCGGTGTAGGATTAGGGTTGCTCTTCTGGCCCATTGAGTCCGCTATTCATGCTTATATATTCCATGAGGGCACTCTTATCCAGCAAGTCTTTAGCCCGGCAGCACATGAACTTTGGATGCGCGGCTTAATTACGCTTATATTCATTACATTCGGTGTCTATACCCAGTTCGGTATCAATAGCCGCAAACGGACCAATGAGATACTGCGTGAAAGCGAAGAAAAGCTCGCCGGTATCGTTTCGTCCGTGACAGATCAGATGATTATGGTGGATGAGCAGTTTAACATCGTGTGGGCCAATAATGTAGCCAAGGAGTTATCCGGATCAGACATGGCTGGCAAAAAATGTCATGTTGTTTACCATGGACGTGATACCAAATGTGAACCATGTATAGTCAAGAAGGTTTTTGAAGATGGCCGGGTTCACGAATTTGAAACACAAATTATGGGGGCCGATGGTAAGCAGCACATCTTCTGGGGTACGGCCAGTGTGGCCGCACGGCGTAAAGACGGCCGTCCCGGTATGGTAGTTGAGTTTCTACGTGATATTACCGAACGCAAAAAGGCCGACGAGGAGTTAAAGAGGTACCAGGGGCAGCTTGAAAACATGGTGGAAGAGCGCACTGCCGAACTAACGGCAACTAACGAAGAATTTCAACAGGAAATTGCCGAACGCAGGCAGATGGAAGAAGAATTATTACGGATTAAAATGAACCTGGAGGAAGCAAATCACCATCTCAAGCAGAACCAGGCCCAACTGGTGCAGTCGGAGAAGATGGCCTCCATCGGCCAACTGGCCGCGGGTGTGGCCCATGAGATCAACAATCCGGTGGGATTCATCAACAGCAATCTGACCACACTGGATGAGTACCGACGGGACCTGACCACACTCATTAATAATTACATGGAACTCGAACAGTTGGCGGACAGGGATCCGGCGCTATCCAATAACCATGACTTGGCCGGCGCCTTAGAGGCCATTCGGAACTCGAAAGAGAAAATGGATATAGACTTTGTCCTCGGCGACTTTGATAAGGTCATTGCCGAGTCCAAGGAGGGAATGGATCGGATCAAGAAAATCGTGCAGGATTTAAAGGACTTTTCGCACGTGGACCAGGCCGAACTGAACTGGGCGGATTTTAATAAGGGCATGGAGAGCACCTTAAACATCGTCTGGAACGAACTTAAATACAAGGCCAAGGTGACGAAGGAATATGGCGATATACCGGAGGTTTACTGCTACCCGCAACAGGTCAACCAGGTCTTCATGAACCTTTTGGTCAATGCCGCCCATGCTATTGAGGATAAGGGTGAGATAAAGATAAGCACGGCGCATTTGGATGGCGCCGAGCCAATGGTGGAGGTCCGCATAAGCGATACCGGGAAGGGTATCCCGCCGGAGAACCTGTCCAGGATATTCGATCCCTTTTTTACCACCAAACCGGTGGGGAAAGGGACGGGGCTTGGCCTTAGTATGGTTTACAGCATCGTCAAGAAACACGACGGCGAGATCAAAGTGGAGAGCGAGGTAGGCAAGGGGACCACCTTTGTCATTAGGCTGCCGGTAAATGGAACGAGGACAAAAGAAGGCGATACTTCGGATACTGGTTAGCGAAGGGTAGGGGGTTAGCATGGAAAACAGCACCATACTCATCGTAGATGACGAGGCCAACATCTTGCAGGCATTGAGGCGAGTCTTCCGCCGGGAGCCTTACCGGGTACTTACGGCCTCCAGTGGTGCGGAGGGGGTCGAAATCCTGCAGAAAGAGCATGTTGACCTCATCATCTCTGACCAGAGGATGCCGGAGATGGATGGAACACAGTTTCTGGCCAGGGCAAAGGAACTATATCCGGAGACGATTCGTATCATCCTGAGTGGATACACAGACGTCAATTCCATTACCGAGGCCATCAATGTCGGCAATGTTTATAGGTTCATTTTAAAGCCGTGGGAAGATGAGGCCCTAAGAACCACTATTAGGGAATCCCTGGATATTGCGCGTCTGCAAAGGGAAAACAAGGCGCTGACCGAAACCATTAAGGAACAGAATGAGGAGCTTAAGTATCTTAATAAGAATCTGGGGAAAGAAGTGGAAAACAGGATAGCCGAAATTAAATTGCAGAATGAGGCCCTGAAACTGGCACGGGACATCTTGGAAAGTCTCCCTATAGCAGTGCTCGGTACGGATAACGAAGGGTCTATAGCACTGGTAAATAGTCTGGCCCGGGGTTACTTTGAGCCGGAAGGCCAGGCACTCCTTGGTTCTAACTTAAGGCATCATTTTGGCAAGGAACTGATAGGGATTATTGCTGATGCCATAAATTCTGAAGAGCAGAAAGAGGGGCAATATAAACATACAGATGGTAGCAGTTTTGACGTGTACTGTATCCCGCTTTCCAGAGGTAATTTTGAAGTGCCCCGTTCTGGAACGGTGATTTCGTTTTTAAATCGGCCACAAAGTCAATCGGCCACAAAGTCACCAAGACACGAAGAATGAATATGAGTTTGAAACCACTATCCACAAAAGAGGAGTCCATTGCCGGAAAAATTATAGATGCAGCTTACACTGTGCATAAAACATTAGGGCCGGGATTGCTGGAAAAAGTTTACGAGGTTTGTTTTTGTCATGAGCTTTCCAAAAGAGGCTTAAGATGCCAAAGGCAAATGGATATCCCGATTGTGTATGATGGTATAGTGTTTGATGACGGCTTACGTTTGGATGTCTTAGTGGAAGAGCTTGTCATTTGTGAACTGAAAGCGGTAGAGGAAACGAACCCTGTCTGGCAGGCACAAATACTTAGTCATCTAAAACTGACAGGCAAACGGCTCGGTTTTCTTATCAATTTTAACGTGCCGGTTATCAAAAATGGTATCAAAAGAATTATTCTATAGTTTTAGTGTCTTTGTGTCTTAGTGGCTAAAAAATACTTGAGAATTCAAAAGATAAGGTTTGACTATGGAAGACACAACCAAAACCATCCTGCTGGTAGATGACGAAGAAAATATCCTATCTTCCCTGCAGCGCCTTTTACGGCGGGAAAATTATAATGTCATAACAGATACCAGTCCTGCGAAGGCCCTTGAGATCCTGAAACACGAACCTGTCTCTCTCATTATATCCGACCAGAGAATGCCGGATATGGATGGAACTGAATTTCTGGAAAAGGCCAGGGATATCCAACCGGAGGCCGCACGCATTATGCTGACCGGGTATGCGGACATAAGTGCCGCTATGGCCGCCATAAACCAGGGACAGGTCTATCGCTTTATAACCAAGCCCTGGAACGATCTTGACTTAAAAACAACCATAAAGCAGGCTATTGACTTTTATAATCTAAGGCAGGAAAATCAGAGGCTCTTTGATCTGACGGTTCGGCAAAACGCCGAGCTTAAAGAGCTAAATGAAAACCTGGGAAAGAAGGTTGAAGAACGCACCCAAGAGATAAATCGCCTCTATAAAGAACTTCAGTCGAGTTATTTCAAGACCATTCGCATCTTCATGGACCTCATGCAGATGTATGACCCGGCCTTGGGGGGCCATGCCAAGAGGGTGGCCGTCCTTTCCCGGCTCTTAGCCGAAAAGTGTAAGTTACAGGGAGAAGAATTGGATGTTGTAGAGGCTGCCGGCTCCCTCCATGACGTGGGCCTGATCGGTATCCCGCGAGAGATAATCAGAAAGAAGGGTTCGGAGCGTACCGCAGCAGAAGAGGCCCTCTATAAGCAACACCCGGGCCTGGGCTATGCGATCCTTAATTCCGTACCTAATTTGGATCAGGTCAGTATATTGGTCAAATCACATCATGAGCGGTTTGATGGCGCCGGGTATCCGGACAGGCTGAAGAAAGAAGAGATACCCTTGGGGGCGCGTATCATAGCCGTGGCCGATGGTTACGATCATTTCCTGGCCCGCGGGGGTATATCGAAAGAAGACGCTTTATTTTATTTACGCAAATTGGCCGGGAACGTATTGGACCCGGTGGTAGTCTCCACTGCCGTAGAAGTGTTGTCGACGATCAAGACGGCAGCCAAGGCAGAGGAGGCGGTTACCCTTGAAGATTTAAGGCCGGACATGATCCTGGCGCGGGAATTGAAAACCCATTCCGGCCGGCTGCTTATGCCAAAGGACGCCGTCCTTAAAGAAGCGTATCTGGAAAAGATCAGGAAATTTCATGAAATAGACCCCATAGTGGGGTGGATTTATGTGTACAGATAGAAAGCTCATAGCCCATAGCTCATAGCTCATGGCTGATAGCTGATGGCAATGGCAAATCACAAAGCCATTCACGAATTCCTTCGTGCCTTCGTGTCTTTGTGGCAAATTTGGTTCCGACTTGTTCGGATTTAAGGATTGATTATGTCTAAACGGTATGTAGTCAGGAATGTAAAAATAGATGAGGCCGGGCCGGGATCGGTAGTAGGTAAAGACATACTAAACCCCCAGGGACAGATGATCCTGGCGAAGGGGTCCAGACTGGAAGCGGACCTCATAGATAGACTCAAGCGGTTAGGTGTCAGCAGTATTCCCATTGAGACGGAAGAGGAGGCGGCCCGTGTTGACCCAAAGGCCCTGGAAGAAAAAATGCAAGGGGTGGACACCTTAATTGAAAGAAAATTCCGCCGGACCTCTCCCGATAACCGCACCATGATGGGGCTAAAAGAGATATTCAGGGAGTTTATGAAGGGAAAGATCGGCAATGGATCGTGAAGAGATCAGAGCGAAGATAAAAGAGACCGCTGAGGTGGCCACTATCTCCGCGGTGGCCTTCCAGACCGCACAGCTCCTTAGAAATCCAGATGTAGCCGTTAATAAGGTCACGGAGATCGTCAGCCTCGATCAGTCATTAACCGCAAAGATACTCCGCCTTGTCAACTCATCGTTTTACGGCTTTCAGGGACGGATCAGTTCTCTTTCACAGGCTGTGGTCCTTTTGGGTTTCAATACAGTGCGGAATGTTATCCTTTCGGTTTCCGTGCTCAAGGCGTTTTCCGGTGATAAGGGGTGTAAGGTCTTTGACGCAGGCAAGTTCTGGGGACATTCCGTAGGCACGGCCTTTGTCGCCAAAAATCTGGCCGAACATATCAAGTTTAAAGAGCCTGAGGATGCCTTTATTGGCGGCCTGTTGCACGACATAGGCCGGGTCTTTATAGTCCAGTTTCTGCGGCCGGAGGTGGGAAAAATCTTCGATCTTATGATTAAAGAAGATATACCCATGCGGGAGGCCGAGGAAAAGGTATTAGATGCGGATCATGCCTGGATAGGTTATGTGATGGCCAAGAACTGGCATTTCCCGCCTGTACTCTGTTCCGCTATAGGCCTTCATCATGCTCCAAACGGCAAGGATGAGGAATTTCTTCTGGCCTCGATCATTCATCTGGCGGATATAATCTGTCGGGGTATGGATCTCGGGTGTGGGGGTGATGACTTTATCCCTGATGTCAGCCCGGCCGCATGGCGGGAACTCTCCATGTCCCTGGAAGATGTAAGGGTCTTAATACAAAAAACAGGTGAAAACCTTTATCAGATCGAGGAATTTCTGACTATATTGCGCTCGTAGAATTTCAAGTCTTCAGGAAATTGTGTGGGTAATAAGTAGTCTATCATTCCCGCAAGAGTGGGAATCCAGAAAGGAACTGGATGCCGGATCAAGTCAGGCATGACGTTTTTATGTATTTACCCGCCGGAGTAATAATTTACAATGTTTGGGAACAGGTGAAAATTAAATATGTTCTCTGTGTGCTCTGTGGTTAATCTTTTGAATATGAATGGTCGGGGCGAGAGGATTTGAACCTCCGACTCCCTGCTCCCAAAGCAAATTAAGACGCATTTCACGCCTTTTCATACCCTTTCAATTCTATTCAAAACTGCTTGACATTACATAAAAAAAGCCTTAGTTTCCTCTTCATAGCATTGCACTATTTTTCACCCTTAACAAGGTGTTTTTTGTACCCCATTTTGTACCCCGAAAAAAGGCCATGAGAACTGAAAGGAGAAGGAATATATGGGACTTACAGACTTACAGATAAAGAAACTGGCATCCCGTGAGAAACGTTATGAAGTATCAGACGGGAAGGGGTTGTCAATTCGGATTATGCCTTCCGGCGCAAAGTCTTGGCTTTATCGGTACCAGTTTGATGGTGCACCCCGTAGAATGACGCTGGGTGCGTATCCGGGCATCTCATTGGCAGAGGCAAGAAAACGCCACGGTCAAGCTATGATGGACGTTCAACGCGGGATTGATCCGGGTCAACAGGCCAAGGCAGCCAAGGCAAAACGGAAAGCGGAGCCGACCTTTAAGGATTTACTTGATGAATTTTGGGATATGGAACTACTACAAAAACCATCTGGCAAGGAACGAAAGCGGCTTGTCGAAAAAGACGCGATCCCTACCTGGAAAAAACGCAAGGTCTCATCAATGACACGCCGGGATGCTGTCTTACTTCTTGATAAAGTACGGAAACGGGCGCCGGTCGCTGCAAACCGTTTACAAGGTGTTTTAGTGCGAATGTTCAATTTTGCCTGTGAGCGGGGCATTATCGACTTTTCCCCTCTCGTGGGGATGCGCCGGGGAGAAGAAAACTCCCGGTCACGAGTGCTGACAGACAATGAAATAAAAACCCTCTGGAACTGTCTGGAACTGGAAAGAACAGACATTGACATCTATCGTTTAACAAAACTCGCATTAAAGGCAATCTTATTGACCGGGCAAAGGCCGGGGGAAGTGGCAGGAATGGCCTGGGATCAAATTGACGGCGAATGGTGGACCATCCCAGCGGATCATCGAAAGAACAATGAGACAAACTGTGTCCCTATCCTTCCCATGTTGGCCGATATTATAGAAACGGCGCGGGTTTATTCGAGCGATTCTCACTATGTATTTAGATCATCCTATAAGCAAGACATGCCCGTAACGGTCAGGGCGCTGGCAAATGCGATCAGGCGGCATAGCGTCGAAATGGGAATTGTCGAGCGATTCACGCCTCACGATTTACGGCGAACCTTGAGAACACGTCTTGCGGAGCTTGGCATATCGGATATCGTGGCCGAACGTATCCTGGGGCATAAGCTTCAAGGCGTCCTGGGCATTTATAACCGCCATTCCTATGACGTGGAAAAGCGTCAAGCCCTTGCCCTATGGGAGCGGCGGTTGCGTGAAATACTGGGCCTTTCTGAATCAATCTCAAACATCATACCCTTTGCAAGATAAATATAGGGAGACGCAATAATGGAAAAAGTCAAAATTTCAGGACCGATACATCGTGAACGTTATCATTACGAATGGAAATTGACCCAAGATGAAAAGGAAAATTTAAGGGAGATTCTAAAAGACTTCAAGCCTCACTGTGTCAAAGATTTTATCCCGCACTTTGAATATTTATGTCAGTGTGTCTTGACCGTATCTGAAGGGCGGGAGGGAACATATAAGCGCCCAAGCAAAGAGGACCATAGAGATAATATTCGAGACGCAATAAAGACCTTAGAGGAGGCACGCGCCGTTGTTAAAAAAATAAAAAAAGGACGTCTTTATTCGTTTTTGCCGTATAGCTTAAAAGAGCCATCCGAATATGATTGGGGTGCCTCATTGACAGAAAGCCAAAGCCTTGCGTTTGGGATTGATAGACAAATAGGTGAACTAATCAATATATTTAAAAACTCACCAGACTTTTTACCAAAGCGGGGTAACGCAACAATTAGAGAAGATTTTGGCGCTGCGATAGCTGACGCCTACATGGAGCACCTCGGAAGACCCACAACGACAATTTCAACAAACCCACAGAAAGGCCAATTTCAAAATACACTCTCATTTGCGTTTAAGGTGGTCGGACTCCCCAACGAAGACGTTTCCAAGATTGCCAGGGCGGTTTGCCCCAAAAAAAGAGGATGGAAACCCCGAAAAAAAGTTGCTTAGTATCCTCTAACTAAAGCTTTTCATTATGCTTTAATACCCCTCAAGGAACGAACTTGAGGGGTATTTTTATTTTAGGGGGTGCGAACATGATTGAGACGCAAAGAATTATCCGAAAACCCGAATTGTTTTCGAAGCTAAGCCTGAGTGATGCTACGATCTGGCGGTTAGAAAAAGCTGGTAAATTTCCTCGACGAATAAAATTAGGTGGAAATTCGGTTGGATGGTTCGATGGTGAAATCAATGCTTGGCTGGCAAAAAAAGCCGGGGACAGAGGGACAAAATGAGCGGCTTGCATCCCACGCATCTTGAAGACCTGCGGAAATCCGGCCTTTCCGATGAAACTATCCGAGAAGCTGAGATTGCGACCGTGATCCCGTGTGACATAAATAAGGCGTTAGGTTGGAACGTGCCGGGGTTGACGTCCTGTTACCGTATTCCCTATCCGGGGACGGACTTCAGCCGTTATCGCTGTTTTTATGAAGACGGTGCCGGGCCTAAGTATTTACAGAAGAAGGCTACCGGCAACCGGCTTTATGTCCCCCATTCCGTCAAATCTGTTCTTCAGGATACCGCCGTTGACCTATACCTAACCGAGGGCGAGAAAAAAGCGCTGAGGGCTGCCCAGGATGGCCTAACCTGCATCGGCCTAAGCGGTCTGTGGAATTGGTCAAATGGCAACAAAGAACTGATCCCGGACTTTGACCAGATAGGATTTGAAGGCCGCCGGGTTTACATCGTCCCCGATAATGATTGGCTAAATCCAAACAGGCACGGATACAAAAAAAACTTACGGCAAGCTATTAGCGGCCTGGGTGAGCGATTACAAGAGCGGGGGGCAACCGTCGAAATCATTATTTTGCCAGAAGGCAAGAAAAAAATAGGGCTCGATGACTACCTTTTGGGGAACTCGATAGATAAAATTAAGGAACTTCCACTGATGAAATTATCTGAATTGAAAGCCGAAAAATCCCAAAAGTTTGATCCCAGGGAGTACACGGAACAAATTTTGGATATGTACAAAAAGCGCATCCTTTATGTCGGCCTTTATAATCGTGGTTACTTGTACGGATACGAGCCATGCCGGAACGTTTATAAGGATTCTGAGGGCACGATCAGAAACCTATTGCGGACTAAATTTCAATTAAACTCGTCATACCAGATCGGCGAAGTCATCCGGGACATCTCCGAGTGTGTGTATGTTTCAGAGTTACCAAGACAACCCCATTGGAGGCTAATAAATTTAGAGGACAAAATTTTCGACGTGTTGACCGGGGCTTATGTTGAGACAGACGATCATTTTTTCTTACAGCATGTTCCACAAAAATTAGATGAAAATCAAAATGCGTGCCCACAAATAGACAAGCTGTTTCAGGACTGGGTGGGGCCGGATCGGAAAATTATTCTTTATGAGCTTTTAGCTTTTTGCTTAATTCGTAACTACTTTTACACGAAATTTTTCTTTATCTATGGCTCTGGCAGCAACGGCAAAAGCGCATTTTTGAGACTTTTAAAGCGGTTTTTGGGTGGCCATAACGTCTCTTCAATAGCGGCTAATCAACTTGTGTCCAATCGCTTCGCAACAGTAAAATTACATGGAAAACTCGCCAATGTCTGCGGGGAGATCGGGTTAAACGTAATCAAACACTCCGATCTATTAAAGTCTCTAACCGGGGAAGATGAGATTTATTGCGAGGAAAAGTTTAAAGCAGGATTTTCCTTTGTCAATACGGCCAAAATCATTTTTAACGCAAACGCAATTCCCGTAACAACGGACAAGACCCATGCCTTCTACCGCCGGTTTTATCCTGTGCATTTCGATCATACTTTCGATCATGGTGATCCTAAGATTTTAGACAGCTTGCCACACGCAGAATACCAAGGACTCCTGCACGTCCTTCTCTACGAAATATTACCCATGCTGATTGCACGGGATTTTCGCTTTTCAATTGACTTGGATGTAACGGAATTAGAACAGCAGTACGAAGATTTATCTAATCCGCTGGAAAGATTTATTGCCGAGTTTTTTGAAGAAGATGTTGACGGCATAGTTCCTAAACAGGCGTTGGTGGAACTGTTTAGCCGATATTGCCGCACGCAAGGATTAAAGCAGGTAAGCGATAGCGAAGTTGGTAAATATCTGAAGGACTTCAAATTAACACAAGTTAGGCTTAGCGAATTGGATATTGCCTTCTGGCGTGACAAAATGGAAGTTGATATTTCTCTCCGCCCGCGAGTGTGGACAGGGCTTGCATTTCGAGGCCGTCACGATGTCACCAGTTTTAAGGCGTTTTCTAATCGCATACGTAGAAGGGAGAAAAAAGAAGAAGCAAAAGAAGAAGTAAGTTTTACATATAGAAATCAAAATGCCGGTGACAGTGGTGACAGCGGTGACAACGAAGAAAAAAAGAAGTCTCTTTTCCTTTCAGTTGATGATGAACCGTCACAGGAGGTTTTGCCATGGAGATGATAGCCGAGCTAAAGGAAATGGGGATTGAAGTTGCTATTGAAGAGAACAGGCTGCGATTTACCCCAGAAGAGAAAATAACCCCAGACCTTTTAAGCAGGATTAAGGCGAACAAAAAGGACATCGTCCGGGCGTTAAGGCAGGCCCAGGAGACAAACCCCGCATTTTGTTCCTGGCTAAAGGCAACGGTCGAACAATGCCAACTACCATGCTGGGTCTGGAGCAAGGATAAAGGCAACGGTCGCACGTGTGAACATTTTAGGCGATATATGAACTCAATAGGTCGGTGGTAAATGGCACTAAACAAACAGTCTTTAAAACTTTTAGAACAAGTGCAAGAAATAATAAGTGAGTATAATTTCCCGCTCAGCTTGCGTCAGTTGTATTATCAGTTAGTAGCCCGGCAAATCATCCCAAATCGCCAGGAAGAGTATCGCAAGCTATCCAGATTATGCGTTATTGGAAGAGATAAAGGGCTGCTGGCGGAGACGGCTTTTGCCGATCGGCTGCGGGAAGTTGATAAACCAAGCGCCTGGACTGATTTGGCTGATTTCATGGACACCGTCATTAACGCCTATAACAAAGACAAATGGCAAAACCAGGACACCTATATCGAGATATGGACAGAAAAAGACGCGCTACGTGGTGTCATCGCACCAATTACGCATGCCTATGACGTGACTCTCCTCGTAGTGAGAGGGCAGGTGAGCCGTACAGCCATTTATGAAAGTTACCAGCGCTTTGCCAAAAAGATGGAAGGCGGCAAAACGTGTCGTTTATATTATTTTGGTGACTTCGATCCAAGCGGTTTCTCCATTTACCACAGCCTGGTAGATAGATTGCAAGGTTTTGGCCCTTACGGGGAAAGAATATATTTTGAGCGATTAGCACTGACGCGCGAACAAATCGCCACTTACAACTTGCCTCAAGACCCGGCTAAACAATCAGACCCTAATTATAAAAAGTTCGTGGCGGAATATGGCGATAACGTGGTCGAGCTTGACGCGCTGCCGCCGGATGCGCTGCGTGGTCTTATACAGGAGTCTATTGAGATGAATATCAACAGGGAACTTTTAGCACTTGTGCAAGAAATTGAGCGTGCGGAGCAGACAAGGCTGCAATCACTTCCGACATTTTAAAATAGACAAAAGGAGAATGAAAAATAATCATGTCACCATTTGCACCGAAGCGACCATGTCCTGGGGCAGGAATGAGAAGAAACAGTTGTCCAAATCTTATCGCTAAAGGGGAACGATACTGTTCCATGTGTATGCCTGCCCATACAAAAGAGAAGCACGCCCAGAGTCGAGAGTACGAACAAACACCCGGAAGGCAATGGATGAAAAGCAGAAGGTGGCGGAAAGCCAGGGAGATTTTTCTTAATGAACATCCGCTTTGCGCTGAATGTCTGAAAGAGAGCCGAGACAAGGCCGCAACGATTGTCGATCACATCAAGCCACACCGTGGAGATTACGAACTGTTCTGGGATACGACAAACTGGCAGGCACTTTGTGCTAGCCATCATTCAAGTAAAACTAACAGCGAGGACGGCGGATACAGTAACCCGATAAGGCGTAGGGGAGGGCCATGATAATCTCTGGAAGGGTAGAAAATGTTAACCAGGTGGCAGGCTCGCGCATGTTTTCGCAAAATTAGGCTTTTCCAAGTGGAAATTTTGAAAGGGGCTGAAAATCATGGCAATGCTGACCTGTGAAAGCTGTCAAATTGAATTTGAAGGCCGATCAAATCGCCGCTATTGCTCTATCCCATGCCGAAGGAGGGCGGAAATGGTGGAGCGAAAACGCAAAAAAAAGGAACGCTATCAGACATGGCTGGCTTCCCTGTCACCGGAAGACAGGGCCTTCTGGGACAGTTTCCCGGAAGTTAATATCAATGACTTTCAGACACCGGAACAACAAAAAGCCTGGGACTCAATGCCGACGGAATGGGGAAAAGAACCGCCCTTAAAAGGCCATAAAAGGAGGAAATACCGATGAAAGAACATGAAAAAAAAGAACTTGAGAAACTGGAATCGCTGCGGAAAACGATCGAGGCGTCACCGCTGACGCAACAGATCATCGCGGAAAAGGCCGCCGCTACCCTGGCAACGCGCCAGGCTGCTGCGAATGAAATTGAAATCCTGCGGACGGAACGGGACGAAGTCATCCCGAAACTGCAAGCGGACCTGAAGACAAAAGAGGCTAAATATCTGGAGGCGAAAACCGCGCTGGACGCTGCAACGGGCGAATTTCAAACGGCAAGGGCCGCGCTGTCGAGTAAAAGCCACGTCTTCGATATTGCAATCACAAATCATGAAGCGATCCTATATGAAACCGCTTCTTTCGAAATTAACGAGGCTGTCGCCTTCTTTACGGAAAAGCTGGACTTCCTGCGGTCGCCGGGCCGGATAAGTCGAACCGCTGGCGGGTCGGTCAGTAATATCTTCACCATGAAAAGAACCACGAAGGAAGAAAGCAACGCCGACGCCGTCAAAGGGGTGCTGTCTTATTGTCAAGCTGCGATCAAGGAACTGGAACGAATGAAATTGACGCCCGCCCTGGACGTGGAAAAGATTGAACGAATAAAAGCCGGGGTCCCTTCTATTGACATTTATACCGAAGTCACGGGGGAAAGACCTTTATCACGTCCGCCCGATCCGTTGGCTGCCTTGCCTTCGGATAGTGAAATAGACTGGAAACGAGACAGCTTGATCGAGAAAGCGAAGAAAGTCTTAAAACGATAAAGTGACGGGCAGGTATGAAAATAAGACGGACGACCATAACCATATAGATGCGCTGAAGGCTTAAGGCGCGGCTTGGGATATTCAAAAAAGATTCTATGCCGGAAATAACGGGCTGTTGGCTGTGATTTAAAAACTTATCTTTTCAAAAAAGGAGAAAGACAAATGACCTTCTTCAAAAAGAAACCTACCCTTAATGAGATTGAGTTTATCCAGAGCATCGGGAAGCTGGAACCTAAAAAAGGCGATTTGATCGTTATTAAGACGAATCACCAACTAAATGACAAATTGACAGCCGAAATAAGGGAATCCATGCGTCAAGCCTTTGGATTCGATCCTGATTTCAAAATAATCATTCTTGAAGATGGCATGGATGTAGGAATCTTACGTCCGCCTATCGATGATAAGCAAGATAGGCCATGAGCAGGGCAATGAGTACGCCAATGATCCATTTGTATTCACGACAGACGAAGTCAAAGGCTTTTGCGAGAAATGGCCGTTCGATATGCCCGGGAGTGATTAATCCGTTGCCACTACTAAAACCTACATGCTTCCCGAGATACCAATTATGAACACGCGGTTTGATCTCTTTAAATTTTGCCATAAGGGCCCCTTGCGGTGGTCTTAATGAGTAGTTTCCCGTATTTCTTTAAGGAGATCCTTTGCCAAGGGCGGATATGAGAGCATCCGCCTTTTTTTATTCCTATAAGCGGCTTAAACTTTGTACCCCATTTTGTACCCCGACGATTTATGGCATAAAAAAAGCTACAAAATACATTGTAACCTATTAATATTATTGGTCGGGGCGAGAGGATTTGAACCTCCGACCCCCTGCTCCCAAAGCAGGTGCGCTACCGGGCTGCGCCACGCCCCGAACCCTGATGCCTGCCCCGTACTTGATACGGGGACGGTTGGCTGAACATGCATAGCGAGTGCATTCCCCGCTGCTTGTACCGGGGAATGCGAGCGAATACGATGCTTTTTACCTTGCATACGGAGATTCCCCGCAGCAAGCTGCGGGGAGCTTCAATTATTAACACGGGGTATCTTACAATGCAAGTGTTACTTGCCATATACTCCATCCCTGTCTGCGTGCCACGCACAGGCAGGAAGGTCAATATAACGAAAGTTCAAATTTCAAAATCCAAATTACAAATGAAGTTCAAATGAATAAATGTCGGTAGATCCGCCGCAGGTGGGCCGAAGTTAGGCTTTGAGCTTTTTAAGTTCCGCCCTGATGCCCTTACTGTCAATCAGTATCTTTACGTATCCGCCATTTTTCAGCATCCCTGGATTTATGATTATAGTTTGGCCTATAGTGTCCCGGCCCGCGGCCTCGTGAATATGGCCGGTGATACATGCCTGGGGCTGGTGTTCCTCAATAAAGGAGCGCACGGCCTTGCTTCCTACATGGTGGCCACCGGCAACCACATCCACGCTGGTATTAAAGGGAGGAGCGTGGGCAACGAAGATTTTCAAGGCTGCATCTTTCACCTTTGCAAACCCCTGGTAAATGAAGTTCTCGATTTCTTTTTCGCTATATTCGATCGGGGTATTAAACGGCGTATGATTGGAACCGCCTACACCAAAAATGCCTATATTTCCTATTAGAAACCCGTTGGCGTGAAGGTTTATATGGAGTTCAGTCAGGTAATCCTGCACTGCCTTCTGGTCAAAATTGCCCGCCTGGGCATAGAGGTTGGAGTTATATCTCCGCACGCTTTCTAAAACCAGCCTGGCCTTGTCTATTCCCCCGACGTTGGTCAGGTCGCCGGTAATAATGACACAGTCAGCACGGGAGAGGTCTTTAATTTTTTCTATATCTTCCGTGCGTTCGTGGATATCGCCGAAGGCTATGATATGCATGACAATTACTACGTCTCGGAATTTCTGCAACCTATTGAAATGACAAGAGTCCTTGAGGCTTCATCTTTTGCCTCGCGAACGGAATGTTGGAACAATGGAATATTGAGTTATGTAGTTACGTAGGGTGGCCCCCCCTACAGTATGACTGGACTTAAGGCTTCAGCCTTTTATAAAACCCTGAAGGGTTAACTCCAGTACTGCTGAACCCATCATTCCAATATTCCAGTTCCAATTGGGGCGAAGCCCCTAAGTTCTTATGAAGTCCGTAAGGTAAGCGTTTGTCTCTCTTTCCTCTCCCAGGGTCGAGACAGGTGAGTCTCCATAATTATGTCCCGGCCAGATGATGGTTTCGTCCGGCAACACCAAAATCCGCTCTTTTATGGATTGGAGCAGGGTTTCAAATGAGCCGCCGGGGAGGTCGGTTCGCCCTACCGCTCCCACAAACAGGGTATCTCCTGTAAAGAGATTCCCTTCGCCGTAAAGACAGACAGCCCCAGGAGTATGCCCGGGGGTGTGGATGGCTTCAAGTACAGTATTACCCACGGTTATTGTATCTCCATCTTTGATCCGGATGTCCGCAGGCGGGGCCGGATCAAACCCCATCTGGCGGTAAAACATCTGAGTCTTGGGTTCGGAAAAGAGATCGTCATCCAGCTCGTGCATGACTATCTGTGCCCCGGTTAATTCCTTTATCCGCCCGTTCCCGCAGGTATGGTCAGGGTGGCCATGCGTATTGACCACATATTGGATTTCAAGCCCAAGGTCTTTTGCGGCCTGTACAACTTCATCTTCATTCCCGGCCGGATCGATGAAAAGCGCTTTTTTAGTCTGAGGACAGCCGACTATATAACAGCAGACCGCCATGTGACCGACTATCATCTGCTTAATAATCATGCCCGGGCTCCTGACCTTCAGCGCCTTCCCTTCCCTGTCCTTTTACATAGGTTGCGGCGCTTATGCCGGCCACACAACCTTCGCCCACTGCTTTGGCCATCTGGAAAGGTAGCCCGCAGATGTCCCCGGCCGCAAATATGCCCGGCACGTTTGTCGCCTGCCTTTTATCCGTTATTATGAATTGATAGGATTCGGGATCGAGCGCTATATCGAGATTAAGCGTCAGCTCCGAAATTCCTTTGGCCCCCAGTTCGACAAAAAGGCCGTTTAAAGGGAGGGTGCGGGTGTCTGTTAGCACAACTTCTTTAAGCTCATCTTCTCCCTTAAGTTCCTTAATCCAATTCCCTTCCAGGAGTTCAATAGCGCTTTCCCTGATCTGGCGTTCCAGAGGCGGGACGACAGAGAGCTGTTTATAGATGAGATAGACCTTTGACGCATACTTGAGGAGGGTAAGGGCGCCGGTGGCCGCAGCCGAACCGTTCCCGATAACGGCCACCACCTGATTGCGGAAGAAGTTGGCGTCACAATCGACGCAGTAGCTTATTCCCCGCCCCAACAATTCTTTCTCCCCCTTGAGTCCCAATTTCTTGCGAGCCGCGCCCGTGGCCAGAATAAGGGCCTGGGCCTGTATTTCTTTGCCGCTTTCACTTTTGACAACAAAGGACCGATCGGCCTTTTCCAACTCCAGGGCGTCTTCTCCCATGAGATGGGCGCCGAAGGCCTCCGCCTGCTTTTTCCCCGTCTCAAGCAACTCAGCACCGCTGGTATTAAGAACTGAACAATAGTTTTCAATATGGGCAGCGGCAAAAAGACTGCTCTTGTCCAACCTTCCCATGATCAAAACAGAGACCTTGCGCCTCGCCGCATGGATAGCCGCTTGCAGTCCGGCCGGGCCTGTTCCCAGGATAACAATATCGTAATTAAGCGACGGCACTCGAATCCTCCCTAATATTTTTTCACCGCTTTCTATCTTCCTTTTCCGTATCAGCCGTTGCAGTCTCCGGTTCACCCGGGATACGATAACCTTCGTCAATCCATTTACCGAGATCGATCAGTTTGCAGCGCTCGGAACAAAAGGGACGGAAGGGATTTCCTTCCCACGAAGTTGATTTATGACAGACCGGGCATTTGATCTTCACTATACTATCCAGACGGCAAGGTTCTCAGCGGATGCCAGAATCTTACTGGAAACGCTGCCCATAAAAAATTCCCGGGTTTTAGATACCCCTCTCCTGGCCATAACAATCGTACCAAAATCCCGCCGCTGCGCTTCACGCAGAATCTCTCTGGCTACGTTGGTTGGCCCCTTTTTGATTTTATATTTGACTTGTTTTCCCGGAAGGCCCGCGTCCTGCAGTATCTTTTTCGCCTGTTCAAAGATTGCGTATATGTCTTCGGCCTCCTTTTCCATCCACAGATCTTCAATATCCGAAAGATCGATCTCTTCTTCAGCGGTGAAAAGACCAAGTCCGGGCAGGACGTGATAAAACGTGACTTCTATGCCGGGCAGGCCGGCAATCATAAAACCCAGGTGATCGACGGCTTTCAGAGATGCATCTGAGGCGTCCATCGGCATCAGGATCTTATTGGAGGTTATCTTTCCGTCTATCACCCAGACAGGCCGTGCTTGCAGCGCTTGTACAATCTTTGTAGATATACTCCCCATGATAGCCGATTCCAACTTGGATAGACCGCGGCGTCCAACGACTACGGCGTCATAATTTCCTTTTTCGGCCTCAAAGATAATATCCCTGGCCAATCCTATTTTTTTCTCCACGATTTGAGTATTAATGACTTCTTCGCCAAGACCCGCCTTCATAAGAATGGCCCTTCCTTTATCTATGACGCTCCGGGCCTTGCGTTTGTGAATATCCATCAATTGCTGGGCCTTTTGGCTTAACACCTGCCAGTCGCCGTACCCTTCTCCTTTCTCAGCGAGAACAGGCGGCAGTGGGGGAAGAACGTAAAAAAGAGTTACCCGGATTTGAGAGTCTTTACCGAAGAGATGCCCGATATAGGCTATAGATCTTTCCGAATGTATGGAACCATCAATGGCCACGAGTATTTTTTTGTCCATGAAATGGGTCTCCCTTCATCCTGGATTTCTACCGCCGGATTCATTCCTTTGCCGCTGGTTCTCCGCCAAGGACTGCCTCAATATAGGGCAGGGCATCCTCAAAAGAGATGTCCTTATTAAACCCGGGACAGTTCTGTTGAATTATCAGAAAACTGGCCTCATCAAGGAGGCTGGGGACAAAAGGCCATTCACGGCAACGCCCGGGCTTAAACGCATGTATGGAACATTTGCCATTCCAGAATATGCAGTGGTTATTCACTACGTTCATCTGGACGTATGAGCCGTTGGAGACGCAATATCTTTCCAAAAATTCGCTTTCAGTAAGACCCAGGCCGGAGGCGATACGGCGAATATCAGCCGGAGTCAGGCATATAGTATTCTCGCCATAACAGCAGTCATTACACATCTGACAGGTGAATAATATTTCTTCGGGATCCATGTGCTTCGCTTTCTAGCCCATGGTTGTCATCACTAGTCATCAGTCACTGGTCATTAGTCATTAACCAGCGCCATAGCTATGAGCTACGCACCATGAGCCTAGTCTTTTTTATCAAATCAGGGTAGCGCAGTTCTACCTGATTGGCAAGATTTTTGTTCTTCGGGGATGCCGAGTAGAATCTCTGGGAAAGGTTTTATGCGGGGGCCTTGAAATAGCCTCTTCCGGCCTTTCGGAAGATGGAAAAATCCAGATGGTGTTCTGCCAGCCTCTCCCTGGCGACATCGCCGGCGCCTTCATCTACAGCCAGGGCCATACCGCAGTCTGAGCTGATTTCGCGCGGGACGGGTATGAGTTCGCAGGGGATATCTTCTTTTTTGAGCGCCTTCTCCGCCTTGAGGACATAGTGGATGGAGTCAAAGATAAAGATAATCTTACATTCTGCTGATTTCATAAATAACTCTAAAGCTGATAGTTGATCGCTGAATGCTGACGGCTGCTTTACATCTTGCTTATCTCATCTATCGCCCTTATGACCCGGTCAACTTCCTCCAACGTATTGAAATAACCGAGGGAAAGACGGACAGTGCCGTCCGGGAACGTGCCGATGGTCTTGTGGGCTACAGGAGCGCACTGGAGTCCGCCGCGGGTCATTATACCATATTTCCTGTCGAGAATAAGACACACTTCAGAGGGACTTTTATCCTCAATATTCAGAGAGACAATGCCCGTCTTTTTGTCGGCAGCCCGGGGGCCGTAAATTTTTACGCCCTTGATACCGCTTATCCCCTCCATCATCTGCCGGATGAGTTGCAATTCGTGGGCCCGGATGCGTTCAATTCCTTGCTCCTGGATGAATCTTATCCCGGTATTCAATCCGACGATGCCCACGGTATTGGGCGTGCCGCTTTCATAACGGTCCGGGAGAAAATCAGGATGCGCCCAAGACTCAGAACGGCTTCCGGTTCCACCCCTCTTAAGGGGGTTTAGGCGAATATCCTTTGACAGACAGAGTCCGCCGATGCCCGTGGGACCCAAAAGTGATTTATGGCTGGTGAAGGCCAGAAAATCGACCTTAGCTTCCTGCATATCAATGGGTATTACGCCGGCGCTCTGTGCCGTATCTACAAGAAAAAAGGCGTCCCCCTTGATTTCACCCACCGCTTCAATCGGAAGTATAGTCCCCGTCACGTTAGAGGCATGGTTGACCGCAACGAGTCTTGTCTCCGGCCGCAGGGCCTTTTGGATATTCTCCGGGTCAAGCCGTCCCTGATCGTCACAGGAAACTACAGTAAAATCTACATCGCGGGACTCCTTGAGATATTGCAGCGGCCGCATAACCGAGTTATGTTCCATAGAGGTGGTAACTACGTGGTCGCCGGGTTGGAGGAGACCCAAAAGGACGAGGTTCAGGGATTCCGTGACATTGGCCGTAAAGATGACCTGTTCGGAAGAAGGACAATTGAAGAAATCCGTTAGTCTCTCGCGGGCCTCAAAGACTGCCCTACCCGCCTCTATAGCGTATCTGTGTGCCGAACGTCCCGGACTTCCCGCAGTATTGGTAAGGAATGAAGAGATAGCCTCGACTACTGCTTTCGGTTTAGGGAAAGACGTAGCGGCCTGATCACAGTAAATAGACATCATGGTTTATGGGAAAATGACCTTATCGGCCCTGGCCATGGTTTCCAGGATGGAAAACATGTTGGAAATAGTGCCGACAGCCAGTTTTTCTTTCAGGTGGTAATAATCCAGGCAGGTGCCGCAGACCAATATCTCCATGCCGTTTGCAGCCAGATCTTTTAATATCGTAAGAACCTCTGAACCTTCTGTAGCTAGGTAAACGCCACGATTATAAAAGATAAGCCTGGCCGGCTTTTCATCCAGGCTGGACAAGGTCTTGAGCAGGGCCTGAACGAGTATCTTACCCAGTGCTGCTTCTCCGGTGCCCATTTGATCCGATTTAAAGACGATGACGGTCTCCTTTTTCGAGGGCATCTTTTGTTGGCCCGGCTGACAGGTAACACCTTCAGGAGGCATTATACCGGTTGCCTTGCTCTCTTCTTTTTTTTCGATGGCGAGATAGAAAACCCCCTCCCTTTTTTTAACAGAGACCTTACATCCCTGGCTTTCCGCAAAGCGGGTAACATTTCCTTTGGCAGCTTCATTGTCAACCATAACTATGATTGAGCCTGTGGATATCTCTTCCAGGGCCTGCTTGGTGCGAAGAACCGGCTGAGGACAGGCCAGTCCACGACAGTCAACGGTTTGTTGCACAAATACTCTCCCTTATTCCTGACTCCTGTCTTTTTAACATTTGATGAATATCTACAAAAACGGTCGCGTAGTCAAATAGGAAATGCCAATCTATTATCTATTTTTGATGGATTTTAGCTATAATGGCTGATGTTATGGGAACAGCGTAGTGAAAAATATTTCACACATCCAGATGTGGAAATATTTTTCACTATTTTCCAGTCTTCGCCCAGAAACTAATTAATTACCAGCCGGAAACTTTCCCTCCCTTGGCGGGAGGGGATTAACGGGAGGGAGAACAACTTGAAATTGCACATTTTTTTCACCCCCACCCTGACCCTCCCCCGTCAGAGGGAGAGGGAATATGGGAGTTTTCGGATGGAAACTATATGGGATTTTTTATTGTCTATAACTATATATTGTATTAACAGATTACATGGCAACTATATTTATAACCTGCTTGGGATATTATTAACTTATCCGTATCACCTTAGTAATGGAAACTTTTTTCACACATGCCTGCTTCAGCCACATGGTACATATTTACGCATAAATTAATCAGCCGTAATTTCCACTAGTTATTAAATATGAGACTTTAAATCGAAATGGTGGCACAACTGTTGCAAGTATAATGAGTTGCCGTTCACTCTCACACGCACAGGTGCGCTTTCACCCGATATTCTTATTCCTACTTTAAAAGTCCCCGCTCAAACCGCAATATTTCCTGTAGCTGTAGATTAAGATCAGGGTCTGATGTCTTGCCGGAATGGCGAGGGATAATTCTATCTGATCTCCTGATAAATTTACGTTGGGCAGGTATGGTTGATGAACTTGTAAAAAGTCCAAAATATCACGCAAAGCCGCCAAGGACGCAAAAAGAATAAAATTTGGAACTCATGAACTCATGAAAAAATCTTTTATTACTGGAGTCTCTTGCAAAATTCTTATGATCGAATTGTCGTCATTCCGGCGAAAGCCGGAATCCAGTGACTCCGACCAGATTAAGACACCCCTAGACACCGGTTTTCACCGGTGTGACGACTTTTGCAAGAGCCTCGCTGATTTCTTGATTTCCAGATCTTCTTTTTTCCTTAGCGGTCTTTGCGCCTTTGCGTGAGAAATTGACTTCTTATGAGACCGTCATGATTGGGATAATAATGGGATAATAAAATTATAATTGACATGTTAGCACCCGGCCCACAGAATTAAGATATATCTACGGTTCAACAATAGGTAACCAGGGAAGGGAGGGATAACGGTGCGAACAGAGCCACGGATACCATTTGAAAGTAAGGTCGTCTTCAGTTGTCAGAATCAAGCCGTATCCGGGTCCATTACCAACCTCAGTTTGAAAGGTATCTTTATTAACGCCCATAATTGCCCCCCAAAACACTCTTTTATTGAACTTGCCCTGACGATGCCGTTCTTACCCGATCCGCCTAATGTCATGGCTAAGGTAAAGAGAACGGATGATGGTGGATTTGCTGCCGAATTTTTTGGTATGAATCACGAGGTTGTTTCCTCTATATGGTCCTTTGTTTGTGCCCGGCTCACATCATTAAATAATTGTCCATACTGTGGTATGCCTGTCGGGGATAAACAGTCTTCCCATTGTCCTCACTGCACCTATTTACTATCCTTTGATGACCCGGACTATTTTGAAAAACGTGATACGGCTATCACCAGGAAGGGCCTTATGGATTTCATCGGGAAGCTTTCCGATCCAGAAGTCCACGCCATCGCCAGAACCATAAGAAGATACCTTTTGGGGCGTAATACCGAAATATCCGGCAATAGCGACGAAGAGATGGTCGGGACCTGTGATAAGATGAGGACTGTATTTCATTTGATTCGTAAGGTGGCCACAGCAGACGTACCTGTCCTGATTATTGGCGAAACAGGCACGGGCAAAGAGATGACGGCCAGGGCCATTCATGAAAGGAGCCTTAGGCAAAGCGGCCCGTTTATTCCCATAAATTGTGGGGCTATCCCTAAAGACCTCCTGGAGTCGGAATTATTTGGCCATGAAAAAGGGGCGTTTACCGGGGCTAAGAGGCAGGTGCGGGGCCGCATTGAGTATGCTGCGGGTGGCACCCTTTTCTTAGATGAAGTGGGAGAGCTACCCCCACCCCTCCAGGTAAAACTTTTACGGTTTCTGGAGGATTACCGGATCGAGAGAGTGGGCGGCCGGGAGAGCATCCAAGTCGATTTACGTATCATCGCCGCTACCAATCGCGACCTTGAAAAGGATATCGCCGAAGGTCGTTTTCGGGAAGATCTCTTTTATAGATTAAACGTCGTCACGATTCACATGCCGGCCTTGTGCGAACGGGGAGAGGACATCGTTATTATGGCGGAAATATTTCTGCGTAAGTATGCCCAAAAGGCAGGCAAAAACATGGGTGGTTTTACCCGGGAGGCATTGACTGCCCTTAAGACTCATCACTGGCCGGGTAATGTCCGGGAGCTTGTCAACCGTATAAGACGGGCTGCCGTAATGGCGGAACAGCGTTGGATAACCCCGGATAATCTGGAACTCAAGATGGGCCAAAATCAAGGGGAAGGGCTTAAGGAAGCTAGTAAGCACTTTGAACATATCTTCATAAAAGAGACCCTGGGAAGGCATGAAGGTAAAATCAGCCAAACAGCCAAAGCCCTTAAAATCAGCCGTTCCGAAATGTACTACCTGCTGAAAAAACACGGTATTCAGCGGGCCTAAAAGACTATATTCACCGCAGAGACGCAAAGAACGCAGAGAAGAAAATATATTTTTCAACTGAAAATCCCCTACAGGCGAGACGCCTGTCCTACTGGTAAATAATTGCCCTCTAAAAGTAGGTCGGGCGTCTCGCCTGACTTGTTTCCATCCTCCTTTATGAGTCAATAACTCATAAATTTTTTGATGTTACCAGCCAATCAATAATAATTGAATCTATGTTCAAAACTTAGAACCCGTAACCAAGTGATATAGTGTCATTTATATCATCACGGGGGAAAGTGTATAAACATTAGAACACTTTAGAGGGGGTGAAGAACGACCGGCTATGATACAAATATACGTAAAATCAATGAATTAAGAAGTTGGCATCCTCTTTGCGATATAGGGAGGTAAGGAGGACGCCACGGTGACGGTGAAAAAAGTGGTAGCAGGTCTGATCTTTCTTGCTTCGCTTTCAGCGTTTGCGGCTTTGGCCCAGGAAAGCGGCGATGCAGCGTCCTTTTTGGGCGAAAAAATTGTCTGCATTGAGGACGCCGAGTTGCGTCGTATAGCCGGCCGCGGCTTTAGACCCGCTCTGCAGCAGGGTGAACTCTCCCGGATCATCCTCTGGGATGAATGGCGGGCAAAAGGCGATAACGCAAACGCCACCGTTGCCCCTCGGGATATGGGCGCTACGGGAGGTGCGACTGTATCCATATCGATTAGTTCAGCAAAGAAGGGGGGGATGTAGAAAGCGGGAAAAAGTAGAAAAATTGATGACATCTGAATTTAGTGAATGGCAGAAAACCAAAAAATCGCAAGGAGGAGAGTATGAAGAAATCGTTAATAGTATTGGTCGCCATGGCCTTTGTCCTGGGCCTGAGCCTACCGGCCCTGGCGGATGTGGGGGTAACGGGGACGGTTGCCGTGTCAAAAGACAAAGTGGTGACCGAGACAGTCGACATCGAAAAGGTCCATTACATCGGGGTGAAACAGACTGCTACCCCGACGCATTCTGCTGAGGCTGCGGCGGTAAAAAACGATGTAAATACGATGAATCAAGTTAATGAATCCCCCATTCCGGCTGAACCACCTGTGTATATTTACAACGAGATCAACGAAACATGGCAGCTTGATCCCAACCATCCGGGGAAGTCTGCGGTACCAATTACAAAAAGTGCCATAATTAATACGGGCGTTGGTAATGATTCTGCCGGCGTAGTGGGGATTAACCAGTCCCCAGGCAGCCTGAACAATCAGGGGAATGCCACCTCTGTCTCTATGGCCGCTGATGGCGACGCTTTTCTGCATGCCGAATCGGCTGCCGAGAAGAAGAACGGTGTAGTGGGGGAAGACCAGAGTGGAAATTGTGTAACTGTCAATGAAATCACCCGCCAGAACACTATAGATGACTCTCTGAAAGGTGTGGCTGGAATCCTGGGTGTAAACCAGTCTGCCGGCAGCATAAACAACCAGGACAATGCCGCCAGCATGTCTGTGGGGTCTATGTCTATGGCCGCCCTGTCTGAGGCCGACCTGGGGATGGTCAACAGCGGCAATATAAGCATGGAAGTTGCTGTAACATTGGCAGATACCCTGGCCAATAACGCCCTGTCCGGGGCCAATGGTATTGTGGGTGTCAACCAGTCATCAGGCTGCATGAACAACCAGGCTAATGTCGTGGCCGTCTGTGCAGTTTCTAGTCCGTTCTAAGACGTCTTATCGTCTGTGAAACGTAAAACCGGAGAGAGGGAAGCGGGGTCACTCCTTCCCTCTCCTCCTAAGTAAGTTGTCGGTAATTATGTTGTTGCAAACGAAGTGAAGTTGTGCATTAGGCGGATCGGTCTTTGGCGGACAATCTCCTGAGATTGCTTCGCTCCGCTCGCAATGACAAGGTGGATAAAATTTTAATATTTGAGAGTTGTTCAACAGGCGATGAGAAGAAGGAATAAAATATCAGCCCTTTCAGGTATCCTTATTTTTATCCTATCTTGTGCTTTTTATTCATCTGCGGGCGCAGGCACTGTGGTAGTTCGGATGATGTACCGCGGACCGGCCATCTATAAGAAAGTTATCAGCCTCAGGGAGAAAAAATTCATTAAAATAGTGCCGCAGAGTAAGGATTACAGTTGCGGCGCAGCGGCCATGGCCACCATTTTATCCTACCAGTTTGGCAAGGAGACTTCGGAGACGGATGCCATGCAGGGTCTGCTGGAGGTCGCAGACCTTGAGGTGGTAAAGAAAAAGGGTTTTTCACTTTTGGATTTGAAAAAGTATGCGGAGAATATAGGTTACCGGGCCGGCGGTTTCAAGGTCAAAACCGACCTACTTCCAAACATAAACAAACCGACGATTGTCCTCATCGATGTCCGGGGGTATTCGCATTTTGTAGTCCTGAAGGGCGTACGCGGGGAGAACGTCTTCCTGGCTGATCCGGCCTGGGGGAACCGCATTATGAATCTTGCGGATTTTTTAAAGGCATGGAACGGCATTGTCTTCGCTTTTGACGGACCAAAGCTGGCTGATGCCACCGGGCTAGGGTGCGAAGACCGGGAGGCTATGCCGGTGGACTGTATTCTCCGGATGAAAGGCCTGGACAGCGCAGGACGATTTATCATGGATCCTTCCCAGCAGAGCGCCATTTTTAAGACTATTTATAGGGACAGCTTGTTATGACGACAAAAATACACGGGCTGCGATTGGCGATAGTGGCGTGGAGTATGGTCCTTAACCTCCTGTCCCCTCAAGCGCTGTCGGCCGGTCCACCAGTTGATCTTTTGGGAGTGGAAGCCGAGGCCGTGCCCGAAGAAGAATTGGGAGAGATACGGGGAGGCTATGCCGGTTTCTATTTCGCTTTTGACTTCTCCGGATCCTGGGACAATACAGGCGGCTGGGGGAGCACAACCACGGCGCAAGGCACTGCGACCTATCACAGCGATTTGGGGAATATTGACGTGGTAGTCAATGATACAACTTATAATAGTGGAGATGTCGCTGTCGAGGCCTCCTCTACAAGCAGCTCCACAGCCATGCCTTTTTCTTCCCCCACCAGCACGACCTTGAGCACTGGAGATAAGGTCGTCAAAATGAGCGCCTTTGTGGGCGACATAAACCAGACCCAGGGGGTTATTCAGATCTGCCAGGTGCCCGGCAGCAACAACGTAGTAACCACGGTTATGAACCTCCAGCTTACGGTGATAAATCTAAGTGATCCGTCCAAGATCGCCCAGTTGTCATCCATATTGCCCGGGCTAGTCGTGAATTGATAGTGTGTGCCTATCGGAAGGAACTCTGACATGAGCACAAAAGGCTTCAGGACGGCATTAAGAGTAACGATGCTTGCTTGTATAACTTTACTATTTTCATGGTTACCGGCCAGCGCAGATATATCAGATACTATAACCGATACCACCATCGCCACCGTTACGGAAGAGACGGCTATCGCCACGGATATAGCCGTTGGTGTCAGCCAAACGGCTGAGATTGGCCACTCGGCGGCCAGTTCCGGTACGGCCACGGGAACGAGTAATAATAACCAGGTAATTGATAGCGAAGGGATAGAGAAATCCGCCGATATCTGGGCCGATTCATTAAGCGGCTCAAGCGGCATCATCAGCATTAATCAGGCCCCCGGAACATTGAACAATCAAGGGAGCGCCGTGAATGTCACCTATGCCACCGAGGCTACAGATACCCTACTCCAGGCCACGACGGCCTTGCAGAACCAGAGTTCCGGAAATGAAGTAAGCTCTGATACCTCTGAAATAATCAATGAGATCCATGGCAATGCCTTTTACGAGGCCACGGGCATAATAACCGTTAATCAATCCGCTGGAAGCCTTAATAACCAGACTACGCTGGTAAACCTTACCGTTGGCGCCAGTTCGGCCGTTTCACTTTCCGATGCCGACCTCGGTATGCTAAACGCCAATAACAAGATAACAGATATCGGGGTTACGCGTACCGATAGTCTGAGCACCTTTGCCCTGCAAGGGGTTAAGGGAATTATTTCCATCAACCAGTCTTCCGGGTGTCTAAACCATCAGGTCAACGCCATCTCCGTATCCGTGCGAGAATTTACTTTATATTAATAAAGGACTTATGCTAGCCTAAAGGTGGGGTAACAAATGTCTTAAGAAAGGATACCCATACCGTGCTACACAAAACCCTTGCCTTTTTGTTTGTTATCTTGGTCTGTTCATCTATATCCCCCCTTTATGCCCTGGCCCAGCAAGAGGAACGAAAGCCCGTCCCTGGCGTCTCCGTAGAAAAAGGCGGGGCGCTCCTTCCCACGGGGCGATTTGTGCTGGAACCGGCATTTCAATATGCCCATAACTCCAGCAAGCAGCTTGTCTCCATAAGCGGCTTCAGCATATTCAACGCCATTCTGATCGGCCGGATTGACCTGAAGGAGATCGAAAGAGATATCTATATACCTTCCATAACGGCCCGGTTAGGTTTCAAGGACATGGAATTAAACGTCAAGGTGCCGTGGATGTACCGGAAAGATAAGGAGACAAACCCGGCCGAGGCGGGGACGACCGTCTATTCCGCTGATGACAGCGGCCTTGGAGACATCGAGGGGGGTTTTTATTATAAGCTGGCCAATGAGCACGGCGCTGTCCCGGATATTATCCTTAGCCTGGGCGTCAAATCGGACACCGGACGTGATCCCTACGGGCTACAAACTGAAACAGTCGACGGCCAGTTACGTTACAAAGAGTTTCCGACAGGCACCGGGCACTGGGGCTATTCCGGAGGCCTGATCTTTGTTAAGACTACCGATCCCGCTATCGTATTCCTGAACCTGACGTACTTTTATAATGATTCCAGAGACATCGGGACAGAGAATGGCACATTTTACGGCGAGGTCGATCCCGGAGACAGCTTTGAATATAACATCGGCACTGTGGTCGCCCTGAACGAGAAATTTTCCATGAATTTTACCCTTAACCAGCGCATTACCGGCAAGACTGTCCAGAACGGATCTGAGATAGCGGATAGTGACCTTAATGCCATATCTTTTAATCTGGGCGGCACTTACGCTATCTCTAAGTGGTTTTCCATAGATGTAACGACCGGGATTGGGCTGACTTCAGACGCCAACGATGTGACGTTACTATTGAGAATCCCCATCAATTTTGAATTTTAGTTTGCGTACATAGCATGGGCGTGCAATTGTCCGCAGGCCGCGGAGATATCTGCGCCCTTGCTCTGACGGATCATAGTTGTGTAATGGTTTTTAATCAGTATTTGTTGGAAGGCGAGAATTTTTTCCGGTGGCGGTGGCTTGAACTCCGAACCCGGGTAGGCATTAAACGGTATGAGATTGATCTTGGCCCGGACGTTTTTGAGCAACCTGGCCAAAGCCTGCGCCTGCTCCGGGGAATCATTGATTCCGCTTATAAGAAGATATTCAAAGGTTATCATACGCCGCTGCGGCAGGGAAAAGCGCCGGCAGGCCTCGATCAATACCTCCAGGGGATAAGTCCGGTTGATGGGCATGAGCAAGTTGCGTGTCTCATTATCCGGGGCGTGGAGAGAGACAGCCAGATTTACCGTGATATCCTTACCCAGCCTGTCCATCTGGGGTACAAGCCCGCACGTGGATACGGTTACCCTCCGGCTGGAAAAGCCGCAGCCCTCGTCTGCCAGCAATATCTGCAGGCTCTTCAGAACATTTTCATAGTTGGCTAAGGGCTCGCCCATGCCCATAAAGACCAGATTGGTCAGCCCGCCGGGGGCGGCGTCCTCGTCCGCCCTTGTGCGGAACGTGGACGGCTTCTCCCCGGGGAGAAGTGTCCTTTGGATCGCTAAGACCTGATTTACAATCTCTGGGGCCTTTAAGTTACGTTTAAACCCACCCTTTCCGGTAAGACAAAACCGGCATCCCATGGCGCAACCTGCCTGGGATGACAGGCACAACGTGTAATGCCCCTTTTCCGGTATGAGAACGCTCTCGATATGGTTTCCGTCTGAAAGCGCAAAGAGGAATTTTTGTGTGCCGTCCTGCGATCTTTCAATCTCTTTGGGATGAAGGTGGCTGATGTAAGAAAGCTCCGATAGTTTTGCCCGCAGTTCCTTCCCGAGGTTGGTCATCTGGTCAAAAGAAACTACATTGCTGCGGTAGAGCCAGCGGAAGATCTGTCTGGCACGAAAACGCTCCAGGCCGGCAGATAAAACCCAACCCTCTAATTCAGGTAGGGTCATATCGCGCAGGTCAATTTTTATTGCTTCTATACTTGGCATTATTTTCTTGCTGCAGATTCTCCCGCTACCCAGCCGGTGGTGAAGGCCATCTGTAGGTTATAACCACCGGTCCTGGCCTGGAGGTCTATAATCTCACCACAAAAATAAAGCCCCTGAATTTTTTTCGATTCCATGGTAACGGGGTTGATCTCCTTCGTCAATACCCCACCGGCGGTCACAATGGCCTCGGCGAGCGGCCGGGCGCCGCTTACGGTAAGCCGCCAATCGTGCAGAAAACCTGCCAACTTGCGCCGCTCTTCTATGGTAATCTCTGCGCCTTTTTTCTCTCCCGGAATAGCAAGCAGATTGGGGACAATAGCCGCTAGCCGCTGGGGAAGCAACGCTAACAGGATATTCTTAAACTGTCTTTTCCCCTGACCCTGGAATTCCCTTATCAATCTGGCATCCAGGGTCTGGGCGTCCAGGGCTGGTTTCAGGCAGAGGGCGATCTCTATCCGGTCCTTATCTATGTGATCCACCACCGCCCGGCTCAGGCTCAGGATGATCGGTCCCGAGATGCCGAAATGGGTAAAAAGCATCTCTCCGAATTCTTCGCCGATCTTTTTTCCACGGGCATAGACAGAGGCCCGGACATTTTTAAGAGCCAGCCCCTGGAGTTCTTTGACATAAGGTTCTTTTATCAACAGGGGTACGAGATAAGGTCTAATGGGGGCTATGGTGTGCCCTAACTCCTGAGCCATCCGAAACCCATCCCCGGTGGAACCGGTTTGGGGATATGAGGCCCCGCCAGTAGCCAGTATTATCCGGTCGGCGGCGAGATAGCCGCAACTCGTGTCTAATCCAACTAACCGGTTATTCTCCATCCGGATATGCTTCACCGCACAGTTTTTAATGATGGATACGCCGTGTTCTTTGGTGAATCGCAATAGGGCGCTAACCACATCGAGGGCGCGGTTGGAGGCCGGAAAGACGCGCTGTCCGCGTTCCACCACCGTCGGCACTCCCCCGGCATCTAAAAAATCCGTGAGATCGTGATGGAAAAAACGATTCAGGGCATTTATCAGGAAGCGGCCATCCGGTGTAAAGTTGACTACATAGTCGTTGATAGTGCCGATATTGGTAACATTGCAGCGTCCCTTACCTGTGATGCCCAGTTTTAGGCCAAGCCGCGGCATTTTTTCCAGCAAGGTTACACTGGCCCCACAAGCCGCCGCCCTGCCTGCAGCCATAAGACCCGAGGCCCCGCCGCCAATGACTATGATCTTTGTCGGCACGTTATGCCCAACACCTGTCTGGATATTTGAGCTTAGGATTTGAATATTGTTTCGGATTTCGTGCTTCGAATTTCGGATTTACTTCTTCATGGTGCGCAATTTGGCCAGTTCCCAGGCATAGTCATACAGATGGAGACCCTTACTGCTGGCAATGATCTCTCCATCTCCCACGCCGATCTCCTGGGCCATATACTCCTTAAGCATCTGTATGGCCGCCAAGTTGGCCGGAAAGCCGTTCCACAGGTCCCAGGAGCGGAAATAGACTATGAAATGGAGTTTGCCGTAGCGGATACGCGTATCAATGCCGCGCAAGCAGGGAGGGTCATTGAGGTATATGGTAGAGGGTTCGCCCACGGTCATATAGGCCTGATTGGTGCCGTGGCCGTCTTCTCTATACATGCGAATGACTTCCTGGATCTGCGGTTCCAGATATTGACCGTATGTATATTCTTCGTTTGGCCTGCGGGCCGAGGTCATGAGGTAAGGGAGATATTCCTCTACATAGCCCGGCGCTACAGGATTAGGGATGCCAAGGGACGGCGGGATGTCTGGAATAAGGGGCCGCACGCCGGGATATTTTATGCGCACGACCACAAAGTCAAACTCCAGCCGCTTTTGCCCTTCGTAACTACCGCGTTCGATGGTATAGGTATGTCCCTTTTCTATGATGTGATAGACACATTGGAACCAGGCATCGGGCAGGTCCCGGGCCTCAATATTTTCGATGTGCAGTCCTTGGTTCATTTTGGCGCTCATTTTTGAAAAAATATCTTTGCCGCCAGGAGGAGCAGGACGACGGCAAATATCTTCTTAAAGGTACCTGTAGAAACGTTTTGCAATAGTCTTGCCCCGACTTGGGCGCCTAAAATTCCACCCAGGCCAAGCAGGGCTCCTACCTTGAAATCCACGTGCTGAAACTTACTATGGGCAAACACCGCTGAGAGGGAAATAACCAGTATGGCCGCAAAAGAAGATCCCACCGCCTCCTGGGCTGAAAAGCCGATGAAGATCAGGAGCGGAACTATGATAAAACCCCCGCCCAATCCGGTAAAACTGGCCGCTATCCCCACTATTATCCCGGCCATTATAAATAAAATAAAGTTGCTGTAGGTGGGGTTGAACGTCATGATACCTGGTAATTTAGCCAAAGAGCGCCCATTAGTCAATTGTTTTCCCTTGATGCCGTAAGACGCGTACCATTGGATGGGACGCCCCCCCCTCAAATGGGGGGTGGTGGGGATTTTAAGATGAAAATGGTGAAGGGCTGCTTATCCGGTTCTGTCAAAATTTACGTGGCAAGGGGTGAGGCATGAAGGCTATTTGCCCCTGCTCCAGAAAATACTCATCTGTCATCCCGGCGATAAAATCGCGCACTACTTCGGCCGGCTCTGTTTCTTCCAGGTAGGATGGACTCATCCCATCTAGAAAGTCTTTGAAGATGCCTGATTCTTGATTGTTGTCCAGGATATCCTTTAGATATTTTGCAAAGAGATCAGCGTAGAGGCGTTTGATCTTTGCTGCCTGGGTCTTTATCGCCGGATTTCGATATATCCTTTCGATATTGAAATTTTTCAGCTCCTTCAGGGTATTGGCCACTTCCGGACTGAAGGCAACAAAATTTTCCCCCATACTCGACAGCAGAATATCTTCTACCAAGTTATAGACTATCGAGCCGTTTGTATCACCCAATCTTTTTTTACAGCGCTCAGGAATATCTTCACGCCGGATAAGATTAAGGCGGATGGCATCTTCTACATCCCGTCCTATATAACTGATGGTGTCTGCCATGCGCACTACACATCCTTCCGTGGTCATGGGGATAAGTTCCGTCATGGGAGTTTTTTTCTTACTCTCCATCTCCTGTTCTAACGCAGAGAATGTTTTTTTCTTCTGCGGGGCAAGACGGGCGCTGTGCACTTCACCATCATGGCATAATATGCCGTCCAGAACCTGTAAGGATAGGTTCAATCCACGGCCTTTACGTTCGATCTTTTCCAGGAATCGCACGCTCTGGATGTTGTGTTGGAACGCACCTATACCGTGCTTTACACATATTTCAGAGAGATAAGTCTCTCCATCATGGCCAAAAGGAGGATGCCCGATGTCATGGCCCAGGGCGATAGCCTCAATAAGGTCCTCGTTCAGTCCCAGGTACCGGCCAATAGTCCGGCCTATCTTTGACACCAATTGGACGTGGAGGACGCGGTGCGTAATGTGGTCATTTTTGATAAGGGAGAAGACCTGGGTCTTGTCAATATAGCGGGTATAAGCCTGGGAGTGCAGGATGCGATCGGCATCGACTGAAAATTCCTGTCTATGGCCATGGAGTAAGCGTTCTTCCGGTTGTCGGCGCACTGCTTCAGCGCTGAATGTAGCATAGGATGAGAGATGTTGTCGTTCTCGCGCATTTAATCTCTCTTTCAACAAAACAAGTTCGTTAGCCATAGTGGCATTAGTATAAACGATAGGTCAAATTGAGCAAATATTTTTAAATCCCCCTTTTCCGCACTCAGGCGGACATCTTCGACCGAGGCGAAGGGAAAAGAGGGATTTAGGGGGATTTTCATGGTTAGCAGGTGGTGCCTCACAATAGGCAGTTACTTAGGATAACGGATATAGGTCTTTTAAATGTTACTAGACTGGAGCGGGGAGAAGATAAAAAATCGCTTCGCGGCTACGAAGGTCTTCTTATAGTAAGGCTTTTCCAAGGAAGAAATGGTCACACTCCTGTCTTTCCGGGCGGCATGGATCATCTTGCCTTCACCTATGTAAATTCCAGTATGCCCAATTTGCCCTGACGATGGAGACCGCCTAAAAAACAGGACATCGCCTATTCGGAGCTTTGACCAGTCAAATTTATTTGTCACCAGCATGCCTACTTTTATTTGTTCCCGGCTGGAGCGGGGTAAGTGCACGCCGAATTTGGCAAAGACCTTTTGTACAAATCCGGAACAGTCAATGCCGCTTAACCCCGACACACCGCCCAGCCTGTAAGGAGCGCCTAACAGTTGCTTTGCCGTTGTCAGCAGCAGGTTGGCAAAACGCTTGCAGTAGCCTTCTTCTCTGGGCTTATCTGTGTGCGAGAGGCCTGTCGGCTCGGGGCCGGTCGCCTTTAAAGAAATGGGGTCAACCCGGGAAGATACGGGATTTTGGGAGGGTTTTGAACTGTCGCCAGAGTTCAGGGAGTCTGCTATAGAGTTTTTACCCTCCATATCTTCCTGAGACTTGTTCTGTACGTTACTACCATCGACACGCCCCGGCGTATCCTGGAGAGGTTTAAGGAGATAATCCCCATTTTCCAGGGGGATGACCTTCATAAGAGGCTTGCGATCAGGAGCAAAATTTTCTTTTTGAACTATGCCGGATGCCTTAGTGCCTGAGACGTTGGAGGCAATATGTCTTTTTAGTCTTTTCCGTGCATGGCGGGATTTTGATTTCTTGCTGGAAGTCTTCTTATGAGCTACTATCTTTTTGGCTTTAGCCTTGACAATCAGTGGCTTCTTGGTTTTAGCAAGTCCGTCAGATAAAGGGAATACCAGGCAGAGACTAATAATGGAAATAATCACTACAATAAAGCGGATAAATGAGGACTTATTTTTTCTCTTGGCTATGCTTTCCTGCCATGGAAAGCTCATTCGTACCTCCATGTTCGACCTTACATTTAGCTTCTATTTATACTTATCGAGCTTTAAAGAAATTACTTTAGGATAATTTAGGAAGTTTTTTTTTAATATCTGATTCTTACCGGATAGTCAAGGGAAATGTGAAAAGCTGTCAGCACTCAGCTAAATTGTTTGAAAAGTGGAGGTGACTCTGTTATACTGATGGCGCTTTGTTATTTATAACTTATTGAAATTACAATATAAGGGGTAGTGATGGACTCTTTTTCCTTTAAGCTTGCGACATCCATAAGGTTTGGGGTCGGAGTGATTGACGAACTGCCGGATGCTGTCAAAAAACTAAAGGGGACTAAGCCTCTTTTAGTTGCCGATCCCTCCCTGCGCAAGGCCGGTCTGTTAAACAAGCTGGAAGAACCGCTCAAGAAGACAGGCATTTCGTATGCACTGTTTGAAGAGGTCGATCCTGAACCGGGTCTGAAACTGGCTGACCGCGCTACGGAGATAGCCCGCAAAAATGGGTGTGATTGTGTTATTGGGGCCGGCGGTGGCTCGGCTATGGACATAGCCAAGGCAGCGGCTGTTCTTCTGACAAACAGGGGGAAAGCGG
>Ga0068714_10001079_pt1 | contig 43072 bp, 39 predicted proteins | sample MTBNYHSulfiMetaG_FD_62988 | JGI IMG/M metagenome (GOLD analysis project Ga0068714, IMG submission 62988) | Enrichment culture microbial communities from rom New York Harbor, USA that are MTBE-degrading - MTBE-NYH (New York Harbor Sulfidogenic)... | ecosystem: Environmental > Aquatic > Marine >... | reverse complement strand
CGATATCGATGAGGCCATTGCCGCGGCCGGGAGTGTGGAGGAGGTGATGATCATCGGCGGCGAGTCGTTCTACGGACAGATGCTGCCGCGCGCCGACCGCTTCTACATCACCCTGGTGCACGGCCGATTCGAGGCCGATGCCTGGTTCCCCGGGTTCGACTGGAACGACTGGCGGGAGGTGGCGCGCGAGGAGCACCCGGCGGACGAGAAGAACGCTTACGCCTGCAGCTTTATCGTGCTCGACAGGAAGTAATAAAACCTTTTCTCACCACGAAGCACACGAAGCTAAACAATGCGCCCTCACAGGCCGGGCATTGCTATCCCGTTTCAACCCTCCGTGTACTCCGTGCCTCAGTGGTGAGTGTTCTTTTTTCTTCGTGCTCTTCGTGAGCTTCGTGGTGGATTGCTTTTGTCGAGTCCACGGAGAAAAGCGCAAGAGAGTATTATTACCACGAAGCACACGAAGTTAAACAATGTGCCCTCACAGGCCGTGCATTGCTACCCCGTTTCAACCCTCCGTGTACTCCGTGCCTCAGTGGTGAGTGTTCTTTTTTCTTCGCGCTCTTCGTGAGCTTCGTGGTGAAAGCCTTTATTCATGCCTCGGCTTCAGCAGGCTCGATGGCAGGTACGGGCTGTCTGGCGCGTTTGGCGGCGTGCTGTTCGATGAGGTTCTTCAGCGCGATGAGCAGCCCCAGGCCGATGAAAGCGCCGGGCGGCAGGACCGCCAGCAGGAAGCCCTTGTAGTCCTCGATGACGGTGATGGTGAGCCAGCGTGCCGCCTCGCCGAACATCATGTTGGCCTGGGCGAACAGGGTGCCGAAACCGATTATCTCGCGCATCGCCCCCAGTACCACCAGCACGGCGGCAAAGCCCACCCCCATGGTCAGGCCGTCCACCACCGACTTGCCGACCGGGTTTTTCGAGGCAAAGGCCTCCGCCCGGCCAAGGATCGAGCAGTTGGTGACGATGAGCGGAATGAAGATCCCCAGTACCTTGTAGAGGTCGTGGAAAAAGGCGTTCATCGCCAGCTCCACCGCGGTGACGAAGGAGGCGATCACCAGCACGAAGACCGGGATGCGCACCTCGGGCCGTACCAGATGGCGTATCAGGGAGACGGTGAGGTTGGAGGAGACCAGCACCAGGGTAGTGGCCAGGCCGAGGCCCAGGCCGTTGATCGCGGTGGAGGTGACCGCCAGCAGCGGACAGAGCCCGAGGATCTGCACCAGAGCGACGTTGTTGTGCCATAGCCCGTCCTGGGCGATCTTGCCGAATCCGACCTCAGCCATTGCCACTCTCCTCGGCCGCTGCAAACAGCGCCTCGCGGTTGTTCTGATAATAGCGCAGTGTATTGTGGACCGCTGCGACAATGGCGCGCGGGGTAATGGTGGCGCCGCTGAACTGATCGAAGATGCCGCCGTCCTTTTTCACCTTCCAGCGCTCCTCTCCCGGTTCGCGCAGGGAGTGGCCGTTGAAGCCGAGGATCCAGTCGGAGCGCTCTGCCTCGATGGCATCGCCAAGGCCGGGCGTCTCCTTGTGGCTGACCACCCGCACGCCGGCGATGCTGCCGTCGTAGTGAATGCCCACCAGCAGTTTGATCGTTCCGGCGTAGCCGTCGGGGGCGATGGATGCGATCACCGCCGCCACCGGCTGCTTGCCGAGACGCGCACGGTAGACCATGACCGGCTGGTTTGTACCGAGCAGCGGATCGCTCACCTCGATGGTGTCGGTATAGATGTCGTTGTCGTGTGAATCCGGCGAGATGATCTGGTGCAGGCTGCGCAGCAACGACTGGCGTTCGTTCTCGGCGATGCGCTCGGCGGTGCCATCATAGGTCAGCGCCACCAGCCCGGTACCGGCCACCGCAAACAGGCCGAGGATAAGGGCACCGACGAGCATGTTCTTCCACGGCACAGCGCTATCCTCTCTTGTGTCCGAATACCCTGGGCTGGGTGTAGTAGTCGATGGTCGGTGCGGCCATGTTCATCAGCAGTACCGAGAAGGCGATACCGTCCGGATAACCGCCCCAGGTGCGGATGACATAGGTCGTGACGCCGACCCCGGCACCGAACCAGAGGCGGCCCCTGTTGCTGGTGGCGCCGCTGACCGGGTCGGTGGCGATGAAGAATGCGCCGAGCATGGCACCGCCGCTGAACAGGTGAAACAGCGGGTCGGCGTAGTGGTCCGGGTCGATGAGGTGGAACAGGCCGGCAGCGAGAAACAGGCTGCCGAGCATCGCCACCGGCACATGCCAGCTGATGGTACGGCGCAGCAGCAGGTAGATGCCGCCGACAAGGATCAGGCCGTTGACCACCTCCCAGCCGTTGCCGGCCAGTTTGCCGAATACCGGAGAGGCCATGATCTCGCCGACGGTATGCTCCAGCCCGATGCGGGTCTTCATCGTATCGAGCGGGGTGGCCATGGTCAGGCTGTCCAGGCCGGCGGCACCGGGCAGGGCGCCGGTGAAGACGTAAGAGGCGGCACCGGCGAAGCTCAGGCTGCCCTCGCCCAGTGCGCTTGGAGCCAGCCAACTGGTCATCTCCAGCGGAAAGGAGATGAGCAGCACCACATAGCCGACCATCGCCGGATTGAAGGGGTTGTAGCCCAGCCCGCCATAGAGCTGCTTGGCCAGGATGATGGCGAAGGCGACACCGACGGTGGTCAGCCACCAGGGGGCGAGCGGCGGCAAGGCGATGGCCAGCAGCAGGGCGGTGACCAGGGCACTGCCGTCGGCGAGCGTCTCTGCGACCGGGCGCCCCCGCAGTTTCAGCACCAGCGCCTCGCTGGCCAGGGCCACACCGGCGGCGATCAGGAGATTGAACGCCACGCCCCAGCCGAACAGCCAGGTGTAGGCGACGAGTGCCGGCAGCAGGGCAAGGTTCACCTGATGCATCACCTTGCTGACAGCGAGGGGGCCGTGTACATGGGGAGAACTGGGTAGGGCGGCGCTCATGCTCAATCCTCTTTCGCGTGTTCCTGGGCGTCGGCCTGTTGGCTCGCCTTGCGTCGCTCCTCGGCCTCATCGATCTGCTTCTGCTGGGCCTCGGTCAGGTTTTCGGTATTCTTCGGTTCGCTCCCTGCCGCCTCGCGCTTGGCCTTGGCGCGTTCCATCGCCGCCTGGATCGCCGCCTTCTTGGCATCCTCGTCACCGTTGCCTTGCACCGCCTTGGCCTTGGCCTTGTGGCGCGCCGCTCTCTCCTCCTTCTCCCGCTCCTGGCGGAAGACGCGGAACTCATGGCGCTCGCGGGCCTTGTCGGAGGCTCTCTTTTCCCGCTCCTGGGCCCAGATCTCGGTCTTGGCGAAGCGGTAGTACTGCACCAGCGGCAGGTTGGAGGGGCAGACATAGGCGCAGCAGCCGCACTCGATGCAGTCGAACAGGTTATAGTCCTGTGCCTTGTCGAAATCCCTGGCCCGCGCGTACCAGTAGAGCTGTTGCGGCAACAGCAGCGCGGGGCAGACCTTGGCACACTCGCCGCAGCGGATGCAGGAGCGCACCGGCCCGCGCTGCGGCATATCCTCCGCGCTGGCCAGCAGCAGGCAGTTGGTGGTCTTGATCACCGGCAGTTTCGCATCCTGCAGCTCAAAGCCCATCATCGGTCCGCCCATCACCAGCTTGTAGTGGACCGCCTTCACGCCACCGGCCTGTTCGAGCAGCGAGGCGATCGGGGTGCCGACGCGCACCTCGAGGTTCTGCGGCTCGGCCGCTCCATGTCCCGAGATGGTGACCAGGCGGCTGATCAACGGTTCGCCCCGTTCCACCGCGTGGTGGACGCTGGCCGCGGTGGCGACGTTGTGGCAGACGATACCGATGTCGATAGGCAGTCCCTGGGAGGGGACCTCCTTGCCGGTCAGGACCTTGATCAGCTGCTTCTCGCCGCCGGTGGGGTAGCGGGTCGGGACCTCTACCACCTCGATGGACTTCTCGCCGAGGCGCTCGAGGGCGTCGCGTATCGCCGCCAGCGCCTCGGGCTTGTTGTCCTCGATGCCGATGAGGCACTGCTTGGCCTGCAGCGCATGGCGCATGATGCGGACGCCGTCGATCACCTCGTCGGCCCGCTCGCGCATCAGCATGTCGTCGCAGGTGATGTAGGGTTCACACTCGGCGCCGTTGATGATCAGGGCATCGACGGCGGTGCGCGAACCGGGGTTGAGCTTGATGAATGCGGGGAATCCGGCGCCGCCGAGGCCGACGATGCCCGCCTCGCGGATAATGTTGCGCAGCTCGCTGCTGTCGAGCTGCTGATAATCAGGGTGGGGCGTCAGTTCGGTCCAGCGATCCTCGCCGTCGGTCTCGATGATGATGCACGGTGCACTGAGGCCGGAGGGGTGGGGAACGGGATGATCCTCGATAGCCACCACGGTGCCGGAGCTGCTGGCGTGCACCGGGGCGCTGACATAGCCCTCGGGCCGGGCCAGCTTCTGTCCCTTGAGCACCTTCTCGCCGACGCTCACCAGCGGCTTGGCCGGGGCGCCGATGTGTTGCTGCAGCGGGATGATCAGGCGTTCCGGTACGGCCGCCACAGCCGAGGGCCTGCCGTTGGAGAGCGCCTTGTTGTCGGGCAGGTGCAGCCCGCCGGGAAAGTGCCAGAGCTTGCGGGTCATGCCTTCTGCTCCTTCTCCGGGAAGGGCCATTTCCAGGTGTTGGGGCTCTCCCTGAGCGGGATCATGTAGATGCAGTCCACCGGGCAGGGCTCGACACACAGCTCACAGCCGGTGCATTCGCTTTCGATAATGGTATGCATCTGTTTGGCCGCCCCGGCGATGGCGTCCACCGGACAGGCCTGGAAGCAGAGGGTGCAGCCGATGCAGATCGGCTCGTCGATGAAGGCGACCATCCGGGTCTTCTCCTCGCCGACCTCCTCGTCCAGCGGCTTGGGGTCGACACCGAGCAGATCGGCAAGCGCCATGATCACCGTCTCGCCGCCGGGCGGGCAGCGGTTGATGTCCGCCTCGCCGCTGGCGATGGCCTCGGCGTAGGGGCGGCAGCCGGCGAAGCCGCACTGGCCGCACTGGGTCTGCGGCAGGATGGAGTCGACCTTGTCGACGATGGGGTCGCTCTCCACCCTGAAGCGGACCGAGGCGTAACCCAGCAACAGGCCGAAGGCGACGGCCAGTGCCGTCAATGCGAGGATCGCGCCCAACATCAGCCTTTGACCAACCCGGAGAAGCCCATGAAGGCCATCGACATCAGGCCTGCGGTGATCAGGGCGATGGCCGGGCCGCGAAAGATCACCGGCACATCCGCCACGGCAATGCGCTCGCGCATCGCAGCGAACAGCACCAGCACCAGGGAGAAGCCGGCAGCGGCACCGAAACCGTAGACGGCCGACTCGATAAAGCCGTGTTGCGCCTGGGTGTTGAGCAGTGCCACACCCAGTACCGCGCAGTTGGTGGTGATCAGCGGCAGGAAGATCCCCAGCACCTGGTAGAGCAGCGGCGAGGTCTTGTGCACCACCAGCTCGGTGAACTGCACCACCACCGCGATCACCAGGATGAAGGCGATGGTGCGCAGGTACTCCAGCCCCAGCGGGGCCAGCAGGTATTCATTGACCAGATAGGATGCGACCGCCGAGAGGGTCAGCACGAAGGTGGTCGCCAGCCCCATGCCGGTGGCGGTTTCCAGCTTGCGCGATACGCCCATGAAGGGGCACAGGCCCAGGAACTTCACCAGGACGAAGTTGTTCACCAGCACGGTGCTGACAAGAATAAGCGCGTATTCGGTCATGGATAACCTAATAAATGACTCAGACTTCCTAGTCTACTGTCCGCCGCCAAAACTACAAGACGACAGTGCGTGGGGGAAATGGCCCCCTAAATATCAAGCGGGGGATTCTACAATAAAAAACCCTGCCCAATCACTGACAATTGTGGTGCCATGGGAAGCAGTGTTCTTGTTCCTTGAGACTTGCAATTTGTCACTTGCAACTTGTAACTGCTTTTACTTAACCCGCATCCCCGGTTCCGCCCCCTCGTCGGGGCCGAGGATGAAGAGCTCCTTGCCGCCGGGGCCGGCGGCCAGCACCATCCCCTCGGAGAGGCCGAAGCGCATCTTGCGCGGGGCGAGGTTGGCCACCATGACGGTGAGGCGCCCTTCGAGCTGCTCCGGCGCGTAGGCGGACTTGATGCCGGCGAAGACGTTGCGCGTCTCCCCGCCGAGGTCGAGGGTCAGCTGCAGCAGCTTGTCGGCCCCTTCGACGTGCTCGGCCTTAACGATGCGGGCGATGCGCAGGTCGAGCTTGGCGAAATCCTCGAAGGCGATGGTCTCGCTTATCGGATCCTTTGCCAGCTGGCCGGCAACTTGCGCCTTTGGCGCCTCGGCTTCGGTCGGGGCAAGGTTCTGCCGCGAATCGGCGAGGATGGCATCGAGCTTCTCCTGTTCGATGCGGGTCATCAGCGGGGTGAAGCTGCCGATGGTGTGGCCGTTGAGCGGCACCGAGCAGTTGTTCCAGGTCAGCGGCTTGATGCGCAGGAATGCCTCGGCCTTCTCTGCGGTGGCCGGCAGGACCGGCTTGAGGTAGGCGATGAGCATGCTGAACAGGTTGATGCCCATGCTGCAGATATCCTGCACCTCCTGCTCCTTGCCTTGCTCCTTGGCCAGTACCCAGGGCTTCTTCTCGTCGATGTACTGGTTGGCGCGGTCGGCCAGGTGCATGATCTGGCGCATCGCCTGGCTGTACTGGCGCGACTCGTACAGTTCGGCGATCGGCGTCCCGGCGTCGACGAACTCGCGGTAGAGTCCCGGTTCGGCCAGTTCGGCGGCGAGTTTGCCGTTGAAACGCTTGTTGATGAAACCGGCGCAGCGGCTGGCAATATTTACCACCTTGCCCACCAGGTCGGCGTTGACCCGTTGCTGGAAGTCCTCCAGGTTGAGGTCGATATCGTCGATGCCGTGGCTCAGTTTGGCAGCGAAGTAGTAGCGCAGGTATTCCGGCTCGAGGTGGTCCAGATAGGTGCGCGCCATGATGAAGGTGCCGCGCGACTTGGACATCTTCTGGCCGTTGACGGTGAGAAAGCCGTGGCAGTAGACCGCATTGGGGGTACGAAATCCGCTGCCGGTGAGGATCGCCGGCCAGAACAGGGTGTGGAAGTAGGCGATATCCTTGCCGATGAAGTGGTAGAGCTCGGCCTTGCTCTCCTTCTTCCAGTAGTCGTCGAACTCGAGCCCCTCGGTCCTGTCGCACAGGTTCTTGAAGCTGGCCATGTAGCCGATGGGCGCGTCGAGCCAGACATAGAAGAACTTGCCCGGCGCATCGGGGATCTCGAAGCCGAAGTAGGGGGCGTCGCGGGAGATGTCCCAATCCTGCAGGCCGGCGTCGAACCACTCCTTGAGCTTGTGGGCGATCTCGCTCTGCAGGTGCTCGCCCCGGATCCAGTAGGTCAGCATCCCCTCGAAATCGCCGAGGCGGAAGAAGTAGTGCTCGGAATCCTTCTCCACCGGGGTGGCGCCGGAGATGGCCGAGACCGGATTCTTCAGCTCGGTGGGGCTGTAGGTGGCGCCGCACACCTCGCAGGAGTCGCCGTACTGCTCCTCGGCGCCGCATTTGGGACAGGTGCCCTTGATGAAGCGATCCGGCAGGAACATCTCCTTTTCCGGGTCGTAGGCCTGGGTGATGGTGCGCCGTTCGATGTGGCCGTTGTCGCGCAGACGCTTGTAGATCAGCGAGGCCAACTCCCGGTTCTCCTCGGAGTGGGTGCTGTAATAGTTGTCGAAACCGATGTTGAATTCGGCGAAGTCGGCCTGATGTTCACGGGCGACGCGGGCGATCAGCTCCTCCGGCTCGATCCCCTCGTTCTGCGCGCGCAGCATGATCGGCGTGCCGTGGGCATCGTCGGCACAGACGTAGCGGCAGTCGTGGCCGCGCATCTTCTGGAAGCGGCACCAGATATCGGTCTGGATATACTCGACCAGATGGCCCAGGTGGATCGGGCCGTTGGCGTAGGGAAGGGCGCTGGTTACCAGGATTTTGCGTCGTGTCTCGGCCATATTCTTTCGATGTCGGGTGAGTGGCTTGAAAAAGTCGGCATACAGTACCAAGTATGGGATATTCCTGCCAGCGACTGTCTGGCGGAGGTAGGGTAATCCTCGGGAACTTGGTATGCTATCGGGTTTACGTTGTCACGCAATACGCGATTGCGGATAATAGCCGATTGAAATCGTCAGATATTTAGCGGCCGCGCGCAGCAATGAACCATCGGGCTGGCGCCGGCATACATCAGGAGTACAAGATGTCAAACGTGTCACAGCCCCAAATCGAAGCGGCAATCAAGCACTATATTGATCCGTATCTGGAGCAGGACCTGGTCTCTGCCAACTGCGTGAAGGATATCGCGATCGACGGCGACAAGGTCAAGCTCCACATCGCCCTCGGCTTTCCCGCAGCCGGCTACATCCCCGAGCTGTCGGCCAAGCTGAAAGAGCTGGTCGAGGCTGTCGACGGCGTCGCCAGTGCCGAGGTCGAGGTGAGCTCGAGCATCGTCTCCCACGCGGCGCAGAAGGGCGTTAGCCACATCAAGGGGGTGAAGAACATCATCGCCGTGGCCTCCGGCAAGGGCGGCGTGGGCAAGTCCACCACCTCGGTCAACCTGGCCCTGGCGCTGGCCGCCGAAGGCGCTACCGTCGGTATTCTCGATGCCGATATCTACGGCCCCTCCCAGCCGCGCATGCTCGGCCTCTCCGACCGGAAGCCGGACTCCCCCGACGGCAAGACCCTCGAGCCCATCGTCAACTACGGCGTACAGTCCATGTCCATCGGCTACCTCATCGACGAGGATACCCCGATGATCTGGCGCGGCCCGATGGTCACCCAGGCGCTCGAGCAACTGCTCAACGACACCAACTGGCGCGAAGTGGACTACCTGGTGATCGACCTGCCCCCGGGTACCGGCGACACCCAGCTGACCCTGGCGCAAAAGGTGCCGGTCTCCGGCGCACTCATCGTCACCACCCCGCAGGACATCGCCCTGCTCGATGCACGCAAGGCGTACAAGATGTTCGAGAAGGTGGAGGTGCCGGTGCTCGGCGTGGTGGAGAACATGTCCATCCACATCTGCTCCAAGTGCGGTCACGAGGAGCACATCTTCGGCGAGGGCGGCGGCCAGCGTATGGCCGAGGAGTACAACATCAAATTCCTCGGCGCCCTGCCCCTGGACATCGCCATCCGCCGGGAGGCCGACGCCGGCAAGCCCACCGTGGTGGCCGAGCCTGACAGCCGCATCTCGCAGATCTACCGTGATATCGCCCGCCGCACCGCGGCCAAGCTGTCGCAGAAGGCCAAGGACTACAGCGCCCGTTTCCCGAAGATCGTCATCTCCAGCGACTAATAAAAGCAGATACGAGAGACGAGGGAAAAGAGTCGAGGGGAAAGAGGCAGATACGAGGGAGAAGGGTCGAGATTCGAGGGCTGGAGTGTGTACGCACACGGGTATTTATCCAATGGGCCGAGAGCGTAGCGAGCACGTTCCCTCGCATCTTTCCTCTCGCATCTCGTATCTGCGCCGTTCTCCCGTCTCTTTCCCCTCGTATCTGCCTTTCAGCCCCAGATCCTTTCATATTTCCCCGTTTGTCTTTAATATCTGCTTCCTTGTAACTTTTTCATTTTTTCTCGCATCTGGGTTTCCATGAGCATCAAATCTGACAAATGGATCCGCCGCATGGCGGCGCAGCAAGGGATGATCGAGCCGTTCGAGCCGGGGCAGATCCGTCATGCCAACGGTTCGCGTATCGTCTCCTACGGCACCTCCAGCTACGGCTATGACGTGCGCTGTGCCGACGAGTTCAAGATCTTCACCAATATCAACTCGGCCATCGTCGACCCCAAGGCATTCGATGAGAACAGCTTCGTCGACGTCAAGTCCGATGTCTGTATCATCCCGCCCAACTCCTTTGCCCTGGCGCGCACGGTGGAGTTCTTCCGCATCCCGCGCAGCGTGCTGACCGTCTGCCTCGGCAAGTCGACCTATGCCCGTTGCGGCATTATCGTCAACGTCACCCCGCTGGAGCCGGAGTGGGAGGGGCACGTGACCCTGGAGTTCTCCAATACCACACCGTTGCCGGCCAAGATCTACGCCAACGAAGGGGTGGCGCAGATGCTGTTCTTCGAATCCGACGAGGAGTGCGAGACCTCCTATCGCGATCGCGGCGGCAAGTACCAGGGGCAGACCGGGGTCACCCTGCCGAAAACCTGAGATTCGGTTTCCGGGAACCTGTTCCCGGCGAGATGCTTCTAAGGAGTGGGAGATCCCGGCTATTCGAAACATGCGCTGGCTTCGTTCATCGACAGAGGGATTCATTCTTCCCGGTGCTACTGCGTCAGCCCGGTTTCGACCAGCCGCTAGACAGTGGCGCAGCCCTCCAGTCCCTGCGCCGCACCATACCCCTTATTGTTTTTTTAGCAGGAACCTGGCACGGTGCGACCTATTTACATACATGCGTGAATGTTTGTATGGTTGAGCCTACCGGCTCGATATCTGTGATGAGATGGTTAAGAATTGACATGGTGGAAAAGAGCGAATTCATGGAGAGCCGCATGGCCATGAGCCGTATTCAGAAAGGGATCCTGCTTTTTGCCATCGCCATGGCGCTGTTCAGCGTCGGCCGCCTGCTGCTGTGGTTCACCTATCCGCAACACTTCGAGACGCTGGGCGGGGGAATGCTGCTGCAGGCCTTCGCCAACGGCCTGCGTTTCGATGGCGCCGTGGTCGCCCGGCTCTTCGCCTTGCCCCTGCTGCTGATGTGGTTGCCGCTGCGCTGGTTCGACCGGCGGTTCTGGTTCGACGGCTTTGCCTGGCTGCTCTATCTCGTCACCCTCGGCCTGGTCCTGCTGCTGGCCGGCGACATCATCTACTACGAGCATGTCCAGCGCCACGTCTCCTACGAGCTTCTCCTGCTGCAGAACGACCTCGCGTTCCTGCTCGAGTACGGACTCAAGGCGCATCTGGGTGCTGTGCTCGCCTTCGTGCTGTTCGCCGCCGGTCTCGGCTGGCTGTGGTGGCGGATTTTGCGCGTCCCGCTGGCGCCGGCCAGTTATGCTCCACTGAAATATGTCCTCCTCTTCTTCCTGCTGGCGGTGGTGGGACGCGGCGGGGTGACCGGCAAGGTGATCGAGATCATCGACGCCTACGGCAGTGGCGACGCCCCCTACGGCAACCTGAGCCTGAATGGTGCCTTCACCACCATCGTCTTCGCCCTCAACATGGAGCAGGTGAACCACCACTTCTTCCCGCAGGAGCAGGCGGTGGCCATCGTCAACGGCAAGGAGGGGCTGCTCGATCCCGCCTATCCGATGCTGCGCCGCTATGCCGGCGAGCCCAACGGCCGTAATGTGGTGTTTGTGCTGCTGGAGAGCTGGAACTTCGACTATGTCGACAGCTTCGCCGGCAAGGGCTACGGGGTCACGCCCCACTTCGATGCACTGGCGAAGGAGGGGCTGCGCTATACCCGTTTCTATGCCGCCGGCCAGCGCAGCATCGAGGGGATCCAGGCCACCCTAACCGGGATCCCGGTGCTGAAGGGGTTGCCGCGCATCGATGCCGGTATCGGGGTCTCCAACATCTCCCGCCTGGGCTCGATGGCGAGGGACCGGGGCTACAGCACCCTGTTCATCCAGTCCTCGGCGCGCGACTCGTTCAAGATCTCCGGCATCGCGGCGGCGACCGGCTTCGAACACTTCTACGGCATGGAGGATGTGCCGCTGCGGCTGAGCTATCCCGACCCGAAAAGCGCGATCTTCGGCTGGGACTACGACACCCTGCAGTTAATGAAGGAGAAGCTCGATGGACTCAAGCCGCCGTTTCTCGCCTACGCCTTCACCGGCACCACCCATGAGCCCTACCCGAAGTTGCCGTCGCAGTTCATGGTGCGACCGCACGGCGCCGACGATGAGAACGGCTATCTCAATGCGCTGAAATACGCCGACTGGAGCCTGGGACAGTTCATGGCCGCGGCGCGCAAGGCGCCCTGGTTCGAGGACACCGTCTTCATCTTCACCGCCGACCACGCCAACCATTTCCAGCAGGGAAGCGGGCTGCTGCAGCGTTTCCATACGCCGTTCCTGATCTATGCCCCGAAGTTCTACTCCGGCGAGGAGCGTAGGGTGATCGGCTCGCAGCTCGATGTGATGCCCACTATTCTCGATCTACTGGGGCTGGACGGGGAGTTTGCGGCGTTGGGTGAATCGCTGCTGCGCAAGGAGGGGAGGGCCGAGGCGTTTATCACACTGGGCGGGCAGCAGATCGGTCTGATTACCGACCGCGCCTACCTGCGCCACGATCTGGTGCGGCGCATCGAGGGTCACGGGCCGGAGGCGTTGCTCGGTTCGCTGGAGCAGCGCCTGCTGGCGCTGGATCAACTGAGCTATGAGCTGCTGCAGGCTAATCGCTGGGCCAGATGAAGGTATCGGCTGAACTGCCGCGAACCTTGACCAGATTCATCCCTTCGATGCTCAGTTCGGTGATGGTGGCGGACATCCGGGTGCCGCTGTCGTCCTGGACGAGCTTGATCACCATATAGTCGAGATCCGGGGCAAACCAGAGCGTGGTGACGCGCTCGCTGGTCTCGGTCTGGCGCATGACCTTGATGGTTTGCCGTTTCCCCCACGGGGTGTCGAGCTGCTCTTCCCCGACCACCTTGTAGCGGATATGGCGGATATCGCCGCGGTCGGCGACCTTGTAGAAAAACTCCTTTTTCCCGGCGCGCAGGTCGCGCACCAGGGCGATCTGGTAGCTCAGCTTGTCGACCACGCCCTCCTCGATATCGAGGATGGTCGTCTTGCCTTCGCGCAGGGATTTCACCTTCATCCGCTCCCAGTCGAAATCGAGCTGCTCGTAGACCACGCCCTTGTTGCCGGTAAAGCGGTAGGTATAGCGTTCAGGCACCGGGGCATCGTTCTGCCAGCGCCAGTAGCTGTGCTCCTCGAAGCGGTCGGGACGGAACACCGAGAGCAGGCCGGTGGAATAGATGAGGCTGGTCTGCTGGTAGAGTCCGTCCGCGTTTTTTCGCAGGCTGCGTTCGATCTCGCCCATCTTGAAGCCGCCCACGGTGGCCTCGAACCGCGCCGTATACGCGGTGATCGGTGGCGCTTCCGTTTGCGGTTGGGCGGCCGGCAGGGTGGAGGCGAAGAGGAGCAGCGCTGGTAGCAGGAGACGTGTCATGGTTTGTAAATCGACAATATTGTTATCGAATCATAGCAGGAAATCGCGGTAACCCGTCCCTGCTTTGGGGTAGAATAGCCGGTCTTTTTATTCTTGGGGCAACTCGGTTTGTTTGCAAATAGCGCCGATGGGGAGCGCAAGGCACTGCGCGCAACCCTGATATTGCTGCTGACGACTACGCTGCTGCATCTGCTGGTCGGGGGGCGGATCGCACTGAGTGTGGATGAGGCGCACTACGCCCTGTACGGCCTGAAGCTCGACTGGAGCTACTTCGATCATCCACCGATGGTCGGCTGGCTGCAGGCTGCGGTGCTCCCCCTCTCCCGGGAGGAGTGGGCGCTACGCCTGTGGCCGGCGCTACTGATGGCGCTGGGCGGGGGGCTGCTGTACCGCCTCACGCGAGAGCTGTTTTCCGGGCAGTCGCCGTGGCTCGCCTTTGTCGCGGTGCTTATCCTGCAATCGGCGGTGATCGTCCAGTTGCTGGGCATTGCCCTGGTACCCGAAGTGCCCCTGCTGGTCTTCGGACTGGCCGCGGCGCTGTCACTGTGGCAGGCGGTGAACAGGGGAGAATGGCGCGACTGGCTGCTGCTCGGCCTGCTGCTCGGGCTGGCCGGGTTGTCCAAGTATACCGCGGTGACCCTGGCCCTGAGCGTGGTGCTGTTCATCCTCTGGCAGGGCCGTTGGCGGCTGTTGCTGACGCCGCGGCCGTGGCTGGCGGCGCTGGTGGCGCTGCTCACGATCCTGCCGGTGTTATATTGGAACGCCGGGCACGACTGGATCTCCTTTCGCTACCAGTTGGGGCACGGTGCGCCGGACAGGGTATGGGAGGCAGGCCGATTTGCCCGCGCCCAGGCGGGGCAACTGCTTGCCTATGCCCCTGGGGTCTACCTGTTCGGGCTGATCGCCCTGGTCTGCGCCGTGCGCCGACCCAGGCAACCCGAACGCCGCCTGCTGCTGTCGCTGGCCCTGCCGCCGCTGCTGCTGTTCGGCTGGGCGTCGGGTTTCGAGGAGACGCTGCCGCACTGGACCCTGCTGGCCTTCGCCTTCCTAGCACCGCTGTCGGCGCAGTGGCTGTGGCGTCACTGGCAGCGGCGCTGGGTGCGAATCACCGCCATCGGCTCGCTGCTCTACTCGACGGTGCTGGTGCTGCTGATCCACAGCCAGTTCCTGTTGCCGTGGCTCCCCTTCAAGCCGTTGCAACACCCCCTCTCCGATCTGTACGGTTGGCAGGTGGCGGCTGAGCGGGCGGCGAGTCTTAACCGCGGGCGTGACACCCCCCTGCTGGTCGGCAACTGGTCCCTGGCGAGCCGCATCGCCTGGTATGCCCGCCCGCTGCCGGTGCAGGTTACCGACGCGCGGGTCGACCAGTTCGATCTCTGGTTCGGTTCGCCGCAACCGGGGGATTCGGGACTGCTCATCGTGCCCGACTACTATGAGGGCCGGGAGCAGGTCAGCGGCCTGGCGAAATTTGAGCAATGCAAGCTGGTGGAGCGGTTGAGCGTGCCCCTCGGAGAGACACCGGTCCACCGCTTCAGCTTCTATGACTGTATTGGATACCGTGGATAGTACAACGCGTTTTACACCTTCGGATTACCGCAAACCCTGGGCCTGGGCAGTGCCGCTATGTGCCGTGCTGGGGCTGCTGCTGCTGTGGCAACTGGACGCCAATCGCGGCGTGTTCCTGTTCTTCAACCAGGCCAGCCACTACACCGGCACGGCGTTCTGGGAATATGTGACCACCTTCGGCGATTCGCTGGTGGTGTTCTCCCTTGCCCTGCTGCTGCTGGGGCGCCGGCCGCTGCTGCTGTGGACCCTGCTCTTCGCCGCCATGGTCAGTACCGTCATGGTCCACGGGCTCAAGGAGTGGGCGCTGGTGATGCGTCCGCCTGCGGTGATCCCGGCCGATCAGCTGACGGTGATCGGCACCGCGCACAAGGCGGTCTCCTTCCCCTCGGGCCACACCACGGCGGCGTTCAGCCTGATCGCGCTGCTCTGTCTGCAGCAGGGGCTGACGCTGGGATGGAAGTTTGCCCTGCTGCTGCTCGGGGTGATGGTCGGCATCTCCCGCATGGCGGTCGGGGTGCACTGGCCCATCGATGTGCTCGGTGGGGCCCTGATCGCCTGGAGCTCGGTGCTCATCGGCTACTTTTTCGCCCCGCAGATCCCCTGGGGGATGAGCCGCGGGGCACAGCGTTTCTTTGCCGTACTTCTGCTGCTGGTCGCGGTAGCGCTCATCTTCTTTCACGACAGCGGCTATGAGCATGCACGCCTGCTCGAGGTGGCGATACCGCTGCTGAGTATTGCGCTCGCCTGGCCGCATTTGCGTGTGCTCTTCTCGCGAAACCCGCGGGCAGAGGAGGCGCTGCCGCAGGCAGAGAGTGAGACGCCTGCGGGAGAGCCTGAAGGGAAACGCTCCTGGACCGGCCTGGCGGTGCGGCTGCTGGTGACCACGGCACTATTCGTGCTGATCTTCCGCGCCATCGACGTGAAAGAGCTGCTGTCGACCTACCGGGATATCGTCCCGCGGCTGCTGATGCTCGGCATCGTCTTCCAGTTGCTCAGCACCACCCTTGCCGCCTACCGCTGGTACCTGGTGATGCAGCCGCTCGGCTACGGCCAGAGCTTCGGCTTTTTCCTCAGGAGCTATTTCAAGGGCAGCTTCTTCAATCAGGGGCTGCCGACCAGCATCGGCGGCGATGCGGTGCGCGTGCTGGACGTCTCACGGCTTGGCGAGCGCAAGCGCGATGCCTTTATCGGCGTCTTCATCGACCGGGTGCTGGGGCTGGTCGGGTTGCTGCTGCTGAACCTGGTGGTGAACCTGTTCAATCCCGAGCTGCTGCCGCGCGGCCTGTTTCTCGCCATCAATCTGCTGATCGGGCTTGGCCTGCTCGGCTTTGGCGTGCTCTATCTGCTGCAGCACTGGCGCTTTCTCGAGCGCTGGCGCCTGACGCGCTTCTTTATGAAGATCTCGCGTCACCTTGCCGTGGTGCTGGCCACACCGAAGCAGGCGGCGCTGCAACTGCTGCTCTCGGTGGCGGTCCATTTCCTGTCGCTGCTGGCGATCTTCCTCATCGGCCGCAGTGTCGAGCTCGATTTCTCGCTGGCCACCTACCTGGTGCTGGTGCCGCCGGCGATCCTGCTGACCCTGATCCCGCTGTCGCTTGCCGGATGGGGGATACGCGAAGGGGCGATGATCGGCCTGTTCACCCTGCTGGGCGCGAGCACGGTGACGGTGTTGTCGATGTCGATCCTCTATGGCATCGTCCTCATCGTCGCCAGCCTGCCCGGCCTGGTGGTCTATATGAAGGGCAAACACCACATCTGATGGGAGAGACTGGATGAACGTCGATACGATGCGAAAAATCGATTACTACGCAGGCGTCCCGCTCTGCGCCCTGGTCTCCGGCGCGATGAAACTGGGGCGCCTGCTGCGGCCCTGGCGGCGTACCCCGCCGAAGAGGGTGCTGTTCGTCGAACTCTCCGAGATGGGCAGCGCCATCATCGTCGACCCGGCGATGCGCAAGATGCAGCGCCACGGCGCCGAACTCTTTTTTGTCATCTTCTCCAAGAACGCCCCCAGTCTGCGGCTGCTCGGCACCGTGCCCGAGGAGAACGTGTTCCGCATCCGCGAGGACGGCCTGCTGCCGCTGGCGCTGACCACGCTGCAGTTTCTCTGGTGGGCGCGGCGGCGCGGCATCGACACGGTCATCGATCTGGAACTCTTTTCGCGCTACAGCGCCCTGCTGACCGGGCTCTCGGGGGCCCGCAACCGTATCGGCTACCACGCCTTTCACAACGAAGGGCTCTATCGCGGCGATATGCTGACCCACCGGGTCGCCTACAACCCGCACATGCATATTGCGAAGAACTTTATCGCCCTGGTCAACACCGCCCTGAGCGAGAGAGAGGAGCTGCCGTACTCCAAGACGCTGGTCGGCGATGGGGAGATCGTGCTGGAGAAGGTGAGCCTCAGCGAAGCCCAACTGCAGCCTATCCGCCAGCGGGTGCGGGAGGATTATCCCGACTACGATCCGCAGCAGCAGCGCATCGTGCTGATCAATCCCAACGCCAGCGAGCTGCTGATCCAGCGGCGCTGGATGCCCGAGCGCTACGTCGCGTTGATGCAGCGCATCCTGGCGGAGTACCCCGATGTACTGGTGTTGATCACCGGTGCGCCGGCGGAGCGGGAGGAGGCTCAGGGGCTCAAGCTGGAGGTGGATTCCGCGCGCTGCATCAACTTTGCCGGGCGGGTGAAGTTCGGCGAGCTGCCACAGCTCTATACCCTCTCCGCCCTGATGGTCAGCAACGACTCCGGGCCGGGCCACTTCTCGGCGGTGACCGATATGCCGACCTTCGTCCTGTTCGGCCCGGAGACCCCCGCGCTCTACGGCTCCCTCGGCAACTCCACGCCTATCTACGCCGGCATCGCCTGCTCGCCTTGCGTCAGCGCCGCCAACCACCGCAAGACCCCCTGCATCGACAACGTCTGCCTGCAGGTGATCACGGTGGAGCAGGTGTTCGACACCATCCGCCCGACACTGGATGAGAAAACCTAAAAGCTTTTAACGCAAAGGGCGCAAAGACGCAAAGGACGCGAAGAATCTGAATGAGATTATTGCGGGACCAGGCCCACCGCATCGACAACACATTCGGCTTCCTGAAGCGCCATGCGCATCACAAGCATTGTTAAAACGACCACCGTTTGTCCATATCATTCCGTGGCTAACCTGAGTTTATTCCCCTTGGCGTTCTTTGCGTCTTTGCGCCCTTTGCGTTAGATGCTTTTGAATAAAAAAAGGCGGCCGCAGGCCGCCTTTCTTTTCGCCTGAATGGCGCGTCAGAAGATCAGGTTGAGCATCACCATCATCACCACCAGGAACAGCGCGGTCATGATGCCGCCGGCCTTCATGAAGTCCGGTACGCGGTAGCCGCCCGGTCCCATGATCAGGGCGTTTACCTGGTGAGTGGGGATGAGGAACGAGTTGGAGGTGGCGATGGCCACGGTCAGGGCGAACACCGCGGGGTTCGCCCCGGCGCCGATGGCGATGTTTACCGCCAGCGGCACCAGCAGCACGGTGGCGCCGACGTTGGACATCACCAGGGTGAAGAAGGTGGCCAGTAGCGCAATGGCAGCCTGCAGTACCCAGGTGGGCACGTCGCCGAGCAGGTTCAGGGTCTGTTCGGCGATCCACGCGGCGGTGCCGGTGGTCTCCACCGCCAGCCCGAGCGGGATCAGCGAGGCGAGCAGGAACACGGTCTTCCAGCTTACCGCCTGATACGCCTCTTCGACCTTGAGTACCCCGGAGAGGATCATCCCCAGGGCGCCGGCCAGCAGGGAGACCGACAGGAGCAGGTCGCTGAACAGCACCAGCGACACGGCCAGGGCAAAGAACATGCCTGCCCACAGCACCTTGTGCGGGCGCAACTCCTCGTGCGGGTACTCGCTGGTGACTACGACGAAGTTGCGATCCTGCTCCAGCCGCGCAAGGGCGGCCCAGGTGATGTGAACCACCAGGGTGTCGCCGGCCTGCAGCGGCAAATCGCGTACACCCTCGCCCTCGCGGTAGGTCTGGTCGATGCGCTGGATGGCCAGCAGCGAGGCGCCGTAGGTCTTGCGCATCCATACATCGCGCGCCGACTTGCCGATCAGCTGAGAACCCGGCGGAATGACCAGCTCGGCGACACCAGCCTTGGTGGCGACCAGTTCCTCGGCGAAGGTCTGCAGCTCCTTGTGCTTCTCGAGTCCGTAGGTTTCGACAAACCGTTTCAGTGCCCCGTCCGAGGCCATTACCCCCAGCACGGTACCCGGCGTGATCCCGAGATCGCGGTCCAGGCTGCCGGGGCCCACACGCAGATCATCCGAACTGCGGCGCATGCCAATCACGCGGATCCGGCTGGACTGTTCGAAGTCATCCAGGTTCTTGCCGACCAGCGGGCTGTCGGCGGGGACGGCAACCTCGTTGAGGTCGTACTCCAGCCCATACACCTCCTTGAAATGCTGCATGGTGCTGCCGGCCTCGGTGCCCTTGGAGACGTTGGAGGGGAGTACCAGGCGGCCGGCGAGGATGAAATAGGCGATGCCGGTGGCGACCAGCACCAGGCCGATGGGGGTGACGGCGAAGAGGCTGAAGGACTCCATATGCTGGGCCTCCGGCAGCGCCTTGTTGGAGGTCAGGATGAGATCGTTGAGCAGGATCAGCGGACTGGAACCGACCATGGTCACGGTGCCGCCGAGGATGGCACAGAAGCCCATCGGCATCAGCAGGCGCGACATCGGCAGTCCGGTGCGGGCCGAGATGCGGCTGACCACCGGCAGGAACAGGGCTGCAGCGCCCACGTTCTGCATGAAACTCGAGATGATGCCGACGGTGCCCGAGATGAGCGGGATGATGCGGGTCTCGGTGGTGCCGCCGACACGCATGATGAAGCCGGCCACCTTGCTCATGATGCCGGTCTTGTCCAGCCCGGCGCCGATGATCATCACCGCGATGATCGAGATCACCGCGTTACTGGAGAAGCCGGTGAACAGCTCCTTGACCGGCACCAGCCCCTGTTCCAGTCCCATCAGCGGGGCGAGCAGGTCGGTCAGCCCGAGCAGCACCATGATGCTGATCGCAGCCACATCCACGCCGACGACCTCAAAGGCGAACAGGTAGATGGTAAGCAGCAGGAGGGCCACCACCCAGGCAACCTGAATGGAGGGCACCACCTGCGCGGCGAAGGCACCGATAACGATGAACACTGCCGCCCCGATCAGTTTTTTCAGGTTGTCCCGGACAAAAGCTTCAAGGCCATTGCCCGCTATGGCCTCGGGGTCCTCTTGCGATCGGTTCTCGACGTTGCTGGACATAGATAGGTTTACCTCTTCGAGTTGTACTAATGATTGACTGCCGTTACCAGCGGGCAGGCGAGCCTGCGCCAGGGGTCGCTGGTACGATCGCGAGCGAGCGGTTCCCACCCCTCGCGTGAATCGATGATCACCGCGGTGATGCACTCCCTGCTGTTGGCGTAGTCGACGATGTCCCGTCGCCTCAGGCCGGGCTGCAGCTGCAGGCTGTACTGCAAACCCGCCTGGCGCAAGGAGTCCAGGAAGGCATCGAGCTCAAGCGGCGGACGTCTTTTGTCTGTAACCAGCACGATATCCATCTCCGCATCAAGCCGTCGGCACAGTTCCAGCGCAGAGGAGAACAGGCGCGGCCTGACGTGTCCTTCACGCACCGCGAGAAGGACCTTGCGAGGGGAACCACCGCCGCTCATGAGGCCGGATGGCGTTGTGCTACACCTGCTACGCCGGACGTTGCCAGGATCAACTGTTCTCGTCTGAATAATGCGGGTCTGGACATGGGTATTTGCCTTTCGTCTAACGCCTACTTCTATCGCACACATCATGCCAACTGTGTGTCGTTATTAATGTGTTGAATCACTTTGAAATTTAATCAGTTATCACCAGAGTAAGGTGACCGAGATGTTGCAACTTGCAATAGTGAGTCAGGGATTGGGATGAATCGTCAGCACCCCGGCCTGCTGCAGGGGTGTTGCATTGCAGCAACCCACTGTTGCAAACTGCAACCATTCTTAAAGGACATGGCTATGAACTCCCTGCGCCGAACCGTTAGCCTGGGTTACCAGGCCCTGGCTACGATTATCGTTGGCCTCTCCCTGTTCGCTTTCTTCGAACTGCGGCTGGTCGGGGAGGAGGCGATCGCCGGCGAGCGGGTCAGCGAGTTTTTCGGCATTACCCTGGAGATCCGGCGTTTCGAAAAGAACTACTTCCTCTACCACCAGGAGGTGGACCTGTCGGAGAACCGGGAGTTTGTCAGCCGTGCCCTGGTTGCTTTGCGAGATAATCGGGAAGCTTTCGCCACCTTTTCCTCTCCCGCCGAGCTGCTGTCTCTGCAGCAGATACTCAGCCGGTACGATGGACTGATGGCGGAATATGCGCTCCGGCACGACACCTCACCTGCGCATGCGACGGAGCTGGCGCTGGCGATACGCAGTGCCGGTAAGGAGATCATCGACAGTGCCGAGGCAATCGCCCGGACAGAACGGCAGTTTCTGCGTGACTCCCTGGCCCGGCAGGGGCAGTTGCTGCTGGGCTCGATCATCTTTCTGGTGATCCTTGCGGTGGCGATCGGCCACTATCTCTCCCGGCGGGTCGCGCGACCGCTCAAGCGCCTTGAGGCGGGCATCGAGGATATAGCCAGTGGGCGCAAGGCGCGCCTCGACATGGTGTCCCGCCACAGGGAGGTCGCCTCGCTCATCCAGGCCTTCAACCATGTCATGGCGGAACTGGAACTGCGTCAGAAACGGCAACTGGTGCGTGCGGAAAAGCTGGCCTCACTGGGAACGCTGCTCTCGGAGGTGGCCCATGAGCTCAACAATCCCCTCTCCAACATCTCCACCTCCTGCCAGATCCTGCTCGAGGAGGGCGGGGAGGGCGATTCGGAATTCCATCAGCAACTGCTCGGCCAGATCGACGAGCAGACCGTGCGCGCCCGCCACATCGTCCGCTCCCTGCTGGACTATGCGCGCGATACCCCTTTCTGCGGGGAGGTCCACCTGCTGTCGTCGCTGCTCGATGAGACCCTCCGTCTGGTCAGGGGGCAGGTGCCGATTAGCGTGGAGCTGACTGTAGACGTGCCGGTCGAGCTGCAGCTGTTCTGCGACAAGCAGCGCCTGCAGCAGGCCTTTATCAATCTCATCAGGAACGCTCAGGATGCACTGGGCGATGAGGGCAAGCTGCATATCTCGGCGCGACGCCGCTTCGCGACCAGGGAGCTGGCTGCCCACTCACCCCATCTCCTTGCCTTCGGCCACTGTGAAGGGCGTGGCGAGGTGGTGGATATCGAATTCCGCGACAACGGGCCGGGGATCCCCGAGGAGGTGTTGCCCCGGATCTTCGACCCCTTTTTCACTACCAAAGAGCTCGGCAAGGGCTCAGGGCTAGGGCTGTTCATCGTCTTTGAGGTGGTGGAGGAGCACGGCGGCTGCATCGCGGTCGAGAGCATCCCCGGACAGGGCACTACGTTTTTCATTCGATTGCCGACAGGCGAGGGGCATCACCTTCCGGGAGCGCACAGGGAGCACGATAGATGAGCAGCAACGGCAGACTATTGATCGTGGACGACGAGAAGGTCGCCCTGAAGAACCTCGAACACGTGATGAGGAAGCAGGGCTACGATGTTTGCGCTACACAGAGCGGAACCAACGCCCTTGCCCTGCTCGAAAAGCGGCAATTCGATGTGGTTCTCACCGATTTGCGCATGGAGAAGGTTGGTGGAATGCAGATCCTGAAAAGGTGTCGGGATATGTGTCCCGACACGCAGGTGGTGATGATCACCGGCTATGCGACCCTGGATTCGGCTGTCGAGTCGATGAAACTGGGGGCCTTCTACTACATCGCCAAGCCCTACCGCCTCGAGGAGGTGCGCAAGGTGACCGCCGAGGCAATGGAGAAGAGCCGGCTCAAACGCGAGAACCGTACTCTGCGCGAGCAGGTGGAAAACTTTCAGGGCAAGGTGCGGATCCTCACCCAGGACGACCAGATGCGCCACCTGCTGGAGATGGCACTGCAGGTGGCGCCAACCGACTGCAATATCCTCATCACCGGCGAATCGGGCACCGGCAAGGAGCTGTTCGCCCGCTTCCTGCATCATCATAGCCGACGGCCGGCAGGCTCGTTCCTGGCGGTCAACTGCGGTGCATTCAATGAGGAGCTGCTGGGGAACGAGTTGTTCGGGCACCACAAGGGGGCCTTCACCGGCGCAGCGACCGACAAGCAGGGACTGCTCGAGGCCGCCTCTGGCGGAACCCTGTTCCTTGACGAGATCACCGAGATGTCACCCTCCATGCAGGCGAAGCTGCTTCGGGTGATCCAGGAGAAGGAGGTGCTTCCGCTGGGGGCGACTGCGCCGATCCCCGTGGATGTGCGCTTTGTCGCCGCCACCAACCGTACCGTGCCCGAACTGGTGCGTAGCGGCAGCTTCCGCCAGGACCTCTATTTTCGCCTCAATGTGGTCAACCTCCATATCCCGCCACTCAACCGGCGCGAAGGGGATGTACCGCTGCTCGCGCAGCACTTCCTCGCCAAACATGCCGCGCTGATGGACAAGGATGTAACCGAGATAGCTCCCGAGGCGCTGGAGCTGCTCAAGCACTATGGTTTTCCCGGGAACGTGCGTGAACTGGAGAACATCATAGAACGGGGCGTGGCCGTCGTCACCGGTAACACCATCGAGGCGGCCCACCTGCCGGAGGATCTGCGCGATCTCTCCATCCGCACCTTTCGCCGGAAGGACGGGCGTATCCCCTCGCTGGAGGAGCAGGAGCGCGAGTACATCCGCTGGGTGCTGCAGGAGGTCGGCGGCAACCAGACCCAGGCGGCACAGGTGCTGGGGATCGACCGGGTGTCGCTGTGGCGCAAGCTGAAGCGTTACGAGGCGGAGAACTAGCCGGACATCCCACATCCGAGCAACGCAAAAGCACCCCGGAATGGCGAGCAAAAAAAACCCGGCCGATTGGCCGGGTTTTTTATGGAGCGAACCGCCTTACTTACGCGAGCTCGGGGCATTGACGCTGATGCCGTTGCTCATGTAGGTGTGGAAGTACTCCAGCGCCTTGTACTCATCGCTCTGTGCATCGAACGCCTTGGCGCGTACCTGCTTGTTACAGCCGCCGTAGCGGCGGTGCAGGGTGCCAAGGCCGGACCATTTCAGGCGATATACCGGGAAGTGGGTCGGATGGCCGAGCGCGGGACTGAGCGTATCGGCGCGAACCATATTCCCGGAATTGTCGACGTGACAGTTGGCACAGGAGAGGTTGAGCTGACCACGTTTGGCGTAGAAGTGCTGCTTGCCGCGCGCGTAGGCGGCCAGAGCGCGAGGGTCGTTGGGGACCTTCACGTTCAGTTTCTTGCCGTTGGCGGTGGAGGCCATGTAGGCGGAGATCTGGGCGATGTCACCCTTCTGCCAAGCCAGTGGCTTCTCACCGTTCTTGGTGCGGCACTCGTTGATCTCCCCTTCCAGAGTCTTGACACTGCCGCTGTTGCTGTCGAAATAGGGGTAGTTCTGGCGAATGCCTTTACCCCCATTGGGGAAGCAGCTGGCGTAGGTCTTGCCGTTGGCAAAGGGGGTATTGAACAGCTCTTCACCCCGCATCAGTTCATCTTCATAGGGGGGAAACTCTTCGATCGCCTCCCAGGAAGAGCGTGCATCGGCGTTAATGGCATACACGCCATTCTTGTACTCTTCAAGGGGAACGCCCGGGAAGCGTTTCATGAAGTACTCGCGGAACGACTTGAGATCATCCGCGGGTGCCGCTTGCGCTGCAAGCGGCAACCCGCCGAACAGGGCAACAGCTGTAGCGGTAAGTGCGAGTTTTCGCATGTGTGGACTCCTTCAATACGGAACAATTAAGCGGGTTAACTCAGCGTTTATTATTTGATGTCCGCTTCTGCTGAGTCGCTTTCGCCCATGTTGTCTACCCAGCTCAGCTTGATGGTGTCGCCCTTCTTGGCGCCGCTGAACTCGAATGACAGATAGGGGTTGGTGGAGATGGCGGTGCCCCAGTTTGCAGTAAGGACGGCGCTGCCATTGTGCTCGCAGCTGACTTCCTGAATGAAATGGGCGGGGATCACCTTGCCGGTTTTCTTGTCCTTGCGCAGCCCGGTTTCCATCTGGTGCTTGATCAGGCTCTTGACCTCGCAGCTGTCGCCCTTCATGCGTGCACGAATCTTGATTGAATTAGCCATTGTTTACTTGTCTCCGAACTCTAATATCGTTATCTGAAAACCCGTGAGTGCGCGCTTAGCCGCCGCAGCCACCGATGGTCACCTTGACTTCCTTGCGTGCGCTGTAGATCTTGCCGTCGGCCTTGACTATAGCGATGACGTTGGAGGTCTGGCCCATCTTGATACGGGTTGAGACAAAATTGCCGGTTCGCGGGGTCATGGAGAAGTTGGCAATCAGCGGTGTCTGGTTCTTTTCGGCCATAATCGAAATGGATTCGACATTCGGCAGCGAGGTTTGGATGGTGACCGGGACCACGGCACCGTTTTCTGCGATGTCGGGGGCCTCCACCTTGATGGCGTCGCTGGCAGGGGCCAGGTCGGTATCGAAGATGCCGGTCATTGCGTCGTTGACGCTCTTCGCCTCAAAGGCTGCCTTGGGCCATGCAGCCAGAACCTGGCGGGGGCTCAGCAGGCCGGCACCCACCGCTACAGCAACCGCGCTGCTGGCCAGGGTACCTTTCAGAAAGACTCTGCGTTTCATATTCACGTAATAACTCCTCAAAAATTGCTGGCAAAAGTGACTGTGTTAGAGGGAATAGATAAATTCCACCACTTTATCGATTTCAGCTTCAGTCAGGATGTCGTGACGACCGAAGGGCGGCATCATTGAATTGGGATTGTTTCTGGTTGAATCCCAGATCTGGGCGCGCAGCGTCGATTTCTCGGGGAAACGCGCCTTCATGGCTACCAGAGGTGGCCCGATGTTGCCCGGCATGTCGCCGCCATCGATCATGTGGCAGGCAAGACAGTTACCTTTCTTGCGGTCGAAGGCAATCTGTTTTCCCTGCTCGATCACTTCTGCATCAGCAGCAATAGCTAGTTGGGGGGAGAGACTCAGGGCACCAAGGATGGTGGCAAGAGCGCTTGCTGTGGTTAGTAGTTGTGCGGTTTTCCGCATGGGTTTCCTCCTAAGAATGATTTTCATTTTTTACTTTGGCAGATGCGCATCGTCCCGTTGAGCGTGTACTGCCAAGCAGATTCATCCTTGCCGCATCCTTAGTCGCATCATGACATATCGAAGCTCATGATTGTCAGGACGGCTATTAGGATACCCATTGGGTAGGGGAACGCAAGAGGTAGTGCCGAAAAATTCCATATATATTAGTATATTAGGAAAGGGTTAATGAAACCCTCGGAATTCCTGGCGGGGTGGCCGAACCAGGTGGTGGCATGACCCCGGATGGTTCCTGCGGGGGAGGGCCGATTTTATCTGGAGAGGAGTTCGGCACGCTCCAGTTCGTCCTTGATCTGGCTAAGTCGCGCCTCGATGCGGGAGAGGTGGTAATGATCGAGTGAGCCCTGGCGGCGGGCGGTATTTAACTGATCGATAGCGCTGTGCGACTCGCCGGAGAGATAGTAGTACTCTGCCTGGGCGATGTGTGAGGCCGCCTTGTTGCCGCTTGCCGACTCAAGTCTTGCCAGCACTCTGTAGCTCTCGCGGGAGGAGGGGTTGCGCATGATCTGCTGTTCCAGCAGTTTTCGCGCGGGCGGGTATTCCCGCTGCCTGATCAGTGTTTCGGCCAGGGCCAGGCTTAACAGGGTGTTGCCCGGATAGACCTTCAGGCCCTTTCTGTAGATATCGGCCGCCCTCTGCGCGTTGCCCTGTGAGTTCTCCAGTTCCGCAAGTCCATGGATAAAGGCGATTCTTTCCGGCGCCCGGGCCAGCAAGTTCTGATAGAGCGTGCGTGAAGCCGTGATATCCCCTAGCTTCTCCTGGATCATGGCACGTAGGTAAGTGTCTGATTCAGTGGCGGGCTCACCTGCGGACTTTCCTGCGTCGAGCTGCTGCAGCAGCTGTTCGGGTGAGACGGCATAGCGCAGCGTCAGGCGTGCCTTGACCAGGGAGTAATAGGGGCTGTTATTAACGGGTCTGGCCGGATAGCCGGCGGCGCGTTCCTGCGCCTCGGCAATGCGGGTCGTGGTGACCGGGTGGGTGCTGAGAAATTCCGGTATCCCGCTGCCGTAGTAACGGGTCTCCTGCTGCAGGCGAGCGAAGAAATCGGCCATACCGCGCGGGTCGTAGTCGGATGCGGCAAGCAGTTGCATGCCGACCCGATCCGCTTCATGTTCGTTGGCCCGGGTAAAGTTCAGCTGCATCTGCTGCGAACCGCCCACGGCAGCGGCAATCGCCGCATTGGCGACCTGTGGATCCTGGGCGCCGAGTAGAATTGCGGCGATCACCGCTGCGGTCAAAGGCAACTGCATCTTGTTGGCCTGTTCGACACCACGGGCAATATGGTGCTGGGTGACGTGGGCGATTTCGTGGGCGATGACCGAGGCTACCTCGTTCTCCGATTCGCTGGTGAGGAGCAGACCGGCGTGGACACCGATGAATCCGCCGGGCATGGCGAAGGCGTTGACGGAATTGGCGTTTACCACAAAAAAGGTGAAGCGGGTCGTCGTGGCATCGGTATTGGCGGCGATGCGGCTACCCAGGTTTTGGATATACTCATTTATTATAGGGTCATCAACAAGGGCGCCGTTGGCTTCCAGTTGCCGCAGCATCTCCTTGCCGATCCGCAGTTCATCCTCTGCAGAGAGTACGGTCGATGAACTGTCGCCCATCTCCGGCAGTTCGCCGGCTGGCTGGGCCAGGCTCGGCGGAGCACCCGCGCCAAGGAGAGCCAGGATGACGATTAATGAATTGAACAGCCGCAATGTGATGATCCTTCCGGTGATTTTTCGCGCCAACAGTGCGACGCCTCGTCTCTACAGAGCGTTATGACAACATCGGGATTATAAGGTTTTGTGCCGGGCGAAAATCGCGTGCGGTCACTCTTTGATCCCGAGCCCCGCGAAGCGTGGGGGAGGCTGCCGTGCCCGATGGGCTGACCCTGTCCCAGTCAGGTCGATTTCTATAACGGAATGATTATAAAGATAAATTCACTAAAATGCGCGGGAGATTCGATACTTCCCCCACAACCCCGGACAACGCGACGCACAAGCGTTGGGGTTGCTTTCAAACGGGAGTTGTCATATAAGTACGCAATTGAATTCTAATTTTAACTTATGACCCGACCATACCTGCTTGGTGTGAGTCGAGTTTTTTTTCATCAAAAATCCATTAGGAGAACGACAATGGCAAACTTCGATCAAGAACTTGACGCATCCGGTCTGAACTGCCCCCTGCCCATCCTGCGTGCAAAGAAGGCCCTTGGCACCCTGGAATCAGGACAGGTACTGCGTATCGTCGCGACCGATCCGGGTTCAGTTAAGGACTTCGAGGCATTTGCCAAGCAGACCGGCAACGAACTGATGGAATCAGGTGAAGAGGGCGGCAAGTTCGTCTTCCTGATCAAGAAAGCCTAATAAAACACATCACAGCGTTAATGGGGGGAAGTCCCGATGTCTGATCAGAAAAAAATGGCGATTATCGCGACCAAAGGTACCCTGGATTGGGCTTATCCGCCCTTTATCCTGGCTTCTACCGCGGCCGCTCTGGGTTATGAAGTCCAGATCTTCTGGACCTTCTACGGCCTGCAGTGCCTGAAAAAGGACCTCAATCTTCAGGTTACCTCTCTGGGTAATCCCGGCATGCCGATGCCGATGCCGATGCCTGTCATGATCCAGGCTCTGCCGGGCATGCAGAGCATGATGACCATGATGATGAAGCAGAAGATGAAGTCCAAGGGTGTTGCCAGCGTGGAAGACCTGCGCGAGCTGTGCCTCGAGGCCGAAGTGAAGATGGTTGCCTGCCAGATGACGGTCGACCTGTTCGATATGAATCCTTCCGATTTTATCGACGGTGTCGAGTTCGGCGGTGCAGCAACCTTCTTCGAGTTTGCCGGCCAGGCCGATATCACGCTGTATATCTAATCGGGATCCCTTCCCGGTTGAAAAACCCCCGCTTGCGGGGGTTTTTTTGTTTTCGGGTAACTACTCCCCAAAAAAGGCATTACCGCAGAGGCGCAAGAACAAAAGGTGACAAGGGGAATACAAGCGGGGAAGAGTTGATCAGTGAACTGGTGAAGAACCCCATATCGCCACAGAGGGCACAGAGAGGGCTGCACAGATGCCTGTGCGCAACGTCTTTGACCGTGTTCGGTTTCCGACCCTGAACCTCAACCCACCAGCCATCCCTTTTCAACCCCGGCTCCCCTGCATGAGTACTGTGGGCAATGCTCCCTGCGGCCAATCAGCTTGCGATACCCTGAAGCTTAGCTATCAAGATATGTTTTCTTGATATTAATCAAATTTTGTCTGGCCGGATTCCCTCTCCTAATGGCTTGTTCCGTAACGGTAATTCCTGGAACATTAGAACCTATGAATATAAGTAGAACCTTATAAGCTGCTGAATTTAAAGTAAAATTTGCATGTGTCAGTCCTTGACAGCCCTTGCGGATACTCATAATGTAACCGCTCAAAAGAAGCGCCAAAATAATAAAAGCAACGGTAAACACTAAATAAACAAACAATGTCTCTTGTGAGGAGGACCACATGAAGAATTCCAAGCGCCTGCTGGCGATGGCCGTCGCGGCTGCCATCGCCGCTCCGATGAACGCCTATGCAACCAACGGCATGAACCTGGAAGGCTACGGCCCGATCGCTACCGGGATGGGTGGCGCATCCATGGCATACGACAACGGTACTGCGGCGATGATGAATAACCCCGCCACCCTGAGCCTGATGGACGAGGGAAGCCGTCTGGATTTGGCCATCGGTGTGCTGGGTCCGGATATCGATGCGACCCACCCGATGGGCGGTAAGTGGAAATCGGATTCTGACTCCTTTCTCATGCCTGCAGCCGGCTGGGTAAGGAAAACCGGCAAGCTCACTTTTGGCGCAGGCGCTTTTGCGCAGGGCGGCATGGGTACCGAGTACAAGACCGGCGGACCCGGTACCGCCTTTACCCAGATGGCGATTATGGGTAATGGTGATGACCCCTCGATTGTCAGCGGGTGGAGAGAGTTCTCCGAAGTCGGTGTCGCCAGGGTACTGTTCCCGGTTTCCTACCAAGTGGATAACAAGCTCAGCTTCGGTGGTAGCCTCGACTATGTGCGTGCAACCATGGATCTGCAGATGGCCCTCCCGGGCAGCATCATGGGTGACATGATCGGGAACCCGAACTCCACCGTCGGTAGCATCACCCTGTCCGGTCCGGCTGCAGGTATGCTGCCGGCAACCATCTACGGCGGTTATTTCGATTTTGCCGATAGCAACGATTATGCCGGTAAAACCGAAGGCGACGGCTTTGCTGCCAAGCTTGGTTTTACCTATAAGGTCAATGACCAACTGACCGTCGGCGGTACCTATCACAGTGAAACCAACCTGAGCGACCTGAGTGGTTCCGCGGTCATGGAACTGGCCTATGATGACGGTGGCACCGGTGCAGTCATGGCCATGCCGGGCAAGATCAAGGTGAAGGACTTCCAGTGGCCGCAAACCTTCGGTCTCGGTCTGTCTTTCAAACCAAACGACAAGTTGATGCTTGTAGCCGATGTGAAGCAGATCAAGTGGTCTGATGTCATGAAGGACTTCAAGATGACATTCACCAATCCGGGTCTTACCCTGGATGCAACCATGTACCAGAACTGGGATGACCAGACCGTGGTATCCGCCGGTGTTGCCTTCCAGACAACCGATGCGCTGGTTCTTCGTGCAGGTGCCAATGTGGCAAGTAACCCGATTCCCTCGAGTACCTTGCATTATCTGTTCCCGGCAATCGTTGAGACCCACTACACTGCCGGTTTCGGCTATGCAATGACCAATGCCGACGATATCAATTTCTCTTTGACTTATGCGCCAGAGGTTTCAGTTACCGGTTCAAATCCCGTTTCCAATCAGGGTTTGACGGTGAACCACGCCCAAACCAACTGGCAGCTGATGTACAGCCACAGCTTCTAAGCCGGGTTATAGCAGGAATGATTGGCTTGGTCAGACGGGGCAGCAAGGCAGCGGTCTTGCTGTCCCGTTTTTCCGGTATGATTGAGAAGTTGCACAATCACAAGATTCGGGGTTATGTATGAAGTCCACTATAAAAACCTTGCTGGGTTTCGCCATGATTGCCTTTGCGCTCTCTGTGCAGGCCGCCAGCGAGAAGTACCGGCCGTTTGTGCTGGCCGAGATCACAAAAGATAATCTTGCAGTTGTTCAGCAGTCGGTTGAAAGGAAGCTCACCGATGCAGGCTTTGAAATCGTCGGCAGCTACTCTCCCTACAAGGATGCTGTGGTCATCGCCATCACCAACGATGCACTGAAGCAGAATGCGGCTCAAACCAGCTTCGGTGGGTATGGGGCGGCACAGCGTGTCTCCCTGACCAAGGTCGGCGGTGAGGTGCAGATTTCCTATACCAACCCGACCTACATGGCCTATGCCTACCGCATGGCCGGTGATTTGGCCGGGGTTACCGCCCAGCTGGAGAAAGCCCTCGGCAAGAAGGATACCTTCGGTTCCGAAAAGGGGCTCACTGAGAAGAAATTGCGCAAGTATCACTACATGTTCGGGATGGAATATTTTGATGACCTGAACATGCATGAGCTGGCACAATACCCGAACCACCAGGCTGCCCTGAAGGCCGTGGAGAGCAACCTGGCAAACGGTGTGGCCGGGGTGAACCAGGTCTACCGTATCGACATTCCGGGCAAGGATGAGATCGTCTTCGGCGTATCGCGCAAGAAGCCGGTCAATGGCGGTGACAAGTACATGGATGAGAGCTTTATCATGGGCATCATCGATTTCAAGGAACTCCGATCGACCGCCCATCTGCCGTATGAGATACTGGTATCCGGCAACAAGGTCTATCACCTCTATGCGCGCTTCCGGATCGCAATCAATTTCCCGGATCTCTCAATGATGGGTGATAACAGCTTTATGAACATTGTCGAGTCTCCCGAAGCCATCAAGAAGGCGCTTACCAAGGTAGCCGGTGGGCAGGTGAAGGAAGAGTACTGGCAATAATGAACTCTGGGGGGAGTACATAACGAGAAGCCTTAACGGCCTGGAGGGAAAAATCTCTGCTACCACAGAGTGGATTTGGAAAGGACTTCCATGAATAGTCGGCCCCGCTTATGCGGGGCTTTTTTATTCTTGAGCAGTGACAAGTGGCAAGTGGCAAGTGACAAGAATGGGTGATTTGCTTGTTACTTGAGGCTTGCAACTTGTTACTTTCGATAACAAAAAATCTGCCAAAACCATGAAAAAAAAGCCCGGATCGGGTAATCTAGGCGGCTTTCGTGGGCGGTGCGCGCTCCTCTCCGGCTCCAATTGGCCGGCAAGGTGCAGTTGGCCCGGGCCAGGACTTATCTTGTTGATTTGTATAATTTCCGCCGATCAGGGGTGCTGAATGTTTAGCAAAGAGATGCATATTCGCGATTACGATGACGAGCTGTGGAACGCCATGGAGCAGGAGCGGGTTCGTCAGGAGGAGCATATCGAGCTGATCGCCTCCGAGAACTATACCAGCCCCCGCGTGATGGAGGCCCAGGGCTCGGTCCTGACCAACAAGTATGCCGAAGGCTATCCGGGCAAGCGTTATTACGGCGGTTGCGAGTATGTCGATATCGCCGAGCAACTGGCCATCGATCGGGTCAAGCAGCTGTTCGGCGCCGACTACGCCAACGTCCAGCCCCATTCCGGTTCCCAGGCCAATGCCGCGGTCTACATGGCCCTGCTGCAGCCGGGCGACACCATCCTTGGCATGAGCCTGGCCCACGGCGGCCACCTCACCCACGGCGCCAAGGTCAACTTCTCCGGCAAGATCTACCACGCGGTGCAGTACGGCCTGAACGAGGCGACCGGCGAGATCGACTACGAGCAGGTCGAGGCGCTGGCGCTGGAGCACAAGCCGAAGATGATCGTGGCCGGCTTCTCCGCCTACTCCCGCGTGGTCGACTGGCAGCGCTTTCGCGCCATCGCCGACCAGGTCGGCGCCTACCTGTTCGTCGATATGGCCCACGTGGCCGGCCTGGTCGCCGCAGGGGTCTACCCCAGCCCGGTTCAGATCGCCGATGTGACCACCTCCACCACGCACAAGACCCTGCGCGGCCCGCGCGGCGGCATCATCCTGGCCAAGGCCAACGAGGAGATCGAGAAGAAACTCAACTCCCTGGTCTTCCCCGGCACCCAGGGCGGCCCGCTGATGCATGTGATCGCCGGCAAGGCGGTGGCCTTCAAGGAAGCGCTGGAGCCCTCCTTCAAGGCGTACCAGACGCAGGTGGTAACCAACGCCCGCGCCATGGCCAAGGTGTTCATCGAGCGCGGTTTCGACGTGGTCTCCGGCGGCACCGACAACCATCTCTTCCTGGTCAGCTTCATCAAGCAGGGGCTCACCGGCAAGGATGTCGACGCCTGGCTCGGTGCCTCCAACATCACCGTGAACAAGAACTCGGTGCCCAACGACCCGCAGTCGCCCTTCGTCACCTCCGGTATCCGCATCGGCACCCCGGCGATCACCACCCGCGGCTTCGGCGAGGCCGATGCCTCGGCGCTGGCCGGCTGGATCTGCGACGTCATCGAGAGCCGCGGCGACGCGGCGGTGATCGACAAGGTCAAGGCGCAGGTGCTCGAGGTGTGCAAGCGGCTGCCGGTCTACGGATAAGTTGCAAGTGACAAGTGGCAAGTTACAAGAAGAAACTTGCTACTTGGAACTTGTAACTTGGAACTGAATTAATGCGCTGTCCCTTCTGCGGTGAACCCGATACCAAGGTGATCGACTCGCGCCTCGCCAACGAGGGGGAGTCGGTGCGCCGGCGCAGGGAGTGCGTCACCTGCGGCGAGCGCTTTACCACCTTCGAGACGGCGGAGCTGGTGATGCCCCGTATCGTCAAGCGCGATGGTACCCGCGTCCCCTTCGATGAGGAGAAGTTGCGCTCGGGGATCATGCGTGCACTGGAGAAACGGCCGGTGCAGACCGAGGCGATCGAAGGGGCGATCAGCCACATCAAGCACAACCTGCGCGCAACCGGCGATCGGGAGGTCAACTCCCGCCAGCTTGGCGAGTGGGTGATGAACGAGCTGCGCGACCTCGATGAGGTCGCCTACGTGCGATTCGCCTCGGTCTACCGCAGCTTCCAGGACGTTAACGCCTTCCGCGAGGAGATCGAGCGGATGCAGAGCGAGCCCCCGGCTGCGGTGAAAAAAAGCCAGTTGCCCCTGTTGGGTAACCCGAAAAAAGAGAGACGCAAGGAATAATCCGCCCCATGTCCGCATTCTCCACTGCCGATATCTCCCACATGTCCCGCGCCCTGCAGTTGGCCGAGCGCGGGCTCTATACCACAGACCCCAATCCGCGTGTCGGTTGCGTGCTGGTCAGGGACGGCGAGGTGGTGGGAGAGGGGTGGCATGCGGTGGCCGGCGGCCCCCATGCCGAGGTGGTGGCCCTCGAGCAGGCCGGGGAGGCCGCCCGCGGCGCCACCGCCTATGTGACGCTCGAACCCTGCTGCCACCACGGCAAGACGCCGCCGTGCAGCGATGCCCTGATCCAGGCTGGCGTGGCGCGGGTCGTCGCGGCGATGGAGGATCCCAATCCGCGCGTTGCCGGGCAGGGGCTGAAACAGCTGCACGGGGCGGGGATCGCGGTGGCCAGCGGGCTGTTGGCGGCACAGGCCGAGGCGCTCAATCCCGGTTTTTGCCAGCGCATGCGCATCGGCCGGCCGTTCGTGCGCAGCAAGCTGGCGATGAGCGTCGACGGGCGCACCGCGATGGCATCCGGCGAGAGCAAGTGGATCACCGGCGAGGCGGCCCGCCATGATGTGCATCGCCTGCGCGCCCGCAGCTCCGCCATCATGAGCGGCATCGGTACGCTACTGGCCGACGACCCGTCACTGACGGTGCGCACCCCGAGCGGCGAAACTGCCAGCCGCCAGCCACTGCGCGTGGTGCTCGACCCGCACCTGAGCACCCCGGAGGATGCCCGCTTCCTCGGCCAGCCGGGTAGGTCGCTGATCGTCACCGCCACCGAGGAGCCCGAGCTGCAGCAGCGGCTGGAACGGGCAGGTGCCGAGGTGGTCTATCTTCCCCACGGCGGCGATGCCATCGATCTGCATGCCCTGATGCGCCTGCTGGCCGAGCGCGAGATCAACGAGGTTTTGCTGGAGACCGGATCCATCCTCAGCGGGGCGGTGCTTCACGCCGGGATCATCGATGAGCTGGTGATCTACATGGCGCCCAAGTTGATGGGCGACGGCGCAAAGGGCTTGTTCCACACCCCCGGTTTGGATAAGTTGGCGGATGCGGTCCCGCTCGACATCCGCGATATACGCGCGGTTGGAGAGGATTGGCGGATCACCGCCCGGGTCCTGGCAGAGGAATAGGGCCGCGGCATGTTTACCGGTATCGTAGAAGCCGTCGGCACCATTGCGGGTGTGGAATCGAGGGGACGGGACCTGCGCGTAACGGTGGCGAGCGGCAGACTGGATCTCGCCGATGTGCAGCTCGGCGACAGCATCGCCGTCAACGGCATCTGCCTGACCGCGGTGGCTTTGACCGGCAGCGGCTTCGTCGCCGATGTTTCGGCAGAGACCCTGGAGCACAGCACCTTTGCCGCGCTGCAGGCGGGCAGCCGGGTCAATCTGGAGAAGGCGCTGACACCATCGACCCGGCTCGGCGGGCACCTGGTCAGCGGCCACGTCGACGGCGTCGGCGAGGTCATCGAACGGCGCAACGAGGGCCGTTCAGTACGTTTTCGCATCAAGGCACCGGATGGGCTGGCACGCTACATTGCCACCAAGGGGTCGATCACCGTCGATGGCATCAGCCTCACGGTCAACGGCGTGGACGGTGCGGTGTTCGAGTTGAACCTGGTGCCGCACACCCTGCAGGAGACGACCATGCACGCCTATGGGGCAGGACAGCGGGTCAATCTCGAGGTGGATCTCATCGCCCGCTACCTGGAGCGCCTGCTGATGGGCGAGGCGGCAGCCAGACCGGCTACTGGCGGCATCAGCGAGGCCTTTCTCGCCGAACATGGCTTTTTATCGTCGCGTTAGCGCTCAGGCGAAACGCGAACAGAACGGGGACTGGAAATTCTATGGCATTGAACAGCATCGAAGAGATCATCGATGATATCCGTCAGGGGAAGATGGTTATCCTGATGGACGACGAGGACCGTGAGAACGAGGGCGACCTCATCATGGCTGCCTCCATGATCCGCCCTGAGGACATCAACTTCATGGCCCGCTACGGCCGGGGGCTTATCTGCCTGACCCTGACCCAGGAGCGTTGCCGCCAGCTGAAGCTGCCGCTGATGGTCAGCGACACCAACGACAAGCACGGCACCAATTTTACCGTCTCCATCGAGGCCTCCGAAGGGGTGACCACAGGGATCTCCGCCTACGACCGCGCCATGACGGTGCGCGCCGCGGTGGCGCCCAACGCCGGTCCAGCGGACATCGTCCAGCCCGGTCACATCTTTCCCCTGATGGCCCAGCCGGGCGGCGTCATGACCCGTGCCGGCCACACCGAGGCGGGCTGCGACCTGGCGCGCCTGGCCGGTTACGAGCCCTCGTCGGTGATCGTGGAGATCCTCAACGAGGACGGCACCATGGCGCGCCGTCCCGACCTGGAGAAGTTCGCCGCCGAGCACGGCCTGAAGATCGGCACCGTTGCCGATCTTATCCACTATCGCCTGCACAACGAGCCGACGGTGGAGCGGGTGGCCGAATGCGACATGCCCACGGAGTTCGGCGATTTTCGCCTCGTCGCCTACCGCGATCTGCTCAACCGCGAACTGCACATGGCGCTGGTCAAGGGCGAGCTCAAGCCCGAGGAGCCGGCTCTGGTGCGGGTGCACCTGCAGAACACCTTGTGCGACCTGTTCGGCAACCGCCGCGACTGCGGCTGGCCGCTGAGCGATGCGCTGCGCCGCATCGAGCAGGAGGGACAGGGGGTTGTGGTTATCCTGCGCCAGCATGAGGATACCGAAAAGCTCATCCGCCACGTCAAGGACTACGAACTGCAGGACCAGGGGGTGAACCTCCCCGAGAAGGAGAAGACCGACGACCTGCGCACCTACGGCATCGGCGCGCAGATCCTGATCGATCTCGGCGTGACCCACATGCGGGTGCTGAGCGCACCGAAGAAGATGCACGCCCTCTCCGGCTTCGGCCTGGATGTGGTCGAGTATGTGAACGAATGATGGTGAATGGGAGCCATCCCATCCTACGCAATAACGAATGCAACCTGTAGGATGGGATGTATCCCATCATAATGGGTGCACTGTTCGGACTAGAGCACCGCACAAGAGGCGGATCAAGACAGGAAAGGAACAATGGCTGAGATCAGGAATTACGAAGGTGGATTTGTCGTCAACGGCGCCCGTTTCGGCATCGTCGTCGGCCGTTTCAACAGTTTTGTCGTCGAGAGCCTGGTCGAGGGCGCGGTCGATACACTCAAGCGCCACGGTGCGCAGGATGCCGACATCGCGATCGTGCGCGTACCGGGCGCCTACGAGATCCCGCTGGCGACCAAGCGCATGGCGGCGAGCAAGAAATTCGACGCCATCATCACCCTCGGTGCAGTCATTCGCGGCGGCACCCCGCACTTCGAGTTCGTGGCCGGTGAGTGCAGCAAGGGCGTGGCGCAGGTGATGATGGAGTACGACGTGCCGGTCGCCTTCGGCGTGCTGACGGTCGATACCATCGAACAGGCGATCGAGCGGGCCGGAACCAAGGCAGGTAACAAGGGGGTCGAGGCCGCCATGTCCGCCATCGAGATGGTCAACGTACTGCCGCAGCTCGCCTGAACCCGTACGCTGCCATCCATGAATAGCACCGGAGTAATGAATCCATGAGCCGTGCCCGAAGCCTGGCGCGACAGCGCGCCCTGCAGGCGCTATACCAATGGCAGATGACCGGCCAGGATCTGGCCGACATCGACAAGCAGTTCATGGAAGAGCAGGACATGCAGAAGGTCGAGAAAAAGTACTTTCACGAGCTGCTGCACCAGATCCCGATGTGCCTCAACGAGCTCGATGCATTGAGCGGCGAGGTGCTGGACCGCGGCATCGAACAGGTCGACCCGGTGGAGCGGGCGATCCTGCGCATCGGCATCTACGAGCTCAAGCACCGCATCGACATCCCCTACCGGGTGGTGATCAATGAGGCGGTGGAGCTGGCCAAGATCTTCGGCGCCGAGCAGGGCCACAAGTACATCAACGGCATCCTCGACAAGGTGGCGCAGAAGGTGCGAACCATCGAGATCAAGGCCGCCCGTTCGAAGAAATAGACAGTCACCCGGGAATCGGCGATTTTCCCGCCGGTCCCCTCAGGAGCTCCTCTCTCCCCATGCCGCTCTCCGAGTTCAGCATCATCGAGCACTACTTCACCCGCCGCCACCGGCGGGCGGACGTGGTGCTTGGCGTCGGCGATGACGCCGCGCTGCTGGCCGTTCCCCCCGGGATGCAATTGGCGGTGTGCGTCGATGCGCTGGTCGCCGGGCGCCATTTTCCGCTCGAGACCAGCCCCGAGGCGGTTGGCCACAAGGCGCTGGCAGTCAACCTCAGCGACTTGGCGGCGATGGGCGCGGAACCGGCCTGGGCCACCCTTGCGCTGACGCTGCCCGAGGCGGATGAGCGTTTCCTCGCCGGCTTCGCCGCAGGATTCTACCGCCTGGCCGAGCGCTACGGCATCGAGCTGGTCGGAGGGGACACGGTGCGTGGACCGTTGCAGATCGTGGTGCAGCTGCAGGGACTGGTGCCTGCGGGCGCTGCGCTGACCCGCGCCGGTGCCCGTCCGGGCGATCGACTCTTTGTCACCGGCACGCTGGGCGATGCCGGCGCAGGCCTGGCCCTGGTGCAGGGCGCTCTTGCTTGCGACGAGCCGCATGGCGCCACTCTCCGGCGCCGTCTCGACTACCCCGAGCCGCGGGTCGCGGCAGGGCGCTCCCTGTGCGGGATCGCCAGCGCCGCCATCGATGTGTCCGACGGCCTGCTGGCGGACCTGGGGCATATCCTCGATGCCAGTGGCGTCGGCGCCGAGCTCGCTCTCGATACCCTCCCGTTCTCCGCTGCGCTGAAGAGCTGTGTCGGGGATGATGCGCAGCGGCTGCGCCTCGCGCTGACCTCGGGCGATGATTATGAGCTCTGCTTCACGGTACCCAGGGAGAAGCTCTCCCGGCTCGATAGCGTAGCCGTGGAGTGGGACGTTCCCCTGACCTGCATCGGCGAGATTCGAGAGGGGGCGGGGATCGGCTTTCGCCAGGGTGAACTGCCGGCAGGTATCGTCGGCGGTTTCGACCATTTCGGGAAGGGCAATGAGAGAGGATAAGCACAGCAGGCGGCTCAACGTTGCCGACCTGGCCGATCCGCGCCACTTCCTCGCCCTCGGCATGGGCTCGGGGCTCTCGCCCAAAGCTCCCGGCACGCTGGGTACGCTGGTCGCCGTGCCGCTCTATCTGCTGCTGCAGGGACTCCCGCTGTGGGTCTACCTGCTGCTGGTGCTGGCGGCTTTCGTGCTGGGGGTGTGGCTGTGTGAGGTCACCGCACGCAATCTCGGTGTGCACGACCATCCGGGGATCGTCTGGGACGAGTTCGTCGGTTACTGGCTGACCATGGCGGCGGCGCCGCAGGGGTGGCAGTGGGTGCTGCTCGGCTTTGTCCTGTTTCGACTGTTCGACATCGCCAAGCCCTGGCCGATCCACCAGGCCGACCGCCACCTGAGCGGGGGCTTTGGCATCATGTTCGATGACGTGCTGGCCGGGGTGTATGCCTGGCTGGTGCTACAGGCGCTGGCGTTCTATCTCTAGCATGCCCGATCCAGTTCGCTCTATCGGGCCTACGGTTGAGCAGTAGGCCGGACTGAACGCAGTGGTGTCCGGCGACAATGCTGGACGGATGATGGGATGCATCCCATCCTACACGTTCTCACGCCTCACGCCTCACGCCTCACGCCTCAGCTCATATCCTTTTCGATCATGGCGTAGGCCGAGTGGTTGTGGATCGACTCGAAGTTCTCCGACTCCACGATATAGCCGGTGATGCGCTTGTCGTTGTTCAGCTGCACTGCCACATCGCGCACCATGTCCTCGACGAACTTGGGGTTGTCGTAAGCCCGCTCGGTGACGTATTTCTCATCCGGGCGCTTGAGCAGGCCGAACAGCTCGCAGGAGGCCTCCTTTTCCACCAGATCGATCACATCCTCTATCCAGACGAACTGGTCGGTGCTGATGGTGACAGTGACATGCGAGCGCTGGTTGTGCGCACCGTAGTCGGAGATCTTCTTCGAGCAGGGGCAGAGGCTGGTCACCGGCACCACCACCTTGACCTTTAGCCGCGGCTCACCACCGGTAAGTTCGCCGATAAAGGTCACGTCATAGTCCATCAAGCTCTCGACGCCCGATACCGGCGCCTTCTTGTTGACGAAGTAGGGGAAGGACATCTCGATGTGGCCGGATTCGGCCTCAAGACGTTCGGTCATCTCCTTGAGCACGTCCTTGAAGGATTTGACCGACAGCTCGCGCTCGTGGTTGTTGAGGATCTCGACAAAACGAGACATGTGCGTGCCCTTGAAGTTGTGCGGCAGGTCCACGTACATGTTGAAATTGGCGATGGTGTGCTGTTCGCCGCCACTGCGGTCCAGGATCTTGACCGGATGACGGATGTCCTTGATGCCGACCTTGTTGATGGCGATCTGGCGGGTATCCGCACTGCTCTGGACGTCGGCGATGGTATCACAGGGTTGACTCATGCTTGGTGTTCCTCTGTATAGCGCACACAGGCACGCTCGGTTTCCCACAAGGTTACGGCGTGAATGCGCACGCGCGGTTCGTTCAACTCCTCGGCGAGACGGCGGTAGACATAGGCCGCCAGGTTCTCCGCCGTGGGATTGATGGTGTCGAACGGCGCGATCTCGTTGAGATAGCGGTGGTCCAGTTCGTCGGTAACCTTCCTGGCTAACTGTTTGATGACCTTGAAATCGATGGCCATGCCCAGTTCATCCAGCTCGGTGGCGACAGCCTCCACCTCGACCTTCCAGTTGTGGCCGTGGAGGCGGTGGCAATCTCCGGGATAGTTGCGTAGCGAATGGGCGGCTGCGAATTCGGTAACGACTTTTAGCGTATAACGTGCGGTCATCGATAATTGTTGACTAATAGGCTAGGAATTTAATCTGCCGGCCGCCGTTTGGCAAGCATTAACTGTCAAGTGCGCCTGCACCGCTTTCACGATGCCATCCGGGTCCAGGCCGCAGAGGGCGAGCAACTGCTCGCGGCTGCCCTGCTCGACGTAGCTGTCCGGCAGGCCCAGATTGATCACCGGAACGTTGCACCTCGTGCGTTGCAGGAGCTCGTTGACGGCGCTGCCGGCGCCACCCATGACCACGTTGTCCTCCAGCGTCACCAGCAGGGCGTGCCCGAGGGCCAGCTGCAGCACGAGTTCCTCATCCAGCGGCTTGATAAAGCGCATGTTGGCGACGCTCGCCCCCAGCCTTTCGGCCGCTTGCAGGGCCGGGCCGAGCAGGCTGCCGAAGGAGAGGATGGCGATCTCCGCCCCCTCCCTTACCAGTGCGCCCTTGCCGACGGGCAGGGTGTCGAGCCCGTTGCCGGCCTCGATGCCCATGCCGCTGCCGCGCGGATAGCGCACCGCCGCCGGGCCATCATGGCGGAAGCCAGTGGTGAGCATGCGCCGGCATTCGGCCTCGTCCGCCGGGGCCATCACCAGCATATTGGGGACGCAGCGCATGAAACTCAAATCGAAACTGCCGGCATGGGTCGGGCCGTCGGGGCCGACGACGCCGGCACGGTCGATGGCGAACAGCACCGGCAGGTTCTGCAGGGCGACATCGTGGATCAGCTGGTCGTAGGCGCGCTGCAGGAAGGTGGAGTAGATCGCCACCACCGGCTTGAACCCCTCGCAGGCCAGTCCTGCCGCCAGAGTCACCGCATGCTGTTCGGCGATGCCTACATCGTAATAGCGCTCAGGGAACTGCTCGGAGAAGCGCACCAGGCCGGAACCCTCGCGCATCGCAGGGGTGATGCCAATCAGGCGCTCGTCGGCCGCGGCCATGTCGCAGAGCCAGTCGCTGAAGATGTCCGTGTAGGCGGGCGGGGAGTCCGGGGCTTTCTCCTTCTCGCCGGTCTCCGGGTTGAAGCGGCCAACCCCGTGAAAACCGCAGGGATTCTCCTCGGCCGGCGCGTAGCCCTTGCCCTTGCGGGTGACGATGTGCAGGAACTGCGGTCCCTGCAGGGTCTTGAGGTTCTTCAGCGTCTTGACCAGGGTATCGAGGTCGTGGCCGTCGATGGGGCCGATGTAGTTGAAGCCCAGCTCCTCGAACAGGGTGCCGGGGATCACCATCCCCTTCATGTGCTCCTCGGCACGTCGTGCCAGCTCCCAGGCGCTGGGGATGGTCTGCAGCACCTTCTTGCTGCCCTGGCGCATGCTCGAATAGAACTTGCCGGAAAGCAGGCGGGCCAGATAGTTGGACATGCCGCCGACGTTGGGGGAGATCGACATGTCGTTGTCGTTGAGGATCACCAGCAGGTTGGCATCCAGATCGCCGGCGTGGTTCAGCGCCTCGAAGGCCATGCCCGCGGTCATCGCCCCGTCGCCGATGACCGCCACCACCTTGCGGCCGCTTGCCTCTTTCTGCGCCGCGATGGCCATGCCCAGGGCAGCGCTGATGGAGGTGCTGGAGTGGCCGGTACCGAAGGTGTCGTAGGGGCTCTCCTCGCGCTTGGGAAAGCCGGCCAGACCACGGTACTGGCGCAGGCTGGCCATCCGCTCGCGCCGTCCGGTGAGGATCTTGTGGGGGTAGCTCTGGTGCCCGACGTCCCACACGAGGCGGTCTTCCGGGGTGTTGTAGACGTAGTGCAGGGCGACAGTCAGCTCCACCGTACCCAGGCCGGAGGAGAGGTGGCCGCCGGTGCGGCCCACCGATTCAATCATGAACTGGCGCAACTCACCCGCCAGCTGCTTGAGCTGCGGCAAGGTCAGCTGGCGAAGCTGCTGGGGATCATTGACCATCTCCAGCAGCGGCGTCGGATTCTGCTCGGGCATCGATGCTTAATATATATGGGCGGAAAAGCCGCCTATGATCGCTCCTGCGCACCCCGGATGCAAGGGCAAAGTCGCAAGTGGCAAGTGGTTCAAGGTTCAAAGAAAAAGCTTGCGGGCTCCGTTTGGGTAGTTAGCCTTTTCACGCCCTCACGCCCTCACGCCCTCACGCCCTCACGCCCTCACGCCCTCACGCCCTCACGCCCTCACGCCT
>Ga0068714_10001078_pt1 | contig 43096 bp, 35 predicted proteins | sample MTBNYHSulfiMetaG_FD_62988 | JGI IMG/M metagenome (GOLD analysis project Ga0068714, IMG submission 62988) | Enrichment culture microbial communities from rom New York Harbor, USA that are MTBE-degrading - MTBE-NYH (New York Harbor Sulfidogenic)... | ecosystem: Environmental > Aquatic > Marine >... | reverse complement strand
GCGCCTTTCGTTGAAGCGTAGTCCACCAGACCCGGGTGGCCGGCGTAAGCGGTTACGGAAGTGGTATTCAGGATCGAACCGCCTTCTGTTAAATGAGGCAAAACCGCTTTAGTCATGAAAAACATGGAATAAATGTTGGTCCTGAAAGTTCGATCCAGCTGTTCCTCAGAAATTTCGGCGAGGCTGTTCCTCTGGTGCTGCTCAGCGGCGTTGTTCACCAGTATATGTATGCTGTCGAAAGCTTTGAGGGAAGTTTGAACGGCTTCCCGGCAGAACGCTTCATCGCCTACATCGCCGGATATGATGATGCATTTTCTGCCTTCTTTCTCCACCAGCCGCTTGGTATCCTCGGCATCGGCATGCTCGTCTTTGTAGATGATGGCTACACTCGCACCTTCTTTGGCGAAAGCAATGGCAACGGCGCGGCCGATTCCGCTGTCGCCACCGGTAATCAAGGCCACTTTGTCCTCCAGTTTACCGCAGCCACGGTAAGTGTGCTCCCCGGTGCGCGGCTGCGGCTCCATTTCGGATCGGTGCCCCGGCTGTTCATCTTGCTGCTGAGGAGGAAATTCATTCTCTTCCCGCGCCACAATCAGACTCCCTCATACGAGCTTTTAACCGTTTCATTTATCTTTTCACTGGCTGTATGAACGGCTTTATCTACTACATTTTCGACTTTTTCCAGGGTCCCTTCGGCGGTAAGCTGTTGTTTTTCCGCTTCATCGGCTGCGGCTCTGCCGGCTTCCCGGGCGACGTTGACCGCTTTTTCTTTAAGCTCTCTACCCAACTGGGCGCCTTTTTTTAAGAAAGTTTCTCTGGCTTCGCCCATCCATTCGTGCTCGCGGTGTGTCTCCGGAATTAACAAGCCGGCCAGCGCTCCAGCTGCCAATGCCGCCGCGCCAAGCACCAGCGGATGTTCCTGTATCATCTGGGAAAACGTGAGACGAGCCCGGCGATACTGATAACGTGCTTCGCCGCTCAGGTGATGGGCTCTTTCTTTCAGCTCCCCCACCTGATGTTGCGCCTCCTGACCGTAATGTCTCATTTTCTGCTCTACCCTTGCGGAGTAACCTCTGTGAGGCTTGTCCGAGGTCTCTTTGGCGACATGGCCGGCTTGCCCGACATGTTCGGGTTGAGGGGCCGACCGGTCGGTTGGATAGAGCTCAGATTCATGATATTCCTGCAGGGCCTCTTCCCGATCGCCGCCGTAATAACGGCCGCCCATCCAACCGTGCCTCTCTTCCCGTCTTTTCCAGGCGTCCACCATCAGCCAGCCCAATCCCAGGCCCAGCAGAGTTACCGGAATCGGGTTGTTTTCAACTTTTTGTCTGATTGCTCCGCCCACATCACTTATCTTGCTTCCTGTAGCTTCCATCATCGCTTCCGACCTCCTTAACACGGATTCCATAATCTTCTCCTTGGCCTGATCCAAAAGATACGAAGGTTTTAGTTTTTCTTCTATTGCTACCAGAGTGGCGGCCATCTCGGCTTCGGTCTGCCGAATCTCTTTGCGGATATGACTGAGCGTTACGTCCGAAATATTTGTTGGTTCTTCTGCAGCCAGTGCCTTCATTTGACCGGATATTAAGTTATCTGCTTTCTCAGCCATTCCTTGTCCTCCTTCAGCTGCCCCATAGTTCGGTCCAGAGTCAGGTGAAGTCTGCGCACCCTGTTGATCCCTATGATCAGGATGAGAAACCCGAAAAACAGAGCACCCACTGCAACTATCAGGGCAGCCAGCCACCATGGAGCCAACAGCGCCAATGCACAAACGGCTGCCGCCAGCAGGCAGAGCAAACCGGCATAAACCAGCAACCCACCGATGCACACATAAATGACATCTTTTGATACCAGTACGATTTTTCTGCTCAATTCAACTTTGGCATACTCGAGCTCCTGCCGCGCAAGTGTCGAAGCTTGGCGGGCAAGATCTCCGAAAAGCTGACCCAAAGAGCTGCCCATTTTCCTCTCTTCCATAACGCCTTGCTCCCGTCCCTGAGCTGACTATTCTGCTCCAGGCAATTATTGATATTCGACGGCCGCCAGTTTGGAATTGTCGGTCGATCGGGGCTCCTGCTGTGAAGTATGCTCTGAAGCCATGCCCGGGGCAGGACTGGAGCTTTTTAAAAATCTGGCCAGCAGTAGCCCGGCTGCGAACATGCTGCCGAAGAACAGGGTTGGCTGTCGTTTACCAAAATCTTCTACCCCGTCGACTATCTGCGTCATGTCCTTTTCTCGTATGTATTCTGCAAATCGTTCGGCTTCGTGGGCGAGTTGTTCGCTGTATTGTGCAGCCACTCCGTAATCCTGATCTCCAAGAGTACGGCCGCTATCCCGAAAGGCTTTGGCGAAGCCCTCTACCTGCCTGGCTACGGCACTGCGCTGCTCGGAGAAAAGTCGGCGCGCCCTGGTTTCTGTTTCGAACGCGATTTGTTTGCCGGTTTCCTGAGCCTTCTGCCCGACCTCGCCAACTGTGGATAAGATTGTTTCTTTAAGCAGATTTGCATCCATACTATTGGTCGTGGACCGATTCTCTGTGGTTTGTTCCATAACATCACCCCCGTAATAAGAAATCGCAAAATCTATTTTGCTGAAGCGCCATCTTCTGCCCCGCACTGTTTATGGACTTAGTAAGCATCGTTCTCTTGCTTCCTTAACTGCCGAAGAAAGGCTTCCGAGGTTGGTACGAAGACTGGATGTGTATGCTCAGCGGATCTTCCGCATTTTTCTAAGGCAGCTCCTCCGAAGCCGCTTCGTCGATTGCCTGGGTCGCTGCATATCAATCTAGGAGGCAGAGGTGAAGCAATCCATCAGGTCTATTCTGTATTTTGGGGAAGAGTTGCAGCACGAGGCGCCGAGAGGCGTTGTTTCACCTCGCCAAAGCTGAAGAAGGTGCTTGACTTAAGAGTTTGAGTTCAAAGCGTGGCGTGGTACCCGGCTGGTCAATCAGCTACCTCCTTTCTGGAGCTCTCAGTATCTTGCTCGACATGCCCACCGCGCTGCAACCATCCGGCTACCAGCCAACAGAGCAAGGCCCAGTTGGCTCCCATTGTCCAACCTGCCAGGACATCGGTTGGCCAGTGAACACCCAGGTAAATGCGGCTTATGCCCACCAGAACCGTCAAAAAGACAGCTACCAGAATGAAAAACGCCTTTTCCGTGCGGCGGGGATAGACTCGCGCCAGTAAAGCCCCCAAAGTCAGGTAAGTGATTGCAGACATCATCGAATGGCCGCTCGGAAAACTGGCAGTGTAGACAAATGTGCCGTGCGACACCAGATCCGGGCGAGGTCGATTAAAGCCATATTTAAGCATTGAGCTCAACAGCATGCCCCCACCTACGGCAGCAAGCAGAAACAGAGCGACTCGAGATTTTCCTCGAAGCACCAGAAAACCGGCCACTGTAGCAGTCAGAAACGTGAGTACCCCCATTCCGCCCAAAGCAGTAAAGTCGCGGCCAAGCACTTCCAGCCACTGTGGTCCCAGAGGATCGGAAGTGTCTGCGGAACTGCGCAATGCCAGCAGCAGGGCCTCGTCAAATGCATGAGTCTCTTTCTCCATCACTTCGTCTGCCAGCTCCACAAAACCCCAGATCCCAGCCGTAAGTGCCGCCAGCAGGACAAGTGTGGAAAGCTCATGGCGTCCCACCCATGAGAGCCAGCGGAAAAAAGAGCGCTTCTGTTCGATGTTTTTTGGATGGTCAGTCAGATACGTCACCTCTTTGCACCATTGTCTTGCGGGCTTCGGTCTTTAATCCCTCTTCGGCGGAATCTTCAAGTATAGCAAGCACCCCTCTTTCCTCGGACTGCAGACGGGAAATCTGTTCCTCAACTTCCCGGTCAATCGCCGCCTGCATCGTCGCGATCAGACGTTGCTCCAGGTAAGCTTGTATGATGCCCGGATGAATATAATACTTTCTGCAAGCTGCAGGTTTGTTCCCCAGCCGACTCGCCGCATGTTTTACCGCTTCGACCACCTTCCTGTTGGCTTCCGTCAATGAACCAAACGATCCCAACTCCATTAAAGCAACAGCCGCATGGACCGTACCGCCCCAAGTGCGAAAATCCTTTGCCGTAAACTCTTGCCCCGTGATTTCTTGAAGGTAGGAGTTCACATCGGAAGAATCGATGGCGCGGTTCTCCCCGTTTTCGTCGGAATACTGGAAAAGCTCATGTCCGGGGAGATCCTGGCAACGCTTGACGACTTTGGCCAACCTTCTGTCATGAAACTTGACCGAATGCTCTTTACCCCCCTTGCCGCGAAAGCGAAAATGCATGAGGGATCCGGTAATCCGAAGGTGCTCGTCTTTTAATGTGGTCAGTCCGAAGGACCGGTTCTCTCGTTCATATTCTTTATTCCCAATCCGCACCAGGGTGGCCTCGAGGAGTCGCACCACGGCGGCAAGAATCTTCTCCCGGGAAAGTCCATGGAGCCGCAGATGCCGGTCCGTCGTGTCACGAATCACCTGCAGTGCGCGACCGAAGGCAGCCATTTGCTCGAACTTGGTCCGATCTCGCAGCTCGCGCCAGAGAGGGTGGTAAAGATACTGCTTGCGTCCCTTGTTGTCGCGGCCGGTTACCTGTATATGGCCATCCGGTCTTGGGCAAATCCAGACGTCCTTCCACCCGGGCGGCGTCGCCAATGCCTTGATGCGAGCCAATTCAGCCCTGTCCCGGATCCTTTGCCCTCTCGAATCAAAGTAACTGAAGCCTTTCCCCGCGCGTCTGCGGCTTATCCCCGGAGCTTCATCGGAAATGTAACGCAACCCGACTTCCCTGGCCAAATATTGTTGTTCCGGTGCGATTCCCTTGAAATTCCCCATAGAGCTTGTTCCACCTGTCCCCCCCATGCCTTCCGCTCGATCTTGGCATCATGGCGTGTCTGGGGCGGGTATGGATTACTGCGACAGGTTCAGTGCTTTTTTCATCGCCACTGTAATCGATTGCCTCGTAGTGAGAAAATCCTGCCAGGGGTCGTCCTTAAGCTGCGTGAGGCGCCGTGGCAGGTTGTCGACATTGTAATGGTCCGATTTGAGCTGCGGCGAGAGCTCATCCCAGCGAAGAGGAGTTGAAACCGGAGCTCCCGCGCGGGCGCGAGTTGAATAGGGTGCCACACTGGTTGCGGAACGGGAATTGCGGTGATAGTCAATGAATACTTTGCCCGTCCGCTTGCTCTTGCTCATGGTTGCCACAAACCGATGCGGATCGCGCCGCACCATGTCAAGCACCAGTGCTTTGGCGAATTCCTTTACTTCCGCCCAATCGGCGCGCCGAACCAGCGGCACCACCACATGAAGTCCTTTGCCGCCGGTGGTTTTTAGGAAACTGCGCAGTGCCAGCTCTTCAAGACGGTTATGAAGAAGACGCGCAGCCTCCACCACTTCACTCCATTCCATCTGCGGATCGGGGTCGAGATCCAAAATGAGACGGTCGGGAAATTCCAACTTATCTTCACGGCTTCCCCACGGATGAATCTCGAGCACTCCCAGTTGAACCAGCCCGATCAGTCCGGGGAGGCCATCCAGTCCGATGTAGAGTGCATCGCCCTCTTCCTCGCGCACGGTTATGCCATGCAAGTGCTTCGGCAGCGCCTCGTTGAAGTGTCTCTGGTAAAAACACTCCCGTTCACTGCCTTGCGGACAGCGCACCAGAGTGAGCGGTCTTTTGACGATGTGCGGCAGGATCCATTCCGCAATCTGTTCGTAGAACCTAGCCATGCTCAGCTTAGTGGCTCCCAGCTTCGAATAAAGAACACGGTTGGGGTTGGTGATCCTCGTACCCGCAATTTCGGTCGGTTTCATCTCATTTCTTCTCTGGATATTCCTCGGCTGCGTCTGCTTTTGCTGCCGTTCTTTTGTTTGTTCCCGCGATGAATCCTCCATAGATTCAAGCTCCGGCTCCTCTCGCCCCACTTCCCCGGCGGGCTTATCTTTGCGTAATCCCATGAAGGACGGATGTCGCAGACGCCCGTCCCCGGTCCAGAAAGCGAACTCAACTTCAGCCACCATTTCCGGTCGAACCCAGTGCACACCTCGTTGCTCGGCACGAGTGGGAGCAGAATCGAACGGTATTTCGTCCTGTTCCAACGATTTGAGGATTGAAGCAATGGCTTTCAGGCTGCTCTCATCGAAGCCCGTCCCCACGCGACCGGCATACACCAGTCTGTTCTCTTTGTCGTAATAGCCCAGCAGCAGCGCCCCAAAACCATTCCGTGCCCCACCAGGCTCTGAGTAGCCACCGATGACGAATTCCTGCCTCTTGAGACATTTAACCTTGATCCAGGATCGCGATCGCTTCTGCTCGTAGCCGCTCATCGCCTTTTTGCAGACTATTCCCTCCAGTCCGCGACTGCAGGCCTCGTTATAAAAAAGATCCCCGTGCCCCTCGAGGTGATCTCCAAAACGGAGAGTGCTGGAGCTCTTGCCTGTGTTCTGAATCAATCGCTGCAAAAACTTTTTTCTTTCGATGAGCGGGGTGCGGGTCAGGTCATAGCCGCCGTAGTGAGGCAAATCGAATAGATAATAAACAAGCATTCCCGCCGGTATCCCCTGCAGAAAGTTCTGCAGGGCTTGAAAATCAGTGCTGCCGTCCTCTCGCAGCACAACAATCTCCCCATCCATGATAGCCTGCTCTACCGGCAAGCCTTGAACTGCCCGTGCAATTTCAGGAAACTTGGCCGTCCAGTCGTTTCCATTCCTTGTAATCAGCCTCACTCCATTAACGGCTTTTAGGCAAAGCATGCGATAACCGTCGTATTTGAGCTCAAACAACCATTCATCCCGCTGCGGAACCGTTTTCACCAGCGTGGCCAACTGGGGACGAAAGGATTTCGGCTGAGGCGATTTGCGCGCCTGAGGCAAGGTAGAAGGGCCAAGCTTCCTGGTAGATTTGCGCCCACTCCGTTTGGAGGATGAGCTTATCGCTTCGGGCTCGGTTGATTGCATTGCGGCACCCGCTTGAGTCCAGACGCGGTTGCTCTTTTGCGCTATCTCTTCCATGGAACGTCCGGACGCGACACTCAGCGGCTTGGCTTTAACAATGTCTACATCCTCTCCGCTCTTGTTATCGTCGTCCTTTCCTTTGATAAGCACCCAGTTCTTGCCTTCCTCGCCGGCCTCACCGCTCATTCGCGCAAGTATCCATACACCGGTCAGTTTTTCTCCATGCAAGCGGAACTTCAATCTGCCTTTTCGGTATGCTTCCCTCGCATCGCCGATCGGCTCCCATTTCCCATAATCCCACAGCATTACCGTACCGCCGCCGTATTCGCCCTTGGGTATTATTCCTTCAAACGATCCATATTCAATCGGATGATCTTCCACGTGAACGGCCAGCCTCTTCTCCCCATGATCCAGGCTCGGTCCCTTGGGGACAGCCCAGCTCTTGAGCACCCCGTCAAGCTCCAACCTCAGGTCGTAATGCAGGCGCGTGGCCGCGTGCTTCTGTATGACGTAAAGCCAGCCGGGCTTGGCTTCGGCATCGCTGCCCGCCGGTTCCGGACTGCGAGAAAAGTCGCGTTTGCGATGATATTCTTTCAAGCTCATGATAAGAGATGCTCAAGTTCCACTTTGCTCGTGCCCAAACTCTGTTTGGGCACGTAAATGACCGTGAAAATCGGTTTCTTTGCCGCCGAACAGCAAACTGAGTTTGCCGCACAAGTGCGTTCCCAAACAGAGTTTGGGAACGAGGGGGGTTCTCCCATCACGAATCGTGGGTATGGGGCCGTCCTAGGCGGTCTTGCTCTTCCCTGGCGATCTCCTCCGCGAGGTTTCAGATTTGCTGCCGCTTTTCCCGGCGGTACTGCCACGCTTTTTCTGTGTTTGCTGTACACTTTTTTTCAACACATCCATGAGATCAATCACTTCGGCCCGGCCCGCCTTCTCCTCTGCCTCCGGTTGCGGAGCCATGGCCTTTCCGCCCTGTTTCATTTTCTGCTCGATATAAGCCAAGAGCGCCTCTCGGTATTCATCACGATACTTTTGCGGCTCCCAGTCCGTGGACATGTTTTCCACCAACTGCTCGGCCATTTCCATTTCTTTCTTGGTAATTTTCAGCTCGTCAAGATCGCTACCGGGCAGGTCGAATTCAGAAGAGCTGCGCAACTCCTGGTGAAACCGAAGCAGCTCCAGAATCAGCGCATTTCCTTCGGGAATGAGAGCTGCCAGGTATTGGCGGGTACGGATAACCACTTTGGCGACACCTACTTTGCCCGTGTTGCGCAAGGCTTCCCGCAAGATGGCATACCCCTTCTCGCCCTTCTTGCCGGGAACCAGAATGTAGGGTTTGTCGTAATAGGCATATTCGATCTCTTTGCCATCCACAAAATCTTCTATTTCGACGGCTTTCGTCGCTTCAACTGCGGCTCTCTTGAAATCCTCCTCCTCGAGCACGACATAGTTGCCATCGTCGAATTCATATGCCTTTACGATTTCATTCCACGGCACTGATTCCCCGGTCTCTTCATTCACACGCTCATAGCGCACACGAGCCATATTGCGGCTGTCAAGTAGATTGAAATGCAGGTCGGTCCGTTTCTCCACTGAATACAGGGTAACCGGCACATTGACCAGGCCGAAGGTTATATTTCCTTTCCAAATGGGGCGGGCCATTCTTGTTCCTCCATAGGCGACTTGCCAGACGTTCAGTCCTCAAGACTTTCAACATCTTGATTCCGATAGAAATAATTCTAAGCACATGGTCGGTTCATGGCTATCAGCAGGGGCAAAATACATTGTTCACCGTATGTTCGCAGATCTGTCCTCGCTTTAGCATTAACTCCGGAATAGAAGAGCAGGTTTTGCCCCTGAATGGGCTCACGTCTTCGAGGAACTGCAATGCGACTTGACAAAGCAGGCTTGCTTGTGGTCGGCTGTTTCGGCGATCCAGTGGATCGTTTTTTCCTGGTGGAATTGAAGGTAAGCAGAAGAGGGTTATAGGCTTCCAGCCTGAATAGCCTGGTTGGAGCCCGCAGGCTTCATAAAACACAGTCCATCCCGGGGGAGCGAGCTCCCCCTGGCCATATTATTTTTTCACTTCTTTCATCAATAGATCGTGCGTGTTCTTTTTTGTCTCCTTTTCACTCATACCGAAAGCGCTCGAAGCTTCGGCAAAGGTTCGGTCGGTAATCGCCTTACCGTTGGGATCGACACCCGCGTGGCCTTTTCCGTGATCGTCGCCGGGCGTACCGCAGCCGCAATTGTAGCACATATCTTTCACCTCCTTTCCGTTAAAGACGGGCTCTCTCTGACTGTGCCTCAATGCATCGATGAACCGTCATTATGCTCGTTAAGCTCTAGATGGACATGTAGAAATGGGATCTTGCCGCGACTGTTTACCAGAAGCTTGTCCGAGAATGCCTCTTTTGTCATTTCGACCGGAGTGTAGCGTAGTGAGAAATCTGTAAAATCAGCCACTTGCAAGCACAAGATTTCTCGCCTTCGGCTCGAAATGACAGTTCTCGGACAAGCTCCTAGTAGCAGTTTGGAAAGGGCGGCCTTGCTGGCGGCTCTCTGCATAAATGCCTCGCTCAGCAGAACCGCCAGTGGCCTTCTAAGATACTCGTGTGGATACCATTTATTGTCCCGCCAATGTGGGAATCACTAACCGGGACGTTGCACAGAAATTGCCTGCCGGTTTAACAGCAGAATCCCTCCAGAACACTAATCGGTTTTTCGCTCGGAGCCGGTGGTATCCATCTCTTTTTGGAGACCCTCTTTCCCCTGCACGCCTGTCGAACGGCGCTCTTCATAGTAACTGTGGACTTTGCTGTCATAATCTGATTCGGAGAGAAGGCTCCAATCTTCGTCCTTCAAGGTCGGGGCGTTATCCAGATCCTCTTTTGAGAGGTTTACGACCAGGTCGACATCGCGCGATACTCTCCCCGGTTCGGTGGCCGCCTGACCTCTGCGTGCTTCACCCGCTGCAGCAAAAGTTACCATTTCCCAGGGTACCGGAATCAAGTCACCACCCATGCCCAGCACTTCACCTTTGGAGAGAATCACGTACGAAATACGTCCATCACGATCGATGGCCACATCCTTGACGGACCCGAGTTTCTCTCCGCTCGCATTTTTCACATCTTTACCGATAATATCATCGCCTCTGAGCATAGCAGTTGACATCTCGGCACGGGGTGCCATCTTCTGTCCTTGTGACACTGTTTCCCGATGAAGCTGCTGGCCCGCCTCGCCCTGCACATTGGTTGTTTTTTCCATGCCAGCTGCGAAAGCCGGCACTGTGACGAGGCTGAGAACCATTACGACTACGGCCAATAGGGAAAATCGTCTCATCATTTGATACTCCTTTGTTATGAGGTTTTAGTTAGAATGCGAAGCATCCGTTCCCCAACAGTGCGGCGCTTCGTCCCTAAACCGAATCTAAGCCTCTGATCGGCCATTCGATATCGGGTAAAGCATGTATTTTCGCCTTATCCGGGACGGCTCAGAATCAGCCTACCGGGGGGATTGTGCCTGACGCATTTCTTTTCCGGGCTTGATTTGCAGTGCGATGGAGGGTGACATTACTCAAGGCGGGCGCAGCGATCAGTGAACGCTGAATAGGATTCCTGGCAAGAAAGGTGAAGTCACAAATGCGATGGACACATCACTCGACACTACTCCTCCAATTCTTCAAGTCCCACCGCCATTAAATAGCCTCTGGCGCGCTCGACTTTAGGGTATCTGCCGACGAGCTGCCAAAAATGGCTGCCATGGTTTGGCTCGATAAGATGGGCAAGCTCATGGACCAATACATAATCCTGCACGAACCGAGGCATCCCGGCAATGCGGTGGGAGATGCGAATAGTCCCGCGTTTGGGGTTACAGCTTGCATGACGCCTATCCTGGTTGGATACCCAGCGAATCGATTCCCATTTTAGATGACCGTCAAAAAAGGTACGGTTTAATTCCCAAGCTCGTTTCTGTAATGCATCATTGTCCAGTGATTTCGCCTTTTCGCGCTGCAACAGACGTCTCCGCAGATTCTCGACATGCGGTTTGAGCTGCTCGTCAGACAGGTGTGCAGGCGCCAGTATTTCTAGAACGTTGTCGATCTTTCTCGCCTCCACCGTTTTCTTGCGCTTGGCACTGCGAATGATACGAATTTCCATTCCGATTCCAACCTCGTTTCTACCGGGTGAAGGAGGAACAGCCTCCATAAAGATGGTAGGCAGTCGCCTCCGAGTCCGATTCACCTCCCACAACACGGAGGGCGATTCTTTTCAGCTCGGGCGAGACATTCGGGTTAGCTCTTTCAGGGTTTCAAGTTCGTGTCCCCTTGTTTCCCCTGAAGCTCGTGACGCTAGACAGGTATAGCGAAAGGGCGTTTTGAAGACAACTTTATTTAGAAGCATCGTGGCCGTCATTCACAGAAAGAGAGTATGAACCAGGGTCAAATCAAATCAAATGCGTTAGAATCAGGTCGAGGCGAAGTATGTAACCCCGTATAGGCTTGGGCTTTTCTATGGCAACAGCTCGATTGAATGAAACCGAAATATATTATGTCAAAGTGGGTCAAGGTCTGCCGTGCCTGGTAATGCACGGCGGATTGGGCATGGATCACACCTATCTGCATCCGTGGCTGGACCCGCTTGAAGATCAGCTACAGCTCATCTATTATGATCATCGCGGCAATGGCAGGTCAGACCGTCCACCCGCTGAAACCCTTAACCACGAGCAGTTCAGCAAAGATGCCGATGCACTGAGATATCGGCTCGGCTACAGCCGAGTCGCTGTGATCGGTCATTCCTACGGCGGCTTCATCGCCCTCGAGTACGCCCTGCGCTACCCGAAGAAGATCAGCCATTTGATTTTGCTCAATACGGCTCCCGCATACAATTACGGTGCGGAAATAAGAGCGAACCTGAATCGAAAGAATCCGTCACCGGAGATCCTGAACGCATTCAGATCTTCAACCCCTTCCGAGGCCTCTGAATTGGAGCGGCTCTTTCATACCGTACTGCCGCTTTATTTTCATCGATTCAATCCCAAGTTGGCACACCGCCTTTTTGCAGACGTCATCTGGAGCACTTCGGCCGCTGCTCGCAACCAACACCTATTGCCCAGTTACAACGTAATTGCGGACTTAAAAGAGATCGAAATCCCAACGCTCATACTGGTTGGTCGAGACGATTTTGTATGCCCCCCTTCGCAGGCAGATTTGCTCCATCAGCACATCTCCGGCTCAGAGCTCGTCATCTTTGAGCAAAGCGGCCATTTCCCCTATGTTGAGGAGCCAGAGGCGTTCTTCCTCTCCGTCCGCTCATGGCTCAAGCGCGTGAGCTGACCCGAATACGCTTCCTCGGTACAAAGTGCGTTCTCACCCTAGAGGACGCAGATTACACCCAGAAGCTTTCCAGCCCTCAATAGGAGATTTGCGCTGGAATAAAACAGGCAGTCCTTTGCGCTCCGATCTACTTGTCTCCCCAAAGATCCTTCAGCCGTTTGTCTCGACCGCAGCCGTACCGGTAAAATTTATAGCGAACGGGATTCTTCCTGTAGTAGTCTTGGTGATAATCCTCTGCTGGGAAGAAGGTCCCAGCGGGCACAATTTCGGTGGCAACAGGCTGTTTTGGATTCCCTGTTTTTTCGAGCTGCTCTTTCGATTTTTCGGCCAGCATTTTCTGCTCTTCACTGTGGTAGAAAATCGCCGTGCGATATTGATTCCCCCGGTCGCAGAACTGCCCGCCCGCATCGAATGGATCAACATTGCGCCAGAAGACTTCCAACAATCGGGAATAATCTATTTTGTTCGGATCATATACGACCTGTATGGCCTCGGCATGACCGGTGCCGCCTGTCGAGACCTCCTGATAAGTCGGATTCTCTTTGTAACCGCCAGTGTACCCTACAGTGGTTGAAACAACACCATCCAGTTTGTCGAAAGGATGCTCCATGCACCAGAAGCACCCTCCCGCAAAGGTCGCTGTCATCATATTGTTCTTCTCCGTACCTCCTTGAACGCTGTTCAGGAGGAAAGGCACAACCAGACCACAAACGGTCAGCAGTAGCAGGAAAAAGTGGGTTTTCATGGGCTTTTCCCTCCAGATCGCCAGCTCCAGATGTTGAGAGTTTTATCTAAATTAAACATCCAGATCTATCTAACAATATGGTGTCATATATTCAAAGCATGTGTTGCCAGGAAAATTAATCTTAACCTTGCTACACGCTCTCTCCGGCTATTGATGCGAGGCTGGTTGAAATGTGAAACCCATCTTCGTCAATCTGCCATTGTCCACAGGGCAAGCCCGGTTTGTTGGTCAAAACCACGAACAAGCGTCGGCTCGTCGAAAGCCTGCAATATGTATTCGCAGGCAAAGATGACGGTGCCGGGCGCAAGATGGCCGCCGTACGCCCTGCCCTGCGTATTTGCCAAGGTGACGTGCGCGTGAACCATCGGCTTTTCATCCTTTATGGAAACATTCCCCAAAAGCGCTGTGATCTCCAGCTCTTCCTCAAATTCCATGAATCCGTACTCGCGCTTCTTTTGATCGTAATAGCCGATGCGCGCTCTTTGCACCGCACCTATCGCTTCCAACCGGCCGCAGCCAACCTGCGCCTCCAGACAAATGCGGGTGAGCTCCTCCAGAAGGTCAGCCCCGTAACGCAATCGCCCCATGTACATCTGCCCCGGTTTGATTCTTCGCATACCTACCATTTTTTCTCCTTTCATAAATAGTATTCTAATCTGCTCACTGTTCCTGTAAGAACAAAAAACGCCTCCGCAACGGAGCAACAATTTTGACGTATCCTTTCCTCTGTGATACCAAAGCAAAGCTCGAATAATGCAAGACCACGGCAACCCAAAATATGGGCGCAAAATGCAAGGAAAAGATGAAAGAATCCACCTGGGCGGCACCGCACGAACACCGGAAGCTGTTATCTCTTTGTATTTTTTAGGCCTTGAGTTTGCCGAGCTCCCAATCGAAGATCCGCAGAAATTTCGCAACGATATTCACCGATATCAAGCCGCAAGGCAAGAAACAGGCCTTTACTATCTCTGCCATGGGCCTCGCGAGGGCGGCCCAAACGACTTGAAAGCCATCGAGTCGGTCTATTTTCCCAAATTGACCGAGATCATCTCCCTTATGCCCCAACTGGAGATGCGCGTGCTAACCATGCATCTCTGGATGGACCCCCGTTTTTTGAAGCGACACACGATCCAGTATAAGATCGGCTTGTTGAAGAGACTGACCGCTGTTGCCCAACACGCTGGAATCATTCTGTGCCTCGAAAATTTAAGTGAAACTGCGGAGCATTTGGCGGAGGTCTTCTCGGCGGTGCCGCTGCTCAAAATGACTCTCGACCTCGGGCATGCGGAGCTGCTATCGGAACAAAACACCAGCTATGGCTTTCTGGAACAATATCCGGATCGAATTCGCCACATCCATCTGCACGACAATCGGGGCGGACAGTCTTCGGAGGATGACCTGCACCTGCCGGTGGGCGCCGGATCTATTGATTTCGCCAGGATCTTTGAGGCCATACGGACGGTCGGCTACAATGGTACTATGACACTAGAGCTCAAGCCGCAGGAAATTGAGCAATGTTTCGACTATGTCAGGACTCTGCTGCAGAGGTGAGGAAGGATGAAAGCCAAGCAGGCAATGATCGCCATTGAAGCGGCCATCATCGCTCCCAGTTTAATGACGATTTTATATTCTAATTCGATTATCAGTTGCCAAAATCTGCAACAAAACCTGTGTGAGAACCCGACTTTACTCGAAGGTCGGATACCGGATACCGATTTAGGATGCGAATGTTGGAGGGCGAATCGGATATCTTTTCAGCGGCATTTCTTATCCGGTTCGGCTGCAACCGCAGGAACCTTTGTCGTTGCGTTTTACCGATGTGTCACTGCTCGCGACAGGCCCCACATGGCAACGAGTCCGGCAGCCAAATACAAGAGTGCGGCTGTAACGAAGGTAGCACGCAGACCAAAAGATGCAGCCACGCCAACCCCCAACATTGGGGCAACAGCCCGTGCCCCGGAGCTGATTGAATTATCCAGCCCGTATACTGCACCTTCCTCACCCAATTGAGTGTAGCTTGCCAACAAGGCGCTGACGGAGGGTACAATCCCTCCCAGAGCGACTCCGGCCAGAGCCTGAAGTGCCAACAATTGCCAGCCTTCAGTCACCAGGCTCTGTAAAAGGTAGAGAACAAACGAGCAGAGAGAAGCGACAATGAGAATGGGTTGATGGCCGATCCGGTCGCCCAGACGCCCTAGATACACGGCGCTGAGCGTTGTGGCAGCCGAGGCGATCCCGACGACAAACCCCGTCAAGGTATTCACCCGAGCTGTGTCAACCAGTAATCTTTCAATGAAGAGCGGTAAAACGGGAATAAATATCATCCGCCCGAGCTGGTTCATAAAACGCAAAAGAAATGTGACGGCTACTGCGGGCACCGACAAAATCCGTCCCCAAAGAATCACGAAGCTGTCACGCTTCTCCTTCAGGTGTTTGCTCGCATCGAATTCCTCTTGCACGCCGAAATGCACCATAAAGCCGGCCAGAAGCAAAAGCACAGCGGTAGCATAGAAGGCGGCCCGGTAGCCAAAGGCGTCGGCGATAGCACCGCCCAGCATGGGCCCCAAAGCGACGCCTGTCCCAAGCCCCATCTGCAACAGACCCATGGCATAGCCAATGCGCTCCCGGGGCACTACGGAAGCAACCAGCGCATTCGCGGCGCCGATGGTGCCTGTGATGAGCCCCTGGACGGCACGCAGAAGCACCAATTCTTCGGCGGACCGCACGAAAGCCATCAGCAGCAAAATAAATGCACCGCCGAACATAGCACGCTCCACCATGACTTTGCGTCCAAAGCGGTCCGCAAGCGCTCCCCAAAATGGCGAAGCGATCATCATTGTGAAAGCCTGGCAGGAAAAGACCAGACCCACGAGCAAATCAAGATTGAGGCGAGCCGCACTGCCCAAACTTTTTACATAAAGCGGCAGGAAAGGAAATATGCTGGAAAAACCGACCGCCGTGATGATCTGGGCGAAGAACATGATGTATACAGTGCGCTGCCAGTTCAGCCTTGCATCTTTCAATGTATGTAAATCCTGATCGAGAAGGGGTCGTTGATCTATCGCAACGTCCGGATCAATCTTCGTGTCCGTTTCAGTCCTTCGCCGTCACCCAAAAAAAATCCGCGCGCTCAAAAACGAGCGCCGGACATCCAATTCATCGAGCTCAACTTAGGCGATCGCGCTCTAATTTCTAATTTACTCGATACCGCGGTTTTCGGCTACCAGCCACCGCCCCGCTCCCACCAGATAAAAGCAATCAGAAAGATCAGGGAAGAGATGATTACCAGGCAATCCAATAAAGTGAGATGCAGGGTCCGGCGATAGGTGCGGCGCACTCTGCTGAATCCTCTCATTTCCATGGCCATGGCCAACTGCTCGGAAAGCATAAAAGACTGAACGGTCAAGGGGACGACCAGGGCCAGAATATTTTTGACATTTCTGGGACGAAAATGAAGATCTATTCCCCGTGACATCTGCGCATCCATGATGTTTCGCGTCTTTTGCCGCATCAGTGGAACGTAGCGCATTGCCGTGGCGAGGATGAAAGTAAAAGCGTATGGGATATGCATTTTGCGCAGCGCGTCCGCCATTTCTTCAGGACTGATTTTGCTGAAGAAAATGAACGAAATGGTGAGCAGATTGAAAAGCTTGCCCGTCGAAAAGAGCGCCTCACGGCTATCGAAGGAGAAGTAAACGATGACAAAGACTACAGCCAGCGTCGGCCAAAGCAAACGCATGGAGCTTAGCCATTTTGCAGTCAGGCCGGTAGCCGGAAGCAGCAAAAGCACCAGGCACAACTGAATGCCGACCGTTTCAAGCCGCGTAGCGGCAAGCACAGCGGTCAGTCCGGCAAGACCCAGAACAAGCCGGGTTCGAGGGTCCAGCTTAGCCGAGCGCGGCTGTCCCAAAAGAGCCTCCATCAAGCCTTACGTTCTCTTGGCGATGCTTTAGACAAAACTCAGAGGAAGCCTCTTCCATAAATTCTGAAATCAATCGGGGCGATCCGTCAGCCACGATGCGTCCATTGTGCAAAGCGATCCACCGGTCCGTTGTCGCCCGGGCAAACTCAAGGTCGTGGGTCACGATGACCAGGGTGAGCCCGCATTCTTCCAGGAATCGGAGAAAATGGACCAGCGCTTCTTTAAATTGGCCGTCTTGCCCGACCGTGGGTTCATCGAGGACCACCAGACGAGGCTTCATGACCAGGATGGAAGCAAGCGCCACCCGTTTTTTTTCACCCTCGCTCAAATGGTACGGGGAACGGTCGAAGAGCTCGTTTAATTGAAAGACCCCGCACACATTCTCGATCCACTCCTCGTCCACGCGTTCAAGCATTTCGGGGCCGACCATAAGCTCCTCGCGTACGCTTGTCTTGAAGAACTGATCGTTCGGGTTCTGGAATGAAAGCCCCACCTGTGCAGCCAGCCTATGGGTTCTTTTCCTGCCGATCTCTTCTCCCGATACCCTGAGGCTGCCTTTGGAGGGACGCAGCAACCCGTTAAAGTGCTTGAGCAGAGTGGTCTTGCCCGCACCGTTGGGTCCGATCACTGCAACCGATTCACCGGTTTTGATTTCAAATGAGACATCGTTCAGGATTTCCTTGCCGCTCCTGCGCGAGTGCAGGCCCTGCACAGTCAGCATGAAACCCTTGTCTGAAGCAGGGCGCCGTCTGCGCTCGGGATAGCGTGAAATGAGCCGCTTCTCGTAAAGGATTGCGACAGCTTGCTTCGGTGAGCCGTCAAAGGAGATTTCCCCTGCCTCCAGCAGAAGGCAACGGGTCGCTTCGTTTATGGCACTTTCAAGGCGCTGCTCTATAATGACCACCGTTTTCCCGCTTCGGCGGATGTGCCTCAATTCGTTGCGGACCAGCGCCACGCCTTCCGGGTCGAGGTCGGAGAAGGGCTCATCCAGAATAACGATGGACGGCTCCAGGGCAAGCGCCGCAGCGATGGAGGCCAGGCGCTTCTCACCACCTGAAAGCTCCGTCGGCGAGCGTTCGAGTAAATGTTCGATATGAAGAGCTGCGGCAACCTGTGCAACTTTCGCATCGATCTGTGCGGGCTTCAAATCTGAAGCTTCCAGACCAAAGGCGATGTCGTCGGCTAAGGTGCTGTGAAAGAGCTGAGCCTCGGCATTTTGCAGCACGAGGCCTACACTGGATGCAAGATCGGCGACATTCAGGTGGCGGGTATCAGAGCCTTCCACCAGTACAGAGCCGGTCATTTCTCCATTTACAAAATGCGGAATCAGACCGTTCAACAGGAAGCCCAGGGTCGATTTTCCGGAACCGTTGGCACCGCAAACCAAAACATATTCTCCACGGCCGATGGCAAGGTCAATGCCTTTGAGGACCCAGTCCGAATCCGGATATCTGAAATGGACATCGTGCAATTCGATCACGCCTTCCAAATGCCTCCCTTGCGCAGCAACTGCAACACAACCAGGCCCAGCACCGCTCCCCCTATGGAGCTTATGCTAAAGGCAACCATGAGAGTCGACAAGGCCATTGTTTTGCCCATCAGCATGGGAGCAACCAGCCAGACACTGGCCAACGACCCAATGAGGCCGGTACCAGCAACCTCACCCAATCCCGCCAGATAGATGTTTTTCGTGAGGCGATAGGCCAGAGCCGCCAACAATGCGCCAAATATGCCTCCAGGGAAAGCCAGCAGGGTTCCAAGGCCAAGAATGTTGCGAAGAATCGCCGCAATAGCTGCAACGGCAACGGCATATAGAGGACCAAGCATAACGGCGCTCAAGACGTTCACCATGTGCTGGGCCGGAAAACATTTGGAAATGCCTACCGGTATGAAAAAAGGCGAAAGCGCCACCGCAATCGCTACCAGTATTACCGCGCGTGCAACCTCTCTAGCCTTCATGATCAACTCCTTCCGTCAGCCGATAATCATTGCTCTGACAACGGCAAGAAAAAAGCCGCTTCCCCTGGAGGAAACGGCCCAACCTTCACGGATTCATGAAATATAGCTGAAAGGAGTTGTTCCACAAACCATGAGCCTGTTGGCGCCACTTCCCTCCGCTGGCATTACCCAGATCAGGTGATAAGGGTTGTCGAAAAATCACTTCGACTCTCAGCTAAACCACCCCTAGTGACAGCAAATATTTATCATAGAGCCCATGCTCGGATCAATTTGTTTCTTAATATTATCGAACGGTCTCCTGGAAGCACCATTTAATCCTTGCAGCAAGGTTCTCGGGAGAGTAGATGATGATCTCGTTGCCAAGCAGTTTCTGAAAATAGTAATCGTCTGTGCGGTAGTGGGGAGCTGCATTTTGCCGGTTGATCAACCTCAAAAAGCAGCGAAAGTGAGAAGCTTCGCTCTCCAAAGGAGCGCTGAAGCAGGAAAAGTTGAAAGTCGAAAAGCCCAGCTCATGGTAACCTCGAAGTGCTCTGGATATGCCTTCCGCCATGCCGCTCAATTCCGATTCCCCCCACTCCAGAAAATTGCTCTTCCGCGGCGTTACGGCATTGATTTCGTTTACACCGGTGGGGGAATAGGCGCTGAACCACTGACTCCCCTCTATTTCGCCCAACCAGCGGGATTGCAGCCGCTGTTCGGTTGCAGCCAGATCCAGCCAGTAGCAGGAGCCAGTCCGCTCCATATAGGCCAGGCTCTTTTCGAGCAATACCCGTTCCGCGGTTCCTGGAAAGGGTGAGCCGATCAGTTGCAGATGCGGATGCAAAACGCTCGAGCCGGCAGGAAAGAGATAATTGGCATTTATGGTGAAATAAAGGGCACTTGGATCGACTGCTCGACATTTACGGATGAATTCCAGCGATACCGCAAGCGAGTCCTTCAACAGGCTCGCGGGAAAATCATCCAGCTCCCGATAGTGCCGGCTTCCAAGCATGATCACGGCGTGATAGGCCGCCAACGGAAACAAATTGGGGAACAAAACCGCTTCGCCTTGAACCAGTCGCCCTTCCGGAACAATCTTTTCGGCATAGCGCGGCGTCGTCTGCCGCCATTTGCCGTCGCAAAGAAAGCACTGCGCTCGTGTTTCTGCCGCCCGTTCTTGCAGATAATCCTTATCGGTCGGGGGAAACAGGATCGCGGTCTTCGCTGCCAGACCCGGATTGAGAATGCTCTGATGACCCAGCAGCGGGTCCAAACGAACTTCGATCTCCTGCTCGTCAAGTTGGCCGCTCTTCAAAGGGTTGTGAAAGCGAGCCATCTGCTTCCAATTTTCAAATTGAATTTCCGCCATTTCATCAGCTCCCGTTTTTCGCAAGAGGTCTATCCAGTTATCGATTCCGCAAAGAGGCGATGATGGACCTGAGCTTCCACGTCAATAAGAAGCTTTCTGATTGTTTATTCGGATAGTATGAAGTTATGCTCCTTCACTATTCGGCACATTTTCGAGCTCGGCAAGCCAGACGGCGGCTTCGCTGTCACTCGGGGCGCGATAATCTCCACGGGGCGAAAGTGAGCCGCCCGAGCCGACCTTCGGAGCGTTTGGCACACAGCTGCGCTTATACTGGCTCTGTTTGAAGAACCGCAACAGGAATACCCTCAGCCAGCTTTTGATTTGACCGATGTTGTATTGATTGCGTTTGTCCTCGGGAATATCCGGCCAGCTTCCCACCTCCTTGTCGTGCCAGGCGCTCCAGCAAAGAAAAGCGATCTTGGTCGGCAGATAGCCGAAGCGCAGTGTGAAATAAAGATGAAAGTCCTGCAGCTCGTAGGGACCTACGACCTCTTGTGTGAGCTGTGACGGTTGGCCGCAGGCGTCTTCACCCGGCACCAGCTCCGGACTGATTTCGGTTTCCAGCACTTCCTCGAGCACCTGGCTCGCTTTCGCTCCGAGCTGTTCGGTGTCGGCCACCCAGCCGATAAGGTACTGGATCAGAGTCTTGGGAACGCTGGCGTTCACATGGTAATGGGCCATGTGGTCGCCCACGCCGTAAGTGCTCCAGCCCAGAGCCAGCTCGCTCAAATCGCTGGTCCCGACCACCGGGCAGGCATGCAGGTTAGCCAAGCGGAATAAGTGGCTGGTCCGCTCTCCGGCCTGCACATTTTCGAAGGTTACGTCAAACACGGGCTTCCCTTCGGCGTACGGATGGCCGATGTCCTTCATCATCTGCAGGCAGCTGGGGCGAATATCAATTTCAAGAGCCGTGCAGCCCAGGACCTCCATCAGGCGGCGTGCCTGATTGAGCGTTCGGTCGCAAGTGGCGAAGCCGGGCATCGTGCAGGCGATGATGTTTTTTCGGGGCAGCCCCATTATGTCCATGGTCCGGGCACAGACAATCAATGCCTGCGTCGAATCCAATCCCCCGGAAACACCGATTACGACTTTGCTCGAGCCAATGGCTCTTAGCCTCTTCAACAGTCCCTGCACCTGGATCTCATAGACTTCATGGCAACGGTCGTCACGAGTTGCCGGATCGCTCGGCACATAAGGAAACCGCTCGTAGATGCGGTCGAGTAAAAGACGCTGATTGTCGTCGCCAACAGGAAAGTCGACTGAAAACGGGATGGTACGAAATTTAGCTAACACCTCCCGATGGCGTGTCACCGACTGGCCGAAGCTGTTCTGGCGCATCCGGTCCTGCAGTAAACGGTCAAGATCGACGTCGGCAGTAATGATCTGCGATCCGTAGTGATATCGAGTGGTCTCCCGCAACAAAGTTCCGTTTTCATAAATCATCCCCTGCCCGTCCCAGGCCAAGTCTGTGGTGGATTCTCCAAAACCCGCCTCGCTGTATACATAGGCCGCCAGGCATCTGCTCGATTGACCGCCGACAAGTTCGCGCCGATAGCTGAATTTGCCGATGGTGGCAGGAGAAGCGGACAGATTGAGGAGAACCGTAGCACCTGCCATCGCAGCATATGATGAAGGAGGGACGGGAGCCCATAGGTCTTCGCAAATTTCAGCAAAGAAAGTCAGCAGAGGCTGTTCTTTCACCTGAAACAGAAGGCGTACGCCGAACGGGATCTCTTCTTGTCCGCACAAATCAATGGAGTCCTGAACGATGAAGTTCCCCGGCGTGAACTGCCGAAGCTCATAAAATTCCCGGTAGTTCGGTAGATAGGTCTTCGGCACCGCTCCGAGTATCCGCCCCCCGTAGAGCACGACCGCGCAGTTAAAAAGCAGATTGTTTATCTGCAGCGGCACCCCGACCACCGTGATAAGAGGAATTCGCTTCGAGGCTTCGACCAGGTCCGAAAGAGCTTCCAGACACCCATCCAATAAAGCCTGCTGCTGAAAGAGATCCTCGCACGAATAAGCTGAAAGACCCAGCTCCGGAAACAGAGCCAGCAAGGCTTTGCACTTGGCGGCCTGTTCCATGAGAGCAATGGTCCGGGCGCAATTGCTTGCAGGGTCGGCAACCTGCACCTCGGGAATCGCCACAGCAGCACGAATGAAATTATGCCGATATAGATTAAAAAAACTACTTCTTGTCGTCCCCTCTGACATTTATCCCCGCCTGATCGCACGGATGCACTTCACCATAAACTCCCTCGCCAGCTCTGCCAAATCGGTCCAAATTCCTGTGCAGTCGAGTCTTTGCACTATAAGTGCAGGCGGTGCTCAGGTCAAATACTAAGGGTTTGCTAAATCTGGGTTTGCTAAATCACTTCCCTCGGTTCCGAGCCTTGGTACAGCCAACTGCTGCTGGGTCAATTTCCGAATCAGCTGTCAAGCAGGTGCTGTAATTGCGCGAGCAGTTCCGGCTCTATCATTCGGCATTCCACATCCAGCACGTCCGGCAGTTTCCGCACCTGTTTGACCATCTGATCGAGCCGTTGATCTTTATCGACCAGCAGCCAGATTCTGCTGTGCTCCCCTTGGCCGATGGGCATGCAGAGGATTCCTTCAACGTTGTAAGCCCTTCTTGAAAACAGACCACAGATGTGGGACATGACACCTGGATGGTTCTTAACCGTCAGATCCAAGGTGATCTGCCCGTTGCTTTCGCAAGGTCTTTGAGATATTCCAAACGCATAATCAGACATGAGCCTCTCCTCCTATCATAATCTTATTTGCGGCGCCAGGAGGCACCATCGGATAAACCATTTCATTCACATCAATAGAAGCGTGGATGAGACACGGGCCTGGCTCGCTTAGGCCCGCGGCCAGAGTTTCCAATGGATCTTCGCTGACGTTCAAATCCAACGCTTTCATACCGAATCCTTCGGCGATTTTTATGAAATCGACGCGCGCCTGGTAGTCGGAAGCGAAAATCCGCTTCCCGAAAAAGAGCTCCTGCTGTTGATGGACCAGACCCAAGGAATTGTTGTTCATCAATATGATTTTGATGTTGACGTTTTGTTCCACAGCGGTCGCCAGTTCCTGAATGTTCATCAGCAAGCTGCCGTCTCCACTGAAACAAACGACGGGGCACTCCGGTCGCGCCAGGGCCGCGCCGATGGCAGCAGGCAACCCAAAGCCCATCGTGCCGAGTCCCCCCGAAGTAAGCCAGTGACGGGGCCGACGGAATGGATAGGCTTGAGCTGTGCGCATCTGATGCTGACCGACGTCCGTCACGACAATCGCCTGATCGTTCAGTAAGCATGCCACCGATTTGGTAAGAGCATAGGGATTAAGCGGATTGTCATCACCGTTGAACCGCTGTGGATACATGAGCTTAAGCCGGCAAACCAGTTGCAGCCATTCCTGCCGAGTATCTCTCTTGAGCATCGGCAGCAGAGCCTCTAACACTTCGCGGAGATCGCCTACAATCCCCACATGAGCCGTTTTGATTTTGTCGAGCTCGCTCGGATCGATATCAATATGGATGATTTGTGCGTTGGGACAAAACTCCGCCACTTTTCCCGTGGCCCGATCGTCAAAACGAACCCCGGCTGCGATCAGTAGATCACACTCTTCAAGGGCCAGATTGGCATACCTGGCGGCGTGCATCCCCAGCATGCCGAGCGAAAACGGGTGATCGGTCGGCATGGCTCCCAGCCCCATCAGGGTCACTACGGTTGGAATGGAGGCTTTTTCAGCGAGGCCGACAGCCAGCGAACCGGCTGCCGCCTGAATGACTCCTCCACCGATGTATAGAATCGGGCGGCGTGAGCGGTTGATGAACTCTGCTGCACTCTTCAAATCTGCCAAATCGAAGCGGGGAAAAGGATCTTGTCGGCCCGGCTCCGGCCAATCTTCAAATTCGACCAGGCCCGTCTGCCCATCTTTTGGAACATCGATCAGAACCGGCCCCGGTCTTCCCGAAAGCGCAATGCGAAAAGCCTCGGGAATCACCCACAGCAGCTCCTCTGCAGAGCGAACCAGAAAGTTGTGCTTGGTAATGGGAATGCTCATCCCATAGGTATCGACTTCCTGGAAGGCATCGGTGCCGATCATGGCATACGGCACCTGGCCTGTGATACAGATAACCGGTACGGAGTCCAGTTTGGCATCGGCTATGGCCGTGAGAACGTTGGTGGCACCGGGACCGGAAGTGGCAAAGCAGACCGCAGCATTGCCCGTTGCCCGAGCCATGCCCTGGGCGATAAAACCGGCACCCTGTTCATGGCGTGTCAAGACGTGGCGGATTTTGTTGCTTTGCGCTAAAGCGTCATAGATCGGAAGGTTGGCTCCGCCAGGAATCCCGGCGATGGTTCGAATTCCCTGCCGTTCCAGCAGTTGGATGATGATTTGCGCACCGCTTCTTTTGATCATCGGACTCGTCTCCTTCTTCAGCCGGCAGGGCTTAAGCCCTGCGCTAAGTTTTTCCCTTGCGGTGTCGAGTCCGGCGTGAGGTCGAGAGTTCCAAAGAAAAGAACCCCCTGCCGGCTCGCGCCGGCGGGGGGTTAATTGATGCGATTACCTGGTCGATCCCGCTATGGCGCGACGGCGTCAACGACGCATACGACTACGACTACACCTACCAGAACATCAATGGCCGTTATGGCATGGGAAATAGCCGTATCGCGCTTCATAGCTTCTTCAACCTCACAGGTTTTTGATCAAGTCGATTCAATGATACTATTTGCTTCAACCCTATATGTCAAGCTCGTTTTATGACTCATTCATTCTTCCACGGAACGATGCTCACCGGAATCAACTTGCGTGCCTTGGCTAAGAATTTCTGCAGTTCGCCGTACTGGATTTCGGGATGGGCCATGAGAAAAATTTTAGGCTGCGTCTTCAATCGCTCTTCCTCCGAATAAGTTTCGGACTCCGAGCTGAAAGACTGATTAACCCGTTTGGCGATCTCGAGGGCCTCCGTATCGGGGACAGCGAAGTAGGCGGACATTTCGGACTCTCCTTTCAAGAGCCTCACGTCCAGGTAACCGTCGGGATAGAGTTTGGCAAAAACCTTGTAAACGTTGGACGGAGTCTCTTCCCCCTGCGAAGCCTGCCGGGTTCCTTTTTCCATCTTTTCGACTTCGGCCAGGATCGTAGTTAATCCTTTACTTTTGAGCACCAGTTTCATCTTTTTTAAGATATTTTGATACGCGGTCAGTTTGATTCTGATATCAGCTTGTTCTTTCTGCGCCTTCGCCAGACCCTTCCTCAAGCTTTCCACCTGGCCCTTCGACAGCCTCTTGTAGTCAGCCAGAAGTCGATCGTACCTGGTAAGCAGCTTGCTGTACTGATCGGTTGTGGTGTCAAGCGAGGCAAGGATGGACTGGTGCTGTTTCTGCAGTAGCTTGTAGGCTTCCCGGGATTCATGCAGCTTTTTTTTATCTGCCTGTTGCTCCTTTTTGAGACTATCCGTCTCGCGCTTAATGGTTTCCAAGGCACGACTCATTTCCTCGGAGCGCTTTTGCCAGACCTGAATCTGTCGGTCCCCTTGCTGCAATTTCGCGTTGAGCTGATCGATCTCCTTGTGAAATGAGCCCACATCCGAGCGGTTGAAGACCATAGCGAGAGTGAGAACGAAAAAAAAGAACAACAGCCCGAAGACCATGTCACCGAAAGAGGTTGAAAAGTCTCCGCGACTCTGATCCTCTTTAAAGTAGCCTCGCATGACGGCATCCTTGATGCGAAGTTAAAGGAGTTAGGAGGAGGACTTGTCCTTTTCCCTTCGATATTTCTGCCAGGGGAGGAAAAAGTTGATGTACAGAAATTCGTCCTCCATGAGAAGAATACGTCTTCGGCTTTCCTCAAGAAGAGAGTTCATCCACATGACAATGACCATTCCCAGCATACCGCTCAATGTAGTCAGAAAAGCGTTCTTCATCCCGCCGAGAGCCTCCAGCATGTTTCCCTTGAAGGAGCTGAAATCCTGCATGCCCGATGCGGCATCGCGCATCCCCGTAACCGCCAGGGTGAATCCCAGAACCGTACCGATCATTCCAAGCAGTGGAAGGATTTTAATGATAAAGGATACTTTCGATTCTTTCAGGAGCTCGTGTTGATTGGGAAAGCTCATAAGGGTTTCATAATCGGCGTACTGAGAATAGTCGACAACGTCTCTCAAGTTTCTCCATTTGCGAGCCAGTATGCTTGACCTACTGACCATAACCTTGTCAATTCGCGTCAGCCACTCCCCCAATTCTGGATGGACTGCAATAGATTGGCTCTCTGCTTCCAAAAACGTTTTGTGCTCCCTTTCAAGACTTATGTACTGGATGAGATTTGCCGCCAGTCCGACGATCATAATCCCAGCTATCAGTTGAGAAATTCCTGATGTGTCGTGAAGTATTTCTTGCAGAATGGCATGCGTCACAGGGATCTCCCAGAAAACGCGAAGCAAAACCGGCAGCAGCAGTAGAGTGGCTTTCGGCGCGAAAAGAGGATCGTCGTCAGCCAGCAGGATCTTTCTCGCAGTGAAGTAACCGGCAGTGAGCAGAAAAATCACCGGTACGATCCAGAGCATCAAGTAAAAGGTAAGCTGGAGAAAGGCGGAAATGTAACCGATAAGGTTTTGAATGGAACGAGCCGACAAGAAAAACCACCCGTCCTTGAATGTGTATGCGGATAAGACCGCGAACAGAATCAATAAGACCGTAACGGCAAAGAACAGAACAGCACTGAACGCCTTGACCCCGTATTCGTCAATAATCGAGTTAAAGAAACAGAGGATTCTTTTCATCGCCTAAGCTCTCATCCTTAAGAAACCGAGTTAAAGCGAACCGTTTGCTTAAAGCTTGTCATAGCCTACTCATGGCATGCGAATGTCTCATCAATTCACGCCTTCCTCTCTCGGATTAGGCTGCAAAGAAAATATTTCTTTGCCGTCACTGACGCAACTTAAATGTAATCCAGCTGCTATCATTTATTCTAGATCAAAGCCGGTAGCGGAGTGACCTAAAGAAAAGAATGGCGCTCGAGACCCGAGATCCTGTCCAAGAATTGAGTACGTTTGCAGCGCAGCTTATTGGGTTGCCGAAGCTTGCATGCTAACGCGCTACGCCTCATTTTTCTTTGGACAAGCTCCTGGTTTGAGGGCATATCGCTGGTGCTTGCTGCCGTTTACAGGACTCAGCAGGCTCAGTGTTCTGTTTATGGCACCAAGCAAAAGACAAGTAGAAGAACCTATTCAAGAAAAATGACTGATAGACCGCCTTGGCGGTTAGGTATCAGGTAGAAAGCCCCGTCACCAACGGTGACAAGGCCACCGGTGCGCCAGTTGCTGCTCCCGCAGCTACTGTCTGCTTTGACCCGATAATAATAAGATCCGCTCACCAGGCCGGTCTGTAAATAGGATGTCGAAGATCCCGTATAGAGCGTGACCACACCGGCTGTAAATGTGGCGTTTGTAGCTCTTTGGAGAGTATAGCCGGTGGTCTCGGCAACCGAAGACCAGGAGACGGTGAAGCGTCCGTCGCTATCGGCGGACGGGTAAGTGATGAAGCTCGGAGGGTTGGGCACTGAGCATGCCGGGCGGGCCACCAAGTAAGTAGCCGCACAAGCGACCCGGGCTGATCTGTACTTAATTCGCATGTAGCCGTTTTCCCCCCAACTGGAGCCCCAGCTGTTGCGCAGAATCCAATAGCCTTTGGTCGTGGCATCGCCGTTGTCGTTCCAGCCAACTAGCGCGATGGCATGGTTGGTACTGGTGTAATAGCAGGGAAAGGCATTACACGATGTGAGTGAATCCTCGTAGAGACCTCCTCCGTAGGCTTGAAAAGCACTGGTTACGTCCACCGCAGCGTCGACAACGCCATAGGTCATGATAGCTGTCTTTATGGCATCTATATCATTGCAGCCGATCCGGTGCCAGGAATCAAATACGACCGTCTCATCACCCCAGTGCGTGCATGCCCCCGGATCGGATTCACGGTACGGAAAATCGGACTCATAGCCAACCCCTTCCCGGGTTAAGGCCTGCAACTCATAGTAATCATAATCGGCACCCTCGCAGCCAAAGAAATGGTCGCCGTACTCCGTCAAATCTCCCAGGCACCACATGATGAAGGATTCGGAAAAATCTACACAATGACCATCATACCTGCCGTTGGCAAAGTTATAGCTTCCTTCCGCTGCGGCACAGGCGGCAAACGCGTAGCAGGAGCCGCAGTAACCCTGATCCCTGATCGGTCCTATGTAGGAGCGGCCATTGTAATTTCGCCAGTCAAACTGGGCAGGAAGAGTCGCCTGAACGTACATTTCCTCTACCGGACCCTCGTCCGCCGGGGCTGAGCCCATGCTGAGCCCGCGCGGCGGACGGCGACTGAAAAACTCCTTTTTCATTTCGGCGGGCATATCATAGACCCAGTTATGCCCGACACGGAAATCATAGCCGTTGTGTTTTATTTTCTGCCGGAGTTGTTCGAGAGTGTCACTCTGCTCGAACATCAAGAGCTCTCTCGGTTCTTCAGATGCAAATGCGGACGACAGGAAAAAGCAGGAAAAAATCAGACAAAGAACCGATCGATAACAAAATAATCGTATCATCTTCTGGATCCGCTCATGTAAGAGAAACAAATGGGTTGCTCAGTGTCACTGCTGCATTCCCGCTTCCAGCGTTAAACTGTAACTGTCGACGGCTTTGTCGGCTTCTTCCCAAGCCCGATAACAAGCCATAACGATTCTGCTTCGCCCCGGCTTTTTCACTTTCAGACGCCATATCATCAGAATGCTCGCGCCCTTTCTTTTGCCGGCAGATAGGGGCTCGGACCGCAACTCAAGCAGGTGCAAGGATTGTTCCGACAACTCTACAAGGTGCCAACGGAAGCCCGTAGAAGGATTTGCGGGCAGCACGATTTGCACTACCTGGCCGACCGGTACCTGGAAGGTTTTGCCGGAGTCCTCCTTGTTGAAGCAAATAATCTCGTTTGCTGAAGTCTTTGCGGGCATCGTGCAAGCTTTCAGAACAAGAAAGATCAGGCCGAGTGATATCAGCCTAAGGGGAGTCAAACGAGGACCATGTTTCATCAATACCACCTAGAAAGGGCTTGCCAGTTATTTTTCTACTAGATTTCTCAAATCAAATCAAATTATTCCAACTTTGAAAAGGAATCGCGCGAGCTCTCCTCTTCACGAGACTGGGAGGGAGGAACGCAGCACTTCCAAACAAAGTCAGATTTCTTGACACTTAATTCAGCTAAGAAATATACTCGTTAATCATGTGGAGCTGATGTTACATGAAAGGGCAATAAAGGTATGAAAGCAAAAGTGACAGCACGCGGACAGGTCTCGATACCGTCCGAGATAAAAAAGAAGTTCAATATAGAGCCTAATTCCTGAGTCGAGTGGATTGTGAAGGGCTGGTTCATAAGGACCCGGAATTCGAACAACTGAAAACCATCACCAGGTTGATGACGCTTCCTTACAAGCTAGTCGATGGAGAACGGGGACAACATAGTAACTCCTACCCTAAGCCCTAACATTAGTCACTCATACCGCTACATTGAGCGACCGGCTGGGCTTGCTCAACAATGTGTCAAATCGGCTAGCAGCACAGTTTGAAACCATTCAGGGTTCAAAGGCTCCGGCGTGAGCTCGGGCAGACGGTTACACCATTTAAAGGAGGTTGGGCGCATGTCGGATGAGTTACTTCCAGGAAGATCCCGTTGTCCTCTTGATTGGCGCTGTTTTCCTTTATTTCTGGTAACGGCGGTTGTGCTGATTTATATGTTGTGCCCATTAACCGGCGGCTCTCCATGCCAGGCCGCTGCAAGCGGCAAGAGTAAAGATTCTTTACAACTGCTGCGCATTTCTCCATCTGGTGAAGATGTTCCGACAGGGCGGCAAATCGTCTTTCAGTTCGACCGACCGGTTGTGCCGCTTGGCCGCATGGAGCGCAAGAGCGACGAGATACCGATTGCCATTGAGCCTGGGCTGAAATGCCAATGGCGATGGCTCAACTCCTCCACGCTGGCATGCCAGCTTGACGAACAAAACGCCCTGCTGCCGGCCACCCGCTACAAGGTTAAGGTGCAACCCGGCATAACCACAGAGGAAGGGAAGACTCTCGCCAAGACAGTCACCCATACATTCGTAACCGAGCGTCCGAAGATTTCAAGCACATGGTTCAAAACCTGGATTGCGCCCGGCTCTCCCCAGATCGGGGTGCGATTTAACCAGCCGGTTCAACAGGAATCGGTCGCCGCGCATCTATTTTTCAAGACCGGCAAAGAAACGCGGGTGGCGGCCGAGCTGAGCGATGATCCCGATTTCGTGAAATCATCCGATTTCCAGACAGGACTGGTCTGGCTGGTCAGCCCGAAAGAAGAGCTTCCAGGCGCCCAGTCGGTGAGCCTTAAGGTGGAGCCGGGCATTGTTCCTCTGGAAGGTCCAGAGTCGAGTGTAGATAAGCGCACAATAGATGAATTCCACACCTTTCCGAAGTTCGTCTTCATCGGGATTCAGTGCGAGACAAAGGAGGGTGAGCAATTCACTATAGGCATCAATGAGAAGGGACCCTCTCGGCAACGCTGCAATCCAGCGCGAGAAATTTCCCTGGTCTTCTCCAGCCCGGTGCTCAAAGAAGAATTGGAGAAAGCCATTGCCATCGAACCGGCTCTGGAGAGCGGACAACCCGGGGTCGATCCGTGGGAGAATGTCTATTCTTATTCAGAGCTCTCATCGCCTCATGAAGCAAACGAAACCTACTCGATCTCACTTCCAAATTATATAAAGCCCTATTCTGATTATCTCATCCGAGCCGGGGTGGAAAGCATTAAAGACGAATTCAACCGGCCGTTGCAGGCTGCCTTTGAGATAGCTTTTAAGACCAGCCACTTGCCGCCCGATTTTTTTCTCTTCAAGCCAATGGCGGTTTTAGAGACAGACGTAGACAGCGAAGCGCCTCTGGCCGTGACCAACCTGGATAAGATGCAGGCAAATTATGCCGTTATCCATGCCGGTGGCAAACAAGCCAATCAAGTTAAAGATATCGGGCTTCCCAAAGCCTTGGATGTTCCCACGAAAGTTCCTGTAGGTGTGCGCGATCTGCTTGGGCGGAGCTCTGGCCTTGTGACAGGGCAATTGACTCCGACTCCACCGGTCCCCGACAAAGATTCGTCTGAAGGCTGGTTCTTTGCGCAGGTTACGCCTTTCGCCGTCCACGCGAAGCTCGGGCATTACAACACGACCGTTTGGATAACAGATCTCAAGACCGGCCAACCCGTCCCCGGAGTGAATGTGAAAATCTGCAAGGACACCTTTGCCGACTTCGGCGATAATCAGGAAGTCCTGACCGAAGGCGAAGCAGACGGAGACGGTATCGCCTCAATGGCAGGGATAAAAAAAATCGATCCGGATCTGAAACTGCTGTGGGCTTACAAACCTGACGAGCCACGCCTGTTCGTGCGTTGCCAAAAAGGTGACGACTTTGCCGTGATGCCCCTCACCTATGATTTCCGCGTGGATGCCGAAGGTGCCAATCGGGAGTACATTCCCGACTGGATTCGTCCTCAGCACGGGCATATTCGCAGTTGGGGTGCAACGGCTCAGGGAATTTACAAAGTGGGTGACACCGTCGAGTACAAAATTTACGTCCGCGACCAGAACAACCGTCGGTTTGTTCTTCCTCCGGGCATCGAATCCTCCCAAGCCGCTGCATACACGTTGAAAGTGATCGATCCGATGGACAAAGCGGTGTTTGAGCGGAAAGAGATCAAACTCTCCGAGTTCGGTGCCTGTGACGGTGAATTCTCCATTCCGAGCAACGGCGCGGTCGGATGGTACCGATTTGAGCTTTCAGCTCCTTTCAGCGATCATACCTGGGAACCGTTGCGGGTTCTGGTGAGCGATTTCACTCCCGCACCTTTTAAAGTGACCGTCGACCTCAACGGAAAACAATTTGCCGTGGGCGACCAGGTTAAGGTCACGACGCAGGCCGCGCTGCATGCCGGCGGGCCTTTTGCCGGTGCGGCGGTGCGGGTAACGGCTATCCTGGACGCACAAACGTACTCTCCCGAAAATCCCAAACTGCGCAATTTTCAATTCGACGTTCTGGAAAGCTCGGAACAACGGACCCCACCCACTCAAACCCTGCATCAAACGGAGGGAGTCTTGAGCGATCAGGGTCTGCTCGAAACGGAATTCAAGCTGGTAGAAAGTTCGGTACTTTACGGTCGACTCACAATGGAAAGCGCGGTGCGGGACGATCGAGGCAAATTCGTTGCCAATCGTGCAACGGCAGACTACATCGGTAGAGATCGCTATGTCGGTTTGCTCCAACAGGACTGGGTATTGGAGCAAGACAAACCGGCAGTGGTCCAGGCTGCAGTAGTCGATCATAACGGAGCTCCGGCTGCTGGGACCTCCATAGCTCTCAAGGTGCAGCGGGAAGAAACCAAAGCGGCGCGGGTAAGAGATGCCGGCGATGCCTATGTGACTCAGTATGTGCAGGAATGGGTGGACGAGGAAGGCTTTCAACTGACTTCTGAGTTGGACCCGGTAAAATTTGAATTCATACCCAAGCGTGCGGGGAGCTACAGAATCACTGCACAAATCAAAGACAGTCTGGAACGGGTGCAAGCCACCACCATTGAGCGCTGGTGTGTTGGCGGAGGACAGGTGCTCTGGCGGACAACCCCCGGTAATATGATGAATGTTTACCCGGAAAAGAATACGTATCGAATTGGAGAAACCGCCCGTTTTCTGGCTCAGAACCCGTACCCGGGAGCTAAAGCGCTGATAACGGTTGAGCGCTTTGGTGTGCTGCAAAGCTGGGTCAAGACATTCCAGAACAGCACCGAAATAATTGAAGTGCCCGTTTTACCGGACTACCTCCCCGGATTTTACCTTTCAGTTTTGGTAATGTCGCCCCGAGTTGAAAAAACAGCGGCAGAAGACGCCGAAGATCTGGGCAAGCCAGCCTTTTCCATGGGCTACGTGCAAGTACCGGTTGACGATCCGTATAAGGAGATCGAAGTACTGGTTAAGCCCCAGCAGGAAGTCTACAAGCCGGGGGATACAGTTACGGTGGAGCTTGAAGCACACCCGCGCCACCCGGTGCCAGGGGAGCCCGCTGCTCCCATAGAGCTCGCCGTGACGGTTTTGGATGAAGCGGTGTTCGACCTGCTGATGCAGGGCAAAAGCGCTTTCGATCCGTATGAGGGCTTCTATAGTCTGGACTCATTGGATCTTGCCAACTACAACCTCATCATGCAACTCGTGGGACGACAGAAACTGGAGAAGAAAGGAGCGAATCCCGGAGGTGGAGGCGGGCCTGATCTCAGTATGCGCTCCATCTTCAAGTTCGTAAGCTACTGGAATCCATCCCTGCCCGTCGATGCGGAAGGCAAAGCCCGAGTAGAATTCACAGTGCCCGATAATCTCACCGGCTGGCGCGTGCTTGCCATGGCGGCCTCCCCGGAAGATCTCATGGGATTGGGAGACGCTCTTTTCAAAGTCAACCAGTCAACCGAAATTCGACCAATCCTGCCAAATCAGGTCACTGCTGGAGACAGCTTCGATGCCGGGTTCACCATCTTGAATCGAACCGAGCATACGCGCACTCTGGAAATAGCATTGCAGGCCAGAGGCCCGATTCGGTCCGAGCAGGGCGAACAGTCGGAGATCGGCCGTTCCGAGGTAAGGAGCACACAACAGCTGACACTCGAGCCGTTCAAACGAGCCACGGTACGAATGCCGCTCCGAACAACGGCCGACGGCGAAATCATTTTCACCGTTACCGCCGGGGACGATATGGACATGGACGGCCTGCAAGCAGCTCTAAGTGTGCAAAAGGAACAATCGCCGGTGACGGTCGCAGCCTACGGCAGCACCATCGAAGACAAGGCCGCGCAGCGGGTCTCCTTCCCTGAGGCAATGCGCGCCGATTCAGGCGAGCTCATTATCACGACCGCGCCAACGGTGATTGGCGGTATTGAAGGAAGCTTCCAATACCTCAGCAAATACCCATATGACTGCTGGGAGCAAAAACTTACTGTAGGGGTTGCCGCAGCTATCTACGAGAGGCTCAAACCTTACCTCAACGAAGGCTTCGTCTGGCCTGAAAGTGAACAATTGCCCGGAAATATCCTCGCGCTTTCCGCAGAATACCAGGCACCGAACGGCGGAATGACCTTCTATGTGCCCAAGGACGAATATGTCAGCCCGTATTTGAGTGCCTACACGGCGCTCGCTTTCGGCTGGCTTCGCGACTTTGGCCATGCGCCGCCGCAAAATACCGAAGAAAGGCTGCATGAGTATCTCCTTTCTTTGCTGAAGCGCGATGTTACACCGGATTTTTACAGCAAAGGCATGAGCTCAACTATTCGCGCAGTCACCCTGGCGGCTCTTGCGCAAAGTGCCAAAATCAAGCAGGGCGATGTCGAGCGGTTTGCAGGGCACACTGCCGAGATGAGCCTGTTCGGTAAGGCCCTTTACCTGCAGGCACTGCTTCATTTTCCTGCGACATCGAAGCTGCAGCAGAAAATCCTGCAGGATATTCTCTCCCGTGCAGACCAGACCAGCGGCACAGTGACCTTCAATGAATCCCTTGATCTACATTATAAGCTGTTGCTGTACTCACCGCTAAGAACCAATTGCGCCATCCTCAGCACGCTGCTCAAATACCAGACCGCCCATCCTGAAGAAGTGCACTTGCAGGATATGATACTCAACTTGGCTCGCGCTATAGCTTTAAGCAGAAGAGACCGTGATCATTGGCCATCCACCCAGGAGAGCTTATTTGCCCTGAAAGCGCTGGAAGACTTCAGTCGAACCCATGAGGCAACCGCACCGAACATGACAGCACGGGTTTTGCTGGATGCGGAAATGCTGGGCGAGGCTCAGTTCACTGCCCCTACCAGTCAGCCCGGTATTTTCGACTATTCCTTACAACCCGGCGATATCGGCCGCAAAGCAACCGTCACTATCGAACGGACCGGCCAAGGGAGACTGTTTTACGCCACTTCTTTGACTTACACTCCGGCTCAGTTGAACAAACAAGCGGTCAACTCGGGCATTGAAGTACATCGCGAATACAGCGTGGAACGGCACGACAAATGGGCTCTGCTGCAAAATGGCATGGAGATCGAGAGCGGCGATCTCGTGAGAGTCGATTTATACGTATCGCTTCCCACGGCGCGCTATTTTGTGGTAGTGGATGATCCGGTGCCCGGCGGCCTTGAACCCGTCAATCAGGATCTGGCGACCGCCTCCACAGTGGACGTAGCAAAAGGAGAGCCCCAACACCCCGAAGGCTCCTACTGGTATCGGTTTAATGACTGGAGTATTGATGAAAGCTCGATCTGGAGCTTTTACCATAGAGAGCTTCGCCACAGTGCGGCAAGGTTTTATTCCGAGTACCTGGCTCCGGGCCGTTACCACCTGTCTTACGTGACACAGGCGATTGCACCGGGAGTTTTCACCGCCCTGCCCTCGCATGCTGAGCAAATGTACGAGCCTGACGTCTTTGGCAAAGGTGCCCCGAGTGTGCTGCACATCAAGAACCGAACAGAAACCGATAAGAATGAATGACGCATTTGCACAATTCCCGCCCGGCGCCAAATGCAGCCGCTGCCGGGCAGTCCCCTGCATAAGGCTGAGAAGCCATCACGTCATCCTCTGTGCGGATTGCTTCCTGCACTATTTCAGGACGGCGGTCAGGCGCGCCATGAAAAAGTTCCGAATCGAACAAAGCGAACCGCTCATGATAGCCGTTTCAGGGGGCAAGGACTCGCTGGCGCTCTGGGATGTTCTGCATCAGCTGGACTATAGCACCAAGGGCCTTCATATCAATCTCGGGATCGAAAACTTCTCCCGGGCTTCATCTGCAGCAGTCAAGCAGTTCGCCGACCACAGAGAGCTCCCCTGGTCCGAGTACTCTCTGGAAGATGCCCTGGGCTACAGTCTTTCCGGGATTCAAAGACGAACGCGAAGAAAAATATGTTCGGTCTGTGGAGCCATCAAAAGGCAGCTCCTCAATCAGCTGACTCTCCGGGAAGGTTTCACACATCTCGCCGTAGGGCACAACCTGGACGACGAAGCGGGAAGACTGCTTGGGAACATAGTGCGGCATCGCACCGATTATTTTGAAAAGCAATACCCACACCTGCCGTCCAGCCATCCCCGCATGCCCGCAAAATCAAAACCCCTGTATCGGTTGGAGGCCCATGAAATTCGCACCTATTGCAGATTGGCCGATATTATGCCGATCGAATCGAAATGCCCGTTTTCTCGCGGAGCCACCAGCCATGCCTTCAAGGAAGCGCTGCACTATCTGGAGGAGAAAATGCCGGGCACCAAGCGCGATTTTCTTTTCACTTATGTCAGTAGAAGGTATCCTCCTCTGCCCATTTCATCTTATGGAGTTTGTCGAGTCTGTGGTGAGCCGACATATAGCGATCTTTGCAGCGTCTGCAATTTATTGGCCCAGATGAGGGAGAAAGACGAGAAACAGAAAGATAATGCCATAAGCAACAAGCCGGAATGATTATGCATAATTTCCTCGCCTGAGGACGTTCGCCCTTATTGGGGATGGGGATGTTTTGATGGAGCCAAATTCGCTTGATGGAGTATCATGCCTGAATCGATGAAGATGCTGAGATCTATCAGCAATCTTGTGAATCTCGTGATTGTTCTTACCACGACGACCGCAATCGCGTTGTTCGGTGTGTACGATTATGTGAACATACGGCATGCTGAACTGAGCTCGCTTGAAAACAGCAGCGAAATCATCACTGACGGTATTGCGGGCAACATCGCCTTTCCTCTCTATAATCTGGATCATCCGGTCGTGCAGGGCATTATCAACAATGCGATGTCCAATCCGATCATCTATGCTGTCGCGCTGATCGAGACAAACGGAAATGACCTGGTATACGGCATCAAGAGGGACTCTGACTGGAGACGAGCACAAATTGACAAGGTTGAAGAGATTAACGATGAGGACAGGCTTAACAGGAAAGTTGAAGTAAAGCACCAGGGGGAAAACCTCGGGTATCTGCAAGTCTATTTTACCAAGAGATTTATGAACGAGAGGCTGAGAAGCTATCTTCTGCAAACGTTGGTGGAAATCATTTTGCTCATTGCCATCCTGACCTTCACCAATATATTGCTGCTGCGCAAGCTGTTGATCCACCCCATAAAGTCGCTGCAGCAATTCGCCGAAGAAATCAAGACCGGCAATCTGAGAGCAGAAATAGAGCGTGCCACTTTCATTGGGGAGCTTGCATCCCTGCGCACGAGCTTAAAAGAGATGGCAGCCGAAATACTGTACTCGTTGATCAGGCAAATTCAAAAATCGGTTATCCAGGTAAAAACCTCTGCTACTGAAATATTCGCTTCGGCTCGAGAGCTTGAAGGAACCGTCTCGCAGCAGGCCGCTTCGACTCGGCAAGTTGGCGTCACATCCGGCCAAATTGCCAATCGTTCCCGGCAGCTGGCCGAGACGATGAATGAGGTTGTATCGGTGGCACGCGAAACCGTCGAGCTCGCCGGAGAAGGCCAGGGCAGCCTAAAGAGGATGGAATCCACTCTGCACGTCTTGATCGATGCCACCCGCGCCATCTCCTCCAAACTCTCCACCATCGACAGCAAGGCGGAGAACATCAGCTCCATTGTGATAACGATCAATAAGGTCTCCGAGCAAACCAATCTTCTTTCATTGAATGCTGCAATCGAGGCAGAAAAAGCGGGTGAATACGGTCGCGGCTTCTCGGTGGTCGCCAGGGAGATCCGCAGGCTTTCGGATCAAACGGAGACCGCAACCCTCAAGATAGCGAAGATGGTTGAAGCGATGCAATCGGCGGTATCTTCCGGAGTAATGGAAATGGACAAGTTCATGATGCGGGTTAACCAAAGCGTTGCAGAAATGGGAGAGATCAGCAAAAGCCTGGTGGGAATCATCGACCAAGTGAGAACTCTATTCCCCCGTTATGAAGAAGTCAACGAAGCCATGCAGGCGCAGAGCAGCGGCGCGGGAGAAATCAGCAGCGCGATGGATCAGCTGAGCGAAATCGCCGAGCACACCAGAGAATCGCTCCAGGAATTCAACAGGGCCGCCTTGCATTTGACCGACGCCGTAGAGTCGCTGCAGGCGGAAGTCTCCAGATTCAAAGTAAACAACCAGTCAATTTGAATTTGGTCCTATTGCACGTACTTCCTGAAAATCGCATCGTAGCGGCCAGACGCACGCAACTCTTTCAGTCCTTCATTAAAATCGTCCCGAACCTTCTCACTGCGAAATCCGGCCGAGAAACAGGATGGAGGGAAGATGGGGAAAATATCCACTTCCTGACGGCTATCCGCTGAGCTTCCCTTTTGCTCGTAGTATTTGAAGACGTTCACATCCATGACAGCCACATCGGTCCGGTTCTTGAACAGCAAAGCCACCTGATTTTCCTGGTCGGGTATCTCATAGTAGGAAGGACTCGCTGCTGCTGCCGCGGCAAAATCCTGGCCCAATATTTTGGCCGCATCCTGAAAAGCGACGATTCTTTTTCCGGTCAGATCCCTTACGGATTCGATCTGGAAACCTCGGCCCTTGAGGCTCACCACAACATTTTGATAGCAAATATATTGGTCGGAGAGGAAAACGTTGTCCAGTCCGCGCTCCTTTGTCACCGTCAATGCTCCATCTACCTTGCCGGATGTAAGATCAACCGCAGTGCGCCCGAAAACCACATAAACCGGTTTAAATGTATAGCCTTTGAGAGCCAGCGCCTCCTTGACAATTTCCAGGTCGATACCCGAATCGCTTTCGGCAAATATAAAAGGAGGCAGCGTGAGTGAGGCGGCCATCTTCAGCTGCTCGGCCCAGGCCGGGTTAAGCGCCGCCAGGTGCAAAACCGTCAGCAGGAAAACCATGACCCTCTTCCGTATCGCCTCATCTCCAGGACTGAAAAAATGCATGCCGGTTGATCTCCGCAACTCAAGCCGTATGAGAAAAGAATTCCAGCCAAGAACAGGGTTGAACCCTGACTTCAATTATGGCATGAGACCTATGCGTGTCAACGTCAATTCGTTCCTGCACGCTCTTGGCTTAAACGTATGGTGACCCGCGGCAAAATGAACGGCGGCGGCAGAAATGCAGGATCATGGCACTTAATCAAGGGTTTGAGTATAAAACAAAGGTGAGCTTCCGGGATGCCGGTTCGACTGTTTTGCGCTACCTGAGCAGTCGCTACCGGCATTCTTCAGCCGACGAATGGCGGGAGCGGCTGGAAAGCGGTCTGATCCTTCTCGACGAAGCTCCGGCGGCAGCTGAAGCGGTGCTGCAAACGGGCCAGTTGCTGGTTTGGTGCAGACCGCCCTGGGACGAGCCAGAGGTACCGATGTGCTACGGAGTCCTCCATGAAGACCGGGAACTGCTTGCCGTCGCAAAACCGGCTGGACTTCCAACTCTTCCGGCGGGTGGTTTTTTCACGCACACCCTGCTCGCTTTGGTGCGCAGAAGCTACCCGGAGGCGGCACCGGTGCATCGGCTGGGAAGAGGCACTTCCGGCATTGTATTATTTGCACGCACTGCAAAAGCTAGAAGAGCTCTCCACGGGGACCTCAGGCAAGGTGCAATGACAAAGCTTTATCGAGCCCTGGCCAGCGGCCATCCGGTACAGGACGATTTCTCAATTGACGTTCCCATCGGGCCGCTGCCGCACGCTCGGTTGGGCATGGTTCATGCCGCATGCACCGCAGGCCGCCGAGCATCCAGTCGAGTTACTGTGTTGCAGCGAATGGATAGGTCATCACTGGTACGGGTCGACATCCAAACAGGACGACCCCATCAGATCCGCATTCATCTGGCTGCGGCAGGACATCCTCTGGTTGGCGATCCACTCTACACTGCCGGCGGAGGCTTCAACCAAAGCGAGGCGGCACTTCCCGGCGAAATCGGCTACCTGCTCCACGCCGAAAAGATTTGTTTCATTCACCCGGCCACAGGATTGCCTCTTGAAATCACCTGCTCTCCTCCTCCCGAACTGCGATAGACAAAGTGACATTTCATGAGAGGTGCAATTCCACAAAGACTTCATGCTTGCCCATAGATCCAGAATGTTGGACGATGTCTCTTGCTAACCCTTTTATCGACTAATATTATGAGAATGCCGACCCGGGTAGATACGCCTGAATTTTCCATAACCATTGTTTAAAGCCGTGGGAACGGGCAGAGAGAGCAATGTATAATGATTATTTCGGCCTAGCGGAAAATCCGTTTTCAATCGCTCCCGACCCTCGCTACCTCTTCTTGAGCGACCAACATCGGGAAGCCCTTGCCCATTTACTTTATGGTGTTACCGGTGACGGCGGTTTCGTGCTGCTTACGGGCGAAGTAGGCACCGGCAAAACAACTATCTGCCGCTGTCTGATCGAGCAGATGCCGGATGATTGCGAAGTGGCCTTCATCTTAAACCCGAAGCTCAGCGTCGAAGAGCTCCTCTCGTCCATCTGTGACGAATTCAGAATCGAATATCCCCACGGCACCGAGAGCATCAAGATATTCGTGGACCTTATCAACAACTACCTGCTCGATCTCCATGCAGACGGCCGCAAAGCTGTTCTAATTATCGATGAAGCGCAGAACCTTCAAAGCGACGTGCTTGAGCAGATCCGGCTGCTCACCAACCTCGAGACCAATCGACGCAAGCTTCTGCAGATAATTCTGCTTGGGCAACCGGAACTGCGCGATAAGCTGTCTCGGCCGGAATTGCGGCAACTGGCGCAGCGTATTGTTGCGCGCTTCCATCTGGGGCCGCTGAACAGCCGTGAAGTGGCAGCCTACGTCAATCATCGGCTGATGGTTGCAGGCGCCCGCCGCCTCCTTTTCCCGCTGCCGACACTGCGGCTCCTGCACCGCCTCAGCAGGGGAATCCCTCGCCTGATCAATATCTTATGCGATCGGGCGTTGCTCGGCGGTTATGTCCAAGGAAAGGAAAATATCGATCGCGCAACCCTGGCAAATGCGGCAAGGGAAATCTTTGGGGAATCAAAAAGCAACCGGCGGTCTTATAAGAAGCTCGCCTTTTGGTCGTTTGCCGTGCTGGCGGCACTGGCGAGCGGGGCCTTTATGGCAACGGCCTACCACCGCTACCGACCACAGCCTGTGGAAATCGCCACCACGAAACCGCGGCAAAGCGCTCCAACCGCGTCTGAGGCTGCCCTGCAAGAGCGAGCAGTACCGCCCCAGAGTCACAAGGCTCCTCCCTCGACAGATGCCAAAAAGCTCAAAGCAGCCAGGCCGGCTCAGCCCCCAGACCGCATAGCCGCTACCACTCTCTCGGCTCGCTTGGAAGAGAACATGGCGGCAGCCCCCGCAACAAAGACCCTGCCAAGAGTTGCGAAACCTGCTCCGCAGGACGTTAGTGGCCTCAGTTCACATACAAGCGAGGGAACCGCCAGGCCCGAACCTCAGAAAGAGCCGCCCAAAACCGCAGCACGGCCCGTACAACTTGGTAAGTTAGCCTGGCAGACTGAGGAATCCATTGCCGACAGCCAACTTTTTGCCATCTTGGCGCTTTTTGAGTTATGGGGCGCCGAATACAAACCGGGACTTTCAGCTTCGCCTTGCCAGCAGGCCCAGACGCAGAGCCTGGCATGCCTCTCGGGTAAGGCCACGTTTGATGATCTTCGAAAATTCAACCGTCCTGCCGTACTGAAGCTTTACGACGAGCAAGGTCGAGAGTTTTATGCCACACTGACAGCCATCGAGGGAGATCTTGCACAATTCGTTGTGGGCGCCAAACATATCACCGTTTCTTTGGACGACATCACTCGCAGTTGGTTGGGAGATTACACCTTGCTTTGGCGGGTACCCACCTATTATCAAAGCTCCATTAAAGAAGGCGATGAAGGCCCCCAAGTCGTCTGGCTTCATGAACAATTATGGAAGGCCCAGGGCAAGCCTGCCGGAAGCGAGCCAAAGACGCGGTTCGATGAAGCGACGGGACGGGAGGTAAAAAAATTCCAACTCGTCAACGGATTGCAGCCGGACGGAATAGTCGGCCCGCAGACTCTGATCCTTCTCAACTCGGCCGTAGGCTTGCACGCACCACGATTAATGCATAGCAAGTGAGGATACAAGCATGTCCTACATATTGGAAGCTTTGAAAAAATCGGATCAAGAGCGTAGCCGCGGCTCTACTCCCGGTTTGCAGACCATACACACGTCGGTGGCGGTGGAATCAAAAAAGCGACGCGGATGGTTATCTTTGTTGATTTTAGCGCTCTTTGTAAATGCCGGGTTATTGCTTTGGTGGCTGCAGCCCTGGAAATCCGCGGAACCCGGGCCGGACCGCCCGACCGTTCGAGAGCAGACGGCGGCCGCAAGCCACCCGCCCGCCAGTCCGGCGAAAGATGATGAGCCGCAGACGAGCAGCTCCTCTGAGAATCAGGCAAGGCTCGCAGAAAAAAGTCAATCCTTTGCTGCAGTTCAAAACGTACCGGCCAATCAGGATGGTGCACCAGCGGAAACAGCACCCGGAAGCAAGCAAAGCAAGGCTCCGGTTCCGCAGCCACAAAAGCCTTCTCAGCCGGCAAAGACCGCTCCGCCTACTGTTCCAAAGAGCGTACCCACTAGACCTGAAAAGAATTCCGTCAACCTTGTCAAAGAACAACAGCCCCAACCAGCCCCCGCCAATTCGGCACAGGATAAGCTCCCCTCGAGAGCCGCTCGCACAAGTGCTCAACCGCCCGAACAGCTCACGGAGCAATACACAAAAGCCCTCGACGAGACTACGATGAGCAAACCGAAATCGACTCAGCCCCTGCCGGCTCCATACACGTCACCTCAGATGGAGCAGTTGCCGG
>Ga0068714_10001077_pt1 | contig 43103 bp, 35 predicted proteins | sample MTBNYHSulfiMetaG_FD_62988 | JGI IMG/M metagenome (GOLD analysis project Ga0068714, IMG submission 62988) | Enrichment culture microbial communities from rom New York Harbor, USA that are MTBE-degrading - MTBE-NYH (New York Harbor Sulfidogenic)... | ecosystem: Environmental > Aquatic > Marine >... | reverse complement strand
TCTCTTCCGTCTCGAAGAAAGCGGGCCGGATTCGCGGAAGCCTGCAGGACGCCCAACGCGCTCCACGAAAACTTGTAGCCGAAGGGATTGGTGTTGGCTTCCGGGGCGGGCAATCCGCCGCAGTAGGAGACGAAGGACACGACCCGTCCCCCCTCCTCCCGGACACGGTCGATGACCCGCATGGCCTCCATGTGGTCGAGACCCGGGTCCAGCCCGGCTTCGTTGAATAAAATCAGCCCCTTGGCCCCGGCTTCTTTGTCCAGGGCCTTCATGTCGGCGGAGACGTAGGACGCCGTCAGCAGATGCCTGCCCAGGGCGAGGCAATGCCGGGCCACCCGGGGGTGATGGCCGTAGGGCACGAAGCTGACGACGAGATCGCTCTCGCCGATGAGCGAGGCCAACCGGGCTTCGTCTTCTATGTCCAGCGTCGCGCCGCGGCCGCGGGGCCGGCCGGCCACGAGCCTCATGGCCCGCTCCGGGACGATGTCGGACACCGTGACCGCGAACGCGTCTCGGTCAAGATAATAATCGACCAGAGGCTTGGCCACCATGCCGGCGCCGAGAACCAGAATGCGTTTCATGAACCGCTCAGGACTTCTTGAGATAATCCTTCATGTGGGCGTAGCCAAGCGTCAATTCGCCCCGGTGAAGGATGACCCCTCTTTTCAACGCCGCGGGAAGACGGCATTCGGAAAAATTCCTGCCGAAACCGTCGCCCGCTAAAGAGGGGATGAAATCCTTGATGACGCGGCTGAAATACGTCGAAGATTCGAGCGAGATTTCCGCCGGGAGGTTGTAGACGGCCAGAATCACGGGGCCCGTGCCCAGGAAACCCTCCACGGCCCGGTCCTCATGCAGGTCATAGACATAGACGGGCGAATCGGGATTCGTGCACTTGACCGTGCACTCGACGGAGCCGTTCACGTCGCAGGAAATGTCCCCGATGACCCGCAGCCTCGGCTGTCCGTTCTGGAGATAGAGATGCTTGAGGTCCGGGATCGTCACGAAGCGCGGATATTTCGGTTCCCAGTATATGCAGTTGACCAGAACGGTCAAATAGGGCAAAAACCGCGAGAAGCAGGCCCGGTAGAGATGAGGACGGGCGTAGTATTCCTCAAGGTCGAAGGGCTTGCCCTTGCGTCCCGATTCGAGCATGTGCTCTTCCCTGAAGACGACTTTGTACACCCGGTCGGCGCGGAAGGCCCGGGCGGCGAAGAATGCCTCCAGTCCCTCGGGAGAAATCTCCTCGCTGGGGAGAAGGTCGAAGATGCCCTGGGCGCCGCGCGAGGAATGGCCGTAGCCGGCGAATCCCACGACCAGCGGCGCCAACGACGGATCGAGGCCCCGGTCCCGGATTTCCCGGCCCGCCTTATCGACTTCCTTTTCGGCTTCGGCCAGGTTCCGGTAGCGCCAGGTCTGTTCCAACCTTCCGAACGGTGTGTCCAATCCCTCCTGGCGCAGTTTGCGGCCCACAGCCCAGAGGGAGTCGATCATTCCCGCCTGCCCGGCTTGGCGACCGAAGAACACAAGACGCCGCCCCTCATCGTCGACGATTCTCTCGTAATCAATGAGCGAGCAGCGCCGTTCCTGAAGCTTCCTCAGCATGGCCAGATTGTGAGCCTGGCCCTTGGTGGTGTGCGAAAAAAAGAGATAGGTCTTGCCGGGGAGAATGCGCTCCGGAGGAACCTCCTTGACCGCCAGGATGACCGAGCACGAACTGAGGTCTTCGGAAACACGGACGTCAGCCCGCCGGTAGTCGTCGTCCGAGAATATGCGAATCCGGGACGGCTGGACCGTCACTCTCAAAGAATAGCGGCTCTGCAGCTCCCGGGCGTCTTCGGGAATGAGGGGCGTCCGCCTCTCCCACGGATTTCTGTCTTCGCGACGTATACCGATATCGATCATTGTGCACGCTTGACTCGCTGAAATTTAAAAGCTCTTTATAGCACAAACACTCCTTGGCCGTCAATTTCCCTCAGAAAACAAAAGAGATATGAGCGGGCCGGCGGCGATGCGGTCAACGGTTGAGTTTGACTCCGCCGGACTTTCGTCCATAATAGAGAGGCCATGATTCGTTTTTTCAACTCCCTTTCGGGCCGAGCGGAGAACTTTCGGCCCCTCCAGCCCGGCAAGGTCGGTCTCTACACCTGCGGTCCGACGGTCTACGACTACGCCCACATCGGAAATTTCAGGTCGTATGTTTTCGAGGATCTCCTTAAGCGTTTTCTGGTCATCTCCGATTTTCAAGTCCGGCACGTGATGAACATCACGGACGTGGACGACAAAACGATCCAGGGCGCCCGGGAGCGCGGCGTCTCCCTCGAGGAGTTCACCCGGCCCTACATCGACGGCTTCTTCCAGGACATCCGGAAGCTGAACATCCTGCCGGCCGACGTCTACCCCAGGGCTACGGAGCATATTCCGGAGATGGTGCGTCTCGTCCGCCGTCTCCTGGACAAGGGATTCGCCTATCAAAAGGACGGATCGATCTATTTCAGCATTGCCAAGTTTCCATCCTACGGGCGGCTCTCCAGGGTCGATCTCGCCGGCCTCCAGCCCGGGCGCCGCGGCGATAGCGACGAGTACGCCAAGGACAGCGTCCACGACTTCGCCCTGTGGAAAAAAGCCAAGGAGGGCGAACCGTCCTGGACGACCGAGCTGGGAGACGGACGGCCGGGATGGCACATCGAATGTTCGGCCATGAGCTCCGCCTACCTGGGCGAGACGTTCGACATCCACTGCGGCGGGGTGGACAACATTTTCCCTCATCACGAGAATGAAATCGCCCAATCGGAGGCCGCGAGCGGAAAACCCTTTGTCCGGACATGGCTCCATTGCCACCACCTCATCAGGGACGGAGAAAAGATGTCCAAGTCGAAGGGCAATCAGCTGACGCTCCGGGATCTCTCCGACCGCGGCGTCGATCCCCTCGACCTGCGCTTCCTGCTCCTGGGTACCCATTACCGCAAAACTCTGAATTTCACTTTCGAGGGTTTGGATCAGTCGTGCTCCGCCCGCCGGCGTCTTCAGGACTTCTTCTATGAGCTCGGACACATGTCCCTTCCTCCGGGAGAGACGCTTCCGGCGCGAGAGGCGGCGGACGAAGGCCGCCGCAAGTTCCTGGACGGCTTGGGCGACGATCTCAACATCTCGACGGCTTTGACGGCCGTCTTCGAGCTTGTCCGCAGGACGAACCAATTGGCCGAGGCCGGCACGCTCCGAGCCGGCGACGCCGAAAACATCCTCTCGCTGGTCAGGGACCTCGACGGCGTCCTGGGCGTCCTCGACCTCCGAGATGAGGACATCCTGCCCGAGCGCCTGAGAGCGATGATCGAAGAGAGAGAGACGGCCCGCCGGGAGAAGGATTTCCGTCTGGCCGACCGGTTGCGCGATGCGCTGCTTCGCGAGGGCGTTCACCTTGAAGACACAAAAGACGGCGTGCGCTGGAAGGTCCGGAAAAACGTCCCGTCCCGATGAAATCCCGAAGGCCCTCGGCCCTCTGGGGGAGGAGGAGAGCGTCCGCTACCTCAAGAGGCGGGGATACAGAGTTCTGGCCCGCGGGTTCCGCATGTTCCGGGGCGAAATCGACATCATCGCCCGCAAGGAGGGGATGCTTGTCTTCGTCGAAGTCAAAACGAGATCCGGGGCCGTTTTCGGCTTCCCCGACGAGTTTGTCACGCGGCCCAAGCAGCGCCAGGTGCGAAAGATCGCCCGCGGCTATCTCCTGAAACACGGCCTGGCCGAAGAAAAAACCGCCTGCCGTTTCGACGTGATCTCGCTGCTGTGGCTCGGCGGGAGACGCTTCCGACTCGCGCACCATCGGGACGCTTTCTAGCGCCTCGCCTCCGATTTTCCCGGCCCGGACGCCGCCCCCTCCGGCGAAGGACACGACGGGGCATCCCCCGGTCAGAAGGAATAGGAAACGCCGAGACGGATATTCCTCCCCGGGTCGGACGGCGCGTCGGGATCCGGCCGCCCGAGGACGAGAACGTCGAACACATTGCTGACGACCAGGTTCAAATGAAGGGACGCCGGCAGGTAGAGAGTCATCCGCAGATCGGCGAGCGTGCAGGCCGGGATCGCGATTTCCGCCGGCCCGGGATCAGTTTTGCCCTTCTGGTGCCGAACGGACGCTTCGACCGAGAACCGTCCGACCCACAACCGGGCGCCCGCCGAGATTTTGAGCGGCGGGATGTCGTTCAGAGGCTCTTGGGAGAGAACGCTTCGCCCACGGGCCAAGACCAAGCTGCCGAAAATTTTGAATCCTCCCCGCGGGAACCATTCCGCTTCCAACTCTCCGCCCTGGATTCGTCCTCGATCGACGTTTTGGTAGGTGTATGTCTTTTCGGAAACGAGAATGCGCTCCATGAGTCCGTCGACAGCGTAGTGAAATCCGTAGAGCGCGGCGAAGAAACGCGGCGTCGCGATCTTGAGGCCGGCATCGAAGTTCAGGCTTCTTTCGGGGTCCAATTCCGGCTGGGAGATGATGAAGCCGCGGCCGGTGATCCCGGTGTAAAATCTCTCCCCCAGGGTGGGGGCCCGGTAAGCCCGGGAAAGGTTGGCGAAGAGAATGAGGCTCCCGGAGAGACGGCGCGAAGCGGCCAGGAAGCCCGAAAAAGCGTCGCTCGTGTTTCTGACGTGTTGCCCCGCCCCTCCCGGGTCGGCTTGAACGTGGATACGATCCCACCGGACTCCCCCGGTGATGTCCCAATGGCGGCCGAGAAGGAGGTCCAAAGAGAGAAAAATCCCCGTGTCGACCCGCGAGCCGTCGGCATAAGGCGTCTCCTCAAAAACCGAAACGACCTGTCCCAGGCCGTCAAGCGAAACGTCCCGGTTGACGGCTCCGGCGTCCGTTCGGCCGCTGACGTCGAGACCGGCGTTGACTCGGAGGGATCCGCCGGCTTGACGGTTGTAGGAGAGATGGGCGCCGAAATCGAGGCTTTCGGTCCGGCCGAACGATTCACGCGTCTTGAACACGTCCCAGCGGTCAGTGCGCGTTTCGAGGAAATTGGGATTGAGGAACGCGCTGAAAATCACCTCTCCGCCGGCGACATGATTTTCCGCCCAACGGACCTGGAGGAGGTTTTGATTCTCCCGGGGATACCACGTCGGCCGGGTCAGGCTGTCGAGGGCGGGTTTGCCGATGTCCAGACCTCGGTAGCGCACCAGGCTGAGGTCGATTTTTCTTTTCTCCGTCCGGTAAACCATTTTGGCCGTCACGTTCCACTGTGAGAATCCCGAACAGGGAACGACGCCCTCGGCGTTTCTGTAGTCGCCGGCTTTGAGGCCGTGAACGGAGAGTGAAAAACCGAAGCCGTTCTTCCGGCCGGAGAGCGACACGCCGAGCCCCGTCTCGCCGTTCACGCTGCCGTAGGCGGCATGGATGCGGCCGTGAATTCCCGGCCGTGGATCGGGCGGTTTGAGAAAGATCTGGAACACCCCCCCGATGGCGTCCGACCCGTAGAAGACGGAAGAAGGGCTCCGCAAGATCTCGATCCGGTCCATGTCTTCGGGCGGGATGAACGAGGCGTTCGGGCCCGTCCGGCGGTCGCTGGAGATGCGGGCAAAATCCACGAGGAACAGGACGCGGTTGCGGGCCAAGCCGCGTATGGACGGAACCAGGGAAAACCCTCCCGAGCCCAGAAGCGAGACTCCCGGCACGTTTTCCACCCCGGCCGCCAAGTGGACCGCCCGACTCTCGCTTAAGGCTTCGCCGGACACGACCGCGCCCGCGGCCGGGACACGAAACGACGGTTCGGGATAGCGGAGGGCCGTAACGACGATCTCCTCCCGCTGCTTGATATAGGGCGCCAGGACGACCGATAGCGGCGCGTCTTCCCTCCCCTCCGGAACGGTGATGCGGTCGTCATGATAATCGGGGTGAATGATTTCCAGCCAGATCCTGCCCTCGGTTTCCAGGATCAAACGGAAGTGTCCATCCCGGCCGGTTTCCGTTTTCAGCCCGCTGGCCCGATGGAGGACGACGGCTCCGCCGATGGGACGGCCTTCGGGAGTCTGTACGCGTCCTCGAAGTTCCCGTGTCGAGCCGGGAACGCCCGAAATCCCGCCGGCCGCAAGGAGCAGGAGGAAGAAAAAGAGCAAACCCGCCCGCCGCATTGTCGTCACCTCCTCATTTTGGACACGCCGGACGCATCCTTCGTTTCCCGGAGCAGGCGGCGGATGGTTTTTTTCAGCGCCGGATGAACGGCTCCCGGAGCGATCTCGGCCAATGCCGTGAGCACAAATCTCCGCTCGGCCAGACGGGGATGCGGGACTCGGAGTCGGGACGAACGGATCACGCGCCTGCCGGCCAGCAGGATGTCGACGTCGATGATCCGCGGGCCGAATCGTCTCCCGGGAGCGCGTTTCATGGCCTTTTCCAGATTCTTGATCACGGCCAGCAGGGCCGCCGGTTCCCTCCGGCTTTCCACTCCGAGAACCTGGTTGACGAAGGGAGGCTGGTCGGCGTATCCCACCGGCTGGGTCTTGTAGAGCGACGACCGACGACGCATTCTGACGCCGTGAGCCTCGAGCAGGCGGCGGGCGCGTTCCAGATTTCGCTCCCGGCGGCCCAGGTTGCTTCCCAGGCTCAGATAATACCGCATGGCAGGAAAATTATGATATGGTGGCGGCGGGAAGATGTCAACGAATCTCGAGGAGGGCAAGACATGAAAAATGACCGCAGTTGGAAAATCTGGCTGGTCGTCATCTTCCTCGCCGCCTCGGCGGGAATCTATTATGTCCATTTCATGATTTTCAATGACGTCCATCATATTTTTCTCTACATGATCGGCGATCTGGCCTTTCTGTTCATCGACATCCTGGTTGTCATCCTGTTCATCGAAGGACTCCTGGAAAGACGGGAAAAGAAATCCCGGCTGAACAAACTGAACATGGTCATCGGCATTTTTTTCAGCGAGTTGGGAATGGAACTGTTGCGGTCGTTTTCCGCCCTCGTCAAAAACGCCGATGTTCTGAGAAGCGAAACAGACGTCGCCCCCGGATGGACGCCGTCGGACTTCGCCAACGCTCGGCGCGCCGCCCGGAGTTTTCCCTTCGAAGTCACCGCCGATCACGCCAGCCTGTCGCGCCTGCGGACCGTTCTGGAATCCAAGCGGGCCTTCATGCTGTCGCTGCTCGAAAACCCCAACATCCTGGACCACGAACGGTTCACCGATCTCATGTGGGCCGTCTTCCACCTGTCGGAGGAGCTGAGCTATCGCCCCGAGGACATGACCGGTCTTCCGGAAAAGGACCTTCATCACCTGGCCGGCGACCTCCGCCGGGCGTATTCTTCGATGGTCAGCGAATGGATCAGCTATACGGAACACCTCAAGGCCAGCTATCCGTTCCTGTTTTCGCTGGCCGTCCGGATCAATCCGCTGTCTACGGCGCCTTCGGCCGTTGTGCTTCCGTCGGCCGGGGAAGCGTGACCGTGAAGCAGGATCCCCGGCCCGGAGTGCTGGAGATCGCGACCTCGCCCTTGTGGAGCAGAACGATGTGCTTGACGATGGCCAGGCCCAGCCCTGTTCCGCCCATGGCTCTCGACCGGGAAGGATCAACGACGTAGAAGCGCTCGAACAGCCGGGGCAGGTGTTCCGGCGAAATGCCGGCGCCCGTGTCCCGGACGCGAATGACCGCCCTCCCCGGCTCGGAGTCGATCGACAGGACCACCTCCCCCCTGTCCGTGTGTTTCACCGCGTTGTCGAGGAGGTTCAGGAACATTTGCTCCAACCGGAAGGAGTCGCCCTCCAAAAACATTGGGGAGCCTTCGGCTTCGAGCCGAAGGCCGATGCCCTTGCCGGCGGCCGCGGGCTCGAAAAGCTTCAGGCTGCGCGCGGCCAGGGCCTTGATGTCGAGGCTTTCGGTCACTAAAGGCGTTTCCCGGCCCTCGAGGTCGGCCAAGACGAGGAGGTCGTCGACGATCTTGATCAGGCGCTCGGTGTTGCGCCGAACGATGTCCAGCTGTTTCCGGCCCTGGGGCGTGACTTCGTCCTCAAGGATTTCCAGGTATCCCTTGACGGCGGCCAGGGGCGTCCGCAGCTCATGGGACATGTTGACCACGAGATCTTTTTTTACCTTCTCAATTCTGGACGTTTCGGTCTGGTCGTGAAAGACAACCAGGATCCTCTCCGGATTCGCCAGACGGGTGGCGGAGCAGAGAAAGATTCGGTCTCCGAGACCGATTTGCGCGCTCCGACCGTTGTTTTCTTCTCCGACGACGCGCAGGAGATCGGCGAAGGCCGCGCTGCGGACGATCTCCCAGTAGTGGAAGCCCTCCGGATCACGGCGGCCTATGATTTTTTTGAAGCTGTCGTTGCAGAGACGGACCCGGTCGTCGCTGTCTATCAGAACCAGCCCCTCCTGCATGGACTCCAGCACGCCGTTCAGTTCTTCTTTCTGGAGACGCAGGTTTTCGACCAAGTCCCCGATCTGCCCGGTCATGCTGTTCAGGCTGCGTCCTAGCTCTCCCAGTTCGTCGCGGCCGGGATGATACAGCCGGGCTTGGAAATCCCCCCCGGCGATGCGCCTCGAGACGTGAATCATCCGCCTCACCGGGCGGGTCAGGCTCCGGGACATGAAAAAAGCGCCCAGGGCGGCCAGGAGGGTCACCGTCACCGCCAGCCGCCACAATCCCGCCCGCAGGCCCGACATCAGGCTGTCGATATCCCGGACGTAAGAGCTCAACCTCAGAACGGCGGCGGGCTTTCCGTCGCGAAGGAGAGGCCAGCCGACATACAGCATTTCGGTTTTCAGCGTGCGGCTGTAACGGGTGACGCGTCCCGGCCGGCTTTCCAGGGCTTCCTGGACTTCAGGTCGGAAGCGGTGGCTTTCCATGGCCGAGGCGTCCTCTTCCGAGTCGGCCAAAACGTTGCCGTCGGGAGCGATGACCGTCACCCTCACCTCGAGCCGGGCGCCGATGTCCCGAACGACGGCGTTCAGCCCCCCGGGTTCCTTCTCCAGGGCGGCGAACAGGCGCGGCTCCAGAAGACGCGCTTGGCGCTCGAGATCGCGGGCGAGGATGTCGACGGTATGGGCGCGAATGAGCTTGAACGACACCAGCAACACCGAGGACGTCAGCATGAGGATCAGAAGCGCCGACAGGCCGAACAGCTTAAGAAACAGGGATCGCATCATTCCTCGATCTTGTAGCCGACGCCCCGGATGTTCTGGAGCATGCGGGCCGCCTCGCCCAGCTTCCTCCTGATGTTGCGGATGTGAACGTCCACGGTGCGGTCGACGACGATCTTCTCCCCCTTCCAGAGGTGGTCCAGGATTTGGTCTCTGGAGAAAACCCTTCCCGGACGGGACGCCAGGAAGGCGAGGATGCGGAACTCGGTGGCGGTCAGTTTCACCCTTCGTCCGCGGACCTCGACTTCATGCTTCTCCGGGTCCAAGACGAAGCCGGAGCCCAAGCGCAGGGCCCGGGGCTCCAAGCGGTGCTCGACCCTCCTCAGAACGGCCCGCGCTCTGGCCACCAACTCCCGGGGGGAAAAGGGTTTGGTGAGGTAATCGTCCGCGCCCAGTTCCAGTCCGAGAACCTTGTCCCCTTCGTTGTTCCGGGCGGTGAGCATGATGACCGGCACGGACGAGAAGGCCGGAGTCTTTTTCAGGTATTTGCAGATCTCCAGCCCGTCGGAATCGGGAAGCATGAGATCGAGGATGACGAGGTTGGGAATGCTCCGCTTCAGCGAGGCCAGAAACGGCCGGGCTTGAAGATAGGTCTGGACCTGGAAGCCGGCCTTCTGAAATTGAAGGGCCACCAGCTCCGCGATATCGGGCTCGTCCTCGACGACGGCCACATGATGGCTCATTAAAATATTATATCATTTTTTTGATTCGCCGTCCGTCGGGCGGCGGACGGAGACCACGGTGTTATCCGAGAGAGACCGGGCGTCGATCAGAAGTTTGAAGGGTCTCCGCACGAGCCAAGTCCCGGACCGCGCCGGCCGTCTGGCGATCAGGCGTCGTCCGGCCAGCACCTGAAGTTCCGTTCCCTGCGGGCGTTTGACGGCCAGCACTCTGGTCTTGAGCCTGAAGGGCAGGAGGCGGCGGACGAGCCCCTTCTCCGAGGCCCAGAGGTAGGCGGGCCGCATCAGGCGGAACAAGCTCTTCCGGGCCTCAGCCAGACCGCGGACGGCCCGGGCGTAAAGATCCCCCCCGGCGCCGCCGGTCAGGCGGCGGACGGACCGGTTTCTTTCGCGCCGGATCACCCGGCCGAGGAGGTCCTTGACTTCGAGCAGCCAGGGATCGGTGAGGTTGTTGTTGTCTCCGCGGACTCGGACGACCGTTTTCCGAATGGAGGCCACGCGATGGGCGATCAGACGATTGCTGCCCGGAATCCTGAAAACCACGATGTCCCCCCGCCGCACCGGATGGGACTTGTAGGGCGCGACGACGAGAAAGTCCCCCGTCTTGAGCGTCGGAAGCATGCTCGGCCCGTGGCAATGGAAGCCCATGAGGCCGCCGACCGTCCGCCGAGCGGACGGTCGGAGGACGACGACGCGCTCCGGTGAGACCGCTCCCTTGTTCATGCTCGACGGAACTTCAAGATGCGGGCGGTTATAAGAAAACAAGGCTTTGACGAAAGTGGTGGCGGGGGCTGGATTTGAACCAGCGACCTCCGGGTTATGAGCCCGACGAGCTACCTGACTGCTCTACCCCGCGCTCATGATGATTATAGGAAAAAAAGATTTGCTTGTCAAAACAAAAAGAAAAAAATATAATTTAACAAAATCGATGGCGACGCTTTTGTTTTTCTTGCTTTCGGCCCTGTGCGTCGGCGGGATTCTGGGCATGATCCTTTCCCGAAACGCCGCCTACAGCGCCCTGTGCCTCGTTCCCTCCTTCGCCGCCCTGGGGGCGCTCTTCGGCCTTCTGGGCGGTCCGTTCATCGCCGTTGTTCAGGTCATCATCTATGCCGGCGCGGTCATGGTGCTTTTCCTCTTTGTGGTGATGATGATTCCCTTGCGCCCGGCGCCCTCCTTCCCGAAACGGAAGGCGTTTTTCGCCCTGTCCGTTGTTCTGGCCGCGTGTCTGTTGGCGTTGATCGTCCTGTCCCTTTCGGCCTCGCTGAAAACGTCCGCCGCGGCCGCCCCGGAAGGCTTCGGGGGCGTGGGCGATATCGGACGGCTGTTGTTCACGGACCTGCTCTATCCGTTTGAAATCACCTCCCTTGTCATCCTGGCCGCCCTGGTGGGCGCCCTCATCCTGGCCAAAAAGAAAAAGAGCCCATGATTCCCGTCTCTTGGTTTCTCGTTTTGAGCGGCGTTCTGTTCGCCCTCGGCGTCGCGGCCTTTCTGATCAAGAAAGATCTGCTGGTCATGTTCCTGGCCGTGGAAGTCATGCTCAACGCCGCCAACTTGGCCTTCGTCGCCTTCGCCCGTCTGCACGGCCTCCTGGAAGGCCAGGCGGCGGTCTTTTTCATCATCACCGTGGCCGCCGCCGAGGCGGCGGTCGGGCTGGCCATCATCCTCCTCGTGTTCCGGAGGAAAAAAACGGTTAAGGCCGACGACATCAGCGTCTTGAAGGGATGAAATGAAGGACGTCTTCTGGCTGATTCCCCTCCTTCCGGCGGCCGGAGCTTTGGGGCTCCTCGTCTTCGGCTCCCGGCTTCATCGGGCGGCCGTATCCTTCGTGGGCTGCCTGACCGTCCTGGCTTCGTTTCTTCTTTCTCTGCTGTCCTTCCTGGGATTGTCCGGAGAGGCCGCCGCCCAAGGCCCGCAAATCAAAGTCCTGTTTGATTGGCTGGACGCCGGCCGGTTCTCCGCCGGCCTGTCCCTCCAGTTCGACGCCTTGACGGCGGTCATGGCCCTCGTCGTCACCGGCGTGGGTTTCGTCATTCATGTCTACTCCGTCGGCTACATGAGGGGCGACCGTTCTTACGCCCGGTATTTCGGGCTTCTCAATCTCTTCGTCTTCTCCATGCTCCTTTTGGTCATGGCCTCCAACATGATCGTTCTCTTCATCGGCTGGGAGGGCGTGGGGCTGTGCTCCTACCTGCTCATCGGCTTCTGGTTTGAAAAACCGGCGGCCGCGGCGGCGGGGAAAAAAGCCTTCATCCTCAACCGGATCGGCGACGCTGCCTTCCTGATGGGGATTCTGTTCCTGTTCGTCCATGTCGGGGGGACGGAATTCCGACTTATCGAGCGCACCGCCCTGGACGGGGGCCTGGGGACCGGAGCGGCGACTCTCATCGGCCTGCTTCTTTTCGCCGGCGCCTGCGGCAAGTCGGCCCAGCTGCCGCTCTACGTCTGGCTGCCGGACGCCATGGAAGGCCCGACTCCGGTCAGCGCCCTCATCCACGCCGCGACCATGGTCACCGCCGGCGTGTACATGGTGGCCCGCCTGAATCCCCTCTATTCCCTGTCACCCCCGGCCCTGCAGACGGTGGCCGTCGTGGGGGCCGTGACGGCCGTTTTCGCCGCTACGATGGCCCTCGTCCAGAACGACATCAAGCGGGTCCTGGCCTATTCCACGATCTCCCAGCTGGGATTCATGTTCATCGGCTGCGGCGTGGGCGCTTACTCCGCCGGCATTTTTCACTTGTTCACCCATGCGTTCTTCAAAAGCCTTCTTTTTCTGGCCGCCGGAAGCGTCATGCACGCCCTGTCCGGGGAGCTCGACTTGAGGCGCATGGGCGGACTGCGCCGATATCTGCCCCTGACCTACGCCGCCTTCCTCGTGGGGACCGTCGCCATTTCCGGCGTCCCGTTCTTTTCCGGTTTCTTCTCCAAGGACGCCATCCTGACCAGCGCCTTTTCCGCCGGGCGGCATTTCGTCTGGGTCCTGGGCCTCCTGGCCGCCGTGATGACGGCGTTCTATATGTTCCGCCTCCTGCTGCGGGTATTCCACGGACGGGAGCGGCTCGATCCCGAGGCCAAGGCGCACCTTCACGAATCGCCTCCGGTCATGACCGTTCCGCTCATCGTCCTCGCCCTTCTCTCGGTGTCGGCGGGATATCTCGCCCTGCCGGCCGTCTTCGGCAAGGATCTCGACCGGTTCGGCCGTTTTCTCGGAAGCGTCATTCCCGCGGGCGCCGATGCGCACGTGAGCCTGGGGACGGAATGGCTTCTTCTCCTGGCCTCGACGACCGTCGCCCTCCTCGGCATCGGTCTGGCGTTTCTCTTCTACGGCCGCCCGACGGTCATTCCCGAAGCCCTGGTCCGGAAATTCCCCCGTCTTTTCAGCCTTGTGGCCAACAAGTATTACGTCGACGAGGTCTATGGCGCGGTCATCGTCAATCCCCTCCTCAGAGGGTCCGAAGCCGTCTACCGCCGCTTCGACCTCAAAGTCATCGACGGCGCCGTCAACGGAACGGCCCGCCTGACGGCCCTGGCCGGACGTGGGCTCAACGTTTTGCAAACGGGTCGCGTACGCGATTATGCCCTGGCTCTTCTGTCGGGGTTGCTAGTCGTTCTGGGGGTTCTGGTGCTCTAGGAAACGCCCATGCCAATCCTCAGCCTTGTCACTTTTTTGCCCTTGGCCGGCGCGATCGTCCTGGCCTTCATTCCCCGCCGGAGGGCGGGGCTCCTTCGCGGCCTGGCCATGGCCGCGACAATCGTCGTCTTCGGCCTTTCCATGGGCCTCTACCTGTCCTTCGAAGACGGAGAGGCCGGAATGCAGTTCGTCGAACACGCCCCGTGGCTCGGTTCGGGCATCGAATATCACCTCGGCGTGGACGGCATCAGCCTGTTCCTCGTCATGCTCACGGCTTTTCTCCTGCCTGTCGCCTTGCTCGCCTCCTGGAGGGCGGTGAACGACAAGGTCAAGGAATTTCTCGTTATCATGCTTGTCCTGGAAACGGGGATCATCGGCGTTTTCCTGTCCCTCAACGTGTTTCTCTTTTACGTCTTCTGGGAAGCGATGCTTATCCCCATGTACTTTCTCATCGGGATCTGGGGAGGGGCGCGCCGCGTCTACGCCACGATGAAGTTCGTGCTGTTCACCATGCTCGGCAGCCTGCTGATGCTGGTGGCTCTGATCATTCTCCATGGACGATCGGGCACTTTCAACCTCCTGGAGTATTACCGCTTGGCCGGCTCGGGCGCCTGGCTTGATCCCCGGCTCCAGATCTGGCTGTTCCTGGCTTTTGCCCTGGCCTTCGCCGTCAAGGTGCCGCTGTTCCCCCTCCACACCTGGCTGCCCGACGCCCATGTCGAAGCTCCCACCGCCGGCTCGGTGATCCTGGCCGCCGTCCTCCTGAAGATGGGGGCCTATGGTTTCCTCCGGTTCGCCCTGCCTCTCTTCCCCGACGCCGTATCCACATTCCTGCCTTTCCTTTCCGCCTTGAGCCTCGTGGGGGTCATTTACGGCGGGCTGATGGCCCTTGTTCAGAAGGACATCAAGTCTCTGGTGGCCTACTCAAGCGTCAGTCACATGGGGTTGGTGATGCTGGCCGTTTTTTCTCTCAACCTCGAAGGCACCCAGGGCGCGCTGTTCCAGATGATCAACCACGGCTTGAGCACCGGCGCCCTGTTCCTCGTCGTCGGACTCCTGTACGAAAGATCCCACACCCGTCGGATTTCGGATTACGGCGGGCTGAGCCGCCAGATGCCCGTGCTGTCGGCCTTATTCATGATCGCCATCCTGTCCTCGGCCGGGCTGCCGGGTCTGAACGGCTTTGTGGGCGAAATCCTGTGCCTGTTCGGCGTTTTCCGGTCCAGCACGCTTCTGGCGGTTCTGGCCGTCTCGACAGTGATCCTGGCCGCGGCCTACCTTCTGGGCATGTTCCAGAAAGTCATGCACGGCCCGATCACGAACCCTTCCGTCCGGACCTTCAAGGACCTCAACCTCCGCGAGCTCTGTGTCCTTCTGCCGATAATCGTCCTCATGTTTTGGCTGGGCCTGCGTCCTGGGTCCATTTTGCGCAAGACGGAGGCCTCGGCCGCTCTCCATATCAGCCGGGTTGCGGGCCGGTCCACAGTTCTCGTCTCGTCGCCCGCCCCCTCCCCCAGCGGGGAGGCGGGGGTATCCGCCGCTCCCGTGCCCGCCGAGGCGCGCGGTTCAGCGGAGAGGAACGCCGATGACTAGCTGGCCCGCCCTCCTTCCCCTGGCTCTTCTTACGGCCGGCGGCCTGGTCCTTCTCATCCTCGAGGCCTTTATCAAATCCCGGGAGAGAACTTATCAGGGCACCTTGGCCCTGGCGTTCCTCGTCTCAAGCGGCGCGGCTCTTGTCGCCGCCTGGGACCGCGATTGGACGCTCTTCGGAGGGAATCTCCGGCTCGACGACTTCGGAATCCTTCTCGGACTGCTCCTCACCGCCGCCGCCGCTTTCGTCATCCTCCTGTGTCTGAGATATGTTCCCCTCGCGGGCTCGAACGTCGGTGAGTTCTATCCCCTCCTGCTTTTCGCCCTCTCGGGAGCCCTCATCATGCTCTTAACGACCAATCTGCTGGTCGTCTTCCTGGGCTTGGAGGTTTTGTCGGTTTCAAGCTATGCCCTGGCCGGACTCCGGCTCGATGACGAAAAATCATCGGAAGCGGCGCTGAAATATTTTCTCCTCGGCAGCTTCGCCTCAGCCATTTTCGTTTTCGGCCTCGCCCTGTCCTTCGGGGCATCGAAGTCGTTCGAGATTCCGGCCCTCTTCGAAAGCCTCGGCGCCGGTTCCGGGACGGAGGGCCTCGGCCTGGCGGGCCTGGCGTTCCTCCTGGCGGGCCTGGCTTTCAAGATGTCTCTCGTGCCCTTCCACATGTGGACGCCCGACGTCTACCAGGGAGCGCCGACGCCCGTAGCCGCCTTTTTCTCCGTGGGGCCCAAAGCCGTCGGATTCGCCGTTCTGCTCCGTCTGACGGCGCCGCTTCTCGGTGAAGGATTCCGGGACGACACTCTCCGCGGGCTCTTGACGGCCTTGGCCGTTCTGACGATGGTCATTCCCAACCTGGCCGCCATCCGGCAAACCGACATTAAGCGGTTGCTGGCTTATTCGAGCATCGGCCACGCCGGCTATCTTCTCCTGGCCGTGTTGGCCGGAGATCCCGAAAAGCTCGTGTTCTACCTGATCGTGTACCTTTTCATGAACGTGGGCGCCTTCGCCGTTGTGACCGCCCTGTGCCGAAGAGACGAAGAGCGCAACAGGATCGACGATTTCGCCGGTCTGGGTTTCACGTCGCCCTGGCTGGGCGCCATGTTCTCGGTTTTTCTCCTGTCCCTAGCCGGATTCCCGCCGACGGCCGGTTTTCTGGCCAAATTTTACGTTTTCAGCTCCGCGGCGCGGAAAGGGCTTGTCCCGCTGGTCGTGCTCGCCGTCCTGGCCAGCCTGGTGTCGGTCTATTACTACCTAAGAGTCGTCGTGGTCATGTATATGAGGCCCGCCCCGCGCGAGGCTGAGCCCAATGTCCAGAGCCCGGCTTTGCTCCTCGTCCTCTTTCTTTGTCTCTACGGCGTTCTCCAGCTGGGACTGAATCCCGGAGCCTTGATGCATGTCATCCGCCGTGCGGTGGCGGTCCTTCTCTAGAAGGAAAAAACGGCTGGAGCGGACCGTAAGCCGAATTCTGTGTCCGTCGGACCTTCCGGCGGCGGCGGTTATTTGTCTGCCCCCGGGAATGCGCCCGGGGGTGTGAGCGACCTACCCGCCCCCTGAGACGGGCCGCCTCGTGCGGGGCCGATTCGGTCTTGCTCCGGATGGGGTTTGCCGTGCCTCCGGCGTCGCCGCCGGAGCGGTGAGCTCTTACCTCGCCGTTTCACCCTTGCCCGTGAGGGCGGTCTGTTCTCTGTGGCACTTTCCCCCAATCGCTTGGCGTCGCCGTTAGCGACCATCCTGCCCTTTGGAGTTCGGACTTTCCTCTCCCTCCCCGCCTTGAGGAGGGGAAGGAGCAACCGCCTCGTCCACTCCAGCCGTTATCTTGATTCCAAACTGAGCCAGCTTCTTGTAGAGGTTGCTCCGCGGCGTGTCGATCGCCCGGGCCGTCCGGGAGATGTTCCATCCGTTCTCCCGAAGCTTGAAGAGGATGAACTCTCTTTCCGCTACGTCCCTGTATTCCTTGAGCGTCGCGACGCTCCTGGGAAGGGGATTCTCCGGAGCCGAGGGACCCCGCAGGGATTCGGGCAGATCCTTCAAATGAATTGTATCACCTTCGGCCATGATGAGCAAGCGCTCAACGACGTTTTTGAGCTCCCGGACGTTGCCCTTCCAGGAATGGGCCGTCAGGGCCCGCACGGCCTCCGGGCTGAAAGCCTTGGGCCTGAAATTGTTCTCCTCGGCGAAGAGCCGGCAGAAGTATTCGACCAGGAGAGGTATGTCCTCGCTTTTCTCCCGCAGAGGCGGAGAGACGATGGGCACGACATTCAACCTGAAAAACAGATCGTCCCGGAATTTTCCTTCCTGGATCTCGCGGCGAAGATCCTTGTTGGTGGCGGCGATGACCCGCACGTCCACCTTGATGATCCTGTTCGATCCGACCTTCTGGACCTCCCCCTCCTCGAGGACGCGCAAAACCTTGGACTGCGTCTTGAGGCTCATGTCTCCTATTTCGTCCAGGAAAATCGTCCCCCCCTCGGCCTGCTCGAACTTGCCCGTCTGGCGCTCCGTGGCCCCGGTGAACGCGCCCTTTTCGTGACCGAAGAGCTCGCTCTCGATCAGCTCCTCGGGGATGGCGGCGCAGTTCACCTGGACGAAGCGCTCCCGAGCCCGGAGGCTGTGGGCGTGAATGGCCCGAGCGATGAGCTCCTTGCCCGTGCCGCTCTCCCCGTAGATAAGGACCGTGGCGTTCGTGGGCGCGGCCTTGAGGATGTCCTTTTCCAGCTTTTTCATCAGGGGATGATCGCCGATGAGCTCGTATCGTTTTTCCGTTTTCCGCCGCAGGTCCAGGCACTCCCGTCGCAGACTGCCCTGGGCCAGGGCGTTGCGCAGGCTGAGGAGCACCCGTTCCCGGTGAAGCGGCTTCTCCAGGAATTCAAAAGCCCCCTTCTTGGTGGCCTCCACGGCGCTCTGGATCGTGCCGTGGCCGGAAATGACCACGACTTCGGGAGGAGCCGGCTTTTTTCTGATGTCGGTCAACACCTCGAGCCCGTCTCTTCCGGGAAGCTTGATGTCCAGGAAAACGAGCTCGACATCCAAGGCTTCTTCAAGCAGAGACAGGGCCTCCTCCCCGGTGGAGGCCTCAAGGACGCTGTAGCCCTCGTATTCGAGGATCATCCGCAGCGATTTCCTGATGTTTTCCTCGTCGTCCACGATCAGGATACGGGCTTTTCTTGCGGCGCTCATGACAGTCCCTTTCCGCAACATTGTATCACACGGCCTCGGCTGTTCCTACGCCCGAGGACGATTTTCTTGATCGGCGCCGGTCATTGGGCCCTGGGTTTCGAAAGGACCTCGTGTTTCTTGATATCGACGGAAGTCTAGGGTATCATTTTTTTGTGTCCGGAAGCAGAAGGGAAAGAGCGGTCGCCGTCGCGGTGTGCGCCCTCCTAGCCGCTGTTCCCGGAATGCGGGGAACCGAAACCTCGCCCTCCGATTTCTTCACCCTGGAGAACGGGCTCAAGGTTTTTCTCCTCGAAAACCGCAACCTCCCTCTTGTTCATGCCGTCGTCGGGGTCAAGGCCGGTTCCCGAAATGAAACGGTCGAAACGAGCGGCCTGACCCATATCCTGGAGCACGTCATCCTCTTCCGCGGCTCCCGGACGCGGACGGCGGACGAAATCAACCGCGACATCAGAAGGCACGGCGGACACTTCAACGCCCACACCGGCCAGGACTTCTCGCTTTTCGAGATGACCCTGCCCGGAGGAGACGCGGATTTCGCCCTTCGAAACCTGGCGGACATCGTTTTCGACCTCCGAATCGACCGGGAGGGACTTGATGCCGAGCGGGCGGTCATCCTCGAGGAACTCTCCGGCACGGAGGACGACCCTCTTCGTTCCGCGCTGGCGGCCGTTTACCGGAATCTTTTCGACGGCCACGCGTATTCCTTGCCGATAGCCGGAACGCGCGAAGGCGTCCTCCGCATCACCGCCGAGCAGTTGGAGAATTACTACCGGACCTTTTACACCCCATCCAACGCCGCCCTGGCCGTGGTGGGCGATTTCAAACTGGCGGCCATGAAAGGCAGAATCAGGGCGATCTTCGGTTCCCTCCCCCCGTCGGAAGCGCCGCCGCAGGTCTTCGATCCGCCGCCCCGCCTCAGGCGCGATCAGGAGATCACGCTCGAGATGGACATTTCTCAGCCCCTGTGCCTTCTGGGCTTCTCCGCGCCGGATTGCAATCACCCTGACCGATTCGCCGTGGAGCTTCTGGCCGAGATACTGGGTCGGGGGGTGAATCCCCTTCTGGGATCCGCCCTGCGGAGCGAAAGGCGTCTGGTCGAGAGCGTGTCCATGCTTTATTACGCCCATGAACTCGCAGGCGCGTTGATCGTCATCCTGCGTCTCGATCCCAAGCAGGGGAAGGCCGGCGGCCGCAGGGCCTTGTCTGTTCTCCGATCTTCGCGGCGGCTGAATTTCTCACCGGACGATGTTTACGGGATGGAAAGGGGAAACGTTTTCGACTATCTCCAGAGCGCCAAGAACCAGATCCGGTTTTCATCCGAGAAATCACGGGAAAAAGGAATGAGCCTCGCCGTCCTTCTGGTGCGCCAGATGCTTCTTTCGCGGGGCGAATCCTCAGGGGGCTTCCTGAACGAAATGGACAAAATCAAGAGCTTCGACCTTCGCCGGGCGGCGGCCAAGTATTTTTCCTCCGGCAAAGCCGTGGCGGTATACGTCGTCCCCTCGAATCCGGAGCGCCGACGATGAGCTCGGCGCGCACCCCGGGAGCCGCGCTTGTTGCGGCGGCGGTGTTGCTACTCGGATTGACGGGAGCCGCGGAAAACCATTCCTCGCCGTGGCCCCATCCCATCCAGCGCCTCAAGCTCGACAACGGGATCGGCCTCCTTTACCAGAAGGACGGCTCGTCGGCCCTCACGTCGCTCATCATCCTCCTCAGGGGCGGGCGGCGGTCCGAGCCGGAGGGGATGGCGGGCAGCGCCTACCTGACGGCGCGTCTCATGCTCGAGATGCCCGACGGGCGGAGCGCCAGGAGCTTGATGCTTCAGGCCTCCCCATTGTCGTTGAGCTGCTGGGGCGATTTCTGCATCATCGAGGTCGAATCCCTTTCCGAACGCTTCGAGGACACCCTCGACATCCTGTCCCGTCCCCTGCAGGATCCTTTGTTCTCCGACATCCGCATCGACTCCCTGAAAAAATATATGAGCCATCTCCGTCGTCGGGAGATGGAGGAGCCCGCCTCCTTGGCGCGGTTCCTTTGTTTGCGGTCGTTCTTCGGAGCTGAAGGCTACGGCGCTTCGCCCTACGGCGCTGACGACTCGGTCCGGGCGCTCCGGAGCCGGGATTTGTCCCGTTTCTACGAAAGCGTTTTCCGCACGGACAACATCCTCCTGGCCGTCATTTCGGACCGAGAGGCCGAAGACATCTCTTCGCTCCTGGAAAAACATCTCCAAAACATCCGGCCCGGAGGGCCGTCCGAACTCCGTCCCGTCGCCGTTTCGGATCCTCTGGAAAAAAATCTTCTCGAGGAGAAAGACACCCTTCAATCGTTCATCGGAGCTGCCTTTCTTCTTCCCCCCTTGAGCCCGAGAGTTTTCGCTTTGGCCGCCCTGACGGAAAGCCTGCTCGGCAAGGGAGTGGCCTCCCGGTTCTGGAGCCTGCGCCAGGAGAAGAGGCTGGCCTACAATGTCTCCTCAAACTTTCTCCCTTTCAAGGGCGCCGGAGTGCTGGAGGCTTACCTCGAAACCGAGAATGAAAAACTGGACGAGGCGCGGGCCGTCTTCCTGGCTGTTTTGAAAGACGTGTCGAACGCAGGTGTGGAAGCCGCGGAGCTCGAGGCGGCCGCGAAAATCGCCCTCACGGAATTTCTCCGACGCAACGAAGCCCGGAACGCCAGGGCCTGGAACATGGCCGCCTACGAAGCCCTGGGCCTGGGACACGACTTCCTGGAAAGAATCTCCGGCCTCCTGGCCTCGGTGACCGTGGAGGAAATGAACGCTTTTCTGGCCGAATGGCTCGATCCCGCCCGGGCGATCAACGTCACCATCGCCGGAACGAAGAGCGTGGAGCCCGTGTCTTCCCGTTGAGCGCGGGAGGACAGGATTTTCGGTCAGCGGATGATGCGGTAGACTTCGCGCCAGGACTTTATCCTCAGGGTCGATCCGGACGGCTGCTCGAGCTTCTGGATGGTCGAGTCGAACTCGTGGATATAGACCTCCCTCTTCCTCGTCCCGCCTTCCGTCCGTTCGATCTCGCCGAGGGTGACGGCCGAGCGGGCCTTGATCTCCAGGGCCAGGTATTCCATGGCCCCCGTCTCGCCCTTGAGAGCCGTCTGGCCGGGCTGGCCGCCGCCGATGGCCTCCACGAAACGGACGTATAGTTTCCCCTCCCCGGCCAGGTCCTGGCAGGGGTCGACGCTCTCGATGTTGCCCGTCAGGGTGCTGAAAAACACCATGTAGTTGGCCACCACGGGATCGGCCCAGACCTTCTCCCCGGGGACGAATATTCCCCTTTGAAAGGAGGATGGAAGATCCAAAACGTTCGGATCCCCAATGTACCACTCGACCTCGTAATCCCCCGCATCCCTGAGGCAAACGAAAGAATAGGTGAAATCAGAAGAAGCCCGGTCGTCGCCGCCCGTGCCAAAGAAAATGCGCGGCAGAGGCATGCCGGTGATGGCATTCACCCAGATCGCGGGCTTGGTGATGATGGGATAATAGTTGGAGTCCGTGTACCACTTATGGACCGGCCAGGAATTGGCCCGCAGCCAATTCTCCCGAACGTCTGCCCGCCAGATGTTGCCGTCCAGGTCGCCGACGTAGACGATATCCAAGAAGCCGTCCTGATTGACGTCCACTCCGTTGGGCGAGGCCGGAATGGCGTTGGGGATGTTGACTTTGTTGGGCCATTTGTTCTTGGTGTCGACATCGGGTGCGCTGAAATTCCAGAAAGACGAACCGTCATTGAGGGTGATGGCGTAGAAATACCGGCCCATGTTGCGTTGACTCGGATCGTTGCTGTAGCCTGAACCCATAAAGGCCACCCAGGTGTCGATGCCGTTTTTCTTGACTTTTCCGATCAGCGGCGCCGACCAGGTTTCCCCCATGTTGGCATCGGTGAATTCCCAGAGGGGCCGAGGATTATTCGGATCGGTGACGTCCAGAGCGAGATAGTAGTTCAATCCCCCGCCCACCGTGCTGCCCTTGCCCGGCCCCTGGCCGCAGACGAGGATCGTGATCCATTCCTTGGCCCCGTCCCGGTCGGCGTCGATGTAGACGTCGTGGACGACCGGGCTGCCGTCGACGTAGGTGTCATGGGCGTAGTACCTCTCGCCCGTCGCCGGGTCGACAGCCCATTGGTTTTTCAGCTTGGGCAGGAGGTTGTAGGGGATGTAGGCCCAATGCTCTTCTCCGGTGCGCACATCGAAGCCGTGCACCATTCCGTAGTTCGATCCGACATAAAGCATGGGCGGCCGGTCCTTCCAGGCTTCCTTGAACTCGGCATAGCCCGGTCCCATCTTGACCGCGTCCTCTTCGGGCGGCCCGACGACGGGATTCGAATGGTTGATGTCGCCCAGCTTCCAGTCCCGGCCCTCGCCGCGGATGAATTCGATCAGACCCGCGGCGTCGTTGTTCACGTCCTGAAGCAGCGGAGCCAGAAGAGAGGCGTTGGCCGTCGTGAAATCGACCCGCGTCAGATAGCCGCCCGGCTTGAGGGCCGTGAAAACATCGCGGCTCGAGGCGGAGCGGTCGGCGAGGAGCCGCCCCGCGTCCCAGTAAATGCTGACGTTCTCGGCCGTGATTTCCCGGCCCGACGGATCGCTCAGGTTGGAGCGGGTGATCGTCCGGAGCGTGGAGTACGAGCTCGAGACTTGGGCCATGTTCGTCACGTCGTAGGCCCGAAGCTGGCCTTGCCAGCCCGGGAAATAAAAGGTGCCGCTGATGACGAGCTTGACCCGCTCGTTCTCGGCCGTGGTGATCGTGGCCACGACCGAGGTCCGCGAGTACTCCCGCCGCTCGACATACGTGTATTCGAAGCCGATCTCGTCGATGTAAGGGGTTTCGAAAGAAGCGCCCGTGTATTCCACCATGCTGTCCTCGGCCGCGGTCAGGACCGCTTTCCACATGAGCCGGGTGCCGAAATGGACGAATTTATGGACGGGCAGATTGTCGAGGTTCCGGATCTCGCTCTCGGCGAAAGTGGCGTAGTGCTCCCAGTTGCGGCCGTTCGAAGTCACATACAGCTCCACGGCCAGCCCCAGATCGGAATTACCGATGACTCCCTGCCGGAGACGGGTGATCCTGACCTCGGTGACGGCGAACCGGTTGGGATCCAGGCCGGCGGCGATGTTCGTCGAAACGGCTTCTCCCCGCAGGGCGAACACGTCGGCCAGGTTGTTCCGGATGAGGTAGTAGTCGCCGGAATGGTTGGCGTCGGCCAGGACGACGTCCATGTCCCCGTCCCCGTCGTAGTCCAGGGCGGCGGCCAGATCGACGTCGTGCGGGTCGGGCAGGATAGGCAGGCAGGAATTGAGGCAGCGGAATTCCCAGTCGATGCCCTCCTCGGGCTCGGGCTTGAGTCCGCGGTTGATATAGATCCACATCCGGGCTTCGTTGCCCGCGTTCCACCTGTCGGTGCCGCCGAAAATGTCCAGCCGGCCGTCTTGATTGAAATCCTGGACAAGGAGGGCGACGGCTCCGGTGCATTCGTCGATCGGGATCGCCAGCTCGTGGCGGGTGAAGAAGCCCGTCCCGTCGTTCCGGTAATGAGCAAGATACGGCACGTCCATGACCGTGCCGCCCAGAACGTCGACATAGCCGTCGCCGTCGATGTCGCCGGCCCCCACGGCCGTCCCGCCTCGGGTGGCGTCGTTGAAACCCGTCCGGGCGGAGTAGGGCAGCTCCGTGACCTGCCATTGATCGCGCCCGAAGTTGAGCGGGCCGGGATTTCTCATGAGAAAAATCTTGTTCTGACTTATGACCAGGATATCGAGATCTCCGTCCTTGTCGATGTCGACGGTCTCAAGGTGGTTTCCCGCCCAATTGAGGTAAATGCCCGCGGACGCGAATTTGGCCCCGAACCGGAGGGTGTGAGGAGAGGCGGCGCGCGGATGAAACTGCGGGTCGTCGGCCGTCCCGGTGTTGAGATACATGGCCGCCGTGAAATTGTCGTGGACGAAATCGTCGCTGTCGTCTTTCATAAAAAAGAAGTCAAGGAGGCCGTCGCCGTTGTAGTCTCCGGCGGTGACGGCTGCCGGGCCGGGATTGCCGGTGAAGCCGGCGTCATAGACTTCGCTCTCGTCGACGAGGAAAATGACGCCGTCGTCGTCCGCGCCGTCCAGGTCGGCGTCCTCATAATGGTTCCTGGCGAGGATGAGGCGGTTCGCTCCCCCGCCGATATCGTATCCGATCAGGTCCGGCCGGCCGTCGCCGTCGAAATCCCCGGGAGCGCAGACGTAAATCTGAGCTCCCATGCCCGCCGGCTGGAGAATGTCGAAATTGGCGCCCAGCCTGTTGAGGGTGATCGGCCCCGAGGGCCAGGCGGCGACCGAGCTCAGTCCCTTGTCCTTGAACTCGTCCGTGTCGAAATTTTCGGTGAACGTGTCCGTGATCGACTCGCAGGCCGGGGGCACCTGGGCCCGAAAAGGCCAAACGAGAAGGAAAACCGTCAGACACGTTCCCCAGAAAAGCCTGATAAACCGAGGCTCGGGCTTGTTCATTGTCGACTCCTCCGCTTGGAGTTCAAGGTCCCTCGACGCCGATCAGGATTTCCAATCGCGACGTCGTCAAGGACGGGCCGGATCCGGATGTCCCGATGCAGACCAGGAGGACATCCGTGTTGTCCGGCGCTCCGCCGCCGGCCTCATCGTCGATCAGGAACACGGTATACGTCAGAAGCGGGTTTTGGATGCTGCCCAGAGGATGGAACGTCTCCTTGAGGAACAGGACGCCCGGGTAATCCGCGACCCCGTCCAGGTCGGCGTCCAAAAGGTAGAGCATCTCCGGATCGGTCTTGCGCCGGAAGTAATTTTCCGATTGGGGCAGGTCGACGCCCGCGGGATCCCTGAGATACTGGCCGTCGAAGCTCACGTATTCCCCGTTGGTGAACGCCGCCTCCAGGGTTTCCCAGGCCATATCGAAGCCGGCCTCCGCGGCGTTCAACGCCTGCTCTTGCGATCGGACGTTCGCCGCCAGCCTCGGCCCTGCGCCCGTGACGGACAGAAGAGCGATGCCCACCGAGAGGAGAAAGGCGATGACGAGGATGACGATGATGAGCGTGAAGCCCGGCCTGAAGTTTCCTGTCCTCGGATGGCGCGCCCGTCCTTTCATGGCGACTCTCCCCTACCTCGTACCAATGTTGTAAAGGCTTAAAGACAGGTTCCGCACGTTGGACGTGGATTCCAAAACGAAGCGCCGGTGGCGGTCGACCGTCGGGTCGCCCGGGCTGTTGGCCAGGGACGGCCGCTGGTAGATATAGACGCCGGCCGGCGGAGTGCCCGAGACCGACACAAAGGGACGCTCGGTCCTGCCTTGAACCCAAATCCTGACTTGGCGGATCCTGGAAATGAGGTCCCGCTTGGCGTTACGCTCCGCCTCCGTGTCCGTATCCCGGATCGTCCAATTGTCGTTGTCCCAGTCCAGGAAGCCGTCGAGCTGCCCGTCGTCGTTCATATCGCCGTTGTATTGGAACTGAAGGTTTTCGATGTTGCGGGCGATCGGCATATGAGTGAGAGTCCCTTCCTGGAAGGTCGTGGTGACATAGAGGACTCCCGGCTGTCCGAGGTAACCGTCCTGACCGGGCGTGAGAGCGAATTCCTTGAAACCCGTCAGATTTCCCGTCGTGTCCAGCCAGTAGAGCTTGATCTGTCCGAGGGTGATGATGGCGTCGATCCAGCATTCATCGGCGCATCCCGTATCAAGCAGTCCTCCCGGCGGGTTGAGATCCGAACGTCCCGGACTGAAGTTGACGTGGTTGGCGCCCGTGCCGCAGCCGAAAACCTGATTGTCGGCTATATAGCGTATAGCGTAGCATCCCGGGCATCTGGTGGAAATGATGAGGTACACCCTGTTTTCGAAGTAATCCGGGCAGTCGTAGGGACTGTTCTCCAGGGAGTAGTCATAGAGAAACGCCGTGGCCGCGCCGCCGCCGGCGCCTCCCGAATAGTCCTCGATGCGCAGGAGGAGCGGATCGTCATAATTGCCCATCATTCGGATGCTGTCGGCGGCCGCGGAGCCGTCGCTGGCCGCGTCTTCGCCTTCCAGATAATAGCCCGCGATCTCGGGCAGAAAACCGGCTCCGGCCGAACGGGCGTCCTTGGCGATGAAGTAGATTCCGGCCCGGACATTGTTTTGCAGGTTGGTCAACTGCTGCTGGTCCACGGCCGACCGGTTGCTCCGCGTGTAGATGCTCAGGGTCGCCGCCAGGAGAATGAGCATGATGGCGCTTCCGAGAAGAAGCTCGATCAGGGAGAAGGCTTTTCTCATATCGGTCCTCAGCGCACGATCACCGAGCTGATTTCCGCCCGGCAGCGGTGATTTTCAGGATGCTGGATGAGTTCGGCCGCGTCGACGTCCTGCTGCCCGGCGGGGAAAATCCACACCTCGGCCAGCCAATTCAAATCCTGGGGCGACAGGCGCGAGAGGCGGCGGAATTCATAATTGCCGTCGTTGTTGACGTCGATCATCTCGTCCAGAGGAGAGGACCCCAGGGCGGTCAGCTCCTCGGCGGTCAGGGTGCGGAAGGTGTCCATTTGCTGTTGCCCCAGGAAGGCGGCGTTCGAGATCTGGTCGGCCCGGGCATTGTTGTACAGCCCCATGAGAAACAGCTGGGCCAGTCCGAGGAGGGCGATGGCCAGGAGGGCGATGCCCAAGATGACCTCGATGAGGGAGAAGCCTTTTCGTCCCGACTTTTTCATGTTCCGCTCGAAGTGCGATGGTATTCTATGGCCCCGCCGGCATAAACCCGAATCTCCCGGACGTCGGGCTGGGCCTCGGCCCTCAGCTTGTCGCTTTGGAGGGTGACAGTGTTCATCAGGCTCGAAAAATTCTCCACCATTCCGAGGGCGGAATAGACGACCGCATTATCGGGGAGCCCGACGGTGATGTTCACTTCGGTCGACAGCCCCCGCTTGACGAAGCCGGGCATGAGAATCCAGTCATCCGGAGCTCTCTCCCTCTCCAGGGCCAGGATCCATACGCCGTCCGCCTGCTGCTCGAAGCGCACCCGGTGATTCAGCTTGGTTTTGACCGCCTGCAGCTTGGCCCACTGGAGCGTGCCCTGAATGACCCGGGCGGAGGATTCCATGGAGCGGGTGTGCAGGGAATTGAGAAAACTGGGGACGGTCACGGCCATGAGGATGCCGATGATGCCGATGACGACGATGATTTCAAAAAAAGTGAAGCCCGGCCTCATCCTTCTGAGGGGGCCCATGCGCCGGGCCGAACAACAGGACCTGGTCTCCCTCATCGCGGATTACACCTTGATAATACTCTATTTATCTTTTTCCTCAAGGTCAATAGCCGCCGACGATGATTTTTCCCCCCTAGGCCCTCTCCCCTTGCTCACCTTTAGGGGTTAGCCCCGGAAGCGCGGAAAAGAGCTTCTGGCTCCTCGGGCAGGACTCGAACCTGCAACCTAGTGGTTAACAGCCACCCGCTCTGCCTATTGAGCTACCGAGGAGTAAGCTGATTTATAATATCAACTTGTTGTCTTTTTGACAAGGAAAGATGTTGTAGTAGCAATTTTCTCCCCTCTGATATGCAAAATGACTCATGCGAAAAAGTAAACCTGGGGGGAGCTAAGGCGACATGCGCGGTTCAGCAAGGAAGCGACGGATTTCGAGGGGCTTTCGGCATATTCTTGCCGGCCGGCTGAGCATGCCGGAAACAGAACCAAATTTGTTTTTAAATATTAACCTCCCTGACCCTCCTGGGGAATCAGAAGGGCCAAAGGAGGCCGTTTCCGGATAGGTCGGCCACCCCGAGAAACCCGGAGATTCCGCAGCGATTGGAACCGCGCCAGGCGCCGAAGCTCTCCTCCTGGTTTCCTGTGACGATGTTCAATCCCGCTTTTTTTTTGCCAGCCGATCCCGGATGGCGTCCTGCCTGACGACCTGCCGGTAGTCCTTGCCTTCCATGGGGACCAGGACGCACATTTCGTAGATCCGGGAACGCAGCCGGACGCCGATGCGGTCGACGAGGGTGTCCTCCTCTTTTTTGAAATACGGGTTCCGGAGGTCCCCTTCCTCCTCGGTGTCGAGGAAATTCGAGGTGAAGACCGTCAGTTTTCTATTGTTGTAGCGGTGGTTGATGACGTAGAACACCGTCTCCTCGACCCAGGCCGATGTGCGCCGCGCACCCAGCTCGTCGAGGACCAGGACATCGCCGCTGAAGACGGGCTGGAGGACGTCCGCCTCCGTGAGCGGCGATTCCGGAGCGTGGGCGCTCTGGATGTCCCGGATGAGGTCGCGAAAATCGTAGAACAGGCAGGCGGCACCCCGGGTTTTGACGAGCTCAACGATGATCGCCACGGCCAGGTGGGTCTTCCCCACCCCGCAGGGTCCGATGAACAGGAGCCCCGCGTCCTGGTCCGGGTATTTCTCCACGAACCGGCGCGACATCTCGAGCGCCTTCCGGTGGGAGTCGTGGTGCAGCTCGAAGTTGTCGAGCGTGCAGGACCGGTACCGTCTGGGGATGCGGGCCCGCTCGAGGAGGGCCGCCCGCCGCCGTTCGTCGAGGCACGAACAACGCTTGGCGGTTCGTCCTCCCGTTGACGGGTCGAGCACCCAGCCCGTTCCGCCGCACCGGGGGCAGGGTTCGTCCGTCAATTCAGGTATCCTCGCAGCTGCCGGAGTTTCTGGGACTGGGCGAGCTTGCGCATGGCCTTCCGCTCGATCTGCCGGATCCTTTCCCGGGTCAGCTTCAGCTCCTCTCCGATTTTTTGAAGCGTCCGGGGCGGTTTGCCGTCCAGCCCGAAACGCCATTTTAGCACGAGGGCCTCTTTTCCCTCCAGACCCTCCAGAAGCTCGTGGACGGAGGTCTCGATCGAGGCTTTGACAAGGTTGTCCTCGACGGAAGGCTCGGTCCGATCGCCCAGTCTCTCCCCCACAGTCAGGTCGTCGTTCCCCACCCGGTCGCTGAGGGACACGCCCTTCTCGGCCAGGATCTCCAGGTCGGCGACCTCGAGAGGCGTGATTCCCATGCTTTCCGCCACTTCCTCGCGCGTCGGCTCCCGGTCGAGCCTCGTCTTGAGCATCTCCTTTTTTTTGCGCATGTGCGAGATCCTATCGGACAGCTTCTGGGGCAGGGTGTAAATGCGGGCGTTGTGGGTCAGGGCATGGATGACGGCCTGCCGGATCCACCACACGGCGTAGGTGATGAATTTCACTCCCCGGTCGACGTCGTAGCGCTTGGCGGCCTCCATCAGCCCCAGATTTCCCTCATTGATGAGGTCGAGGAGGCTGAGACCCATGCCGGCGTATTTTTTGACGTAGGAGACGACGAACTTGAGGTTGCCCTCCACAAGCCGGCGCTGGGCGTTCTGATCCCCGAGACGGATGCTCCGGCCGAGCTCCTGCTCCTCGGCCTCGGTGATGGGCGGGAACTTGGCGATCTCCTCCAGATAGTGCTTCAGGCTTTTCGATTCGACGAAACTGTGGGAGTCCATGTCGAACTAGCTCTCGTCCTCGATCTTGACCACGTCCGTCCGCTCCAGGCGCACGAGGCTCAGGCGTTGGCGGTCGAATTCGTCCTCGCGGCCGCGGAAATAATGTTCCCGGATAAACTCCAGGAAGGCGTTGACGTCGCACTCGATCTGCTCCATCTTGCGCCTCATGTTGAGGATGACCTCCACGCCGGCCAGATTGACGCCCAGGTCGCGGATGAGGTTGAGGATGACTTCGAGCTGCTTGAGGTCCTTGTCGGTATAAAGGCGGGTGTTTCCCCGGCTGCGCGAGGGTCTCAGCAGCCCCTCGCGCTCGTAGAGGCGCAGGGTCTGGGGATGAAGGTTGAACATGCGCGACACGTCGCTGATATGATACGTCGTCGGAGATTCTTTTTTCTTCTTTCTCATATCACGATGCCCTTTTTTTCTCCTTCGGGGCGGAACCCGTGATTTTGGCCAATTCTATCATCAGCTCGCGGACTTTTGGGTTGGATACAGCCGGCGGGACGATCGTCACTTCGACGATCTCGTCCCCGCGGTCCCGGCTCCCGACGCGTGGGGCTCCCCGACCCTTGAGCCGGAACTTCTGTCCGGAGCGTGTGCCCGCCGGCACCTTGATCGTCGCCCGGCCGTCGAGTGTGGGGACCTCGATGTCGGCGCCGAGGGCGGCCTCGGGCACGGTGACCGGAATCTTGACCTGCAGGTCCGACCCCTGGCGCTTGAAAACGGGATGGGATTCGACCTCGATGGTGATAAACAGATCGCCTGGCGGTCCGCCCCTCCGGCCGGCGTGGCCCTTGCCGGGGACGCGCACCCGCGATCCGGTGTCCACACCGGCCGGGATACGGACGTTGATCGTCTGCGTTCCGGCGCGCGCGCCGCTGCCTCCGCAGACGCCGCACGGCGCTCCGGGGGAAATCCCCGATCCCCCGCACGCCGGACAGGGCGCCGAGAAGCGCATCGAACCCCGCTGCATGTGAGCCTGTCCCGTTCCCCGGCATGTGGGGCAGACGCTCTGCCCGGAAGGGATTCTCGCCCCTCGCCCCCGGCAGTCGGCGCAATCCATAAGGCGATTGAGCTTGATTTTCGCCTGCATTCCGCGGAGCGAGTCGTCGAATCCGATCTTCATGGTGTAATACAGGTCTTCGCCCCTCTCGGGCGACGGGCGCGGGCGGCGCGCTCCTCCCATGAAAATGTTTTCAAAAAGGTCGGAAAACGAGGATGTTCCGAAATCCGAGAAATTGAAGCCCTCGAAGCCGGCCGCCTGCTGCCGGCCTCCCGGACCCGAACCGGGAGGAAAGTCTCCGGCGAATCCGAATTGGTCGAACTGGCTTCTTTTTTTCGGGTCGCTCAGGACGGAGTAAGCTTCCTGGATTTCCTTGAACTTGGCCTCGGCCGCCTTGTCCCCCGGATTGAGATCGGGATGGAATTTCCGGGCCAGCTTGCGGTAAGCCTTCTTGATGTCGGCCAGTCCCGCCTTCCGGTCGACGCCCAGTATCGCATAATAATCCTTGTTCATGCCGGGCTCCTTGGCGGCCGCATCTTCACCGCGGCGCGCCGAGGGAAATTCCCGCCGCCGGCTCCGGCCGGCTTACGATGACTTGCCTTCGTCGACGACCTCGGCGTCGATGACCTCGTCGTCGCCGCTTTCCGGTTTGCCGGACTCCGAAGGGCCGCTTTCGGGCTGCGGGCCGGGCGGCGGTCCGGCCTGGGCGCCGGCGGCCTGTTGCTGGTAGAGCATCTCCGAAAGCTTATGCGAGGCGCCGGTCAGGGACTGGACGGCCTGCCGGATCTGATCCACGTCGTCTGTGGCCAGGGCTTTCTTGGTCGCTTCAATCTCCGTCTGGACGCGCTCGGCCTCAGGCGAGGGGATCTTGTCCTTGTTCTCGCGGAGGAGCTTCTCCAGGGAATAGACCAGATGGTCGGCTTGGTTCTTGGTGTCCACGAGTTCGCGACGTTTCTTATCCTCGTCGGCGTGGGATTCGGCGTCCTTGACCATCCTGTCGATCTCTTTCTCATCCAGGCCGCTGTGGCCGGTGATGGTGATGGCTTGTTGCTTGCCCGTGCCCGTGTCCTTGGCCGAGACATGCAAAATGCCGTTGGCGTCGATGTCGAAAGTCACTTCGATTTTGGGAACGCCTCGGGGCGCCGGAGGGATGCCGTCCAGGTGGAACTTGCCCAGAGTCCGATTGTAGGCCGCCATATCGCGCTCGCCCTGGAGGACGTGGATTTCGACGCTCGGCTGGCTGTCCGAGGCCGTGGAAAAAATTTCCGTCTTCTTCGTGGGGATCGTGGTGTTGCGGGCGATCATCCGGGTGAACACTCCGCCCAGAGTCTCGATGCCCAGGGTCAAAGGCGTGACGTCGAGAAGGAGGACGTCCTTGACGTCTCCGGATAGGACGGCGCCCTGGATGGCCGCCCCCACGGCCACGACCTCGTCGGGGTTGACGCCCTTGCTCGGCTCCTTGCCGAAGAGCTCATGGACGAGCTGCTGGATGCGGGGCATGCGCGTCTGGCCGCCGACGAGGATGACCTCGTCGATGTCGCTGGGCTTGAGTCCGGCGTCGGCCAAGGCCTGCTTGACCGGCGAGACGGCGCGCTGGATGATGTCCTCCACAAGCTGCTCGAATTTGGACCGGCTGAGCTTCATCAGCAGGTGCTTGGGTCCCGAGGCGTCGGCGGTGATGAAGGGCAGGTTGATCTCGGTCTCGGCGGTCGACGACAGCTCCATCTTGGCTTTTTCCGCCGCCTCCTTGAGACGTTGGAGGGCCATCTTGTCCCGGCTGAGGTCGATGCCCGATTCTTTCTTGAATTCGGCGACCAGCCAGTCCTGGACGCGCTGGTCGATATCGTCGCCGCCGAGGTGGGTGTCGCCGTTCGTGGACTTGACTTCGACCACGCCCTCCCCGACTTCAAGAATCGAGATGTCGAACGTCCCGCCGCCGAAGTCGAACACGGCGATCTTCTGATCCTTCTTTTTGTCCAGGCCGTAGGCCAGTGCGGCGGCCGTCGGCTCGTTGATGATGCGCTCGACCTTCAGGCCGGCGATTTGGCCGGCGTCCTTGGTGGCTTTGCGCTGGCTGTCGTTGAAATAGGCGGGCACGGTGATGACCGCTTTCTCCACCTTCTCCCCGAGATAATCCTCGGCGGCCTTCTTCAGTTTTTGGAGGATGATGGCCGAGATCTCCGGAGGGGCGTAAGATTTGCCGAACGCCTCGACACGGACATCTCTGTTCGACTCTTGGGTGACCTTGAAGGGAACCTGCTTGATTTCCTGGGGCACTTCGGAAAAACGGCGGCCCATGAAGCGTTTGATGGAATAAATGGTGTTCTCCGGGTTCGTCACCCGCTGTCTCTTGGCCACCTGGCCGACAAGGCGCTCTCCCTTCGAGGTGAAGGCCACGACCGAGGGCGTCGTCCGGCCTCCTTCCTCGTTGGCGATGACCGTGGGTTTGTCGCCCTCCATAACGGCAACAACGGAATTCGTCGTTCCCAAATCAATACCAATCGTTTTCGGCATAATTGACCTCCTGAAAGTTCATTAACAATATAATATGTGAGTATTAATATGTCAACATTATTTTACAATTATATTATATAAATAAAATAGCTTATTAATTCTTAATTATCAGTGAGATATGAGTTTCTTGTCTTGAATAAACGGGTTCTCTCCCATCTTTTTTTGGCGGATGTGCTTATAAGGACGGCCTGAACGCTTAGGGCTAAAATCCAGGCTGTGAGACGTCGGATTCTCCCCGAAGCCCCATCAGCGGAGGGAGGTCCCGCGGGCTTGTCAGCCGTCAAGTTAACGACGGTTTCTTGGCAGACGTTTCAATGAAAAAAGGCCGCGAACGGATTGATCCGTCCACGGCCTCAGCCTGACTATTTTTTATCCGGGTCGATAATAAAGTTTTCCTTCATCAGCATTTGAACTTGGGCGCGCGATTCCTTGATGGTGGCTTCAGCGATCTTGAACCGTTCCTCGGCCGGGATATTGATCCTCGCCACGCCCTGTTCGATGGCTTTGGTGCCCACGGCCACGGCCTCTCGGGGGAAGACTTCCCATTCATCCATGTTGGGAACGATGTATTCCTCATGGATGCCCTTGTCCTCGGCGACCTTGGCCAGTTCCCTCGCCGCTTCGATGCACATTTCGTCCGTGATCGTCCTGGCCCGCACGTCGAGCGCGCCGCGGAATATGCCCGGAAAACCGAGCGAATTGTTGACCTGATTGGGAAAGTCCGAGCGCCCAGTGGCCACAATACGGGCTCCGGCTTCCTTGGCTTCCCAGGGCCAGATCTCGGGAACGGGATTGGCCTCGGCGAAGACGATGGCATCCTTGGCCATGGTTTTGATCCAGTCTCTGCGGATTGTTCCCGGTCCCTGTTTGGATGCGGAAATCATGACGTCGGCTCCCTTGACGGCGTCCGGGATGTCCCCCTTGATCTGTTTTTCATTCTGAACGAGGCACAGGGCCCACTTTTCCTTGAACTTCGTTTGCAGGATTTCCCTGTCGCTCCGGTCGCGGTGGAGTATGCCTTTGGAATCCACCGACAGGATTCTGCCGGGCGTGACGCCGGCGGACATCAAAAGCCTGGATATGGCGATGCCCGCGGCGCCCGCCCCGACGACGGCCACCTGGACTTCATTGATTTTTTTGCCGACGATCTTCAGGGCGTTGATCAGCCCGGCGACGGTGACGCAGGCCGTGCCCTGCTGGTCGTCATGCCAGACGGGGATTTCGCACTCGGCCCGGAGCGTGTCCAGGATCTTGAAGCACTTGGGGTGGGAGATGTCTTCAAGGTTGATGCCGCCGAAAGTCGGCTGAAGAGCTTTGACGATGTCGATGAAACGGTCAGGGTCCTTTTCGTTCAGACACAGCGGGAAGGCGTCTACTCCGCCCAGGTATTTGTACAGAAGGCCCTTGCCTTCCATGACCGGCAGACCGGCTTCGGGACCGATGTCGCCCAAGCCCAGGACGCGCGAGCCGTCCGAGATGACGGCCACGAAATTCCATTTGTTGGTGTAGTCGTAGGCCTTTTCCTTATCCTGATGGATGGCTTTGCAGACTGCGGCCACTCCGGGCGTGTACCAGATGGCAAAGTCGTCGAAATCCCTGATGCGGCACTTGAGATTGACGCCGATCTTGCCCCTGTAGAATTTGTGCAGACGCATGGCTTCCTTGGAAGGCTGTTCGGCCTTGGCCAGAAGCTCTTCAACCGTGATGTCTCTCTTTTCCATGATGACTGACCTCCTTAATCCCTGTCGGGCCTGATGGTTATGAATTCTAAAGAAGGGTTATTATAAACTTTTTCGTCATGAATTTCACCATTTTTCGAAAGCCCGAGCCGCCGCGCGCCCGGACGGCTCCGGCGCGCTTTCTTCCCGATTTCCGGATTCGGCTTGCGGCTCCACAGCGGGGTGTAATAAAATACCGCCCGGCCGATAAGCGACAAAAAAGGACGAGATTTTCGTGTCCGAAACGCCGATAAAAAAATCCGGAGAAACGCTCAGGCTGTTTCTGATTTTTTCGGCCGTCTATTTTCTTCTGGCCGTCATCGCCGTTGTCTTTCCTTACGAATACCGCGATTCGGACTCCCTGGCCTACCAGCACATCGCCCGCCACCTGGCCTCCCGTCCCCTGGAGGAATGGATCCGTCCCGAGTGGTGGGGACATGGCGGCAACACCGGCCTCTTCCGCGACCACCCGCCGGGGATTTTTCTGCTGCCGGCAGCATGGATCCGTCTGGGCGTTCCCGCCCGCTCCGCGCCGCTGGTCGCTAATTTCCTGTACATGCTTCTCCTGCTTCTCGCTCTTCACGGACTGGTGAGAAAACTCTCCGGTCACTCCGCGGCCTGGGGATCGGTTTTCGCCTTTGTCCTGACGCCGATTTTCATCCAATATCTCATGAGGGCCAATCATGAACTCCCCCTGGCCCTGGCCGTCGTCGCTGGTCTCGTCGGCCTGTCCCGGTGCGAAGAATCCTGGCGCTGGTCGGCCCTTTACGCCGCCGCTCTTCTCCTGGCCTTGTTCACCAAAGGGGTGAGCGGTTTGGCCCTGAGTCTGGCATCCGCGGCCCTGTGGGCCGTCGCTTTCCGCACCCGGCGCGTGTTGGCCGTCGTTGCCGCCGGGCATGTCCTGGCCTTGGCGGCCGTTTTGGGATTCGAGGCCCTTTACCGCTCCGCGTCCGGAGAGAGTTTTCTGAGCTTCTATCTTGGCTTCCAGGGCGGCAAAGCCGTGGAAGCCGGTTTTCATCCGGCCAAAAAGCTTTACAACCTTGTCTGGTACTTGGCGCGCATCCTCTGGTTCGCCGCTCCCTGGGTGTTCTTCCTGGCCTATCACGCCATTCGCTCGCTCCGGGATCGAACCGGACTTCTGCTAAGCCGTTTCCTTCGGTTGGCCCTGTCCGCCTCGGGACTGATCGTCCTTTTTTTCTCCCTTTTCGACCGGAAGGCCGACCGCTACATTTTCCCGGCCTATGTTCTTCTGGCGTCGGCGGGGGCCGCGTGCCTCGACGCCCGCCGGCCGGCGTGGAAGAGATTTTTCGAAAGAAAGCCCGTCCGCCTCGCCTTGACTCTCGGAATCCTGCTCGTCGCCCTGACCTTGTTGCGCGTCTACTTCCACACCCACCACTACCGGTTCATCCGGTTTTGGGCTCAGTGACGAGCGGCTGGAATTCGTATTTTCCCTCTTTCTTTTCCACCCGGCCGAAGAAATGCTCCGGATCGTGTATGAAGCCGTACACCCATCCGCCGGCTGATCCTTCTTCATAGAATTTTTTCTTGTGGCGCATTGTCTCCAGGGGGAAAAGGTCGTAGCTCATGACGTACGATGTCCGGACGTGGGCCGCGGTGGGCACCATGTCGCCCATGACGAACAGCGTCCGGCCGCCGCTCTCGATCTTGACGGCCTGGTGGCCGAGGGTGTGCCCCGGCGCGGGAACGACCGTGACGCCCGGCGCCACCTGCGTCTCGCCGTCCACGAGCCTGAGGAGCCCGGCCCGTTCGAGGGGAACGAAATTGTCGGCCAGATAGCTTCCCTTGTCGCGCTCGTTGGGATGAAGCGCGTCCTCCCACTCCCTTTTCTGGACGATGTGTTCGGCCCGGGGATAGACCGGGACGATCCTTCCCTCGTCGTTCAATCTCGTGTTCCCCCCGCAATGGTCGAAATGGAGATGGGTGTTGACGACGACGTCGACGTCTTCGGGACGCACGCCGGCGCGCGCCAGGGCGGCGACAAGGCCTTCCTCCCGGCTCAGGCCGTAAAGCTCGGACAATCGGTCCGTCAGGCGGTCGCCGATCCCCGTTTCGATGAGGATCGTCCTTCCCTCCCCCCGGACGAGGAAAGAATTGAGACCCAGGGTGATCCGGTTCCGGTCATCGGCCCGGAATTTCAGCGTCCACAGGGACTTGGGCACCACGCCGAACATCGCCCCGCCGTCGAGGCTGAAGAATCCGTCCCGCAGGCCCTGGACACGGAGTCCGCCGAGTGTGATTTCGCCACGACTCATTGAAGCAGCCGCTCCAAATCGTAAATAAGATCGCCGCGGTCGCGCTCGGCCAGGTCCACCCGGCCCGTGTCCATGCGGAGCGCGTCCTCGGGGCAGGCCTCGACGCAGAATCCGCAGAAACAGCAGCGGCTGAGATCAATGACGAAGCGGGCCGGAGCCTTCTGGACGTCGGGGTCGGGGTTCTCGACCGCTTCGATGGTGATGCATTCCGAGGGGCAGACCGTGGCGCACAGCATGCAGGCCACGCAGCGGGGGCGGTCGCTTCCAGAACGCCTCACCAGACGGTGAAGGCTGCGGTGCCGGGGAGGAATGGGTTTCTTCACTTCCGGATACTGAATGGTCACCGCTCCCGCCCTTCGGGTTCGGATGCCGAACAGCCTTAGGGTGTGGAAAACCATATTGACCGTGAAATGCCGGAAGGTGATCCACGCCCCCCGCAAAATCTCGAGTAGAACGGCGGCCGCTTGTTTCATGTCAGACGCTCAGCACCGCGGCGGTGAGGATGATGTTCACCAGGCCCAAGGGCACGAGAACCTTCCATCCCAGGTCCATGAGCTGGTCAAAGCGGAAACGGGGGTAGGTCCAGCGGATGAGGATCTGCAGCCAGCAGAAGAAGGCGACCTTGACGTTGAAGGCCAAAACACGGAAGACGGTCACCAGCCACGTGGGGAGGGTCCATGTCCCGCCTCCGGGGAAGACGAATCCTTCCCCGCCCAGCCACGGCACTTGCCAGCCCCCGAAAAACAGCGTCGTGGTCAGGCAGGAGATGATGACGATCTCCATGAAATCGGTGAACATGAACAGGCCCCACTTGAGGCCTCCGTATTCTGTGAAAAAGCCGATGATTTCCGATTCTCCCTCCGGCATGTCGAAGGGCACGCGTTTTGTTTCGGCCAGGGCGGCCACGAAGAAGACGAAGAACCCGAGAGGCTGAAGGACCACGCCCCATCGGGGGAGAAACCCGAAGAGAAGCCCCCCCTGGGCGGCAACGATCTCCGAAAGCCGGAGCGAAGGGAAGACCATGACCACGCCCACGAGAGCCAGACCCAGCGCCACCTCGTAGGACAGGAACTGCGCCGCGCCGCGCATTCCTCCCAGGAGGGCGAAACGGTTGTTGGACGCCCAGCCGCTGAGGAGTATGCCGTAGATCCCCAGGCTGAGCATGGCCAGGACGAACAGGAGGCCGACATCGATGTCCAGGACCTGGAGGGAAATCGTCCGCCCGCCAATCTTAATCCGGTCGCCGAAGGGCATGACCGACACGGTCACGGCCACGAAGAAAAAGGAGAGGAAAGGGGCCAGGGTGTGGAGAAAGCGGCGGGAGAACGAAGGCCGGAAATCCTCCTTAAAAATCATCTTGATGGCGTCGGCGAAAGGCTGAAACAGCCCGAAGAGGCGGAGGCCGAGGATCGATGCCCGGTTGGCGCCGATGCGGTCCTGCATGACCGCGCTCACCTTCCTCTCGGCCCAGGTGAGATAAAGGGTCAGGACAAGAAGCCAGACCAGGGCGCCGATGATCTTGGCCACGAGGATGAGGATGTCGATCATGGCATCGCCCTCCGGACATCCCCGGCGCATCGAAGGGGCGTGTAAAAGTGAGGATTGCGGCCGACGGCCCTGCCCAGCGCGGCCAGGAGCCGCCATTCTTCGACCGCGGACGACGGAGGAGCGAAGGCCGCCGAAAAAGCCCGGGTCAAGCCCTGGCAGTTGGTGAAGGTTCCGTCTTTTTCCGCGGGCCAAACGGTCGGGACGACGAGATCGAAGAACCGGCCCAGTCCGTTGTCCCGGGGCGTGAACAGGACCTTGGTCTTTACGCCGGCCAGCGCCGCTCCGATCTCGTCCGGACGGAATTTTTCTCCCAGGAAGGGACCGAAAACCATCAGCATCTCGGCATCCCTAGCCAGGTCCTCGAGAGTCGGCTCCTCGAGACCGAATCCCAAAGCTTTCGCTCCGGCGCGGTTGGGGCTCCTCTCGGCCGTGAGCAGCATTCCGTCCGGCGAATCGTCCCGGGGTCCGACAACATGGCAGCGCCCGATTTCGAGGTCCCTTTGAAAGACCGCGCCGGCCAGAAAAAGCTCTTCAGTGGTCAGCCAGTCGGAGACGACCACCGCCATATGAGCCTGGCGCCCTTTAAGCCTCAGGGCCCGGAGCCGGGCGGCCAGATGGGCGACGACGTCGTCCCAAGTTTTCAAGCCGAGTCTTTTCGCCAGCGGACCCGCGATATCCCGGCATCGTTCTTGTTCGAGATAGCCGTAGCCGTACCGGCCGACGTTGCAGATCCAATGCCCGTTCACCAGGTCGTCGGGCCGGGATCGCACGCGAAGCACCTTCGCCGTCCCGGGAAGGCGCGGAAAACCCGGATGTCTCTCCAAGACGATGCGGCATCCCCGTCCGCACAGCGGACAGATCGTCTCCTTGGCTTCCAGAAACCATGAGCGCGTCCTGAAGCGGAAATCAGCGTCGGTGATGGCCCCCACGGGACAGATCTCGGACAAACAGCCGGAATAATTGTTGTCCACCGGGCGCCCCTCGAAACAGGCGATTTCGGAGCGGATCCCTCTCTCGAAGACGCCCAGCTCGGACGTTCCGGTGACGCTGTCCAGGAACCGGACGCAGCGCGTGCACAGCACGCAGCGCTCCCGGTCGAGGAGAAGCCCTCCTCCGAGAGGGACCTTTTTTTCGCGCCGGGTTTTGTCCTCGGCATAGACACCCGGGGCCAGGCTGTAGGCCTGGTAATAGTCCTGAAGCCGGCACTCCCCCGCCTTGTCGCAGATCGGACAATCCATGGCATGCTCGGTCAGTAGAAGCTCCAGGACGCTCCGCCGGGCTTCGATGACCCGCGGGCTTTCGGTCCGGACGACCATACCCTCCCGGACCTCCGTGGAGCAGGACGGCTCGAGCTTGGGCTGGCCCTCGATTTCCACGGCGCACAACCGGCAGGTCCCCGCCTTGGGCAATGCGGGGTGATAGCACAGGTGGGGAATCTCGATTCCCGCCTGCTCGGCCGCTTCGAGGATGGTCGTCCCAGGCTCGACCGATACCGTCCGATCATCGATGACCAGCCTGACCATCAGGATGTCCTCTCGAGCTCGTCCCGGAACTTGGTCACGAGGGCCGCAATGGGCAGGGCCGCGGCGTCGCCCATGGGGCAAAGCGTCCGGCCCTTGATGTTGGCAGCCAATCGGAGAATCGTCTCCAGGTCTCCGTCCCGCCTCCGGCCTGACCTGAGGCGGGAGGCGATTCTGGCCATCCATGCCGTTCCGATGCGGCAGGGCGAGCATTGTCCGCAGGATTCATGAGCGTAAAACCCGGCCATCTTGTCCAAAACCATTGTCATCGGCGTCTGGTCATCGATGACGATGATGCCGGCGGAGCCGAGCATCGATCCGGCCTCGACCAGGGAATCGCCGTCGAGGCGGATATCGATCTCCTTTTCCAAGAGCACCGGAGCCGACAGCCCGCCGGGAATGACGGCCTTCAGCTTCCGGCCGAGCCGCATTCCCCCCGCTCGGTCGAAAATCAGCTCCCGGAGGCTCGCCCCGGCCGGAAGCTCGTAACATCCGGGTTTGGCGACCGCTCCGCTGACGCTGAAAAGCCGCGTCCCGCCGTCCCGGGAAAGCCCCCGCCTCAGGAACGCCTCGGCGCCGTGGAGAATGATGTCCGGGATGTTGCAAATCGTTTCGACGTTGTTGATGACCGTCGGACACCGAAACAATCCGACCGATGCCGGAAACGGCGGCTTGAGCCTCGGATGCCCGCGCTTGCCCTCCAGCGACTCGAGGAGCGCCGTTTCCTCGCCGCAGATGTAGGAGCCCGCGCCGCGATGGATGAACACCTCCAGTCCGAATTCCGTGCCGGCGATGTGGTCCCCCAGCCAGCCCGAAGCCTTGGCTTCGGTCACCGCCGCTTCGAGGCGTCGGGCGATGGCCCCGTATTCGCCGCGGATGTAGACATAGGCCGTCCGAATGCCCACGGCGTAGGAGGCGAGAATCATCCCCTCCAGAAGCCGATGGGGGTTGTGACTCATCAAGTAACGGTCTTTGAACGTTCCCGGTTCGCCCTCGTCGGCATTGACGCAGAGGTAACGGGGGGCGTCCGTTTCCCGGGGCACGAAACCCCATTTGATCCCCGCCGGGAATCCCGCGCCCCCGCGCCCCCGGAGATTGGCGGCCTTGACCTCCTCCAGAACCTCATCGGGCGTCATGGTTTTCAAGGCCTTGGCGGCGGCTTGATATCCGCCCCGCGCGGCGTAGCTCTCAATGCGGTACAGATGTTCCAGGTCGAAATCCCGGGTCAGAAAACGATCGCCGGCGAGAATCAACCCAGTTTCTCCAGAATCTCATCCAATGTCCGGAGGTCGAGCCTCCCGTAATGCTCGTCATTGATCATCAGGCACGGAGCCTGGTCGCAATTCCCCAGACATTCGACCGCGGCGAGGGAAAAACGGCCGTCCCCGGTCATCTCCCCTTCCGAGACGCCCAATTTTTGCCGGAGGTGGGAGAGCAGACCGTCGGCGCCGTTCAGGGCGCAGCTCACGTTGGTGCAGACTTGAAGATGATGACGGCCGGCGGGCTTCCTCCGGAAAAGGCTGTAGAAGGTGACGACTTCGCGGACTTTGACGGGCGGAAGACCGAGCGTTTCCGCGGCCCACTCCTCGTCGGACGGAGACAGAAATCCTCTCTCCTCCTGAAGGGCGCTCAAAACGGGCAGAAGGGCGGCTTCCCGGCGGGGGTAGCGGGACAGGATGTCCTCCACCCGCCTCTTGGTCCTCTCCGGAATTTTGGAGCTCATCTGTCCAGCTCTCCGAGAATGATGTTCATCGAGCCGAAGGTCGGGATGATGTCGGCGACGTAGCGGCCGCGGATCAGGCTCTCGAGCGCGGCCAGGAGGTGAAGGCAGGGGGCGCGGAGGTGAAGACGGTAGGGCCTGTCCGTGCCGTCGGAAACGATATAGAAACCCAGCTCGCCGTTTCCGCCCTCCACCGAGTGGTAAACCTCTCCCCGCGGCGGGCGCAGGCCGTGGCCCTTCATAAAAAATTTGAAATGCCGGATCAAGCCTTCGATCGACGTGTACACGTCTTCCTTGGGCGGGACGACCGAGCGGCCGTCATCGGCCAGGATGCCGGGGTAGAGGTTTTTTTCCGCCCCTTCGAGAGTCGGCGACAAACGGACGGCCTCGTCGGGCCGGCGGGAGCGGCTGCGGGCGATGGCGTCTTCGGGCTCAAGCCTCTCGTCCTGGGTCCGAAGCTCGGGCGCGCAGGCCTCCAGTCTCGCCGCCGCCTGCTCCACGAGACGCAGGCTCTGTTCGATCTCCCTCATCCGCACCATGTAACGATCATAATTGTCCCCGCGTTCGCCGAGCGGGACTTCGAACTCCAGCCGGTCGTAAACGAGGTAGGGGCGGGCCTTGCGGACGTCGTAGCTGACTCCCGTGGAGCGCAGGCAGGGGCCGGTCCAACCGTAGGACAAGGCCTCCTCCCGGGACATCACCCCCACGTCGCGCGTCCGGTCGAGGAAAATCTTGTTTTTGTCCAGGAGGCCGTGAACGTCCTTGAGGATCCGTCTCGTTCCGGACAAGGCTTTGGCCAGCAAGTCCCGCCAGCAGGGAGCAAGGTCGGCCCGCACGCCTCCGACGCGGATGTAGGACGTGGTCATCCGGGCGCCCGCCGTTTCCTCGATGACGTTCCAGACGTATTCCCGGGCCTGAATCATGTACAGGAAAACGGTGAAGGCCCCGCATTCCATGCACATGGCCGCCAGGCAGGTCAGGTGATCGGCCGCCCGCGACAGTTCGCTCATCAGCACCCGGATGAACTGGGCCCGTTCCGGCGGTTCGAGGCCGAGAAGCTTCTCCACGGTCAGGACATAGCCGACGTTGTTGATCAGGGGGGAAACGTAGTTCAGACGATCGGTGTAGGGCAGGAGGTTGAAGTAGGTCCTGTTCTCGCAC
>Ga0068714_10001074_pt1 | contig 43134 bp, 31 predicted proteins | sample MTBNYHSulfiMetaG_FD_62988 | JGI IMG/M metagenome (GOLD analysis project Ga0068714, IMG submission 62988) | Enrichment culture microbial communities from rom New York Harbor, USA that are MTBE-degrading - MTBE-NYH (New York Harbor Sulfidogenic)... | ecosystem: Environmental > Aquatic > Marine >... | reverse complement strand
GCCCCGCGCGGGGCGCCCGGATCAAGGACTCGGGTTGCATGTCCTTGATCCGTGAGGAAAGGGGAAACGACGTTTTTCCCTTTCCGTGGAGCGAAAAGTCCCGGATTGGACTTTTTGCGATCCTGTCAGAAATCTATTTTAAACGGTAATCGGTTCATTTGGGGGAATTAATCAGTTTTTCGGGAAAGGGAGGGGAGGAAGGCTTTTGCAGGCGCGCCCGATCCATGGACATCAAAAGGGGAATTTGTTATAGGGAAACCTCCAATTATGATCAAAATGGTACCATTAGGGGGGCGCCCGCGTGAGGGGACCTCCGGTTAAATCTTCGCCAAATCCTCGAAGAACAGCCGATTGCCAGGGACAGGAGAGAATTTAATGGAGTTTCCATGCAGTCACAAAGGGCTCGTGAAATGGGTTGAGGAAACGGCCGCCTTGTGCAGGCCGGAGAAGGTCTACTGGTGCGACGGATCCCGGAAGGAATACGACGAGGTGATGGCGGAATCGGTGCGCAAGGGAAGCGCTGTGGCCCTGGAAAGGAGGCCGGACAGCTTTCTTTTCCGTTCCGATCCGAGCGATGTGGCGCGGGTGGAATCACGGACCTACATCAGCACCTCCTCCCCCGAAGACGCGGGTCCCACCAACAACTGGATCCAATCCGGCAAGCTCAAGGAAAAGATGCGGAAGCTCTATTCCGGGTGCATGCGCGGGCGGACCCTTTACGTCATCCCCTTTTCCATGGGTCCTGTAGGATCCCCCCTTTCAAGAACGGGCATCCAGATCACAGACAGCCCCTACGTGGTATGCAATATGCACATGATGACGCGGGTTGGAAACGAAGTATTAAAGGCCCTCGGCACCGATGGGGAATTTATCCCCTGTCTGCACTCCGTGGGCTATCCTTTGAAGCCGGGTCAAAAGGACCTTCCATGGCCCTGCGCCCCCATGGAAGACAAATACATCAGCCATTTCCCGGAGGAAAACCTTATATGGTCCTACGGGTCGGGCTACGGAGGGAACGCTCTCCTGGGCAAAAAATGTCTCAGCCTCCGGATCGCCTCGAACATCGCCAGGCGGGAAGGCTGGATGGCCGAGCACATGTTGATCCTTCGGCTCATAAGCCCTGAGGGGAGGAAATACCACATTGCGGGGGCCTTTCCCTCCGCCTGCGGCAAGACCAACCTGTCCATGATCCAGCCGACCATACCGGGGTGGAGGTCCGAGACCCTTGGGGATGACATTTGCTGGATGAAGATCCGGGAGGACGGACGCCTTCACGCCATCAACCCGGAGACGGGATTTTTCGGGGTTGCTCCAGGCACGGCCCGTTCCACCAATCCCGTGGCGATGGAGATGCTGGAGCGCAACACCATCTTCACCAACTGCGCCCTGACCGACGAGGGCAACGTCTGGTGGGAAGATATGGGCGGCCCGACCCCGTCCCACGCCATCGACTGGAAGGGGAGAGATTGGAACCCGCAGAGCCCCGAGCCCGCGGCGCATCCGAACGCCAGGTTCACCGTTCCCATCTCGCAATGCCCGACGAAAAGCCCCGATTGGGAGGATCCGGAGGGGGTTCCCATAGACATCATCCTCTTCGGAGGCAGGCGTTCCGGCGTTATCCCCCTGGTCTGTGAATCCTTCGACTGGGACCATGGGGTGTTCATGGGGGCGACCGCTTCCTCAGAGGCGACCGCCGCCATCCTCGACAAGGTGGCCTCTATCCGGAGGGATCCCTTCGCCATGAAGCCCTTTTGCGGATACCACATGGGGGATTATTTCCAGCACTGGCTGGAAATGGGAGACCGGCTGGGGGACCGGGCGCCCCGGATCTTCTATGTCAACTGGTTCCGGAAGGACCACAAAGGCCGGTTCCTATGGCCGGGATTCGGGGAGAACAGCCGGATTCTGAAATGGATGTGCGACCGCCTGGATAGGAAAGTGGAGGCCGTGCAAACCGCGGCCGGCCTTGTCCCCAGGGCTGAAGATATAGACACAAACGGCCTTTCCCTTGGAAAAGATGCTCTCCCGGAGCTGCTGAGGGTTTCCCCTCGGGATTGGGAGGGGGAAATCGAGCCCATCGAGGACTTTTTCGGCGACTTGGGCTCCCGTCTGCCTTTGCGGCTCCGATACCAGCTGGAAGCCCTGAAAAGAAGGGTGAAAGACGGCAGACCTTGCCCCGAAGGATGAGGTTCTGGCCCGGTCTTTCTCTCCCTTGCATAACGGACAGGGTTAAGGTATAGTAAGGCGCTTAGTGAAAGGTTGGTTGCGTCAGAAAAGCCCCGCTTAAAAGTCCGGCAAGGTTCCATTCCGCTTCCAAACCCCGCTAGGAAGAGGCACCGGCAGGACGATTTGGGTTGACAGGAACGGGGTCGATATACTAAATATTGGTCTGACCATCCTACATTTTTAAAGGTCTGATCTGTATCCCGAAACCCATCAGCTAACGAAAGTGATTGGGAGGCTTATGACCACGACGACCCACCTGAAACAGACCAAGGAAAAAGATCTTACCCTTCGCGTAGCTACTTCCTTCATCGAGGATGAAGGAAGCGGTCTTGCCCGTATGGACAAGGAAGACATGCAGAAGATCGGCGCCAGCCCCGGCGACTGTATCGCCATCACCGGGCGCAGGACGACCGTGGCCAGGGCCGCCCAGACCACCCCTGAATATTCCGGCCAGAGCCTGCTCCAGATCGACGGTATCACGCGTGACAACGCCCAAGCGGGCATCGATGAATGGGTCACCGTTAAAAAAGTGCCTTTCCGATCCGCTGACAGCGTGCTCCTGTCTCCTGTGGATCCCAACGCCTTGATGCCCAAGGACAAGGAACTGCGCCACGTGCGACAGCTTCTCGCAGGGCTTAACGTCGTCGTAGGGGATCGGGTTGAGATTGTTCTCTTCGGTACACGTCCCCAATTCTATATTATAGAGGGGGCCAGTCCCAAAGGGGCCCTGAGAATCACCCCGAGCACCTCCCTTTCCTTCCGCGTTTCCGATTTTTCCCATGAAAAGACAACCAGAACATCCTACGAGGACATCGGCGGCCTGGAGGTCGAGCTTGCCCGCATCAGGGAGATGATCGAGCTTCCCCTTAAGTTCCCCGAGCTTTTTACGGAGCTCGGCATCGATCCCCCGAAGGGGGTCCTTCTTTTTGGGCCTCCGGGCACAGGAAAGACCCTTATCGCCAGAACCATCTCCAACGAAGTCCGGGCCCATTTTATCCACGTCAACGGTCCCGAGGTAATCCACAAGTTCTATGGAGAGAGCGAAGCCAAACTCCGCATGGTTTTCGAGGAGGCCAAGAGGAACGCTCCCGCCATTATCTTCCTCGATGAGATCGACGCCCTGGCCCCCAAGAGGGCGCAGGTCATCGGAGATGTGGAAAAGAGGGTCGTTGCCCAGCTTCTGGCCCTTATGGACGGTCTCGTTTCAAGGGGCGAAGTGGTCATCATCGGGGCTACAAACATGCCCGAACTCCTTGATCCGGCCCTCAGGCGGCCGGGGCGCTTCGACAGGGAAATCACCATCGGCGTACCCAACAAGCAGGGGCGCTCCCAGATCCTCAAGATCCATTCCCGGAAAATGCCCCTTGGCCCTGATGTGGATCTTGCCCATCTTGGCGAGATCACCCACGGCTACGTCGGCGCCGACCTTGCGGCCCTCTGCAAGGAGGCCGGCATGGCCGCCCTCAGAAGGGTCGTCCCCAAGGTCAAGTATGAAGTGGACGAAAAACCGAGTCTGCCGGAGGACACCAAACTCGAGGTGACCGCCGACGACTTTCTCGAAGCCTTCAAGAATGTGGAGCCGACATCCACGAGAGAATTCATGGTCGAGCGCCCCCACGTCAAGTTCGAGGACGTGGGAGGGCTCCACAACGTCAAGAAGGCTCTTCTTTCCATCATCGACCTTCCCACCTTCAACCTTCCTGCCTTCACCAGCAGCAGAATGGGTCCGCCTAAAGGGATTCTCTTTTCCGGCCCGTCAGGCACCGGAAAAACCCTCATGGCCAAGGCATATGCCGGGCAGGTCAACCAGACCCTCATTGCCATCGATCCCCCGACCCTGCTCTCAAAATGGGTTGGCGAGTCGGAAAAAGGCCTCCGGGAGGTCTTCAAGCGCGCCAAGCAGGTTTCCCCCTGCGTCCTCTTCATCGATGATATCGACGCCCTTGCCATCTCCAGGACGGAAGACAACGTCAGCAGCACGACCCAGAGGCTGACCAGCCAGCTCTTCCGCGAGATGGATGAGCTCCAGTCGGGCCTGGGGGTTACGGTCCTCGCGGCGACCAACCGGATCGACCTGCTGGATCCGGGTCTGATGAGGGCAGGGCGCCTCGACTATATCCTTGAATTCGATGTCCCCGAACTGGATGAGCGTGTCGAGATCTTCAAGGTTTTCCTTAAGGGCCTTCCCCTCGACGCCGGCGTGGATGTCAACGCCCTCGCGGACATGAGCGAAGGGTACACGGGTGCGGATATCGAGGCACTCTGCAAGAGAGCGGTGATTTTTGCTTTCGAGGACGCGATGAAATCGAAGGAAAAGGTTGACCTCAATTCAGTCAAGCTGACGGCCCAGCAGTTTGAAAGGGCTGCCAGCCAGCAAGCCATGGCTTCCGAGCGGCCTTCAGCGGTGAAGCATTGATCCAGATGGTGGGTTTTGAAGGCAGGCGAGGAAAAACCGGGGATGTTCAAACCCGTTCGCAAAACGAAGGTTTACGAGGAAATCGTTTCCAAAATAAAAGTCCTTATCGAGAACGGCCGTCTCAAGTCAGGAGACCAGCTGCCACCGGAGCGGGAGCTCTCGGAGGTGTTCAAGGTCAGCCGTTCCTCCCTTCGGGAAGCCCTCCGTGCCCTTGAGGGGGAGGGTTTTCTCGAGATCCGTCAGGGAGACGGGACTTACGTTGCATTAAAGCCCATCGAGCAGATCGTCAAGCCACTGGCTACGGCCATCTTGACGGAAAAAGACACACAGCTCGAGCTCTTTGAAATACGAAAGATTCTTGAACCGCAGCTTGCCCTGCTGGCCGCCGAAAGGGCCTCGGATGAGGATTTCGCCCGGTTGGAGGAAATCCTCGACAGCCAGGCCGAAGAGGTGAGGCAGGGCGGGCCGGGGGTCGACGTCGACAAGGAGTTTCACTACGCCCTTGCGAGAGCGACCGGAAACAAGATCATCCTTCGTGTCATGGACACCCTCATGGATGCCATTTCCGAAAGCCGTGACCGGAGTTTGCAGGTGGAAGGGAGGCCCGAGAAATCCCTTTCTTTTCACCGGAATGTGTTTAACGCCTTAAAGGCGAGGGATAGGGAGCTCGCGGCCAGGACAATGCGCGAGCATCTCGAGGATATTGAAGATATTCTTTTTTCGGTCGGAAAGGAGGTCTGGGTTTCAGGCAAGAAAACCCGCAGGAAAGGGGGGAGTAAGACACACCAGATGTAATTGTTATTCCGGTTTTCAATGACGAGCAGTTGAACTAAGGAGGAAAACATTATGGCAAAGATTTTCGAGGTAACAATCTGGGCCACTGGCGTTCTCCAGGACATGGAAGGACGTCACGCTTCGCTTCTCATCGCCAATGCTGCGGACAAAGCTGGCAAGTTCGTGCAGGCATGGGATAACTATGCGGACCTTCCGGACCGCGTGAACGTCCCTCTTCGGAAGTATGCCCGCATCAGCGATGAAGAGATCGAGATGCGGTACGAGTATGAGAACGAGCATCCTGAGATGGTCATCATCATGACCGACGCCATCATCAAGGGTATGAACGTCCTTTGGGGCATGCCCAAGGGCGGAGTCCTCGTTGTCAACACCAAGAGGTCTGCCGACGAGATCCTGAAGTTCATTCCCAACAAGGACCTTCTCAGCAAGATCGTCACCGTGAATGCCGACGGCATCGCCAAGACCGAGACCATCGACTTCATGGGTGGTGAAGGTGGCGTTGAGGTTGTCGGTATCGGTTCCGGCCCTTCCGCTCCCCTCATCGGGGCAGCCTGCAAGGCGACCGACAAATTCAGCCTTGAGAACGTTGTTGCCGTTGCCGCCAACAAGGACGGCGTCAAGAAGGGTTACGAACAGGCTGTCGTTAAGAACCTGTAGGATCTAGGAAAGGAGAAGGAAATGGCCAAGTACACAGTCAAGTTCAAGATCCCCAAGCATCTCCAGGTCCCGATGGGTGCCGTTATTCCGTCCCCGAAGACGGAAAACGAGGGCATGATCACGGGCAACTGGCGGATCGTCCGCCCGGTTATCGATCACGAGAAGTGCACGACCTGCCTTAACTGCTACATCTTCTGCCCGGACGCCTGCTGGCAGCTGAACGAGAAGACCGAGAAGATGGAGTGGAACTCCAAATACTGCAAAGGCTGCCGGATCTGCATTAACGAGTGCCCCGCCGATGCCCTCACCGCCGAGGACGAGCTTAATTTCCCCGATGGCGTTGTCCGGCTGGATGTCCCGTTCTAAGGAGGAGGTTTGAAGATGGCGAAAGAATATTTCTACAGCGGCTGCGCCGCTGCGGCTTACGGAGCAAAAGCTGCCAGGGTAGAGGTCATTACGTCCTATCCTATCCGCCCCTACACCGGCATCATGATGGAGCTTTCCAAGCTCGTCGCCAACGGTGACCTGGATGCCGAGTTCGTACACGGCGAGGGTGAGCACGCCCAGATGTCCGTGACGCTGGGCGCCTCCGCTTCCGGCGCCAGGGCCTACACCGGCACCTCCGGTGTCGGCGTGGCCTACGGCATGGAGGTTTACTCCCCCACCGCCGGCGGACGGTATCCCTGCCAGTGCGCGGTCGCTGACCGCGCCCTCGACCCCCCCGGCGACTTCGGTTCCGAGCACACCGACGTCATGAGCGCCAGGGACCAGGGCTACATCATGGGTTGGGCCGAGTCCCCCCAGGAGGTCTTCGACAACACCATCATGTTCTATCGCATCGGTGAAGACCAGGACGTCATGCTGCCCCAGTTCTGCTGCCAGGACGGCTACTTCGTGTCCCACATCCCGGGCAAGGTTTCCGTCCCCGAGCAGTCCCAGGTCGACGAGTATCTGCCCCCGTACAACCATCCGCATCCCCTGGATCCCCATCGCCCGACCCTGCATGGTCCCCAGATCTTCCCGGATCAGGGCGCGGCTATCGACATCCAGAGGGCCGGTGCCCATGCAAACCTGCCCAAGGTCATCGGGAAGTGCGTCAAGGAGTACAACGAGGTTATGGGCCGCAACTATGCCCCCATGCTCGACGAGTACATGACCGATGACGCCGAATTCGTATTCTTCCTCCAGGGCGGCCATGCCAAAACGGCCCGCTACGCGGTCAATCACCTGCGGAAGAAGGGCGTCAAGGCTGGAATGGTAAGGCCCCGTTTCACCAGGCCTTTCCCCTCCGATGAGATCGCCGAGAGATGCGGCAAGTTCAAGGCTATCGGAACCATCGAGACCAGCACCTCCTATGGCGGAGCCATGAGGGGCGGCAACCTCATCCACGAGGTCCGCGCTTCCCTGTACGACCTGGACAAAAGGCCGGCCGTTACCTCCATGATGGCGGGACTCGGCGGCGAGGTTGTGACCCTGGACATGTTCTTCCAGTATGCTGAAGTGCTTGCGAAGGCAGCCAAGACCGGCCAGGTCGATCAGTGGGTGTACTGGGCCGGATTTGACATCGCTGGCTGGGAGGGCGCCCGCAGGATGCAGTTTTAATTAGCCCTGCGCTGCTCTCTACCTTGAAAGGAGAAACCGATAATGGCGACTGTAAAAACGCAGAACCTGGAGATGATCAAGTCTACCCGGAATGCACCGAAGGCCGAAATGTATGTCCCCGGCCACCGCACCTGCGCCGGTTGCGGCCCGGCCCTCGCATACAGGCTCGTTGCTAAGTCTTGCGGGCCCAACAGCATTTTTCTCGGTCCCACCGGGTGTATGTACGTTGCTAACACCAGCTACCTGTGCGGCCCCTGGGCCACCCCCTGGACTCACTGCCAGATCACCAACGGCGGCGCCGTTGCTTCCGGCATTGAGGCTGCTTATCAGGTCCTGATCCGGAAAGGCAAGTGGAAGGGCGAGCTGCCCAACATCGTTGTCTTCGCCGGCGACGGTGGCGCCATCGACATCGGCCTGCAGGCCATGTCCGCCATGATGTATCGTGGCCATGACGCCCTCTTTATCGAGTACGACAACGAGTCCTACGCCAACACGGGTGTCCAGACCTCACCGGCTACCCCCTACGGCGCCAACACGACCTTCACCCCTCCCGGAAAAGCCATCCCGGAGGGCAAGGTCCTCTTCCCGAAGGATGCCCCCCAGCTGGTTATCGGCGGGCACCCGGCCGTTCATTATGTCGCGACGGCGTCCGTTGCCTATCCCGTCGACCTGATGAACAAGGTCCGGAAGGCCCTCAATTACCAGGGCCCCACCTTCCTGCACCTGCACTGCCCCTGCCCGAAGGGCTGGCTGTTTGATGAGGCCAAGACCGTCGAAATGGCCAAACTGGCCATCCAGACCGGTATGTGGGTCAACTACGAGTGGGAGAAGGGCGAGTACAAGTATCAGCACACGCCCAAAGAGTACAAGCCTGTTGGCGAGTACATGAAGCATCAGACCCGCTTCAAGCACCTCAAGCCCGAGCACATCAGCAAGATGCAGGATTTCATCAACGCTAAACTGAAGGCCCCCGGCAAGCCCATCGCGGTTCCTGTCGCCGGCCCGAGGGAGCGTGCGTAGTCCGGCATTAGAAAAAGTTTCATTGCAAGGCCTTTTCTGGTATTATAGGATAGTGTGATCTCAAAGAACCGGCAGCGTCTCCATCAATCCCCCGGGGGCGCTGCCGGAACCGCGGGATCGAGGTTGTCCATTCAAATAACAGAAAAGGAGGTGAACAAGACACACGTTTCAGGCTTTGATCGAAGTGAGAGGTTTAGAGGTTTAGAGGGGGTCCACATGGTCTGTAGGGGAAATCCTTAAGGAGGTGTAAGACCATGAAAGTTATGAGAATGAAATACGCGTTTGTTATTATGATTGCCGTTGCCTTCGTCTTTGCCATGGGCGAGGTGGCGGAGGCCAAATGGCCGGAAAGGCCGATCGAGTGGGTTATCCCGGCCGGAACCGGCGGAGGGGCCGACCAGTACGTCAGGTACCTCATTGGTCTTAATGTCAAGGGGAAATATATCGACGAGGCCATCCTCCCGGTAAACAAGGATGGTGGGGCCGGTGCCGTCGCCATGCAGTCCGTTCTGTCCCAGAAGGGCAACGGGCACATGATGATGATCACCCTGAACGCCTTCGTCACGACCCCGCTGTTCCAGAACCTTCCCTTCAATTACAAGGACTTCACGCCCATCGCCCTGCTGGCGCTGGACAACTTCCCTCTTTGGGTCCACAAGGACGCACCCTACAAGACCGCCATGGATTTCATTGACGCGGCCAAGAAGGAAAGTCTGACAGTTGCTGGGACGGGGTCCAAGCAGGAAGACGAGATCGTCTTCCGCGCCCTTGAGAACATCATGAAGACCAAGCCCTTCAAGTACGTGCCTTACAAGGGCGGCGGGGACGTTGCCAAGGCCCTCATGGGCAAGCACTGCGAAGCCACCGTGAACCAGGTCAGCGAGGCCGGTCCCTTCTACCCCGACTTCCTGCGGCCGCTGTGCGTCTTCCAGGACGTCAGGCTGACCGCCCCCGGCTATGAGGATGTCCCCACCGGTAAGGAAGCCGGCATCGACTTCAGCTACAACATGATGCGTGCCGTTTTCGCGCCTCCCGGTATCTCCCAGGAAGCCCAGGACGGCATGATCGCGTTCTTCAAGAAGCTTCAGGAAGATCCGGACTGGAAGGAATTCGCCATGAAGACCGGCCTTGATCGCCGGGCCCTGTATGGCGATGATCTCGGCAAATTCGTGGAAGACTTCAATGAACTGCATATCGGGATCATGAAGGCGCAGGGCTGGATCAAGTAAGCCGTCAAAGGGAAATGGATTTCGCAACCTAAAACGGGAAGGGGTGTGAGGCCTTTAAAAAAGGTTTCACACCCCTTTTTCACGATTTAAAGAGGAGGGGTTGCATTGAAAAGAGCCGAGTTAATCGCATCGGTCTTATTTATTTTAGTCGGTTTGATTACCATTGGGGCTTCCATCGGCCAGGGGATTGCGTGGATCCCCCAGCAGGGCCCGTCGGCGGGCATGGTCCCCTTTTATCTTTCCCTCGGAATCGTGGTAACCGAAGTGGGCATCTTTCTGTCTCACAAGAAAAAGGATGATCCCGGAAAGGCCTTTTTCAGATCCACAGAGGGAATGAATGAGATCATCAAGATCTTCTTAACATCGGCGCTTCTCGCGGTCGGAATCGTCTGGACCGGAGTTTACTATCCCACGTTTGTTTTCAGCGTCATTTTCGCCAAATGGCTCGGAAAGCACGCATGGTGGTCGAGCATTGTTTTCGCCATCATTCTGACGCTGGCCGTTTATTTCGGAATGGAAAAGGGGTTGCAGATCCCTCTGCCCAAGAGCCCCCTTTATTACAAGGGGTTGGGGCCATTCTAGGATAGGGAATGGTAGTTTCCGGCCTGCGAAAGACGAAATTTGTTGGTTTTTTCTGCTGTCCGGTTCGCTCACTGGTGTCCAGTGAGTGGCCCGGTAATCCGGAATTCACCTGGTCTTTTGACACCAGGTGGTCGAACCGGGCGGGCTGAAAGGGAAAACCGGTTGACCCCTGGAAGGAAAGCATGCCCTTTCCAGGGCGACGGTCAAACAAGGGTTTTTCAGGAGCCGTTCTTTTCTCCGCATTCGGGAGGTGTCGATGGAAACAATACATCATTTAATAATGGGAATCGGGGTCACCATGCAGCCCTTCGCCCTGCTCATGATGTTCCTTGGGCTGGTGCTCGGGCTCATGGTCGGGGTTCTGCCGGGCCTGGGCGGGACGGCAGGGGTCGCCCTGCTTTTGCCGGTGACCGTCCTCGTCCCCAAGGAGGTCGCGGTCATCTTCCTCGCGGCCATCTACTGGGGGGCTCTTTTCGGAGGGGTCATCACCTCGGTGCTCTTCGCCATACCAGGCGAGCCGTGGTCGGTGGCCCTCATTTTCGACGGTTACCCCATGGCCAAAAAAGGGGAGCCGGGGTTCGCCCTGGCCCTTTCCTTCCTTTCGTCCTTCGTGGGAATCATTGTGGCGGCTCTCTTCTTTGTTACATTGGCCCTGCCACTGGCCCTCGTGGCCCTAAGATTCGGGCCGCCTGAGATGTTCGGGATCATGATGGTGGCCTTCAGCACATTCGTGGGTCTCGGCACCGGGGACCCGGCCAAGACCCTGGTGTGTACCCTGTTCGGGCTTCTTCTGACCATGGTCGGTCTTGACATCGTCACCGGCGGACCAAGGCTCACCTTCGGCATGATCTCCTGGATGAGCGGATTTCATTTCGTTCCCGTCACCATCGGCATGTTCGGAATCGGTGAGATCATGCTTGACGGGGAAGGTCGCTTCGAGGAAGCCATCACGGAGAAAGTCACCGCCAAGGTCGGCTTGACGGACCTGAAGAGAGGAATTGCTGAAGTTAAAAAACACTTCGGCCTGACGCTCATGAGCTCCGTCATGGGCTTCTTTGTCGGGGTTCTTCCCGGGACGGGCGCCACGCCCGCTTCCTTCCTCGGGTACGGCATCGCCAAACAGTACTCCAAGCATCCGGAACAATACGGCGAGGGGTGCGTGGAAGGGATCCTGGCTCCTCAAGCGGCCGCCAACTCCGCCGGTGCGGGCGCCCTTCTTCCCCTGGTTACCCTGGGGATCCCCGGTTCGCCCACCGCGGCCGTTCTTCTCTCGGGTCTTTACATGTGGGGACTCTGGCCTGGGCCGCGGCTGTTCATCGATGAGCCGCGCTTTATCTGGGGTCTTATCGCCAGCCTGTTTGTTGCCGGCACAATGTGTCTCATCATCTGTCTTGCCGGCGTCCCGGCCCTCGCGGCGATTATGAGGATACCGTGGGGGATGCTCACCCCCGTGATCATCGTGGCCTGCTTCGTCGGAAGCTACGTCATGAGAAACATCATGTTCGACGTTTGGTGCACCCTTATCTTCGGAGGTTTGGGATACATCCTTAAAAAGCTGAAGTATCCCCTGGCGCCCCTTGCCGTTGCCATTGTCCTCGGGGAGATGACGGAGACGTTCCTGCGGCAGAGCCTGATCATGTCCGACGGCGATATGATGATCCTCCTCGGGCCCCAGCGGCCCCTGGCCATGTTCTTCATGTGGATCGCCATTGCTCTTTTCCTGCTGCCTGTCTTCAAGTGGTTAAGGGGCCGGAAAAAGGCCGCCCAGGCTTAGGGAAGAAGGATCTTTGAAGGGAATCGTATCAAGAAAGGGTTCAAGGTTGGCCTCTGGTAGATTTGTTTTGTTGCGGGATACATCGTTGGGCCCTTCGGGAGGTTGAAAAATGGGACAGGAGAAAAAGATTCTTGTCACGGGAGGGGCTGGATCCGTCGGTTCCGACTGGACCCTGTACCTTCTGGATAAGGGCTACGAAGTCAGAGTGCTGGATGTTAACGTTGAACCCTTGCGTTCCATTAAAAATGAAAGGCTTGTTCTGATCCAGAGCGGGGTGGAGGACAGGGATGCCGTCCGTTCCGGCATGGAGGGGGCTGACGCTGTCCTCCACCTCGCCTGGACCTTTTCCAGTGATCCGCTGGAGACGGTGCAGAAAGACCTGACAGGGCACATCTATGTCATGGAAGAGGCCGTGTCCCAGAAGGTCAAACATGTCATTTACACGAGCACCGCGGTTGTATACGGGAAGCTGCAATATTCTCCCATCGACGAAAAGCACCCCCTTGTCGTTGAGGAGGCCCGAAAGCCCCTTTACGGCATCGCCAAACAGTTCACCGAGAAGATGTGCCTGATGTATATGAAGGAGAAGGGACTGCCGGTGACCATCATTCGATTCTGGTGGGCCTACGGCAGGGAGATAGGGGGAAGGCACCTCCGGGAAATGCTAAGGACGGCCGCTTCAGGGAATGTCCTCGAGGTTCCGGTCGGCTCCGGGGGCAGTTTTGTCAGCATGGACGACATGTCCGAGGCTCTTGGCCTTTGCCTTCTCAATCCGAAATCTTTCGGGGAAACATTTAATATCGCGACCGTTTACGTCACATGGGAAGAGGTTGCCGAGATGGTCCGCGAGGTCACCGGAAGGAAATGCGAAATCCGCAGGGTCCCGAGGGACGAGTGGAAGGGAAGCGCCTTTCTCGCGGATCCATGGCAGCTCGATGACAGCCATGCGAGAAAGGTCCTCGGATATTCCCCGACCGCGGCGTCCCGGGCAAAGGGTGACCTCCAGGCCATTATCGCCAGGCGCTGGGAACAGATGCAATCCTCCGAGCAGGGAGCTTAAATGAGTTTTTATTCACAGTAATCGGCAGGCTTCATCCGGGGCAAGGGAAAGGGTCTCTGGATGGGCGAATACTGCCGGGCTGGGCAACAGCTGACAAAATAATCCTTTTTTGCATCGCGCAACTTCGGGAAGGGGAGATTGATGGAACCTATCCAGATCGCAACAGCCGTGATCTTTGCGATCACGATCATCTTTGTCATCATCCGCAAGATTGACACGGTGGTGGCGGCCATCCTGGGCGTCATCGCCATGATCGCAATCGGCGGGATGACCGAGACCCAGGCGTTCACCATGGTGGACTGGAACGTCATGATGATCCTCATCAGCGTCTGGCTTATCGCCGGATATTTCGGGAGGACGGGCATCCCCGAATACCTGGCCGACAGGACGCTGGCGTATTCGAAAGGGAACATCGCCCTCTTCGTCACATTGATCGGGGTGCTGGCAGGCTTCGTGTCCATGTTCATCGATAACGTCGTGGTTGTCCTGATGCTCGCACCGATCGTCTTCCATGTCCGGAAGCTCTACGGTTTTTCCGCTACCGGCCCGATCCTCTTCATCGGGCTTTGTTCGAATTTCATGGGAACGGCCCTCCTGCTCGGCGACCTTCCCCCCCAGATGCTGCACAGCGTTTCCGGGGTGGAGTTCTTCGGGTTCCTCTGGCACTCCGGGAGGCCCTCCTCCTTTTTCATCCTGACCGCGACCTACCTCCTCGTCTGCGCCTGTTTCTATTTCTTTATTTTCAGAAAATCCGAGCTTTCCGGTTGCACCCTGAACGAGGAGCTCGCCCATGAGCTGGCGAAGGAGGAGATTGTCCACATCAAGGACAAGAGGTTTGCCGTTGTTGTCATGGGCGGCTTCCTCCTCACCATCGTTGGGATGGCCTTCAGGCAGTTCCTCGGCTTCAAGCTCGGATTCATCGCCTTTACAGGAGCCGCCCTCCTGGTACTGGTTATAGAGCTTCTCAAGAAGCCCTGGGACTTTGACGTCCCCGAACTGGAGCACATGCTGGCCGAGATCGAATGGGGCGCCATCGCCTTTTACGCCTCCCTCTTTGCCCTCGTCGGCGGCCTCGAGCACACCCATATACTCGAGATGGTAGCGGCCTGGCTCATCCCGTTCACCGAGAAAGGTCTTCTCGTGGGGACATCAGTGGTCTACTGGGTGACCGCCCCCATCGTCGGGGCCGTGGAGCACGATGCCTACATCCTGACCCTCCTTTACGTCATACGCGACCTGGGGGAGACCACCGGCATCAACACCTGGCCCTATTACTGGGGCCTCGTCTGGGCCGGCACACTGGGAAGCAACCTGACCATCGCCGGGGCCCCGGCCCTTTACGTAGCCCTGACCATGGGTGAAAAGGAGGACGGGCGCAAGTTCTCCCTCAAGCAATTCTTCGGACTTTCGGTCCCTTATGTGGTCTTGTCCCTCGTTTTCTGCTACATTTTCATGGTGCTGATCTGGGTCCTGCCCTTCATGAAGTAGGGAAGGGGAAGGTTTTTCTATCTGAAGGTTTTTCTACCTAAAGGGTGAATATTAAAGGAGGCAATATGTTCAAGAACATCCTCTTACCGACAAAAGGAAGCGAAGGATGCCACGAGGCCGTCAAGGCCGGTTTGAAGCTGGCCAAAGCGGTTGGCGCCAAAGTCACCATTGTGAACGTTCCGCCCAGGCTCGGCGTCTTCGAGATCCTGGAGGCCTATCATCCCGACCAGAGATTTATCTCCTCCACCAACGATGTAAAAGAGGCCAGGGAATCCATGGAAAAGGTTGAGGCCCTGCAGAAGGCCGCCGGGGCACATTTCGTGGACGACCTGAGGAAGCTGGCCGACGAAGCCGGCGTCAAGGCGGAAACCAGGGTGATGGACAGGATGGGCGTCGAGGACGGGATTTTCAAGGCCGCCCAGGAGACGGGAGCCGATCTCATTTTTATGGCGGCCAAAAGCGACAAGGGGGTAATAAGCGGTGTTCTCGGAAGCGTAACCAACAAGATCGTCACCAACGCCAAGATCCCCGTTCTCGTTTATCGCTGTTCATAAGGGAAACGGGGCCAGGAAACCCCGGTAAACGAAGCTGATAAAGACATGGGGGAGACCTGTGCTTATGCACACTCTCCCCCGTTTTTATCCGTGACGGAGGTGTCCATGAAAAGAAAAATATTGTTTTTGAGCGTGTGTCTTCTGGCTGCAGCGGGCGTGGTCTTGCCGGCCCTGCCCAGCCATGCGTCGGACGGCGAAATACTCATCGGCCATCCGGCATGCCTTTCCGGCAGCTACGCCAAGGCTGGAGAACAGGCCGTCGGGGGGATCCAGGCCATCCTGGACTGGGTCAACAACACCCGGGGCGGGGTTAAGGTCGAGGGCCGGACGGCCAGTCTGGTTTACAAGTATTACGATTGCGAATCCAAGAAGGAGTCCGTAACGAGCCTTTTGGAACGTTTGATCACTTCGGACAAGGTCAACTTCACTTTTGCCCCCTACAGCTCGGGGCTGACCCTCGCCGGGGCCCCCATCGCAGAGAAGTACGGGATGGTCTACATGGACCACGGCGGGGCTTCCGACAAGATCTTCCAGCAGGGATTCGAATATGTTGTCCAGACCATCGGTCCGGGTTCCCTTTATCACGCCGGGACCCTGGAAATGGTAAAGGCCATTGATCCCTCGGCTAAAAAGGTCGCCCTGGCCTACGAGGACGATGAGTTTGCCCGCTCGGTCATGAAGGGTGCTGAGGAAAGGGCCGGCGAACTCGGTTTTGAAATCGTCTTTAACCGGACCTACCCTGCCAAGGTGACGGATCTGACCCCCCTCCTTTCCGATCTGAAAGCCGCAAACCCGGAGATCATCATCGGAGGGGGCCATTTTGAGGACGGACAGCTCCTCAATCGACAGCTCGCCGACCTCGGCATCCAGCCCAAGCTCCTTTCTCTCATTGCCGCCGCGACCCTCCCAGCTTTCGGCGAGGCACTGGGTGATCTTGCAGAAGGGGTCATGGGTCCCTCACACTGGGAATACGGCGTGACTTTTTCCGAAAAGGGAGCCAAAAAGCTCGGCAAAATGTGGATCGGACCGAACCAGGAGGAATTTGTCGCCCTTTTCAAAAAAGCCGTGGGAAAGGAAATGATCCCTGATTATCACGCCGCCGAGGCCGGAGCGGCCGTCCTTGCTCTGGTTCTCGCGGTGGAAAAGGCCGACTCCCTGGATCCTGACGCGGTGAGAGAGGCCCTCGGGGACCTTGAGTTCATGTCCTTTTACGGCGGATGGGACGTCGATGAAACGGGCAAGCAGGTCGGGCATTCAATGGTGGATGTCCAGTGGCAGAAAGGCAAGAGGGTCATTGTCTGGCCGGAGGCCGCGCAGACAGGAAAGCCCCTTTATCCGAAGCCCGAGTTCAAGTGAGAACATCAGGCCGGCAGGGTTAAAAACCTCAACGTAGCATTAAAGAACGTCAGAGGATTCCCCCCAGGGTACTTTTACGAGGGGGGGAATTCCTCTGTCTGAAGAAGGCGGGATTCGCTAACAGGGGGTACCTTGTTCTTCGAACAGCTCTCAGGAAACCTGGTCCAGGGCCTTGTCCTCGGGTCAGTGTATGGCATGGCCACGATGGGGCTTTCCCTGATTTTCGGGGTCCTCCAGGTCGTCAATGTGGGGCACGGGGCCTTTATCATGGTCGGGGCCTTTACAGCCCTCATCCTGTTCCAGTCCCTGGGGGTTCCCCCCATCTTCGCCATTCCCGTTGCCCTCGTCATCGGGATGCTCCTGGGAATGCTATTTTACTATGGGGCTGTCAAACCCCTGGTTTCCCCAAGCGGCACCGGCATCCGGAAGGTGGGCAGGAAACAGCTGGGAAAAGCGGCGGGGGTGTTTGTCGCCGTCATGATCGCCATGCGGATCCTTTCGGGCATCCTGGATCTTAATATCGCTTTTTCGATCTTCATAGCAATCATCCTCATGTACTCTTTCCTGGTCTACGTCTACGGGGGGAGGCGCCAGGAAAAGGGACCGGAGCTTGCAACCCTTCTCGTGACCTTTTCCCTCGGGGTTATCCTCGAGGAGGTTGTCAAGCAGATTTTCACCTCGGAGGCCAGGGGCTACAACTGGGACCTCGGAAAACTGGATCTGGGATTCACGGTCCTTCCCCTTACCAAGATCCTTGCCAGCGGCGGGAGTCTTACCGTTGCGGTCCTCCTTTACCTGTGGTTCAACAAGACCCGCGCCGGGATGGCCATGCGCAGCGTTGTCGAGGACAGCGTTGGGGCACGGGTCTGCGGGGTAAACGTGGACTGGCAGTACGCCCTCAGCTTTTCCCTCGGCATCGGCCTTACAGTGACGAGCGGCGTCCTTCTGACCATGTTCATCCCCGTCGGGATCAATCCGTACATGGGCGGCGGGTACACCCTGAAAGCCTTTGTCATCGCGGTCCTGGGTGGGCTCGCTTCCCCATATGGTGCGTTTTTCGGAGGTATTGTCTTCGGGCTCCTTGAAAATGGATCCTATACTCTCCTGGCCGCCCTGCCGGGAGGGGAGCCGTTCGCCCTCACGCGGTTTTTCTCCTTCGTGATGCTCCTGGTCATTCTTCTCATCCGCCCCACAGGACTTCTGAGGAGGAAGGGATGAGAGGAACCGGCAAGTATCTCCCCATCGTTCCCGTTCTGGCGGCCTACGCCCTCCTTCTCCTTTACGGGGTGGCGACCCCGGGGAAATGGCAGCTGGTCGCCCAGCTGGCTTTTTACTGCGCCCTCGGACAGGCTTTCAATCTTTTCATGGGAATGACCGGGTACGTGGATTTCGGATACGTTGCCTTCCTGGGGGTCGGCACCTACGGGATGGCCGTGACCATTTCCAGCCTGTCCGACGGGGGACTTGGATTGGGGATCATCCTGATCGGATTCCTGGTTGCGGCGGTTTTTTCCACCCTTCTCGCCATGGCCGTCGGCGCGGTGGCCCTGAGGTTGAGGGGGGCCTATTTCGCTATAGCGACCATCGGGGTCAACGAGGGGTTCCGGTATCTCATCGAAGGGGCGAGGATATGGAACGGCGCTGACGGGATCATCTTTTCGCGCCATCTCAAAACTGCCCTGGGGCGAAAGATGGCCATGTCGGTATCCACTTTCTGGGCGGATATTTTCGTGTTCGGTGTGGCTGTCCTCGCCGCTGTCCTTACCCTTTATTACCTGAGAAACAAGGTTGGATACGCCCTTCTCGCCCTCAGGGAGGACGAGGACGCGGCAAAGGTCATGGGGATCGATGTGACCCGTTTTAAAATCATCGCCTTTATTACCAGCGCGGCCCTGGCGGGACTTCTTGGGGCTTCGGGTTGGGCCCTGAAACTGACCTACGTCTATCCTCCGGATGTTTTTGAAATTCATTACACCGTGGAAGCCATCATCATCGTTCTTCTGGGGGGGGCCGGAACCCTGATGGGACCCATCGCGGGGGGACTGATATACGGTGTCTCCAAATATTTTCTCGCCATCACCTTGCCCGGTTTCCAGCTTCTTATATTCGCACCCATAATAATTGCCATCATCGTTATTTTCCCGGAAGGTCTGGTGGGAATTTTGAAGGGCAAGGTCCACGGAACCAGGCTGGAAAAATACGTTATCTGAGGTTTGATCGATGCCCCTTTTAAAATGCGAGCACGTTTCCAAAAGGTTCGGCGGCATGGTGGCCGTCGATGACGTCAGTTTCGAAATCATGACCGGGGAACTGATGGCCATCGTCGGACCCAACGGCGCTGGGAAAACAACCATGTTTAACCTGATCAACGGGGTGTTTCTGCCCGATGAGGGGCATATATGGTTCGCCGGAGTGGATGTTACCAGGTTTCCCTCTTACAAGAGGGCTCACCTGGGGATGGGCAGGACTTTCCAGATACCAAGACCCTTCGCCTCGGCCACGGTACAGGAAAATATCGCCATCGGGGCCATGTTCGGAGCTGCGGGGGGCGAACTCAATGTCGAAGAAGCCATGGAGGTGGCCGATCAGTATATCGACCTTATCGGGCTGAAAGCCCACCGGAACAAACCTGCCGGCGGGTTGACCCCCATCGAGAAGAAACTGGTGGAGATCGCGAGGGCTCTCGCCATGAAGCCCAGGCTTCTGCTTATGGACGAGGCCATGGCGGGGATGAACCCGAAGGACATCGACCAGATGGTCACATTCATCCGTCACATCCGCGATGTAGAAGGGATCGCGGTGGTGGCCCTGGTCGAGCATATCATGAGGGCTGTGGCCGGGTTGGCGGAAAGGGTCCTGGTTATGCACCAGGGGGCGAAGCTTGTGGACGAACCGACCAGGGAAGCGCTGAACGATCCCCGGGTGATCGAGGTTTATCTCGGTCGGCAGGCGGAGGAATTCAATGCTAAAAGTTGAAAATCTCCAGTCCGGATATGGTCCCATGCAGGTGCTCTGGGGTCCCGATATCCAGGTGAAGCCCGGAACGATCACCTCCCTTCTCGGCCCCAATGGAGCGGGAAAGTCCACCCTTCTCTGGACGATCCTCGGGGCCGTCAGGCCCTGGGAAGGAAAGATTTTCTTTGAAGGGGAGGACGTCACCTTCGAGCCGACCCACAAGAAAGCGGATCGCGGTCTGGTGATGGTGCCTGAGGGAAAACATCTTTTTAAAGAGATGACCGTCTACGAGAACCTCCTCATGGGAGCCTACAGGAAAGGTGCCCAGGAGGAGAAGGAAGCCAACCTGGAACTGGTCTACAGCCTCTTTCCCATCCTTTCCGAGAGGCGAACCCAGAGGGCGGGTTTCCTTTCGGGAGGTCAACAGCAGATGGTCACCATCGGACGGGCTCTGATGGCAAGGCCAAGGCTGCTGATGATGGACGAGCCCAGCCAGGGGCTGGCCCCGAAAATCGTGATGGAGATATTCGAAACCGTGGAGAAATTGAAGGAGGAGATCGGGCTGACGATCCTTCTTGTGGAACAGAACGCCTCCGCGTCCCTTGAGGCTGCCGACTACGTATACGTCATGCACGAGGGGGTCATCATGGCAGAGGGAACCCCTGAGGAGATCGAGGCCTCCCATGAGATCAAGGAGGCCTATCTGGGGATTTAGGGCCCCGGGCCTGCTTGAGGGCCAAAGGCGGGGCAGGCCATTGAAAAGGACATTTCCCGAAAAGGAAACCTGACCTTAAAAGCAATAAACACCTTCAAGACCCATCATGGGCCATAAAACCCTTCTCAGGATTTCCATGCCATTTTTCCCCGCTGATTCTCAAGCCCGTTCGTGAATCCTTTTCACTTGTGATATTGTCCGGAAATGATCCGTAAACCCTACCTGAAATACGTCCGCGGCAAAGACGGGTTTACCCTGGTCGAGACAATGATTGCCGTAACCATTCTCGCCCTTATTTCCGCCGTCATTTTTACCGTTGTTTTCGGAGCGGTTAAGAGATCCCGTTTCATCGATCAGGAGATCGAGCTTCAAACCGAGATGTCCCTCATCCTCTCCCTCGTTGCCGAGGATATCCGGGGGGTCTTTACCATGGAGGGGGTCGTTCCGTTCTTTAAAGGAGAGGATACCTTCTTCGGTGACCTTTCCGGGGACAAGGTGGCATTTCTCACGACATCTGTTCTTCCCGTCGATCCCGAACTTTCCTTCGGCAGCGCCGGGGAGGTGGAATACGTCGTCGCAGGAGACGCGGAAAACGGATTTTCCCTCCTGCGCCGGGAAGAGGCCCCCTTTTCAGAGCCTTTCGATGAAGGGGGAAACCAGTGGGAGGTAACCGATCGACTGGCTTCCTTTGATCTGGTCTATTGGGACGGGGAGGAATGGTACGATGAGTGGGACTCCACCAGCGACGCCGGGCCGGGGACGGGAAAGGTGCCGACCCTTGTGAGGATCACCCTCGCCCTGGAGGAGGGAGGACATGAAATTTCAGGGACTACCGTGGTGACTCCCGTCATTTCCACGGCCCCATGAGGGCTTCTTCCTCACGGGTTGGATGAAATTCTTGACACATTAACCCTGACCGTTTAACTTCAAAAAACTGATTTTCCGGTCCCTCAAGTGCCCGAAACAACCCCGCCGAGCGCGGGGTTTTCAGAATCCATTGCCTATTCAAGGAGGCGATCCATGAAGCCCGAACTGACCGAACCTGCCCTAACATTCGACGACATCCTCCTCCTCCCGGCGAGCTCCGACGTCCTTCCCTCGGATGTTGTCCTGGGCACCATATTGACGAGGAATATTTCCCTGCAGATTCCCCTACTTTCGGCGGCGATGGATACGGTTACCGAGTCCCAGACGGCCATAACCATGGCCCAGGAAGGAGGGATCGGGATCATCCACAAGAACATGCCCCCCGAACAGCAGGCCCAGGAGGTTGACAAGGTCAAGAAGTCGGAAAGCGGGATGATTGTCGATCCCATAACCATCTCCCCGGAGCACAAGGTCAAGGATGCCCTGGATCTGATGGCCCGCTACAGGATTTCCGGCGTTCCCGTGACCCACAACGGGGAGAAGAGGGGAAAGCTCGTCGGCATCCTGACCAATCGCGATCTCAGGTTTGAAACCCGCTTTGACCGCCCCGTCAGGGATGTCATGACCAGCCAGGATCTGGTGACCGTCAAGGCCGGCATCAGTTTGCCCGAAGCGAAATCCCTCCTTCATGAGCACAGGATAGAAAAGCTCCTGGTTGTCGATGAGGATTTTCACCTTGCGGGCCTGATCACCATAAAGGACATCGAGAAAGCCAGGAAATACCCCAACGCCTGCAAGGATGAAATGGGGCGCCTGAGGGTTGGAGCGGCCGTCGGGGTTGGAGAGGATATCGAGAAAAGGGTCCCCGGTCTTGTTGCCGCAGGGGTGGATGTCCTTGCCGTCGACACGGCGCATGGCCACAGCCAGGGTGTATTAAAGAGCATCGCCGCCCTCCGGAAAAACTATCCTGATACTGAGATCATCGGGGGCAATGTGGCCACCGGCGGAGGGGCCAAAGCCCTGGTTGATGCGGGCGTGGACGCCGTCAAAGTCGGCGTCGGGCCGGGTTCTATCTGCACCACCCGGGTCATCTCCGGTGTCGGGATGCCCCAGCTTACGGCGATCATGGAATCGGTCAAGGCCATCAAGGGCAGCGGAGTCCCGGTGATAGCCGACGGGGGGATCAAGTTTTCGGGGGATATCGTCAAGGCCATAGCCGGCGGCGCCCATTCGGTCATGATCGGGAGCCTTTTCGCCGGGACGGATGAGAGCCCCGGGGAGCTCGTTCTTTTTCAGGGGCGCTCCTACAAAGTGTACCGGGGCATGGGCTCTATCGAGGCCATGAAAAAGGGTAGCAAGGACCGGTATTTCCAGGGGGCGGTGGACGTGGAGGCAAAACTGGTTCCGGAGGGGATCGAGGGGCGTGTTCCGCACAGGGGGCCTCTTTCAGCGGCCGTTTTTCAGCTTCTCGGAGGCCTGAGGGCCGGCATGGGATATACGGGCTGCCGGAACCTCGAGGAGCTCAGGACCAAGGCCCGGTACGTCCAGATAACCTCCGCCGGTCTGAAGGAGAGCCACGTCCACGACGTCATCATCACCAAGGAGGCGCCCAATTACTGGCTGGATTAAAGAACGCCGGGGTGTCCAATGTCTAATGCCCAACGTATTAAGTTTAACATGAAAACATTAACGGAAAACGTTAGGTATTCTTTCTAACTAATTGTAAACAAAAATTATAAAGCAATTATAATCGTAAGACGTTCAATGCTTTTCGTTGGACGCCGGGGGAGCTGTGGGAAAGACCGATATCCATGACGAGAAGGTCCTGATCCTCGACTTTGGGAGCCAGTACACCCAGCTGATCGCCCGGCGTGTCCGGGAACTGAAGGTCTATTGCGAGATTCTGCCCTGCACGGTCGACATGGGGCAGATCAAAGCCTTTCGCCCGGGAGGGATAATCCTTTCCGGGAGCCCCGCGAGCGTCCTGGATGAGAAGTCCCCCGGGGTCCCCCGGGAACTCTTTGAACTTGGCGTCCCGGTCCTCGGGATCTGTTATGGGATGCAGCTTATCACCAGGGTGTTCGGAGGATCTGTTGGACCCGCGCGGAAGAGGGAATATGGACCTTCCATGCTTCAGATCGATGAAAACGACGATCTGTTCAGCGGTTTCCAAAAAGGGGCTGAGGACCTTGTAAAGGTCTGGATGAGTCACGGAGACGGGATCGATGCTCCTCCCTCCGGCTTTGTTCCTGTCGCGCATACCGAAAATTCCCCCGTAGCCGCCATGAGGGACAGTTCCAGGCTGATTTTCGCCGTCCAGTTCCATCCCGAAGTTGTCCACACGCCCCGCGGGATCGAGATGCTGGAAAATTTCCTTTACCGGATCTGCGGGCTCAGTCCCGTCTGGACGGCCAAGTCGTATATTGACATGGCCATCGAGAGGATCCGGGGCACAGTTGGAGAGAAGGGCCGTGTCCTTTGCGCCCTTTCCGGAGGGGTGGATTCCTCCGTGGTTGCCGTTCTGGTCCACAGGGCCATCGGCGACCGCCTGACATGTGTCTTCGTAGACAACGGCCTCCTGCGAAAGGGAGAGGTCCAGCGCGTCCAGACCGTTTTCAGGGACTATTTCCATATCCCCCTGGTTGTTCTCGATGTCGGCCGTCATTTCCTGGAAAAACTCAAGGATGTCTCGGACCCTGAACGCAAGAGGGTCATCATTGGAAACGAGTTTATCCGGCATTTCGAGATTGAGGCCAAGAAACTGGGGAAAATGGAGTTTCTGGCCCAGGGTACCCTTTATCCCGACGTCATCGAGAGCGTCTCCTTCAAGGGGCCATCTGCGACGATCAAAAGCCACCACAACGTCGGGGGGCTCCCCGAAAAGATGGATCTTACGCTTGTGGAACCCCTCAGGGAGCTTTTCAAGGACGAGGTCCGGGAGGTGGGCCGGGAACTGGGGATGCCCGAGGAGATCCTCATGAGGCATCCCTTCCCGGGACCCGGTCTTGGCATCCGGGTGCTCGGGTCTGTAGATGAGGAATCTCTCGAGACGCTTCGGCAGGCCGACGCTATTGTCCGCGAGGAGGTCCGGGCTTCTGGCCTGCACGACGTCATCTGGCAGGCCTTCGCGGTCCTTCTGCCCGTCAGGACCGTGGGGGTGATGGGGGACGAGAGGACCTACGAGAATGTCGTCGCGGTGAGGGCTGTGGCCAGCCTCGACGGGATGACCGCTGATTGGTACCCCCTCCCTTACGACCTGCTGGGGAGGATCTCCAACAGGATAATCAACGAGGTGCGCGGGGTTAACCGGGTCGTCTACGACGTCAGCTCAAAACCCCCGGCCACAATCGAGTGGGAATGATCCACTGGCCGGCACGCACCGGCGCCTGAAGGCATCAAACCAAATGTAAGCCCGCGTAATAGCGGGTTTTTTTGCGTTTTCGTCTGGCATTGCCTGGCAATGATTTGCACGCCCAAGGAGCTTTTTTTTATGGTATGCCTGTTGGTAGCACCAGATTCGCTATCTCAATCAAAACTAAACCTAATACCATGTGTTTCCGGCTATGTGTTTCCGGCTATGTGTTTCTGGCTTGACATGGCATTGAAATTACATAACGCATTAAATTATGAGAATAAAACTGCCATTAAAGCTACCAATTGGAATCACTGTGTTTTCCCTAGAAGGGAGAAGTCGTCATGCTGACCGATACCAGGCTGTGCAACCTGAAGCCTACTGCAGAAAAGCTCTGAAAGGTGAACGACTGGGACGGGCTCTAGATAGGGGCGATGCCGGCAGGATCCATACCGGCCTACTCATGCACCCGGCGCTGGACGCCGAGCTCTCCGCAGCCATTTTCCAGCACATGGAAGAGCTATTCCATCTTTCGCATCGCCGAGACAATACGGATCATACTGTTCATGACGCTGGCGATCCTAGTGTAGAATTTTTATCCCATCACCGCGCTGATGATCATTGTCATCGCATTGCTGAACGATATCCCCATTCTGGCTATGGCTTATGATAAAATCAAAGTGGATACCAAGCCGGTGCGTCGGGACATGGCGGAGATGCTGACGATCTTCAGCGTTAGGAGGCTTGCCGGGGCAATTTCGTCGTTCCTGCTGTTTTACATTTTTTTGCGGCTGCATTTTTCGACTGAAATGATCCAGTCAATGCTCTTTGCCAAGCTGGTGGTCGCCGGTCACGGCACGATCTATAACACCCGTAACGACGACTGGTTCTGGAAAAAGCCTTATCCTTCCTGGCTGCTGTTTGGAGCCACGTCCTCCACTCGGGTTTCCGGCACCCTGATCGCCGTGTACGGCTTCCTGATCATGCCCATCGGCTGTACGTAAACGCTCTGGACGCGGGCCTGCGTGATAGCGCGGTTCGTATCCAATACCGCGATTAAAATGTGGACCTACGGTCTGTTGCGACAGCTGGGCTTGGAGGCTTGAATTTTGTCCGGTCATTCATTTTGCCATAAAGACCATCTTCCGGATGATGCGTTCTGGACATGACACTCGCCTCGCCGATAAAGGTTTATAATCATACCATGGCGCTGCAAAAACGCCGTGATTTGGCGCTGATCCTCGCAACGGAAGAGCCATGAAATTAAGCTCATTTGCAGGCAAGCCCGCAGAACCCTCGATGCTCGTCAACGTGCCAAAACTTGTCACCTCCTACTACACGGAGAACCCCGATCCGTCGTTGCCCGGGCAGCGGGTCGCGTTCGGCACCTCCGGGCATCGTGGCTCCCCCTTTGAAAATAATTTCAACCAATGGCACGTTCTTGCCATCAGTCAGGCCATTTGTGATTACCGCAAGCAGCAGGGGATAGGCGGTCCGTTGTTCCTCGGCATAGACACGCACGCACTGTCCGAGCCGGCCAGGGCCAGCGCGCTCGAGGTGCTGGCGGCCAACGATGTGGAAGTCATGCTTGCCGATAAGGACGAATACACGCCCACCCCCGCGATTTCTCACGCCATACTCGGTTACAACCGCGCCCGCGATACCGGACTGGCGGACGGCATTGTCATCACCCCTTCGCACAATCCACCACAGGACGGCGGCTTCAAGTACAATCCGCCCAACGGCGGGCCGGCGGATAAGGATGTCACGGGATGGATCGAAGCCAGGGCCAATGCGTTTCTGGAAAGCGGCCTCCATGGTGTGAAACGAATGCCTTTGAAGCAGGCGTTGCGCGCCGGCACGACGCACCGGCACGATTATCTCAACGCGTACGTGAGCGATCTTGGCAGCGTGCTCGATATGGAGGCAATTCGCGGCGCGAACATCCGTATGGGCGTGGATCCGCTGGGCGGCGCCGGGGTTCATTATTGGGCGCGGATCGCAGAGCGCTACGGCCTGAACCTTACCGTCGTCAACGAAGCTGTCAATCCGACCTTCTGCTTCATGACGGTCGATTGGGACGGCCGAATCCGCATGGATCCGTCTTCGCCCTATGCCATGCAGAGTTTGATAGGCCTGAAAGACCGCTTCGACATCGCCTTTGCCTGCGACACCGACCACGATCGGCACGGAATCGTCACCCGGAACGCGGGCTTGCTGCCGCCCAATCATTACCTTTCCGCCGCCATCTTCTACCTCTTTCAGCACCGGCCGAGGTGGAGCGCGTCGGCGGCCGTCGGCAAGACTGTCGTCAGCAGCCGGATGATCGATCGCGTTGCGGCCAGGGTCGGCCGCAAACTCTACGAAGTGCCCGTCGGCTTCAAGTGGTTTGTGGACGGCTTGCTCGACGGTTCGCTCGGTTTTGGCGGGGAAGAGAGCGCGGGTGCGTCTTTTCTCCGTCTGGACGGCAGCGTCTGGACGACGGATAAGGATGGAATCGTCCCGGCTTTGCTGTCCGCGGAGATCACCGCGCGCTTGGGTCGTGATCCCGGCGAAATCTACCGTGAACTCACATGCGAGCTCGGCGAGCCTGTTTACGATCGCGTCGAGGCGCGGGCCACTCCGCTGCAGAAGGAAATGCTGGAAAAACTTTCGCCGTCGCAGGTACTTTCAACGGATCTGGCTGGCGAAAAAATCCAGACCATCCTCACGCACGCGCCGGGGAACGGTGCGCCTATAGGCGGGTTGAAGGTCATTGCCGGGAGTGGATGGTTTGCGGCGCGCCCGTCCGGGACGGAAGATATCTACAAGATCTATGCGGAGAGCTTCGGGGGAGCGAATCATCTGAGCCGCATCCTGGAAGAGGCTCAGGCCATCGTCAATGCTGCACTGGCGGCGCCTCCACCACAGCCGGGGATTGGGTCCCGGACAAATTTCAAGGAGAGCTTATGAACGGCCAAACACGGATCAGCCACCCCAAGGAAAGCCTCTTACCCGCAGACGTCGAGGGATTCGATTACCTGGCCGAGCTGGCCCTGGATATGCGGTCGTCGTGGAATCATGCCACCGACCAGGTTTGGCGGCAGCTGGATCCAGAACTGTGGGAATTTACACATAATCCCTGGATTGTCCTGCAGACGGTCTCGCGCGAGAAACTCCAGGGTATGTTAGCCGATCCAGCTTTTTGGAAACGCGTTGAAGAACTGGTGCGGAGCCGACGGGATGCAGCCCAAGCGCCCGCGTGGTTTCAGCAAACGCACCCGCAATCGCCGCTAAGCTGTGTCGCATATTTCAGTATGGAGTTCATGTTGAGTGAAGCTTTGCCCATTTACTCGGGCGGGCTGGGCAATGTGGCCGGCGATCAACTCAAGGCCGCCAGCGATTTGGGTGTGCCGGTGATTGGTGTGGGACTGCTCTACCAGCAAGGTTATTTTCGCCAGGTGATCGATAAGGATGGCGCGCAACAGGCCCTCTTCCCTTATAACGATCCCGGTCAGTTGCCGATTACACCTTTGCGCCACGCCAACGGCGAGTGGTTGCGACTTGAGATCTCCCTGCCCGGTTACTCGGTCTGGCTGCGTGCCTGGCAAGTCCAGGTCGGCAGGGTGAGGCTATACCTTCTGGACAGCAACGACGCAGCGAATTACCCTGCGCATCGCGGCATCACCAGTGAGCTGTACGGCGGCGGGCCGGAATTGCGTCTCAAACAGGAAATGCTGCTTGGGATTGGCGGCTGGCGCTTGCTGGCCGCGCTCGGCATTGCGCCGGAAGTCTGTCACCTGAATGAAGGGCATGCGGCCTTCGCCGTGTTGGAGCGCGCCCGCAGTTTCATGCAGGACAGCGGGCAAACTTTTGCGGCTGCGTTGGCCGTCACGCGCGCAGGTAATCTGTTCACCACCCACACCGCGGTGGCCGCCGGCTTTGATCGTTTCGCGCCGGCGCTCATTGAACAATACCTCGGTGGTTATGCTGAACAGCGACTGGGTATCACCCGCCACGATTTGCTGGCCCTGGGCCGCCAGAATCCAAAGGACGCGTCAGAACCTTTTAACATGGCGTATCTGGCGATCCGCGGCAGCGGTGCGGTGAATGGCGTGAGTCGCTTGCATGGGCGAGTCAGCCGACATTTGTTTGAGCCGCTCTTTGCGCACTGGCCTGCGGACGAAGTGCCGGTTGGGCATGTTACCAATGGCGTGCATGTGCCGACCTGGGACTCGGCGGCGGCGGATGATCTTTGGACGCAAACCTGTGGCAAGGATCGTTGGATGGGTGAAACAGACACCCTGGAACAGGACATGGGCCGCGTCTCCGACACTGATCTGTGGAAATTTCGCACCGCCTCGACCACGGCACTTGTTGAATATGCCCGCGAACGATTGGCCCGGGAACTGGCCGTGGCCGGCGCGTCGCCCGAGGCGGTTGACGGCGCGAAACGTCTGTTTGACGCCAATACGTTAACGCTGGGTTTTGCCCGCCGCTTTGCAGCCTACAAAAGACCCAATCTGCTGCTCCACGACCCGGAAAGATTACTGCGCCTGTTGGCTGATCCGCAACGCCCGGTACAGCTCATCATGGCCGGCAAGGCCCATCCGGCGGACAAAACCGGTCAGGCCCTGATACAAGAATGGATGCAGTTCCTTCGACGACCTGAAGTGCTCCCCCATGCCATTTTCCTCAGTGACTACGATATGCATTTAACTGGACAGTTGGTGCAGGGGGTGGATGTCTGGCTCAACACGCCGCGACGCCCGTGGGAAGCGTGTGGGACCAGCGGCATGAAGGTACTGGTCAATGGCGGCATCAATCTGTCTGAATTGGACGGCTGGTGGGCGGAAGCTTACACGCCCGAAGTGGGCTGGGCGCTGGGGGACGGCCAGGAACATGATGACGATCCCGTTTGGGACGCCATCGAAGCCGAGGCGCTCTATGACCTGCTCGAGCGCGAAGTGGTCCCGGAATTTTATTCTCGGGATGAGCAGGGTATTCCCCGTGCCTGGGTAAGCCGGATGCGGGAAAGCATGGCACGATTGACACCGCGCTTCTCCACCAACCGTTCGGTGCGCGAATACACCGAGCAGCACTACCTTCCTGCGGCCGCCGCCTATCGTGCGCGGGCTGCCGATAAGGGTGCAATCGGGGTGGAGTTGGTAAATTGGCGGCATACGCTGGAACAAAAATGGGCTGCCCTGCGCTTCGGCGAGGTGAAACTGGAAACGGCTGGCGAGCAACACATCTTTGAAGTGCAGGTGTATATCGATGACCTCGACCCGGCCGCGGTGCGAGTCGAGCTTTTTGCCAACGGCATTGACGGTAATGCGCCGGAACGAATAGAGATGAAACGTGTTCGACAACTGGTGGGCGCAACCAACGGCTATGTCTATCGCACAGGTGCGCCTGCAGTCCGTCCGGCGACAGACTATACGGTGCGACTTATACCGCACCGCGATGACGTGACGGTTCCCCTGGAAGATGCTCATATCCTGTGGCAGCGGTGACTCGATCACGAAGCCCGGCAGGATAAGCAAAAAGGGACCAATGCAAAACGCAAAAAAATCAAAAGTAATGCGACAGAGAAGCGGACAGACGTCGTCCGTAGCATCAGAGCGGGCCGTAGGAAATCCAGATGTGCGCGGCGCGCGCGTGGAAACGCCTGGACTTCCGTTGGATGATTATGTGGCGGCTGTTTCCGAACGCACCAAGGTTCGGAGTGGTGTTCCTTTGCCCTTAGGGCCTCATGAATCCGGTGGCGGAGTGAACTTTGCCTTCTTCAGCCGTCACGCCAGCCGTGTTCGACTGGAGTTGTTTGATCATCCCGCTGATGCAACTCCCGCCAGGTTGATTGATCTCGATCCCTCGCGCCACCGCACGGGTGACGTGTGGCATGTCTGGGTTGAGGGGATTCATTCCGGTCAACTCTACGCTTACCGGGTTGACGGCCCGTACCGGCCCGAGGAAGGCCATCGTTTTAATTTCAATAAACTGCTCCTGGACCCCTATGCGACGGCGATCTCGCGGTTGCCTGATTGGGATTTTGGCCCGGCGCGCGGTTACGATCCGTCTGCGTTGGAGAAGGACCTGGTTTTGTCGAAAGCCGACGATGCCGGGGCCATGCCGAAATGCGTGTTCACGCACGAGCACTTCCACTGGCAGAATGACCGGCCGCTTCGGCATCCCTGGTCCAAGACCGTGATTTATGAAACGCACGTTCGCGGTTTTACCATCCATTCCACCTCCGGGGTGCAGCATCCCGGTACGTACCGCGGCCTGATGGAAAAGATTCCCTATTTAAATGAACTGGGCGTGACAGCGGTGGAATTGATGCCCGTGCACGAATTCAACGAATGCCAGGTGTCCGGCGTCAATCCGCAAACCGGCCAGCCACTCAGGAATTACTGGGGCTATGATCCTGTCATCTTCTTTGCGCCGAAAGCCTCCTACAGCAGTGCAGGAGGCCTTGGACAGCAGAAGCTGGAGTTCAAGGAAATGGTTCGGGCGCTTCATGATGCCGGTATCGAAGTGATCCTGGACGTCGTGTTCAATCACACGGCGGAGGGAAACGAACTGGGCCCCACCTTGTGTTTCCGCGGACAGGATAACGCGATTTTCTACATGCTGTCGTCAGACAAACGCTATTACGAGAATTATTCGGGTACCGGCAATACCATTAACGCCAACCACCCTGTGGTGCGGAATCACATCCTGGACGCGTTGCGCTACTGGGTGCTGGAGATGCATGCGGATGGCTTCCGGTTTGACCTGGCGTCGATACTCGGCCGGGATAGCAGCGGCAAGCCGCTGGCCAATGCCCCGCTTCTTGAGCGGATCGCGGAGGACCCGATCCTGAGAGATGTGAAAATCATCGCCGAAGCGTGGGACGCCGCCGGTACCTACGAAGTGGGAAGTTTTTCAGAGAGGCGTTGGGCAGAGTGGAACGGCCGCTACCGGGATGATGTTCGGTGTTTCTGGCGCGGGGATGAAGGAATGATCGGTGCGTTTGCCAGCCGCATCTGCGGCAGTGCCGACCTCTACTCCAAGTCGGGCAAAGGCCCCGAAAGCAGCATCAATTTCATCACCTGCCACGACGGCTTCACGTTGAACGACCTGGTGAGCTACCGCGACAAGCACAATGAGGGAAACGGGGAAAACAACAATGACGGGACCGGGGCAAACTTCAGCGACAACTACGGCGTTGAAGGCGGAACGACGAAAACCCAAATCGAGTCTATCAGGAAATGCCAGATCAAGAACTTCTTGCTGACGCTGTTAATCTCGCGCGGCGTGCCGATGTTGCTGGGAGGCGACGAATTTCGCCGTACGCAAGGCGGCAACAACAACGCGTACTGTCAGGACAACGAGTCAAGCTGGTATGACTGGAGCTACCTGGAACAACACCAGGATATTTACCGTTTCGCCCGTGAAATGATCGTCTTTCGGCGGGCGCATCCGATTCTGAGCAAGGAGCAGTTCTACACGGAGGCGGAGATCCAATGGTTCCGCCCGAACGGCGGATTGCCGAATTGGTTTGATCCTGCAGCAAGACAACTCGCCTGTCTGGTGCATGAAGATGAATCCGGCGCGCTTTACATGATGTTCAATGCCACCACCGAAGCGGCTGCCTTCCGTCTGCCAGCCGCGCCGAAGTCCGCTCATTGGCGCCTCGCAGTGGATACGTCTCGCGAAGCGCCGCAAGACCTGTTTGCCGCGGGCGCGGAGCCGCTCTGGGAAGATGCGCACACTTACCACCTGGGTCCGCGATCCAGCGCCATACTTCTGGTTCCATAAACGGATAGTCAGAGATGGCAGATGGCATTGACGGAGGCACAATGAAAAAATCGATCGTGATCAGGACGTTATTTCTGGCTATCAGCGGTGGCCTGCTCTCCAAGGGAAAAGGCACTATCGCCACGCCCTTCAACATGACGATATAGAACGATCTGGACCGCTTCCACATAATGGCGCATTTTGGCAAGGCCCTCGATGAGATCTGTGCCCAGGAGAGTCGGAAGCCCAAGCCCAAGGGATACGAACCGGCACTGACCATGACGCGCTGGCTGCTGCTCAAACACCCCGGTAACCTGAGCGATAAGGGGGAGGTCAGCCTCGCCGGGTTGGTTCGATACAACCTGCGTTCGGTGCGAGCCTGCCTGCTGAAGGAGGAGTTCCAGTTCTTCTGGACCTGCCCCTCGCCCTTTTGGGCTTGGTAGTTCCCGGATAGATGGTGCACCCGGACCATGCGCTCCAAGCTCGAAACGATGAAACGCTTCGCCCGCATGTTGCGCGATTTTCGTGCGCCCTGGCTCAACTGGTTCCGTGCCGAGGGCCCACTTTCCAGCGGCGTCGTGGAAGGTTTCAAAACCAACGCGAACCTGCAGAAAAGCCTTGGGTTTTCAAACCGTTTACGCCATGGAAATCGCTTTTTATCATGTTTTTGGCGCTCTACCTGAGCCAGAGTTCATCCACAAATACTACGCACGAGCCCTTCTTTCTTCATCCTTTCTCTCTTGCTTCATCTTTCCGAATTTCGCGCTCCGCCTGGAACTGGTCCTGATCTGCGTGTCCTTCGCGGTGACCGCGCAATTCAAAGGGTTCATACACATGCGTGGCAACCTGCCGGGTCATATCGACAGGTTTCCTGGTTAGCAGGGGTGCGGCAGTGGGATCGAACAAACGGTAGGCAATCAGCTTCAGACGGTCATTCACCAGGAACCACACCAGCGCATAGCCCCAAACGAACCCCGCCCAGCCCCAGCCAAGCGGTGTCATGAACAGGCCATACACCGCGATCAAAGTCGCTATTGTTTGCGTACCTAAAACGGCTATCCACAGGATCCGCGCCGGACGGATCGACCAGAATGGGCCGCGGGTGCGGGTCAGGAAGATCGTAAGGTGTCCCGCAACAGACAACTTCAAATACATCAGCGTCTGGATGTGCGCACGGTCGAGGTGCAATATCCTCTCGCCAAGATAAAACAACCCAAAGGCTGACACGACTCCGATGACGCCCAGCACTGTGGAGATCCCCAGCACCATGGTCATGTTCCAGGCTTCGGGTTTATCCTTGTAATGAACATTGTCATAGGCAATGGACAGGATCGCCCCGTCGTTGAGCAGCGCCAGCATCACGATCATCACCGCGGTTAACGGGTAAAAGTTAAAGACCAAAATCGACAAGGTCATGAACAACAGCACCCGCAAGGTCTCGGCGATGCGATAGATGGCGTAGCTGTTCATACGCTGGAAGATCTTGCGGCTTTCCTTGATCGCATCGATGATCACTGACAGGCCGGGCGTCATCAGCACCATGGATGCTGCCGCGCGTGCTGCATCCGTCGCGCCCGACACGGCGATACCACAGTCGGCTTTCTTCAGGGCGGGGGCGTCGTTCACGCCATCGCCGGTCATGCCGACGATGTGGCCGCGTTGTTGCAGGACATCAATAATGTGGTACTTGTGCTCGGGGAAGACCTGAGCAAAGCCATCGGCATTTTCGATGGACTCCGCCAACTGCGCCGCCTCGTGCTGTTTGGTGTTGCCGAAACCCCCGGCATCGAGGATATTGGCGGCCAGTCCCAATTTAGCGGCCGTTTCTCTGGCGATGGCCAGGGCATCCCCCGTCACCATTTTAATCTTCACACCCATCGCGCGTGCGGTCGCGATGGTTGCCTTGGCCTGTTCCCGCGGCGGATCGAACAGCGGCAACACCCCGAGAAACTGCCACTGGCCTTCCTGATCGGCCCGCGCCACGCCCAAGGAACGAAAGCCACGCGCCGCAAATTCGTTGACGGCCTTATCAACAGCGGCGGTCACGTTATCAGCATTGGAAGACAATTCCAGAATCACCTGCGGCGCGCCCTTGGTCACCTTGAATTCTTTTCCATCCGCTGCCTTGACGGTAGCCTCGGTGCGCTTATGCACCGGATCGAAGGGCTGGAAATGCACGACGTCATAAGCCTTTAATGCATCCTTGTCTTTCAGTCCGGCCAGCACAGCCAGGTCGATGGTGTCCTTATTATCCGCGCGTGATGCCAGCGCGGCGTTGAGGATGACTTGCTCGGCGGGGATGTCGTTGACGCTGAACGGATCGCCCAGCGTCAATTTGTTCTGGGTCAGGGTGCCGGTCTTGTCGGCACACAGCACGTCCATGCCGGCCAGTTCTTCGATGGCCGCCAGCCGGGTTACGATCGCCTCTTTTTTTGCCAGCAGGTGGGCGCCAACCGCCATCGTCACCGACAGCACGGTGGGCATCGCCACGGGAATCGCGGCCACGGTCAGCACCAGCGCGAACTGCAAGGCGGTAAGTATCGGATCCCCGCGGAACAGCGTGACATTTATAATCACCGCCACCAGTGTGACCGCGAGGATGATCAGGTAGTTGCCGATCTTCAACACCGCGCGCTGAAAATGGCTGGCGTTCTGCGTCCCCTGCACCAGTTGCGCGGTTTTGCCGAAGTATGTTTTTGCGCCTGTGGCGTACACCAGCGCATCGATCTCGCCAGTGTGGACGATCGAACCGGAGAACACCGCCTCGCCGGATTTGTGCGTGACCGGCAATGACTCGCCTGTCAGCGTGGACTGATCCACATCGATTGGGTCGCCCTCCAGCAAGCGTGCATCCGCTGGCACGATATCGCCGAGACGCAGATGAATGACGTCGCCCGGCACCAGCTCACGCGCCGCCGGATGGGTCCACTTGCCATCGCGCTTCACCTGGGCCTTGATTGCCAGTTTGGCCTTTAATGCGGAGATGGCGTTGCCCGCCTGATGCTCTTCCCAGAATCCGACCACGGAATTGGTCACTAGCAGCACGAGGATGATGCCGAAGTCCGGCCAATGTTGCGCGACCGCCGACAGAATCACGGCCGCTTCGATCATCCACGGGATAGGCCCCCAGAAATAGCTGAGAAATTTTAGAAACGCGTTGGTTTTCCTTTCTTCAAGCTCGTTGGGCCCAACTTTGTTCAGCCGTTTCTGCGCCTCTGTTTGAGTGAGGCCATCGGGCGACGAATCCAGTTTTTTCTCCACTTCCGCCAGTGGCAGGGATTTCAGATCGTCCTTCGCTTGGGGTGTTTTGGATTTGTTGATAGTGGCTTTCGCATTCATGTCGTGCTACTCCATTTCCAATCGCGGATCTCCGGCATATCCTGACCATGCTGGTTTATATATTGCCTGTGCTCGATAAGTTTGTCTTTCAGTTGCTGTTTCAGGTAGATGCCTTTTTCGCCAGTTTGCGGCAGACGATCGATGGTATCCATGACCAGGTGGAAGCGGTCGAGATCATTAAGCACCGTCATATCGAAAGGTGTGGTGATCGTGCCTTCTTCCTTGTAGCCGCGGACGTGGATGTTGCCGTGATTGGCGCGGCGGTAGGTTAGCCGGTGGATTAACCACGGGTAGGCATGGTAGGCGAAGATCACCGGTTTATCCCTGGGGAAGAGTTCGTCGTAATCCATGTCGCTCAAGCCGTGCGAATGTTCGCTGGGGGGCTGCAGCTTCATCAGGTCGACAATATTGACCACACGGATTTTCAACTCGGGTAGATGGTTGCGCAGGATGGAGACCGCAGCGAGTGTCTCCAGCGTGGGCACATCACCACAGCAGGCCATGACGACGTCGGGCGCAACAGCCTGATCGTTGCTGGCCCATTGCCAGATGCCAATACCCTCGCTGCAATGCTTGACCGCGGCATCCATGCTCAGCCACTGCGGCGATGGATGTTTGCCCGCGACCACCACGTTGACGTAATGATGACTGCGCAGGCAGTGGTCCATGACCGACAATAGACAATTTGCATCCGGCGGAAAGTACACGCGCACTACCTCGGCCTTCTTGTTCACGACGTGATCGATGAAGCCAGGATCCTGATGAGTGAAACCATTATGATCCTGACGCCAGACATGCGAGGTCAGCAGGTAGTTCAGCGAGGCGATCTTGCGCCGCCACGGCAGGTGCGCGGCGACTTTCAGCCATTTGGCGTGCTGGTTGAACATCGAATCGATGATATGGATGAATGCCTCGTAGCAGTTGAAAAGTCCATGCCGCCCGGTGAGCAGATAACCTTCCAACCAGCCCTCGCACTGGTGTTCACTCAACATTTCCATCACGCGTCCGCTGGGCGCAAGCCATTCGTCATTTGGCCTGGTCGCGGCATTCCATTGGCGTTGAGTGACTCCAAACAGCGCCTCCAATCCGTTGGAGAGAGTCTCGTCCGGGCTAAAGACGCGAAAATTACGCTGCGCACTGTTCAATTTTACCACATCTCGCAGGAAAGGCCCCAGCGCATGGGTGTCGCCGATGCCGGGGGCCCCAGGGGCAGGTACATCGGCCGCGTAGTCGCGGAAAGCCGGCATGCGCAGTTCGCGCAACAACATGCCACCGTTGGCGTGAGGATTCGCGCCCATGCGGCGTTCACCTTGGGGCGCCAGTTCGTCCAGTTCCGGTTTCAGGCGACCCTGGGTATCGAAGAGTTCCTCCGGCGAGTAGCTCTTCAGCCAGTCTTCCAATTGCTTGAGGTGTTCGGGATGGGTGTGCGGGTGGAGCGGTACCTGGTGCGCACGGAAGGTGCCTTCCACCTGCAGGCCATCAACGATCTTCGGACCGGTCCAGCCCTTGGGTGAATTGAGGACAATCATCGGCCAGCGTGGCCGGGTCGTGTCGTAATTGTGCCGGGCTTTGTGTTGGATGTGCCGAATGTCCTTGATAACCTTTTCCAGCGCAGTGGCCATAAGCTGATGCATCGCATGCGGATCATCGCCTTCCACAAAACAGGGCGTCCATCCGCAACCTCGGAGATATTGCTCCAACTCCTGATGCCCGACGCGGGCTGAGACGGTCGGGTTGGAAATCTTGTAACCATTGAGATGCAGGATCGGCAGCACGGCGCCGTCGGTGATGGGGTCGAGAAATTTGTTGGACTGCCAGGCTGTGGCCAAGGGACCTGTCTCAGCTTCGCCATCGCCAACCACGCAGGCAACAATCAGATCGGGGTTATCGAATACCGCCCCGAATGAATGACTGAGCGAATAACCCAGTTCGCCGCCCTCATGGATCGAACCCGGGCATTCCGGCGAGGCGTGACTGGGAATGCCGCCGGGAAACGAGAACTGCTTGAAGAGCTTTTGCAGTCCCGCCTCGTCCTGGCTGATGTCGGGATAAATTTCGCTATAGGTGCCTTCGAGATAGGTATTAGCTACTACCGCCGGGCCGCCATGGCCGGGACCGGAGACGTAAATCATGTTGAGATCATATTGTTTGATAACCCGGTTCAAGTGCGCGTAAATGAAATTCTGTCCCGGGGTCGTGCCCCAGTGTCCGAGCAACATGTGTTTCACGTCCGCGAGCGTCAGCGGCCGCTTCAGCAGCGGATTGTCGGCCAGAAAAATCTGGCCGACTGACAGATAATTCGCCGCTCGCCAGTAAGCGTCAATCTTTCTCAGCAATTCCGGTGAGAGTGTCCTTGTCTTCATGCTTTAATTCTCCTTGCAGTCATATTCCGCTGCAGCAGGCACTCCTGTCCCTGCAATGCCTTACTCAATATAGGTTGAGATATATCAATTTTCGTTCTATTGCCAATACTGGACATTGACTGGAGTCCTATGAGGATTTATTGCGGCAGTTAAACATTGACCAATTGGCCCCAATTGGCGTTGTTCTGCTCATTCCACAGACAGATAACGGGCCCGCGGCGATCATGCTTATAAAAGAAGATCCCGATTACGGCGGTTGATGCGAGAAAAAACCTCCCGGCTTCAGGCCCGAGCGACAACCATCACGCGACGATAACGCTGATGATGTGTCCACCTGAAAACGTGATCACATACTCCGGTAACAGAGCGAACCTTTTTTGTAAATTGGTCGACGGGCAGCATTATGTCCTGCGGCATCCCGCCGCCAGGGCCCGTCGTCGCAGAAGAGACTCCATGCCGGGCGTCCTGTCAGTTCCAATGCCGGTGCCGAGGAGGCGTTCGTTGCCATTTTGTTGCTCAAATGTGCATGACTTTTCTGATCAGGGAAAAGAAGCGCACGACGCCTCCAGGTATATACCGCAAGTTTGTTTGCTCCGCGTCACGAATTGCCTGGGGTCAAAACCACCTTCAGGAGATCAGGCCCCGTTTGTTTGAACAGTCTGCCCGGTTTTTTAAGTGGAATCGAGCCATAGGGTTTAAGCTGCCTTGGACTGGAGCAGTGCGTTGAAGTAAAACTGATCCGGGGTCGTACCGTCAAGGCTCGAAGCCGCTCGCCGCGTTTTGTGGAAGGCGAGGTGCCGGCGAAAAATAGAAACGATGCTTCCTTAATAAACTCGACAGTATACACAAAATATACTTTTGCAAATTAACTACCTGCTGTCCAATAAACGCGAAATGAAAAAGGGCCTGAATGCACCAGGCTGTTGCATGTTAAGTAAATGTGTCTACAAATACTGTAATAGCAGGAGATTCAGGTCTTGGCTCATCGGCACCTCGCGCAATGCCGTATCGGCGCAGGTCTGGGTGGCCATGTGCATGTACTGATCGCCTGCCTTCAGGTCATGAGCAAGCTTGGCCTCGGGATACAAGCGATCCTGCCCCTGCTGCAACTCAGCCTGTTCGAGCGCCGCGACCTGGTGGGGCTGTTGCGAGGCGACCCACCGGAACCGACGATATCACCATTTCAGGCGCGGATCAGGTTCGCGTAATGTTTATGGGACAGCAGTGATTGGAAATGGTATTTTTCATGTTATTTGCCCTTCAGAAGAAAGCCAATCGATTGTAACTGCAGTATTTATCAAGCTTTTTAACAATCGAATGGGAGTGACCCGGCAACGATGGACAAGTACTGGCATAGACAGGCAGTAAGAGCACGCATTCCAACGCTACCCGCCCATTACCTGGGTTCCAATTAGCTTTATTGCGTTCAATGTGATAGTTTTTTGCCAAGCCATCTAATAGCTAATTTGAGTTGGTGAGGGTGGATGGAAATCCTGCAGCGACATCTGGCGGCACACATTGAAGGCGCATTGGGCGCAAGCCGGGTCGTGAACATCGTCGGCCCGCGCCAAACGGGCAAGACAACCCTCTTTTGCGACCTGGGGTATATGGTGTTTTATGCCACCCTCGACGACGGTGCCGTCCGGGCAGCCCTCGAGGCCGACGCCTACGGAAACCTCTTCTCCTCTGCGAGCAATCGAAGGACAGCGGATGTGACACCGTTCTCGATGAGGTTCAGGCGGTGCGGCAAATCACGCTTGCCTTGAAGCGAATTGTCGATGCGGACAGGCGGCCCGGGCAATATGTCCTGACGGGTTCGTCGGATATCTTAACCACGGCAGCCGCCTACGACTCCCTCGCGGGGTGCGTGACGACCCTGGCGTCCAGGCCTTTTCCCGCCGCCGGGATTGCAGGGAATGGGCTTTGCACGCTGCTCGATGTCATGTCCGACCATGCGGCCGACTGTCTTGATCGACTGCCCCGACCCGGCTCCCTGACCCGCTCCCAGGCGATCGACCTGATCGTGCTCGGGAGATTTCCCGGGATTCGCTGTCCGGGAGATCCGGATCGATTGGACCCTTATCGCAGCTATCTCACAGCATCGTGGAACGGGATGTGGCGCTGGTTGCCAGGATATGCAAATCGGACATGCTGCGGCGTCTGATCGACCATCTGGCGGCACGCACAGCAGAGGAGGTAGCGTGGCGACGCTTTGCCAGTTACTCGGTGCGCGCAAGGAAAGGGTGAAGGACTATGTCGCCATCCTGTCCCGACCGAGGATCATGCATCGGCTGGGGGCATGGACGTTATCGGGGGAGAAGCGGGAGATCGAGGCGTCGAAGCTATATTTTCTGGACACGGGCTGCGCCACCGCGCTGCTGCGGAGCCAGGATTCAGGAAGCTTGGGTCTGGGCGCCGATCCCACTGCATTGGGTCATCTGCTGGAGAGTTTCGTCTTCACCGAACTGAAATAGTCCTTGCCGTTCCTGTCAAAACGCTGGCGCCTTTATCACTGGCGACTGGATGCGTGGGAAATCGACATTGCGGTCGAAGCGTCGGGAAACCTCCTCGCGCTGTTCGAGATGAAGGTTGCTTCCGCGGTCGGGGCGGAGGGTTTTCGCCATGTCGATTGGTTCGGGAACGAGGGGCCGGGGGGCAATTACCGGACGGCCGGTTTCGTGGTCTGTCTCGGCAGTCAGTTGCTGTCCTTCGGTCCCGGCCTCATTGCCTTGGCATTGTCGATGTTATGGTCATTCAACGGATGAGGGGTGACACTAACTGGTCTGGCAATATCTGGCGATGACAGGCAGCACCAGGAAAATTTCAGCTGGATATTTTGCAGGATATCGGAAATATGGCGGTCAAAGAAACACTTTAAAAGCAAAATGGTTTCATCGTCCTTAATAATCGTATGGCAATAAAAAGGTTCGGTCCGGGTCCTGAAGGGTCGCCGCGGGTGTTTGGCCCGGTCAGGCAGGAACCGGGATCGAGGAGCACCCCTCACTGGAATCGGAATCCTCTATGAAGCACGCGCAGTTCGTCCATTTGCACGTCCACACCTCGTACAGTCTTCTTGACGGGGCCTGCCGCGTCGCGGATCTCACCGAGCACGCGGTCAAGATGAAGTTTCCCGCTCTGGCCATCACGGACCACGGGGGCATGTTCGGTGTGGTGGATTTCTATAAAAGCGCGCGGTCCGTGGGGATCAAGCCCCTCATCGGGGAGGAATTCTATATCGCCCCCGGCAGCCGTTTTGACCGGAAGCCCGGTCAGAACGGGGAATCCGCCTACCACCTCGTCCTCCTTGCCAGAGACCTGGCGGGGTATCGCAATCTTATCAAGCTCTCCTCCATGTCCTATCTTGAGGGGTTTTACCGGAAGCCCAGGATCGACCGGGAGATCCTTGAAGAGCATCGGGAGGGGCTGGTTGCCCTCTCGGCCTGCCTCAAAGGGGAAGTCGCCAGCAGGATCATCAGGGGCGACGAGGAAGGGGCCCTGGAGACCGCGGCCTGGTACAGGGACGTTTTCGGGGAGCACTATTTCCTGGAGATGCAGCACAACGGCCTCAAGGATCAGGTCAAGGCCAACGAGGGGATCGTGCGCCTGTCCAGGGACCTCGGCATCGGTCTGGTGGCCACCAACGATGTCCACTACCTTAAGAGGGAGGACGCCAGGATGCACGATGTCCTTTTGTGCATCCAGACCGGAAAAACCGTCAACGATGAAGATCGCATGAGGATGGATGCCCAGGAGCTCTATCTGAAATCCGCCGAGGAGCTCCAGATCCATTTCAGGGATTATCCTGAAGCCCTCTCCAACACCCTCGCGGTCGCGGAAATGTGCAACCTCGAAATCCCCATGCACAAAACCCATCTTCCGAGGTTTCCGGTCCCCTCCGGAAGGACCGAGGAGTCCTTTCTGGCGGAAGAGGTCAGGTCGGGTTTCGAAAAAAGGATCGAGGTCGTCCTGGAAAGGGTGCCGGAAGGCGACCGGGAAAAGGTCGTGGAGGCCTACAAGGCCAGGCTGGGAAGTGAACTGGAAACCATCACGAGTATGGGTTTTTCGGGATATTTCCTCATCGTCTGGGATTTCATCAAGCACGCCAGGGAAGAGGGGATCCCCGTGGGACCGGGAAGGGGGTCCGCGGCCGGATCCCTGGTCGCCTATTCCCTGGGCATCACGGATCTTGATCCCATGCAATACGGCCTTATTTTCGAGAGGTTCCTTAACCCGGAACGCATCAGCCTGCCTGATATCGATGTGGATTTCTGCATGGACAGGCGCGATGAGGTCATCCGTTACGTGTCCCAAAAATTCGGTGAGGACAAGGTTGCCCAGATCATAACCTTCGGAACCATGGCGGCCCGGGGTGCTATCCGCGACGTGGGAAGGGCCCTTGACATGAGCTACGCCGAGGTGGACCAGATCGCCAAGCTGGTTCCCGAGGTCCCCGGGATCAAGCTCTCGGCGGCCATCGAACAGGAGCCCCGTTTAAAGGAGGCCATGAAGAAGGAGAAGCGCATAGCCGATCTCCTCGAACTGGCCCAGAAGATCGAGGGGCTGCACAGGCACGCCTCGACCCATGCGGCCGGAGTGGTCATCAGCGATGTTCCCACGACCGAAAGGGTGCCCCTGTACAGAAACGCGAAGGATGAGAGCATCCTGACCCAGTATGCCATGAAAGAGCTCGAGTCCGTGGGGCTCGTCAAGTTCGATTTTCTCGGTCTGCGGACCCTTACCCTCCTTCAACACGCCATTGTCCTGGTGAACCGCCGCAGGGAAGAACTTGGTGAAGAACATCTGGATATGAACCGCCTTAGCCTTGAGGATGCCCGGACATACCAGCTTCTTGCCTCGGGCGACACCGACGGGGTGTTCCAGCTGGAAAGCTCCGGCATGAAGGATCTCCTCGTCAAAATGAAGCCCGAGTGTTTTGAGGACCTGATCGCCCTGGTGGCCCTCTACCGGCCGGGCCCTCTGGGGGCGGGGATGGTTACGGATTTCATCAACCGGAAACATGGCC
>Ga0068714_10001073_pt1 | contig 43217 bp, 40 predicted proteins | sample MTBNYHSulfiMetaG_FD_62988 | JGI IMG/M metagenome (GOLD analysis project Ga0068714, IMG submission 62988) | Enrichment culture microbial communities from rom New York Harbor, USA that are MTBE-degrading - MTBE-NYH (New York Harbor Sulfidogenic)... | ecosystem: Environmental > Aquatic > Marine >... | reverse complement strand
AAGTATCCCTCCTTTTGGAAGTCGATGTTTGGTAACATCTATTTATGAGTCAACGATCCCTTTTTAATCACTCTTTGGGTAACATTTTATTTGAGGCAATTCGTTCCACGCGATAAATTTGCAATTTCCAAATTATTTGGATAAACTTTACGTAAAAAATTTCCTTAGTTAAACTTTTTTTACCTAAAAAAGGATTACGATGGTGAGCATTAAGAAAGAGGAAGAAGAGATTTTTTTAGAGCTTAAAGCTCAATTGTTTGAAAGACCAAACTCAGCGCCCCTCCACTATAACCTCGGTCTTGCCTATGCCCGCAGGGGAGAGTTGGATGAGGCGATATTTGAATTTAAGCAGGCGATAGCTATTAATCCGGGAATGGTTGAGGCGTATGTAAACTTAGGAGGAATTTATTTCCGCAAGGGCAATATTGAGGGCTGTATTGAGCAGAACCTCAAGGCGCTCGAACGTGATTCTGATTTTGTTCACGGCTACGTGAATCTTGGGTTTGCTTATTTTCAGCAAGGAAAATACGAAGAGGCGATCGTCCAATATCAGAAAGCAATTAAGGTTGCTCCCCAGTTTCCTCAGGCTTATGCAAACCTCGGGAATATCTATCTCCACCAAGGCAACCTGGATGCCGCGGTCGAGGAAAACAAGAAAGCTCTCGAAACAGATCCCAACTTCAGCCTGGCTCACAACAACTTAACAATCGCTTTTTTTCGCAAAGGTGACTATTTATCCGCTCTGCTTTACCTGGATAATGCCTTGAGGCTTGGTTTTCCGGTAAATCCGGAACTGAAAAAAAGCTTTGGACCCTTACCGAGAGGAACCGAGGGATTAAACAATTTAAGAATTAAAAAAGGACAAGATGCGAATCAGTGAGGTCGGCGCGTATGTTAGGATAAAATACACGGTGCGGCTTGAGTCTGGGGAAATTCTTAAAGGAGACCCAAATGAAGGGTTAGAGCGCATGGATTTTATTACCGGGTTTGACCAAATATTGCCTGGTTTAGAAAAGCGACTGATCGGATTAAACCAAGGGGATGAAATTACCCTAACGATCCCGCCCGAAGATGCTTTTGGCGTTTATGATCCCTCTTTAGTTAAAGAAAAAAACTTTTCGGAATTTCCGGAAGGCAAAACCCTTGAATCCGGAAAATGGGTTTTGGCAAAAAATGATAAGCACAAAATAACCTGCGGCTATTTTGTCAAGGAAAAAAGATTTCATAGCGTTATTCTTGACTACAATCACCCTTTTGCGGGTAAGACTTTGATTTATTACCTAAAAATCGTTGAAGCCAGGCCGGCTACTCGATCAGAACTTGAAATTGTAAAACCTTGCGATTTTGAACCGGCAAGCGTTTTATCCACCAACCTTGGAATAGAATAAATGACCATACTCACCCCAGAGGACGAAAAAAAGAAACGGGAAGTCTTTGAGGCGATGTCGCCCAAGAGGCAACAAAGGATCCTCAACAAGGGGTATGAGAATTGGGATCCCTTCCAGAAACCCAAGGAACCGTTCGATCAGATCAAAGGAAAAGAAGGCGATAGGGAACGCATCGTGAATCTTCTCCATCAATTCCTTAAAGAAAAAAATCTCATTAACCCAAGCAATGCTTTTATGCAAGGGGCTTTTGAAATCTGTAAGGGTATCATAGAAGAGGATGGGCGGTATCAGGGGATGTTGGAATTTTGTTTATGGTATAAAGGGAAAAGGGAAGAGAAAACCTGACGATCTCGCTCCCATTCCCATAATAATTTAAGTTAATTTATTCGTTGGATTCTTTTAATTTCGCGTCCACATCTTCTTCTGTGAGCTGGAGCATGGTGGTGCTGCCCGTAGAATAATACATCAACGTCCCTTCAGAAATCATTTCGGTGGTAACCTTTTTTAAATCTTTTTTGGTAAGTTCCGGCACAGGTTTGGTAAGGTCGCTTAAGTAAAACTTAGTCTTGCCTTTGGACTGTTTAAAAAAATCAATAATTCGCTGCTTTATTTCTTCATTAGCCATTTTTTTCCTCCTTGAGAGATTAAAAAACATCAAAAAAACAATAAAAAATTATTATACTCCTCTTCATCAAATGTCAAGGCATTTATACTGTTAGGAGTACTAATTTTCGATATAATGACTAACTTTTTTAATTGCATTCAGACGAATAATTTGTTTTCCTCCTAAACGTCCTAGCTCCCTCTTGTTTTCCAGTCCTCTATGTGTTTTTTTTCGGTGCGCGGCGGTCGAGTTTGGTGCACGGGACGGGGCGGCTTTTCAAGGGTTTCGTGGCGCTGGCAGAATGAAACAATAACATGCAAGCAGGCTAAATCTCTGAGTATCCACGTTGATAGTCCCAATTTCTTCTTTGAGTTTGGAAAAGGGGTCAAGGGTTGTTGATTTTAATCAGTTTTGGCAAATAACATGACGACATGAGGATATTTTCAGACAGCGGCCCTGAGACATTGCATTTTGTTTTCAAAAATATCCTTCTCCAAATCTTTTGTAATATGCCCTTTATCATCGGTGAGTAAAGTCGGTTTGAAATAATCAGCAAAACGCGAATGCACCGGGAAAGCCGGCGTGTAGACCTGATCCAATGGTTCTGTTGAAGTCAAATGGGTTCGGCGGGGATTGCGAGGTCTCAATGATCGTGGGATCGCCGTTAGATTAAAGGTATTTTGAAAGGTAATTTTTAAGGCATTACTTAATGCAATTGCCATTTGAAATGGAGTCAAATAACGGCGATAGTTGCGATAAAACCGATAACTATGGAAGGCCACACGTGTTTTATACCCATTAAGCGTCTGGATATCATAAACAAACTGTCGTACCTTCTCGATAGGGTCGAGTGGTTTGACACAAAGAGTTGTGCTTTCCATATCTCGCAGTTTCGTCAGAGGCAGTAATAGGCCCTTATCCAGACAGTCGTAAAAAAGAGGAGTACCAAGAATGGGGACAATGATAGACAAATAACTAGGTAAGGTGATTTCCGGATTAGTAAAAATAAATTCAAGTTCACGCCGAATATCATCAAGGTGTCGGCTTGCGACATCCAGCATACTGCCATACAGAAAAACAATACCGTTGATAAGGCAATCCCGTACTATTTTAACATGAGACATTCGCGTGTTTTGGCCTTTATTGACACTTAAGAGCCAGTCGGCGTCAAACGATTCCAATCCTGAAAAAAGCCCCATACACCCTGCCCTTTTTGCCAATTCAAGATTTTCTTCTCTATGAAAAAAATCATTTGTTACCAAGGCGGCCCAACTTTTAACGTAGCCGGTTTTTTTTAGTTCTTTCAGGAGTTCAATCCGGTCTTTGAAAAACTCACGATCATTGCCGTAAAAATTGTTATCGATAAAAATAATCGGATCTTTGCGCCCTTTAAGGCTGACAATTTGTTGGCGGATAAACTCTAAGTCGTATTTACGATAGCGATGTCCTTCGCCGGTCAAGGAACAGAATGCACATTTGAAGTTACAATATCGACTACTTTCCACATAACCGAAGTGGTTCATCCAATAAGCCAGATCATGCCTGGGTCGCATCACAGGAGAGACATACGCAGGGCCGAACACATTCTCAGCCACTAACTGAAGTTCCTCAACATCACCGAGGCAAACATAATCAAAATATTTTTTAGAGAGGTTAGGCAAGTTCCTGACCGCCGGCCCCCCTGCTACAACGATAACCTGTGGATTCTTGGTGCGCACATAGGCGGTGAGGTGCAACATGCGATCAAAAGCTGTGTTAAGGCCGGTAAGCACCAACATATCCGGCCATGAAAGAAGTTTTTCGTCCACCAGAGGGCCGCTCCACATTTCACTAAACAGACGTATTTCACAAGTCTCCGGAGCAAAAGCGCCCGCAAGGTAGACCGGGCCCATGGCTTGAGGCACCTGAGTGTTTCTTCCCACAAAGAAGCGCATCTCATCAAAGAAACAGTTTACAATTAAAATTCGTTTTTTACTGGGCACAGATATTGATAGAGTCTTCATGATTATACCCTCTTTTATACACTTATAAAAATCGGCTCTCTCATTTTATTTTCAAAGAAAAGATCAAAGCGATGGTTTCTTTTTGCATAGTGTAAATCCGGGATATTTTACCCCTATGGCATGTCATTGACCGGCTTGATCCATCGTCCGATGAATTTGTGCTCCTTATTAACCCATGCGGCAAAGGCAACTCCAGAATCGTTTACGGCGAGTGAAAGTTTACCGTTCAGGTATTGACTGCTTCCTAAAGTTAAGGGAGCAGACCAATCGTCAGCGCTCTTCACCAGGTAGTTTATAAAACTATGACCTTTCCAGGTTCCCGGCTTAACGCTTTGTAATAACAGATGATCGGCATCATTACCATCTGCCTTGATCAATAAATTAGCAAGAAAGCTCCAAGTACTATCGGAGGTCGGAAAGTCTTTGGCCGCCACGATATTGAAGTGCGGTGACCATTGTCGGTCGCGAATATTTACTTCCACCACTAAATTTTCAGAACCTATAAAAGGTAATTTCCGCTCCCCGTCATCCAGAGTGCATTTGCTTGCCCACATCAGGCCGTTCACTTCTCCTGTCTTTTTGTTGACCGAAAAATGCTTGCTCAACGGTCTTAAATTTATATTTGCGTGCATGCTATTAAAATCCTTATTTATAAAAGGCTTATGCGTCAAAGGGGATCCCTTTATGGCCATCCACTGCCCTGGGGGTGAATTGTTGCTCGATACTTGGTTCTGAGCGTGGGTGAAATGAGCCAAAAACTGGTCGCATGTCACCTGAGCGTATCGCAATTCAGGTTCCGGCGTACTTCCTCCAGCACCACCACTGTATCCATAGGCGAAGACAAAAAATGTCCCTCCTCCTCTTGAATTGAAGTAGAGAAAGTGGATGTTACCTAAACTATCCGTTTCGACCATAAAGTCGCCATTAGCGTCCATCGGGGTATCCGGATCCACGACCGCACGAACGATCCAACCATCGTGTGTTTCCTGCGCCAATACGAGCTTCGAAGCCTGTTCATGAGACCAGTAAACGATGGGAACCAAAAAAAAACAACCGAAAGTATAGTCGGTTCGCTCAGGCGCACCGATTTCCTCACCTTTGATTACAAAAGCGCCAAAAAGGTTATCACCCACCGGCACAAACCGGGCGCAGCGGTTTCCCGGAATCTCCTGCCATTCACGATTAGGCGCGACCCGGAAATACTGCTTATTTCCCGCTAAGACGCGGAGTTTTCCAGGCGGATGTTCAATGGTGTCAATAAATTCTCCTTGTTTGGTCTCAATGATACCCAGAAGCTCCTGAGTAATGATTTTGTCCCCGAGAATCTCTAAATGGTTAAGGTGCTTGTTTTCGTCAACGGCAAACACATGAGCTGCACCATTCCGGTCGATAATGCTCGTGCTGAGTATCGGTGGCTTTTCAAACAAAATCAGCTCCTGCCCAACTTGCACCTCAGGAGGCTGCCGAACCACGACTTCAGGGAGAAGACCTTTTTCCACCAGCGAGGCGCATCCGGTCACGAGAGGTACAAGAACAAATATGAGAAGCGCCAGCCAAAGTCCTGTCGGAAAAGGTCCTACCGTACGTATCGGAGCATGATTGAAAGACAGGGCAATAGATGTTCCGCGCGATATGGAAAGAGTAGGTTGCCGATCTTTTTTAAGGCTTAACCGTGCGGAAATATGTCCCTCTGTTAAATTACAGAAGACTTCATCGATGAAGGTCTTAATGCGCGAGTAATTGCTTGACATCATTGCTCCTTTCGCAGAGGGGGTTTGCGCCTCATCCGCTCTGATGAGTTTAAGGGGTTTATGCCGGCTTACCTGCCTTTGTTGCTATGGAATCTCCGGATCAGCCGCACCCTCAATTTTTTTTATTTCCTTTTCCGGTGAGAGGAAAACTCCTTCCTTGAAAGCAAACGAGGTTACGATATTGTGGTCGTCAAAATAAATGATGAGCATATGTTTCCGGGGAATAGGACCTATTGCCCCCCCACCAGGCACCGCTACAAGGAGATAACCCGCGGTCATTTCCCAGTTGTAAGCAAAGGCCATTTCCTTTTTTAAAACCGCATCAGGCTCACCTAAATGAAGTATTATCTCTTCTTTGAGGGTTTTCCCCGAAACAATGAAAGCAAGATTCTCTTTTTCAATTCTGCCCCGGGTTGGAATGTTGATGGGACCTTCACCAAGGTAATTGGCATGGTGTTCAGGTGTCGGGATTGGCAGAGCGATGCAGCCTGAAAAAAACAACAGGGCAAAAATTGAAACACAAACGTGCCAATAGTTCATGGCATTACCCTTACTAAATTATGAGTTTTTAGTGTGCCGTTTTCATCAAATACCAGCACTAAGCTGTATTCAGCCTCCCGGCCCAGTATTTTCCAGTAATTTTTTTCATCGCCTGCCCGTCCGCTTACCAGAAAGGGACTGCCCTGCAATGATAAATGTTGTCGTCTTTTGTTTACGGCAGCAGGATCCAGAAAATTATATCCGGCGCTCATACGGCTCATACGGTTTTTGTAATTGTGAGCGGAGAAATCTTGTTCCACCAGGAGCAGGCGGAACAGAAAAATTCTCCGGTTGACATAAACTTCGGTTGGTCTACCCAGCGCTTGAATAACCTGTTCCCGGGTGGTAGCGCCGTCCTGAATGAACTCCAGCCACCGGGAGGAAATAAATGATTCCTTAATATAGGTCTCATCCAGATCTATATGGGCGCAACCGACACACCCAACTGCCAGAATGAGAAAAAATTTAGAAACCATTTCACCTTGATTTACCTAACCTTCAGCAGGCTGTGCTGTTTAAGGATATTCCGGTCATCAAACACCAGGACCAAGCTGTAACAAGACTGCATCCACCGGGAAATTCGGCGGTCTTTGAGAATGAATTCGGGCGCACCAACCACCATTGTTCCCTGATCATTCAGCCCCAGCCGGTAGGTCAAAATTCTCTCCTCTTCGAACTGAGCCGACGGGATACCTAATTTCAGCAAGACCTCCTGCTTGGTCGTTTTGCCGTCCTCAAGAAATGCCGCCAAATTCTCTTTAATCTCTTGATCGCCAACCACCTTTTGAGTGGTTGCCGCACAGCCGGTTATCAAAAGAATGAAAAAAATGTACCTTAACCTGGCTCGCAATTTCATTTTTTTCTCCTACCTCATTCTAAAAAGAACCGTCTTCTTTACCCCGTTAGAAATGCCCCGTGTGAAATTCTTCTAACGGGTTTGCTAACAGAGTAGTGTGTTTGGCATTATTTTTCCTGATTTGAAACCTGAGGCTCTATATCAAAAGAGCATTTGCCATAATTAAAAAGCAACAGATATGCCAATAGGAGGGATTAGTTGTAACTCATTGATAAGTATAGTTTATTTGCGAAACACCAAGATGGGAGTTAAAGAAAAAGGAGAGTGATCAATACATTTTTTGTATTAGTCTTATTCCATAAATGTACAATGCCAGGAGGAGGAAAAAGGAGGAATTATGACGTGATTAAAATTTTCTCTTTTTGTCTTTGGTGGTTTTCCCCTTCCTCAACGTATTTTTTTACCGTGCGGCGGTCGAGCTTGGCGCGGCGGGCAACCTCCTCGAATGTCCCGTGACGCTGATAGAGCAAGAAACAATAACCCGCAAGGAGGCTCTGAGCATCCAGGTTGCCGGCTTCGACCCCTTCTTTGAGTTGGGAACAGAGGTCAGGGGTTGTTGATTTGTAATCACCTTCGTAATTGCGTTTTAAGAGAATGCGGCGGACACACTGCTCCAACTCCCGCACATTCCCTGGCCAGGGATACTGTTTTCCCAAGTTTTTATCAATTACCTCGCGCATCATACCAGTAAGTTCAGGTGAAGGATTTCCGACAATTCGCTCAACCGTAAACGCCAAAAGGTCATCCAGCTCCTTGGGATCTTCTTCAAGGCGTTGCCGGAGGGGAGGGACTTTGATAATGTCTGAGCAAAGGCGATAGAAAAAATCATCCCGAAATATTCCTCGGTTACGGATTTCGTCAATTGAACGATTAGTGGCAGCAATTACCCGACCATTGAAGCGGATCTTCTGGTGGCTTCCTACTTGACTGAAAACTCTTTCCTGCAGTACCTGGAGAAGCTTAATTTGCCCGGGAATCGCGATATCTCCGATCTCATCAAGAAAAATTGCTCCGTAGGGACTGCAACGGGCAAATACCCCTTTATAGTCTTCTACCGCGCCAGTAAAAGCGCCTCGTTTGTGTCCGAAGAGTTCGGATTCAATTAAGGACTCAGGAAACTGGGAAAGATTTATAGCCAGAAATGATTGGGTAAAACTTTCCACAAAACACTGTTTTTTTTCATTAAAAGGGATAAAGCCCGAACGGCCAATCGCCTTGGCCGCATTACCCTTTCCAGCTCCGGTTTCCCCTAAAATGAGGGTAGAAAAGTCCTCCATCCGGTTCCATAAATGCTGGTCATAAAATAAAAGGTTATAAGTAAAAACATTATTCCAGAGGTTTCGCCGCAGTTCTTTCATGCTGGGACTTCGCCCCACCAGGCTGTGGTCAATAAAAAAGAAGGCCCTCCTGACTTGATAGCCCAAGGCAAAATACCGCAGAGCAACCTCAGCGCTGAAACCCTTGGCCAATAAAAAAGTAAGCGCCCCTTGAGCGAAAGGGACTTTTAAGGGGGTATCTCCCGCCTTAATCTGCTCTTGGATGAGAATATCAAATTTATCAATCAACTGGAGATAGAAGGCAAAAAGAAAAATATTCTCCGCCAGCTTTCGATCTTCAAGAGAAAAATGATCAAGGTGAACCACCCCTTCTTTTTCCAGGAACTTTATCCGAGCATTTACCTCTTCAGCCAATTTTGTTATCCTTTCGGAGCGCGAAACTCCAGGAGATAATCCACTGAGCTTTAAGTCAATCTCTACCCGCTCATCAGCAAAAGGGTTGGCAACGATAGCCTGAGTGACCAGTGCGAAAAATTCTCGCTCTTTTTGGCTTAAGCGCTTTTTAGTGGTCATTTTTCACCGAGCCTCAAAATATTTTCCGGAAAGTTGTTTACAATAAATGTATTTAAGAGATACAATAAATGAATACCGATTAAGTGTAGCATTGAACAAGGCAAAAGACAAAAATTTTTTATTTTAGACTATTCAAGTAGTTATAATGATCACCCCTTGATCTGGCATAGTTGTTGGTAATCCCGTATACATTATATTTGAAATAAGAGAGAAAAAGGATGTTCCGTGTTTTAAAAATTCGAGGTTTTCTTCCTTATATTGCAATCGTTTTTTTGAATGCCTTTAATGAGCTCGGGCATAAAATCATTATCCAAAATACAGTGTTCAAATACTATTCTAGCACCACTCAAATTATCCTAACCGCAATTGTAAACGCGCTCATTCTCCTCCCCTTTGTCATGCTGTTTACTCCAGCCGGATTTGTGTCCGATAAGTATCCTAAAGACAAAGTGATTAAGTTCTCGGCTGCGTCTGCATTTGCCTTGGCTATTTTAATTACCATGAGTTTTTATGCAGGCTGGTTTAAAACTTCTTTTATCCTCATTTTTGTGCTGGCAGTGCAAGCCGCTTTTTTGTCTCCCGCCAAATACGGGTATATCAAGGAGTTAACCGGAAAAGAAAACATTGCCATAGCCAACGCTTTTGTTCAAGCAGTGAGTATTGGCGCTATACTGTTGGGGGTATTTATTTTTTCAATCCTTTTTGAAAAATTTTATAACTCCGATTTCAAGACTGTTAGTGACATTCTTACGTCCATTGCCCCGTTGGGATATCTGATTATTGGCGGCACTGCTATCGAAACCTTATTAGCTTTTACGCTTCCCCAAAAGACCGAAACCAACCAGGAGCTATCTTTTAATAGGAAGCAGTATGTAACCGGAAACTATCTGAAAGAAAACCTCAGGGCGATCAAAGCAAATGAGGTGATCTGGCTCAGTATTATCGGGCTGGCAATTTTTTGGGGGATTAACCAGGTAGTATTCGCGGCCTTTGGAGCTTATTTAAAAGGGACCGCACATGTCACCAATACAGTCGTTGCCCAGGGCTTAATGGCCATCGCCGGCATTGGAGTCATTATCGGTTCTCTGATCGCGGGCAAAGTATCTAAAAACTACATTGAGGCCGGGATGATCCCGGCGAGCGCGATCGGGATAACCCTTTTACTTTTTCTCCTTCCCTCAACCATCACCATGTCATGGTTGGCTATCTTATTTTTCTCCTACGGAGTTGTGGGGGGGATGTTTATTGTGCCCTTAAATTCCTTGATCCAGTTTAATGCGAAAGACAAAGAGTTGGGCAAAGTCTTAGCGGCGAACAATTTCTTGCAGAACTCAGTGATGCTCTCCTTCTTGATTCTCACGATCTTTTTTGCCCTTCAAGGAATAGACTATGGTCCCCTCTTTAAAGGGTTATTTATCATTGCTCTTTGCGGCACGGTTTATACCTTCATTAAGTTGCCCCAGTCGTTTATTCGTTATTTAATCGGCACGTTAGTTTCGCAACACTACAAACTTCAGGTTTTGGGTATGCAGAATATCCCCTCCTCCGGTGGGGTGTTGATGCTTGGCAACCACACCAGTTATCTGGACTGGGCCATTATTCAAATGGCTTGTCCCCGAAGAGTCCGTTTTGTTATGGCGAGGTCATTTTATGAAAGATGGTATTTAAAAAAATTTTTGGATTTTTTCGGGGTCGTGCCGATATCTCATGCGGCAAGCAAACAAGCGCTTGAAACGATCGAAACCCTCCTTAACCAGGGTGAGGTAGTGGTCCTTTTTCCCGAAGGATCGGTGAGCCGCACTGGGCAGGTGGGAGTATTTCATCGGGGCTTTGAGCGAGCAGTTACAAATACGGATGCGGTGATCATCCCCTTTTATCTCAAGGGATTATGGGGAAGCGTATATTCCTTTGCTTCTCCAAAGCACCGGGAGATGTCCCGACTGAGGCGAACTCGGGATGTGGCAGTATATTTCGGAAAACCCATGAGGAAAGACTCCACAGCAAGCGAGATAAAAAAAGCCGTACTTGAGTTATCGATCTATTTTTGGATGCATTATACTGATGTTTTGAACCCGGTCCATATTCAGTGGTTAAAGACAGCTAAAAAGCTAAAAAACAAAGAGTGCTTGGTTGACTTTGACGGCACGTCTTTCTCGTCCTATCGACTTTTAATAGCCGCGATACTTTTTTCTCAGGCACTGAAAAAGAGGGTGGAGCCGGATCACACTATCGGTGTGCTTCTGCCGACAAGTTCAGGCGGTGTTATTGCCAACTTATCAGTGTTAATGCTCGGCAAGACAGTGGCTAACCTTAACTACACCACTTCCCCCGCGAGCCTTAACCAGGCAGTTGAGCAAGGAAACATAGAAACTATTTTAACCTCACAACGTTTTTTGCTTAAGCTATCCCATAAAGGATTTCCGGTTTCGGAATTTCTTTCGGGTAAAAACATTGTTTTTCTCGAGGATCTTAAAAGCGGGTTTTTCAAAAAGAACCTCATTAAGACTGCCCTGCTTGTTAAGGTACTCCCGACTTTTCTCCTCCGGCTTTTTTATTTCAAAAAGACGCCGCTTGATGCGACAGGTGCGATTTTATTTAGCAGCGGGAGCGAAGGGCTTCCGAAGGGGGTGCAGCTGACTCACCGCAATATTGTTGGAAACATAAAACAAATAGCCAGTGTTTTAAACCCCCGGGAAGACGATGTGCTCTTGGGCATCTTGCCGTTGTTTCATGCCTTTGGCCTGACAGTGACTTCTTTTCTTCCCTTGGTTGAGGGCATCCCTTTGGTGTGTTACCCTGATCCGACAAATGCCTCGGACATTGGAAAACTATGCGCGCAGTACCAGGCAACGATTTTGTGCGCTACCTCCACTTTTTTACGACTGTATAACAAAAACAAAAAGCTTCACCCTCTCATGTTCCAATCCTTGCGGCTGGTGGTTGCCGGAGCGGAAAAGCTCAGCAGTGAAGCGCGGGAAGATTTTAAAGCAAAATTCGGGCTGGATATTTATGAAGGTTACGGCGTTACCGAGACTACCCCGGTAGCGAGTTTCAATCTCCCGGATGTTCTGGTGCCTAGTGACTGGTCTGTACAACAGGGTACCAAGATTGGCACGGTAGGGTTACCCCTTCCCGGCACGGGCTTTAAAATAGTTGATCCTGATACCTTGGAAGAGTTACCCACCGGCGAACCCGGGCTTATTCTTATTGGCGGTCCCCAGGTAATGGCGGGCTACCTTAAAAACGAAAAAAAGACAAAAGAAGTTATCATTGAAAAAAACGGTATTCGTTGGTACAAGACCGGCGATAAAGGGGTGCTGGACGAAGATGGTTTCCTTACCATACTTGACCGCTACTCCCGGTTTGCCAAAATCGGGGGTGAGATGATAAGTCTTGGGGCAGTAGAAGAAGTGGTGCGGTCAGTTCTTGATAATAAAGAAATTGAGATTGCCGCGGTTTCCTTACCTGATGAGAAAAAAGGGGAAAAAATTGTCCTCTTAGTTTCCGGAGAGCTTGATCTTGCTTTTTTAAAGCAAAGACTTATGGAACAAAAAGTTAACTCCTTGATGCTTCCAGACGTTATTATCAATGTTGATAGCATTCCAAGGTTAGGAAGCGGGAAAACCGACTTTTCCCAGGTCAAAGAGTTGGCCCTAAGTTTAGTATAGCCGGAGTTGTTGGTTTACATTAAGGTTCCATTTTCACGTAAACTAAAACAAGTGATCCCTGGTGGGATCATAGGGAAGCCAGTAGCTCAAAAAATCGTGACAGGGTAAGCGGGAACTTGGATGCGCGTGCACTATAGAATAAAACTCCTCATTCTGGTTTTGATATGCCTTTTGGCTTTGTCAGCCATATTTTTTGTTAAGCCGATTCCTCAGGACGAGGCGTATCATAACTTTGCTGATCAACGGGAGATTCTTGGCATTCCCAATTTTTGGAATGTCATTTCGAATATTCCTTTTTTTCTGATTGGCCTTATCGGGATGATTACCGGCATTAGAAAAAAATGGGTTGGCTTTGATACACCTGCCTATAGCGCCTATCTGTTATTCTTCCTGGGGGTCGGGTTGACCGGTTTAGGTTCAGCGTATTATCACCTTAATCCGAACACCAATACCCTGTTTTGGGACCGACTGCCCATGGCTCTATCATTTATGGCGTTTTTCAGTTTGATTATCACTGAACATCTGCACGAAAAATTGGGCAGGGTCATGCTCTGGCCCCTGATAGTCTTGGGTTGTGGGAGCGTTTTTTATTGGCACTGGACCGAACAATCAGGCGCAGGGGACTTACGGTTTTACGCGCTCGTGCAATTTTTGCCCATGCTGCTCATCCCGTTCATTATTATTACCTGTAAGTCGCGCTACACCCGAAGCAAAGATTTATATGTGGTGCTGCTGGCTTACCTGGCGGCAAAACTGGCAGAGCAGTTCGATAGGTTGCTCTACGCTTTCGGTGAAATATTAAGCGGCCACAGCCTTAAGCATTTTCTTGCCGCCCTTGGAGCTTGCTGGCTTCTCCGCATGCTTCGATTAAGGATAAAAATTCCTAACTCTTAAAACTCAAACTATCATCGCAAGGTTTCTTCAAAGTTTTCTTGCGGTTCTCTCAAGGAGGCATCTCGAAATCTTTTTACTTGTTTCGAATATTCTAAAATTTATTACCGTTTTTATTTTTAGAGTCCCAAAAATAACGTTTTAGTCTTCGGAAAAATGCTAAGAGGTTGTTTTTATTTTATTTAGTTCAGTTTTTGTTCCCATCCCAATAAATATTTCTCTAATTTAATTAAAAAATCTAACCTAACAATAAAAAAAAGGGGAATCCAGGATAAATCTTTCGCCCAAGCACGATAATTGCATTTAAGAAAAACCTGTGGTATAAAAGGCGAAATTTTTATGCAATTAAATCCATGGAAAACCAAGCCAAAAAAAATATTCTCCGATCTATTCCTGCGGTGGATGAGGTGTTAAATCAACCCTCGATTCAGGAATTGATCGTGGTTTTTTCCCGAAAATTAGTGCTTACTATCATTCGGGAGGAGCTGGAGAACCTCCGAAAAAAAATCCTTGCGCAAGAAGCTGTTTCTTTTTTGAATCGGGAGACCAACCTAAAAATTCTCGTTGATCAGATCGCTCAAAAGGCAAAAAATAATACCTTGTTACATCTTCGAAAGGTGATTAACGGTACCGGAATAATTATTCATACCAATTTAGGTCGGGCACCCCTTTTGAGTCGCGCCGTGGAAAATATTGGCGGGGTAGCCGAAGCCTATTGCAACCTTGAGTATGAGCTGGAAAAAGGGGAGCGGGGTTCTCGGTACATGCACGTAGAGAAAATTCTCAAAGAACTTTCGGGGGCTGAAAGCGCGCTGGTGGTCAACAACAATGCGGCTGCGGTTTTGGTTGTCCTGAACACTTTGGCCCAAGGTCATGAAGTAATTGTCTCCCGAGGAGAATTGATCGAAATTGGCGGTTCTTTTCGGCTTCCCGACATTATGCGCCAGAGCGGGTGTGTTTTAAAGGAAGTGGGCACTACCAATAAGACCAAACTCAGCGACTATGAGCAGGCTATCTCTCAGGAAACCCGTCTTTTTCTCACCGCCCATACCAGCAATTACCGGATTCTCGGTTTTACTGAACAGGTTGTTTTAAAAGATTTAGTAGGTTTAGGCCGTACGTTTAATATTCCGGTAATGAAAGACTTGGGAAGCGGTAATTTTGTGGACCTGGCTCCTTATGGGTTGGAGGATGAACCTACGGTGATGGAGACTATTTCCTCAGGAGTAGATGTCGTTACCTTTAGCGGGGATAAGCTCCTGGGTGGGCCTCAAGCGGGGATTATCGTAGGGAAACAACGCTATCTCGATGCGATTAAACAAAACCCGCTTCTTCGTGCTCTTCGGGTAGATAAATTGACTCTGGCTGCTTTGGAGGTAACGTTAAGAGAGTACTTTGACCCGGAAAAGGCGGTGCAATCAATACCGGTTTTAGAGATGCTTACCGTGACACAAGAGGAATTAAAGAAAAAGGCAAAGACTCTTTTTCGGCAAATAACACGAAAGGCAAAAGACGCTTATGAGATGAGCGTTGAAAAGGATTTCTCTCAAGCTGGGGGAGGCTCTTTACCCCTTCAGACTCTTCCTACGTGGGTTGTGACCCTCATTCCCAGGTCGTTTTCCGTAGCCGAACTGGATAAGCGGCTGCGAAAACACCATCCTCCCATTGTTGCCCGCATTAATCAGGAGAGACTCCTGATTGATGTTCGCACCGTGTTTGCACATGAAATGCCGATAATCAGCGAAGCCTTAGAGAGGGTAGCATGATAGATGCCAATGTTTTAGTTCTCAACCGTTCTTTTTTCCCTTTACATATTACCTCAGTCCGCCGGGCGTTCTGTCTGCTCTATCTGGGGATTGCTCAGGTGGTGGATGAACAATTTAAAACCTTCGACTTTGAAAGCTGGAGCAAACTGGCGGTAGTAGAACGTGAAGAGGCGATCGGCTTAGTGGACCGGATGATAAGAATTCCGAGAGTCATCCTCCTGCTCACGTATGACCGCATGCCGATTGGCCACATCCGCTTTACCCGGCTTAATATCTACACCCGGGACAAAAGCACCTGCCAGTACTGCGGGAAAAGATTTTCCAAAAGCGACCTCAGTTTGGATCATGTCGTTCCTCGTTCCAGCGGAGGAAGGAGCACGTGGGAAAACATTGTCTGTTGCTGCGCGACCTGTAATCGCAAAAAAGGAGGGCGGACACCCCACGAAGCCGGGATGAACCTTTTGAAGAGACCGAAAAGGCCGAACTGGACCCCGTTCTATAAAATTTCTCTACGGGATTTGAAACGGAAAGAATGGCTTCCTTTTCTCAACATGGTCGACATCTCGTACTGGCACACTGAGCTCCTTGAATAAAAACCCGGCTCATTGGCAGTGATTTTTCTGGTCTTATGGAATCAACGTCGCAAACCCATATTGTTTCCCCGGAAGACCGGGGAATTCGCCTGGACATCTATCTTACCACTCACAATCCCAGCTTAACCCGTTCCCACCTTAAAAGACTTATCCAAAGCGGAAATGTTAAACTGAACGGCATCATTCCTAAAGCGGGTGAAAAGATTAAACCGGGGGACCGAATCGAAATTTCTATCCCCCCCCCGGAGACATTGCGGGCTTTTCCCGAACCCATTCCTCTGAATATTTTGCATGAGGACGCAGATGTCATTGTGATCAACAAACCCGCGGGAATCGTTATTCATCCCGCGGCCGGACATTATTCCGGCACCTTGGTCAATGGTCTCCTTTATCATTGTAAGGCGCTTTCTTCTTTTGGGGAACCATTTCGGCCCGGGATTGTTCACCGTCTCGACAAAAATACTTCCGGGGTCATGGTGGTTGCAAAAAACGATTACTCCCATCAACACCTTACTGCACAATTTAAAGCGCATTCAATAACCAAGGAGTATCGAGGATTTGTCGTTGGTGTTATGGAGGAAGATAAGGGCACGGTCTCTTCTCTCATTGGGAGGAATCCGAAAGATCCGAAAAGGATGTCAGTGCGACAACATCAAGGCAAGATGGCGATTACTCATTGGGAAGTTTTTAAAAGGTATCCTCCTTTTACTTTTCTTACAGTCAGGCTGGTAACCGGCCGGACACACCAGATCCGCGTTCACTTAGCCAGTATCCACCATCCGATTCTGTGTGATCCGGAGTATGGCGGCAGAAAAACCATTGCTTCTTTGCCTGATCCGGACATGCGTCAGCTTCTTGCTTCCGTTAAACGCCAACTTCTCCATGCCAGCACCCTCGGATTTATCCATCCGACAAAAGAAGAGTATGTGGAATTTTTTGCTCCTCTCCCGGAAGATTTTCACCTGCTTCTCCAAAAACTTGAGGGATAAAGATGATAAAAAGTTGACAAAAGACCAAATTCGAGTAATAAACTCAAAGAAACCTAGGTTGGAAGACACATGGAAGAAATCATCTCGATATTTAAAAAAAGCGCGGAGATAAAAGTTGAGTTCGCCGAGAAAAATGCCGCCAAAATTGAGCGCGTGGTAGGGGTCATTGTTAACGCCCTTCACGAAGGAGGAAAAATCTTGCTCTTTGGTAACGGCGGAAGCGCGGCTGATGCTCAGCATATCGCGGCGGAATTTGTAAACCGCTATCTTTTGGATCGGGAACCCTTTGCTGCTTTGGCGCTCACGACGGATACCTCTATCCTCACCAGCATCAGTAATGATATCAATTTCGAGGAGATTTTTTCCCGGCAGATTGCTGCTCTGTGGAAAAAAGATGATATTGCCTGGGGAATTACTACCTCGGGAAACTCACGAAATATGATCCGGGCTTTTGAGGTTTCGCGGGAGTTAGGACTTACGACCATAGGGTTTACGGGAAAAGACGGCGGTACGGTGGCTTCCCTGGTAGATTATAATTTTAATGTTGATGCAGACTCAACGCCCCGGATTCAGGAAACGCACATTACCCTCGCCCATGTTATCTGTGAGCTTGTGGAAAAAAGGATGAAGACGTGATGGAAAAAATAAAACCTTTGTCATTGGAAGGAATCAAGACAGTCTCTTTAAAGGAGAGAAACAGCAAAGTAAGCGTAAATCAGTTCGGGAGAAAGTATACTCGGGGAGCAACGGTTTCCGAATTTTTGGACGGGCTGCCCCAAATCCTTGGCGCTCAAGACCTTCGGGATGTGATTGAGAGGATTACTCACGCTAAGGAGGAGGGCAAGACCATTCTTGTGGGAATGGGCGCTCATGTGATCAAAGTCGGTCTTGCGCCTCTTATCATTCAGCTTATGGAAGAAGGGGTTATCAATGGGATCGCCTTAAATGGCGCGGGAGTGATTCATGATGTGGAGGTCGCTTTAGAAGGGAAGACCTCTGAAGAGGTAGGAGCCGAGTTAGACGAGGGAACCTTTGGGATGGCTGAAGAGACGGCAACGTTTATTAATAACGGAGTCGCGGAGGGCATAAACAATGGATGGGGCCTGGGAGAATGTTTGGGGGAAAAAATTTTGCGGGATAAACTTCGTAACGGGCATATAAGCATATTAGGGCAAGGCGCAAAGCTTCAGATTCCGGTAACCGTGCATGTTGCCATCGGAACCGATATTGTTCACCTCCATCCGAGTTTTAATCCTTCTGCCTGGGGGGAAGCGACCCACCTTGACTTTCGCCGATTCTGCGCGTTGGTTGCAATCCTGGAAGGAGGCGTGTACCTCAATATAGGTTCCGCGGTTATTTTGCCGGAGATTTTTTTGAAAGCTCTTACTTTGGTTCGAAACAAAGGATATGGCGTCGATCACTTTACAACCGTTAATATGGATTTTATTCGCCATTACCGTCCCCTTATTAATGTGGTGGACCGCCCTACCCGGAGAGGCGGGAAAGGGTTTAATTTAGTCGGACACCATGAGATTATGATACCACTTCTAACTGCGGGAATTATTGAAAGGCTTCATAATCCACAATAATGAAACGAACGTGCGCAACAGGTATTTGAGGATGCTTAAGGGGAATCGCTTTTTTTTTCTTTTACTTGGTACTGGTTTTGGGAGCGGCTATTTTTCTCCGGCTCCGGGAATCGCCGGAACAGTCGTGGGAATCTGCTTTTTCTGGTGTTTTTCTAAATTTTCTCCTCTGCTTTACCTTATCACGCTTTTATCGTTTATTTTTCTTTCGGCCTGGATAGCTGAAGGCGCGGAAAAATTTTTTCAGCAAAGGGATGCCCGGACGATTGTGATCGATGAGATCGCCGGATTTTTGATAACGATGTTGTGGGTTCCTTTTACTTTAATCACTGTGGGAATAGGATTTTTCCTCTTTCGGTTATTGGATATCCTGAAACCATATCCTGCTGGTTGGATTGACCGCAACCTTTCCGGCGGATGGGGAATCGTTCTTGACGATGTGGCAGCAGGGATTTATGCAAACCTTATTCTTCATGGGATACGTCATTGGATGTAAAGGCAGAGATCATTACCATCGGAAATGAATTAATCACCGGGGTACAGGTAGACACCAATGGCCCCTATTTGGCGCAGCGTCTTTTTGACCGGGGAATCTCCGTTCAGCGGATTGTAAGTGTAGGCGATGGTGCTGGGGCAATTGCCGGTGCTCTTAAGGAGGGCATCGCGAGGGCAGACCTGGTGCTTATCACCGGGGGGCTGGGTCCTACCCGAGATGATATTACCACCGAAGTAGTAGCGAAGGTTTTAAAAAAAAGGCTGGTTCTTTATCCTGAGGCGCTGGATCACATAAACAAAATACTTGGTTCTTATAACGTCCCAACGACTGAGGGACAGAAGAAACAGGCATACTTTCCGGAAGGAGCTGAGATTATTCCCAATCCAAAAGGAACCGCGCCAGGATTCCTGATTAAAGAAGGGAAGACTCTCCTGGTATTTTTGCCCGGAGTTCCCCGCGAACTGGAGACAATGGTCGAAGAAACCATTCTGCCACGATTAGAAAACGAGTGGAAAAGGGAGACCTATTTCCAGAGCCGGACACTGCGGCTCTTTGGAATATCGGAATCGAAAGTTGATGACCTTTTAAAAGACATCTTCGAGAACCAAAGAGAGATCACGCTTTCTTTTCTTCCCCTTTTTCCGGAAATCAATGTTCACATAACTATCCAAAAAAAAAATAACGAGGAAGCGTGCGCGAGACTGGCGTACTGGGAAAAAGCAATAAGAGAAAGACTTGAGCCTTACGTATTCGGTACAGATGATGACACGATGGAGGAAGTAGTGGGAAATCTGCTTCGACAGGCAAAAGCTACGATTGCAATTGCGGAGTCCTGTACCGGGGGTCTCATCGGACATCGTCTCACCAATATTCCCGGAAGTTCTGACTATGTGGAACGCGTAATGGTTGTTTATAGTAATCAAGCCAAAATTGATCTGCTTAAAGTTTCCGAAGAAGTGATTCGTACTCACGGAGCCGTAAGCGAACCTACTGCCAGGCTTATGGCCGAAGGAATAAAGCAAGTAGCCGGAACAACTCTGGGGATCTCCACTACGGGCATTGCCGGCCCTGCCGGAGGAAACCCGGAGAAACCAGTGGGAACGGTGTTTATCTCCCTCACGGATGGAAAAGAAACAGTGACGAAAGAATATCATTTTCCCGGAGACCGGCAGCAGATTAAATTGATGACGTCCGAAGTGGCATTAAATCGGATAAGGCAGCATCTTCTTCAAAACAAAACGCTTAACAGTAAAGTTGCTTGACATGTGGGAAGTTAATTTGTGAGCACAATCAGAAGTTTTATTGCGATACCGCTCAATGCTGAAATTATTTTTCACCTTGAAAAAGCTCAAAAAGAGCTTAGGGCATTGCCAACAGACGTCAAGTGGGTTAATCCCACATCGATTCATCTTACCTTAAAGTTTTTGGGTAATGTTGAGGAAGGAAACGTAGAGGATATTGCGCGAGGAATTCAGAATGGGGTAAAGGGCGTTAAAACCTGGTCAACGGCTGTAAGAAATATGGGCGCTTTTCCTTTTCTCAAAAATCCAAGAGTAGTTTGGATCGGGATTGAAGACCAAAGCGGCCAGCTTGTTAGACTGCAGAATCAAATAGAACAAGAAATGTCAAAGCTTGGTTTTGCGGAAGAAAAGCGCACATTCTCCCCCCATCTTACCTTAGGTCGGGTCAGGTCGTCCCGGGGAAAGGATGAACTGGTCAAGTACCTTCTTGATGAACGAGAACGAGTCTTCGGAGAGATCAACGTTGATCGAGTAATCCTTTTTAAAAGTGAGCTTAAACCCACTGGGGCAATCTATACGGTTTTAAAGGAATTCACCCTTCATTAAAAAAACACTTCCCAGCGCTTTCTGGTATGTTGTTATTCTATCTTTATCCTCGCATCTAACGCCACTATTCCTGTGCCATCGGATAATATCCGTAAGGGATTTATATCGAGTTCTTTAATCTGGGAAAAGTCCGCCAAAAGGTACGAGACCTGTACGATACTCTCTATGTATCCTTGAATGTCGCCTACTTGCTTTCCCCGGGAGCCTTTGAGCATGGTATAAGATTTAAGCTTTTTAACCTTGGTTTCAATTTCCGCTTCTGTTGACGGGCAGAGCGCGAGGTTTATGTCTTTAAAAATTTCCACGTATATCCCCCCCAAACCAAAATATACTACCGGTCCAAATGCCGCATCGTATTTCCCGCCAATAAACATATCATACCCATCGGCAGCCATCTTCTGCACCCGGACTCCTTGAAAGTCAGCGCTTGGTTTATAGGCTGAGAGATTTTTTTTGATCATGGTGAATGCTTGCTTTACCTCATTAGGATTTTTTATATCGACCATAACCCCTTGTACTTCTGATTTGTGAATGGCATCAGGAGAAACAACCTTCATCACGACCGGGTACCCGATTTTTTCTGCCAGCTGTATTGCTTCGTTTTCATCCCGTGCCACAAAGGATTCCGCAATCGGAATACCGTATAATGATAATAAGGAAAGCGTTTCTTCACCGCTGACGCCTTGATGAGCAATGATCCACTTTTGGGCGGTAGCCCGGTTGATATGAGAGGGTTGTTCTTCAGGGACCGGGCCGGTTGCTTTTCGGGCATAGAAATCCCGCTGGGCAGCCATTGCCCGGACCATTTCTTCCGGGCAGTTAAAGACCGGGCAATTTACATTTTTCTTAATTTTTGTTATGGTTTGAGAGATACCCAAAAGACATACACCAACCGGTTTTCCTGAGGAAAGAATAGCCCCCCAGGCATCTTTTGAAAGATCAGCATGTAACATTCTTGAAAAAAGATCATCTCCTGCCGGCATGTGGGGCCAGTGGCTCACATAAAGCGCACAATCAATATGTTTATTGTGCATGACCGACGAAAAGATATGGGCGGTAAATTTGGGGTCGTAAATATCTCCCATGTCCAAGGGATTGGAAAATCTGATTACACCGGCTTTGGAGTAAGTTTGCAGGCTTTGGTAAAAATCTTCCCCCGGGTCAGCAAACTCAAAACCAGCTTGAGTGCAAAGGTCAGCGGTGGATACCGCAATACCACCGGCCGGGCTCATGACCATGATCCGGTTTCCTTGCATCCGGGGAAGTTTAAAGGCTTTGGCCATAGCGATGAAGTCGCGAAGATTATGAATCCGTATTATTCCCGCCCTTTCAAACGCAGCATCAATCACATTCTCGTCGTTGCTTAACGCAGCAGTATGGCTCATAGCGGCTTTGCTGCCGGCGGAAGTGGTGTTTGACTTAAGAACAATAATGGGCTTGTCTATGGCGTTAGCAACCTCGATGAGTTCCTTTCCACGCTTGATACTTTCCAGATACATAAAAATGATTTTTGTATCCGGATCTTTTCCGAAATACTCCAGGAAATCTACTTCGTCCAAATCCAGCTTATTTCCCACGCTGGCAAATTTTGCCATGCCCAAATGTTCATCAATAAACGGGGTCCAAATCGTGACCCCCAGCCCGCCACTCTGGGAAATAACGGAAATTTCTCCCAGCGGGGGGGGATAAAACGGGACAAAGAGCAGGCAAAGGCCATTGGCACGATTGGCAACCGTAAAACCATTTGGTCCCACAAACCTGAGGCCATATTTTCGGGCATTCTTTAGGGTGAGTTCGGAAAGCTTTCTTCCTTCTTCGCTAAACTCAGAAAAACCACCGGAAGGAATGGCCATCCTTTTTATCCCAAACTTACCGCACATATCAACATAGTCAGGGATAAAACGAGCCGGGATCAAACATACCGCCAGATCAGGAATTTGGGGGAGCTCCTCAATACTTTTGTACATCTTGATTCCATCCACGTAAATATCCTCACTTCTCGAATTTAGTCCGAAAATTTTTCCGCGGTATCCCCAGCGTAAAAGGTTCTCCAGGATCATTCGGGGGAGGTTCTCGGCTCGTGAGGAAAGCCCGATAATAACCATTGACTCGGGATAGAATATTTTTTCCATTAATTGTCTCCTTTTGACCGTGTTGGGCTAAAAAAAGGAATTTCACTATAATTGTTATAGACTTTCAAAAGGTTAGTCAAGACAAAAAGGGAATAACGTTGTTTTGTTAAAGAGATTGACTGGATATTTTTATGGTGTATAAAACAGAAATTCCTTATAATTTTGATGTAAGGTTTACAAAAAACCTAAAACATTTCCCATTTAAATTTTAATACTATGACGAAAAAGTTAGTCTTAGGAACCAGAAATCAAGGGAAAATTGCGGAGTTCCGCGCTCTTTTAGCGGATGAGGATGTAACTCTTCTTTCTTGGAAAGACTTTGATTATCCGTTTTCGGTTGTCGAAGATGGAAAAACTTTTTGGGAAAATGCGTTGAAAAAAGCAGAACTAACTGCCCGAATAACCAGCGAGGTCTCTCTTGCTGATGATTCGGGTTTAGAGATCATGTATCTCGGCCAACGCCCTGGTATTTTTTCTGCGCGTTACGCGGGACCCGATGCAGGTGATGAAGAAAATAATTTAAAGGTACTTAAAGAACTGGAAGCTGTTCCCTTGCCCGAGCGGGGAGCACGGTTTGTCTGTGCTCTTGCGATTTACTCCCCGGATGGGAAATGGGACTGGGTGGAAGGAGAATGTAAGGGAGTGATAATTGATTCTTTTCAGGGGAAAAACGGATTTGGCTATGATCCTCTTTTTTTAGTGCCGGATTTGGGGAAAACATTTGCTGAGCTAAGCCAGGAAGAAAAAAACCGGATCAGCCACCGGGCACGCGCCATGGAGAAACTTCATCCTCTCCTGAAAAAATATTTTCCCTAAAAATGAGGACGTTTAATCCTGCTTGACTTTTCTGGGATAAGGATGCTAATAATAAAATTTTTCGGGGCGTAGCGCAGCCTGGTTAGCGCGCATGCCTTGGGCGCATGAGGTCGGAGGTTCAAATCCTCTCGCCCCGATTACGATGGCTCGCGATAAACCTTTGCAATCTCTTGTTCTCGTTTCTCTTCTAACTTCACAATCTCAAACCCGAGATTTTCTTTGTCTGTGGTCAGGATTTTTGTTTCCGCAATTTTAGCTTCATATTTTCGCCTTATCTCGGCAATGCGCTCTTTCTGAGCTTGCGTAAGCTCGGGCAATTCTTTTCCCACTCCTTTTAGTTTCTCCATAACAAGGTCTAAGGTACTCTTCAGTTCACCGGTCATAATTTACTTATCCCTCCTTTTTGTTGTTTAGCTCTTATTGTCTTTCAAAGTCGATGCACTCGTAAAAAGTCGGAGATACCAACCCTTACGTTAGTCGAAAGGTCGAAAGGTCAAAGGGTCGCAAGGTAATGATCTATCATATTTAATAGATTGCAATCATTATAACGTGAAACGGTGGGCAATAGGATATCGTCTTCCTATACCAAAAGCTTTAGTGGTTACTTTAAGTCCTGGGGGCGCTTGTTTACGCTTGTATTCATTGAGGTGGATTCGGCGGATTATATCCCGGACAACTCTTGGATCATGGCCTTTTTTGATTATGTCCGCGATGCTTCGGTTTTTTTCCACATACTCGGTTAAAATATCATCCAAGACATCGTAGGGAGGCAGGGTATCCTGATCAGTTTGATCGGGTTTTAATTCTGCTGAAGGTGGTCGGGTGATGACCCTTCCAGGAATGATCTCCTTATCGCGGTTAAGGTAACGCGCGAGGTTATAAACCATGGTTTTAGGCACATCTGAAATAACTGCCAACGCTCCGCACATATCACCATACAGGGTGCAATATCCAACCGCCATCTCGGATTTATTCCCGGTCGTTAAGACTAACGCATTGAATTTGTTGGCCAGGGCCATGAGGAGGTTACCCCGGATGCGCGCTTGAAGGTTTTCCTCGGTAGTGTCGCTTTCATACCGAGCAAAAGAGGGCTGCAACTCCTTGAGGTAGATGTGAAAAATATCGGATATGGGGATGCTGCGAAAATTTATCCCCAGGCGCTGCGCAAGAAGCTGCGCATCCTCGAGGCTTGCGGGAGACGAATAAAAAGAGGGCATAGCCACTCCCAAAACATTTTCTTTTCCCAGCGCTTGAGCAGCAACGCAGGCAACGAGTGACGAGTCAATCCCCCCGCTTAAGCCCAAGGCCACGTGGTTAAAACCACATTTAAAGACATAATCCCTTGTTCCCATGCAGAGCGCTTTAAATATAAGCTCTTCGTCAGTGCTCATTGGAAGGTGAAGATCTCCTCGGTTAGTTTCCGCATCAAAAGTAATAAGGTCTTCTTCAAATTCTCTGGCTGAAGCTCGTATTTCTCCCTGAGGGCCAATGACCATACTGCCGCCATCGAAAAGAAGACTGTCATTTCCGCCCACCAGATTTACATATAGTACCGGAAGGTGATATTTGCGGGCAAGATTCGTGAGGATATTTATCCGGACTTTTCTTTTGTCCAAATAAAAGGGTGATCCTGAAATATTGATCAGGAGATCTAAGCCTTGCTTGACCAGCAATTCCACGGGGTCGTCAGAATAACGGCGCTCATGAAAAAAGGCTTTATCGTTCCAGATGTCCTCACAAATCGTAATCCCCAACCGCTTTCCTGAAAAATGACTGACCTGGTTAGATTTGCCGGGCTGAAAATAACGATTTTCATCAAACACATCATAAGAAGGAAGAAGTGTCTTAACGACACGGAAGATTATTTTTCCCTCATTGAGTAACGCAGCCGCATTATAAAACGGTTTGCCCGCCTGGTCGTGATTAACGTCTAAGTATCCCAGGATTATCCCGATACCTTGAGAGGCTTTGGCAATGTGGTCCAATTTTTCCATGTTGGATCGGACAAAGTCTGGTTTGTCAATGTAATCAGTGGGAGGGTAGCCGGGGAGGGCGAGCTCAGGGAAAATAACAAGGTCGCATTCTTTTTGGCGGGCCGCGTCAATAAACTGGAAAATTTTTTCTGTATTCCCTTCAAAATCGCCGATGGTTGTGTTGATTTGGGCTAACGCGATTTTCATGGCACTGTTTTCAGCTTTTGTTTAGGGTCTTTGAGACTCTATTCGCAGGCTTCCTTTTTTAGAACGGCGGTGCATGAGGGCATCCTCGATCAACTTAATTAAGCCCAGCACGATGAGGAAAAAGCCCAAGACTTTTAAGAGCCACGTGCTTGATGAGGGAGTAAAAAGGATTAATAGAAAACCGACCGCAGCTTTGAGCAACGCGGTCCAAATCCGTTTATTTTTTCTCTCCTCCTCTAAATACTTACATTTTTCGCACCTTTTATTCTGAAGCTCAGCAAGGCGCCAATAAGGTTTAAATTCTTCTCCACACTTTTCACACGTTGCCATAAAACCTCCCTTGCTTTTAAACCTTATTTTAACGTACTTTATCTTTGTGTCAAAATTTAACTTTTCAAAGTTAAAACCCCCATTAGAAGGGGGTTTTGAAAATTGGCGGAAGTGCATGGGAATCGAACCCACCAGAGACGTTGCTCACGCCTCTCACTGGATTTGAAGTCCAGGAGGCCCACCAGGACCTCACCACTTCCTTAAATTATTTTCAAGAGTTTTCTGGAATATCACCAGGGTTTCCATTTTAGCCTTTTTGGAAAGGTTTGTCAATAGCGACCCTTTTTCCATTATGGAAACTTATATATTTTGCAGTTGCCAATAAAATTAAAAATGAATTATAATTTAATAAGATCAAAAAATAAAGCTCAGTACCAAGGAGGAAGGCAATGGATCAGAAAAGATTAAGGGTGGCTTTGTTTGGCCGTTTTTATTCCGAAGGCGGTGAATCCATTGAGTCACAAAAAGATAAGCTGAGGCAAGAAGCAAAAAAACGAGATTATGAGGTTGTGGATGAATTTTGGGAAGAAGACCTTCCTTTTGACCTCACCCTGGAAGAACGGCCGGAAATGAAACGGTTTATTACTTCGGTTTGGACAAATACCCTGAACATCGATGGCCTTTTTTTGCCTGACTATGAAAATTTATCGGTTATTTCACGAAAGGAACACGTATCCTTGCTGGTTCTGTTTGAACAAAATGATGTTGCCGTTATTACCACGGATGAAATCTATCGTCCGGATGATTGGATGGTGGGTCTCTCCTTTTAGTCTTTCGGGGGGGTATAAAACTAATGAATATGAATTCTTAATTAAAAAACAGCTATTTGATTTACCATAACGGAGGTGCGCTCGCTTATCGAAAGGATGCCGTAACAAACAAGGGAGTCTGGTTTTTTGCGAGATATTTTCTCTGACGGAGGAAACCCATGTCTGATATCAACATAATCAATGGGGAGGTGCTTATCCCGGAAATCGGCATTGCCCGTGTTCACCTCGCTATCAGAGGCAATAAAATTGCCGCTGTTGCTCAGAACAACCGGCTGCCTTCTGCGGGGGAAACCATTGACGCTTCCGGATTGGTGGTTATGCCGGGAATCATTGATCCGCATGTTCATTTGGGTTTCTGCCAGGGATTTGAAAAGGATTGCCGCACGGAAACGCGGTCCGCGTTAATGGGGGGCGTTACCACGATCGGCTGTTTTCTTGGCGGAACCAATTGTCACTCCCAGACCTTCCCGGAGATTGAGAACGTTTTTAACACCCACGCTTTTACGGATGTATTTCCCCATATCTGTATCAACACAGAGGAGCAGAAACAGGCAATCCCGGCATACGTAAACAGGTTCGGTCTTTCCTCCTTCAAGTTCTTTATGTTTTGCATTCCGGGGTACATGCCATCGCGAACCAATTCTTTTATTTTGAGCGGCCTTCGCCAGGTCGCGAACTGCGGTCCGCACTGCTTCGCTTCGATTCACGCTGAAGACCCCAGCATTTTAACCGAGGAGTGGAATAAATTTTTTCGATCAGGGAAAAAGAGCCTTGCTGAATGGGCCGCGCACAATCCGGTTGAGGCTGAGGTATTAGGTGTTACCATGGCCGCGTCGTTGGCAGAAATGAGCACCTGCAGAGTCAATATTGTCCATCTTGCCACGGGTGCGGCGTTGGAGAGACTGAGCAGCATTAAGCGTAACAATCCCTTTCTAACGGTTGAGACCATCGCGCTCTACCTTTCGTTGAACTCCTCAAGCGATGTTAATCCGGAGGAAGCCCGGTGGTCACCCGCGATAAGAAGCTCGGAAGACCAGGAAGCGCTCTGGCGCGGAGTGTCGGAGGGGACAATCAGCAGCATCGGGACCGATCAAGACTGCGTTGATCGCAAAGGCTTGCGCGGGTTCATCAAGGACTACGGCGTATCCGGCAGTTCAGCGGTCGTTGCTCTTTTACTCCCCCTTCTTTTAACTGAGGGGCACCACAAAAGAGGGATTCCACTGAAAGACCTGATTGATAAGATGACGTGTAATCCGGCCCGGATTTGGGGGCTCTATCCCCAAAAGGGCACCATTGCCGTGGGCAGTGACGCGGACCTGGTTTTAGTAGATGTAAACCGAGAATTCGAGGTTGACTACCGAAAGCTTCTTTCCGCTGCGGATTGGTCACTTTATCAGGGGAAGAAGCTAAAAGGACTTCCGGTTATGACTATTAAAGGCGGAGAAATCGTCATGAAAGAAGGTGAGATTATCCCGGAGCGAGGAACCGGGAAACGGTTGAAAAAAATCTCTAAGAATTAGCAACCAAATGCAAGGAGGGATTGGAAAATGCACCTTATAGATTTATCTTTCACCATTGAAGAAGGTATGCCGGTTTATCCCGGAGATGTGCCTACTATAATAAAAAGACTCGATGAGCCAAGGATCTTGGAAGCAGGGTGGATGGCTCATAACATTACTATGAGCTGCCATTGCGGGACTCATATTGAATCCCCGGCTCACTCAGTGCCTGCGGGGAAGATGCTTAGTGAATATCCGCTGGATATATTTTTCGGGCCGGCGACTACCATCGCGTGGAAAGATATTGGTCATTATAAGGTCGAAACACCCATACTGAACATTTATTCCGGCTATGATCAATGGTGGGGACAGGAGAAGTACTTTTCTCCACCCCACCTCACTGCCCAGCAAGCAGAATGGATCGGGGACTTGGGAATCAAGATCCTGGGAATTGATACCATTTCTGTGGGCGACGTTACGGTCCATCGCCTCATCCAGGGAAAAGGCATCTTGATCCTTGAGAGCATGTGTAACTTGAAAGAAATTTTGTATCAGGAAGCGGAGCTTTATCTCTTTCCCCTCAAGATAACCAAGGAGGCATCTCCTATCCGGGCGGTGGCGAAACTCCCGTGAACAGGTCAACATCTACTACTTATGGAAACTTTTTCTCTTCTTGAAGATAAATTAGCTTCCCTTCCTGCCCAACCGGGTGTTTATCTCATGAAGGATGAGGCAGGCACTGTCCTTTATGTGGGAAAGGCAATAAGCCTTCGTTCCCGGGTAAGGTCATATTTTCAAGCCAGTGCTGATCACCCCATAAAGACCAAGGCGCTGGTCTCTAAACTCGCTGACTTCGATTACATAATCACGGCTACGGAAAAAGAGGCGCTTATCCTTGAAAGCAACTTAATTAAAAAACATAAGCCCCGCTACAATGTTAATCTCAAGGACGATAAGCACTTTCTTTATCTGAAGTTTACGATTAAAGAAGATTATCCCCGCCTCATTTTCGTCAGAAGAGTGGAAAAAGATGATGCCTTGTATTTCGGGCCTTATGCCTCGGCCAGTGCAGTGCGGGAGACCCTCCAGATAATCAATAGGCTTTTTCCGATCCGCAAGTGTTCTCAACTAATCCTCAAAAACCGGACGCGCCCTTGCATCCACTTTCAGCTTAAACAATGTGTGGCGCCCTGCTGCCAGGAGATTGACCGAGAAGAATACAACAAAACTGTGAAAAAAGTCCTCCTTTTGCTCCGGGGCCAGGATCGGGAGTTGATTCCTCAATTGACCGCGGAAATGAACGAAGAGTCGAAGAACCTTAATTTTGAAAGAGCCGCGCTCATCAGGGATGAAATTAAAGCGATTGAGAAGACATTGGAAAAACAAAAGATTGTTTCCACTCGATTCATTGATCAAGACGTTATCTCTTATGTTCGCAAAGACCTCCGTATCGAGGTTTTTATACTTTTTATCCGCCAGGGCCGGATGGTGGGTAATCAGTCATTTTCTTTCCGTAAGGTTGAGCTGGATGATGAGGAGGTTATTTCCTCCTTTATCACTCAATTTTATAGAGAAGGCAAATATATCCCTGATGAGGTGATTATTCCCTTACGGCTCGAAAAACAAAAACTTATTGAAGAATATTTTGCGGAAAAAAAGGGAAAAAAAGTAGACCTTATTTTTTCCCAAAGGGGGGATCGCAAAGACCTCCTTACCATGGCTTTTGAAAATGCCAGGTTTATGCTTGAACATCGGGATTCTCAGGCGGAAATTGTTCACCGCACTTTAAAAAAAATCAAAGAAAGTTTTCGATTGCAGAAATATCCCAGAATAATTGAGTGTTTTGATATCTCCAATCTTTTTGGGAAAGAGGCAGCGGGCTCGATGGTCAGGTTTGAAGAGGGCGAGCCAATAAACCAGAAATACCGACACTACAAAATCAGAACCGTAGAACAGGCAGATGATTATAGAATGATGCACGAAATTATTAAACGCCGCCTGGAGAGGGGGTTAGAAGAAAAGGACCTTCCTGACCTGATAATTGTTGATGGTGGAAAGGGGCAGCTCCAGGTTGCCCGTCAGGCGATGAAAGAACTGGGAATCGCTCATGATATTGATGCGATCGGGCTTGCCAAAGGCAGGTTTCAGGATTTTGCCAAAGGACCGGAAAAGGTTTTTCTTCCGGATCGTAAGGACCCCCTTATCCTTCCCAAGCACAGTTCAGCGCTCCATCTTTTCCAGAGGATTCGGGATGAAGCACACCGTTTTGCCATTACCTTCCATCGAAAGCTGAGGGCAAAAAAACAGACTGCTTCTCCTCTTGACGACATTCCCGGAGTCGGGCCAAAAAAGAAAAAAAATCTTCTTATCCATTTTGGAAGTTTAAAAGAGATTGAAAAGGCGGGTGTGGAAGAACTTTTGCAGGCCCCGTCAATTTCCCGGAAGGATGCTAAAAATATTTACAATTATTTTTATAAGATGTAAACCCCTTAGAAGGCTTTCACACTGAGCCTTTCTACCGGGGTAAACTCGTTTTTGTTTTTTGCTTGACATGCGGTAATTTTTGCCATATTTTGGAGGTAATAATTCCAAAAAGGAAGCAAAAATGGAAATTAAAAATCGCTTTTTCCAGGGAACCCCTCAAAGCTTTTTTCTCTTTGGCCCTCGAGGAACAGGAAAGTCCACATGGATCAAGCAAAATCTGGATAACGCTCTTACAATTGACCTTTTGGCGCCGGAAGTATTTCGGGCTTACTCGGCAAGGCCGGAAAGATTACGTGAAGTTTTCGAGGCGCAGGATTCCATTGATACGATAGTGGTGGATGAAATACAAAAGGTTCCGCAACTCCTGGAAGTGGCGCATCAATTGATGGAACTTCATTCCAAGAGACGTTTTGTACTAACAGGATCAAGCGCCAGAAAACTTAAGAGATCAGGGGTTGATCTGCTTGCCGGTCGCGCGGTAGTTAAAACAATGCATCCTTTCATGGCTGCTGAACTGGGCGAACAATTTTCTCTTGAAGAAGCTCTTACCGTAGGCTTGGTTCCTTTGGTGGTAAATTCTCATAGTCCGAAGGAAGCTATCAGCACTTACGCTGCTCTTTATCTCAAAGAAGAGGTGCAGATGGAGAGCCTTGTCCGCAATATAGGCGCTTTCAGTCGATTTTTGGAGTTTATAAGTTTCAGTCACGGAGCGGTTCTCAATATTTCGGACGTTGCCCGAGATTGTCAGGTGGAACGTAAAACCGTGGAAGGCTATATCTCAATTATCGAAGACCTCCTCCTTGCCTTTCGTATACCCGTATTCTCAAAGCGCGCAAAAAGAAATATATCGTCACATCCCAAATTTTACTATTTTGACGCGGGTGTCTTTAGGGCATTGCGTCCTGCCGGCCCCTTAGACGCCCCTCAGGAAATTGACGGCGCAGCTCTGGAAGGGATGGTTGTTCAACACCTTCGCGCCTGGAATGCCTATAGCGGAGAGCATTGCAAAATCTACTTCTGGCGCACCAAGTCCGGTAATGAAGTTGATTTTGTCGTTTATGGTCCCGACACATTGTGCGCCATTGAAGTAAAAAACACCACAAAGGTTCACTCCAAAATGCTTAAAGGTCTATTGGCCTTTGAAGAAGATTATCCGGAAGCGCACTTGCGCCTGCTATATCGTGGAAAAGAGCGGCTAAAAATAAAAAAGGTTCTTTGTGTGCCGGTGGAAGAATTTTTAATGAATCTGACGCCCCAAACCCCTTTAATAAAGTGATCCAAAGCGCATGACTACCGAAGCGGACGGAATAAAGCGGAGCAAGAAGGCTAATGGCCGACTTTTGTTAGGCAAGACCTGGAATGATATGCCGAACGTGTTACCATCTTATCAAGCGGCATAACGAGAAGGGTAACTCGCGCCCGCTTTTTAGGGCGTCGAGTTCACCCGCATGTTAGGGCCTTGGTGTCTATGATAATTCTGACCTTAAATATCTTCATGGTTTTAAAAATAGTCAGTTCTTGGTGCTGTGATCACTAATAGATTCGTCAATAAGCCTCTTTACTTTGTATGCGGCTTTTACATTTCTCCACTTGAGTTCAATAGAGGAACCGCTACCCGAAGTGTCAATTAACAGGCTCGCATACCGCAGTAATTTGCCGAATATCGTTTCCTTCAAGCTCACTGAGGTTATATGTTTATAGTTTATATTGGATACAAAAATACCGGTCCTCGTCACGATGCCCTTGTTTGTTATAGCGTATCGTGTGGCTGATGTTGACGTGATAAGGTAAATGGCTGGTAATGCAAGAACCAGATATACAAATGACATAACCATCATGGTCCTGTCTGAATCTGGCCTTAAACTTATAAAGAAAATCATTATAGCAGGCAAAAGCATCACCAATGTCCACAGGTATGAAAATATACAACTGAAACTGATCATGCTCGGTCTATCAGTAAATTTTATGGTTTCATCCTTCTGTAGGTAATTCGGATTGATATCCTACATAATACGCCTCCTTTTCTATCGGTGCCCTAACATTGATTATATGTATCTTGACTAAAACCCTAAACACCGCAAAAATTGCGGTATAACACCGTTTGAATTTTTTAAAAAAATCAACACATTTTTACACACCCCGTCACGTTGTGACACCCCTCAAAAGGAGATTTGTCTAATATTCTTGGTTTGTGTAGGGGCACGGCGCGCCGTGCCCCTACATTGGACAAAAAACAAAAAAGGCCAATCACCTTTCTAATCCGGCGATTCGGCCTTATGTTACTTTTTCATCAGTTTTAAAAATTCTTCCCATCAAAAACTCCCGGTTTCTTTCCGCCTCTTATCTTTTTTTAATCTAAACCGGAAGAAAAATCAACAAAAAAAGTTAGGGTTATGATTCTGATAATTTTTAACTGTCTTCACGGTCGCGCTTTTGGCCAAAGCCTTTCTGCTGGGAATTACAGCTTTTCCTCAAGCCAGGAGGGAAATTCCTGCCAGGGCAAAGCGAGATTATTGGAAGGCAGGGGAGTTGACTTTTTGACGCGGCAGACAAGCAGACCGATTTCTGATGCGTCTTTGCCCGCAAGGGATTTAAATTTATTTAATGGGTTGGTTTGGTTAAGGTTTGGCGTGGCGGTCAATTTGATTTCCACCGGATACAATTTTCCCCCAATTAGGATCACCAAATCAACCTCAAGGCCGTCGTGAGAACGCCAGAAATACAGGTCTGCTTTTTTACCTTTCACGGAAAATGTCTTTAATGCTTCTGCCACTACGAAACCCTCGAAAAGCGCCCCTCCCATCGAGCCGGCGAGCGCCGATTCTCCACTGGGTTGTCGCGTCAGAGTACATACTAATCCAGGGTCAATAAAATAAAGTTTGGGCGTTTTGACGAGGCGTTTTCCGTAATTTTTAAAATAAGGCGGAAGAAAGAGACAAAGGTATGAGGTCTCTAAAATCCCGGCCCACGATTTTATGGTAGGGAGCGAAACTCCGCACTGACGGGACAGAGTAGCGGTGTTGAACATCTGTCCGTGATGGGCGGCTGCTAATCCAATAAATTGTTCAAACGTTCTTATATCCTTCACGTTCTGAAGTTGCCGCACATCCCGCTCAAGATAGGTCTGAATATAGCTCCGCATCCACAAGTCCCTTTTATCAGGGTATAATGATGGTTCGGGGTAACCTCCGTTCCAGATCAGGGCGTCTAAATCATTGTGGACTCGTGACCGAATCTCTAAATAACTCAGCGGCAAAAGATCAAGGATGGCGATCCGTCCTACCAGCGATTCGCTCACCGCTTTCATCAGGTGAAAATGCTGGGAGCCGGTTAAAAGCCACTTTCCGTTTTTCCCCCGGTTTTGATCAATACGAATTTTGAGATAGGGGAGAATTTCGGGCGTGTACTGCATTTCATCCAGAATGACCGGATGGTCTCCGAAACGGTCAAGGAAACCATTAGGATCAGAAAGCACAAAACTTCTTTCCAGTGGGTCGTCAAAGGTCACGTAATCAGCTTTTTTGCCGTATTCGTGAAGGAGAAAGGTGGTCTTGCCCGCTTGCCGTGGTCCGGTTACCAGCAACGCGGGAAATCGCGTGACAGCTTCGGCAATAGCAGATGATAAAAGGCGGGAAACATACATATAAAAATTATAAAGTTCAACTTTATATTTGTCAAGACAATTTTTTCAGATTTTTATTTGTAGATTAAATGGGGTGTTTCGAACAGCACCCGGGTATCCGGCGGCACGGCATCAGTGATCCATACGTTTCCTCCGATCACCGAACGCGCTCCGATAACTGCTTTTTCACCAAGAATCGTCGCTTCCGCATAAATAATCACATCATCTTCAATTGTGGGATGTCGTTTTTTCCCTCTTAGTTGCTCGCCCGCATTTTTGGGCAAAGAAAGCGCCCCTAAGGTGACTCCCTGGTAAAGCCGGACGTTTTTTCCAATCTCCGTGGTTTCCCCGATAACCACCCCGGTCCCATGGTCAATGAAAAAACTCTCTCCGATCTGAGCGCCGGGATGAATGTCAATACCCGTGACACTGTGAGCATATTCAGTCATGATGCGCGGGATAAGGGGTATCTTTTGTTTATAAAGCTCATGAGCAATGCGATAAACCATAATCGCCAAGATGCCCGGATAACTAAAAATAATCTCATCAAAACTTTGAGCGGCGGGGTCACCTTCATGCGCAGCGCGCACATCCGTTGCCAATAATCGCCGGATTTTTGGGATTGACTTTAAAAAAATTACCGTCTCATGCTCGCCTTGCTCGCTACATTTAATACATGGCTTATGAAAGCGAAGGCAATCGTGCTGAAAGCTTCGGGAAATTTGTTCTGCCAGCAATTCAAAAAGTTCACTTAGCGCTTGCCCCATTTGATACTTAAGGTTAATTGGGTCGGTTTTTTCCTTATTAAAATAACCTGGAAACAGGATTTCGCGGAGCCGATAGATGATTTCAATGATCGCCTCACGGGATGGAGTAACCTCAGAGTATATTTGCTCAAAACATTCACCGCTATGACAGGTCTCCATAATATCTTCAACTATTTTCGGAAGTTGTTCCCGAAAATGCTGATGAGATCGGTAGCCGGTTTCGCATACTTGCTTTATCAATTCATCATCAATGGTCGACATAGCTTTACCTCCCGAAAAGAAATTAAAGGGAAACACTTCTTCTCTCTTGAGACACTATTTTCAATCTCACGCCCTTCGAATTCTGGCAACACAGTTTTTCGGTTTTTCTCACTATTCTTTTTAAAACAAACTTTTGAGTTTAATTTTTTTTAATATATTTCATGTGGTTGTGCAAGAATTAATTTTCAATAAAAAACCATTGACAAGGTTTTTTTATCTGTAATCAATGAATCATATTTAACCAGGAGTTAAAAACTTTCCAGTATTATTTTAGTAATAAGAAAAAGGAGACACCATGGGAAAAATATATCCTGATATAACTAAAACAATTGGGAATACTCCTTTGGTTCGTTTAAACCGCCTTACCGCGGGAGTAGAGGCTGATGTGGTAGTTAAAATTGAGTATTTTAACCCCCTTGCGAGTGTCAAAGACCGAATCGGCCTGAGTATGATTGAGGATGCGGAAAAAAATGGTCTGATCACTAAAGATACGGTTATTGTTGAGCCAACCAGTGGCAATACCGGAATCGCTCTGGCATTTGTATGCGCAGCCAAGGGTTATAAATTAATTCTTACGATGCCGGATACCATGAGCATGGAGCGAAGACAACTGCTTCGCATATTTGGGGCCGAACTTATTCTTACCGCCGGCGCAGAAGGAATGACCGGAGCCGTTAACGAGGCTGAAGAGCTGGTAAAAACAATGAAAAACGCTATTATTCCTCAGCAGTTCAAGAATCCGGCGAACCCAAAAATCCATCGGGAAACAACCGCGGAAGAGATTTGGAAAGATACTGACGGCAAAGTGGATATGTTAGTTGCCGGTGTGGGAACCGGCGGAACGATCACGGGCGTCGCGGAGGTGATCAAACCCCGAAAACCCGATTTTAAGGCGATCGCCGTGGAACCAAAAGACTCCCCCGTGCTTTCCGGTGGAAAGCCCGGGTCTCATAAAATTCAGGGCATTGGCGCTGGTTTCGTCCCCGACGTATTAAGAAGGGACCTCCTTGATGAGATTATTTGTGTTACCAATGATGATGCGGGAGAGACTGCCCGGCAACTCGCGCTTAAAGAAGGAATCCTTGGGGGGATTTCCTCGGGGGCGGCAGTTTGGGGGGCGCTGGAGGTAGCAAAAAGAAAAGAAAACAAGGGCAAACTGATTGTGGTAGTGCTTCCTGATACTGGGGAACGTTATTTATCAACCTGGCTTTTTCAGAAATGATAGTGGAATAATCTAAAAGAATGAGGCTGACTGCGATTTCAAAAAGGACAGTATTAAAATTTTTGGTTATCCAGCAAGTTCTAAAAAAGGTACGGAGAAATATTAGAGAGGTCTTGATTTTAAGCATAAAAAATGAGATATTTTTTAAAAGGATACTTTAAACTGTAATAAGTTACTGCATGGTCTGCTTTCGGCAAAATTTTTTTTGCCTTGAGGAGATTTACCAAGATGTGGAATTATTCGGAAAAACTTAAAGACCACTTTTACAATCCCCGGAATGTTGGTGTCATTGAAAATCCGGACGGGGTGGGAGAGGTAGGATCATTGGCGTGTGGTGATGCCCTAAAACTTATGATCAAACTGGATGAAAAAGGAAGGATCAGTGACGCTAAATTTCAAACCTTTGGGTGTGGAAGCGCGATTGCTTCAGCCTCAGCCTTGACTGAAATGATTAAGGGGAAGACCCTGGAAGAAGTAGAGAAAACTACCAATCAAGACATTGTTGATTATCTTGATGGAATGCCTGAGGAAAAAATGCACTGTTCGGTTATGGGACGGGAGGCACTTGAAGCAGCGATTGCTAATTACCGGGGGGTTGAGCTTGGGAAAAAGGAGGAAGGGGAGATTGTCTGCCAGTGTTTTGGCATTACTGATAGAGAGATTCTCCGAGCCATAAAAGAAAATAGTCTTACTACGGTTGAGCAAGTCAAAAACTACACGAAAGCGGGCGGAGGATGTGAGACCTGCCATCCTAAGATTGAAGCGTTAATTGCTTTGGCTCAGGGAGAACAAGAACAGGAAGCTGCCAAAGAAATGCCTCCTGCGAAAAAGAAGCTTACCAACATTCAAAAAATGAAGCTGGTGGAAGAAACCTTAGAAAGAGAAATCCGGCCTGCTCTAAAGGCTGATGGAGGGGATATTGACCTCATTGATATGGACGGTAATCGAGTGTTTGTGGCCCTGCGGGGAATGTGTACCGCGTGTCCCAGCTCCGGTTACACTTTGGAAAAATATGTGGAGGCAAGGCTGCGGGAATTCGTGAGCGACGATCTTGTCGTGGTGGAGGTGAAATCATGAGGGAGGTTTATGCGGACAATAATGCTACCACCCGTGTGGCTCCAGAAGTAAAAGAAGCAATGCTGCCTTTTTTTGAAGACCTCTACGGAAACCCGTCGAGCATGCATCATTTTGGCGAACACGTAGAAAAGCACTTGATCTATGCCCGAGAGCAGGTTGCGAGCCTGCTTAACGCTGATCCCGGAGAAATTGTGTTTACCAGTTGCGGCACGGAAAGTGATAATGCCGCCATCCACGGAACGCTTGCTTCGTATCCGGAAAAGCGTCATATTGTCACCACCAAAGTAGAACACAATGCGGTTTTGCATTATTGCCGTCATCTGCAAAAGAATGGATATAGGGTTACGGAACTTTCCGTGGACCGATCGGGAAGGCTCAACCTTGAAGAACTGCAAAGCTCATTGAGTGATGATACTGTTATGGTCAGCATCATGTATGCCAACAATGAAACCGGCGTTGTTTTCCCGATCGAGCAGATTGGGCAGATGGTAAAAAGCCGGGGTATTGTTTTTCATACCGACGCGGTTCAGGCGGGAGGAAAAATCACCCTTGATGTTTCCACATTGCCCGTGGATCTTCTTTCTCTTTCCGGGCATAAGTTCCATGCCCCGAAGGGGGTTGGTGTGTTGTATCTCCGAAAAGGAACGAGGTTTTCTCCTTTGCTTATCGGCGGACATCAGGAACAGGGTCGAAGGGCGGGCACGGAAAATGTACCCTATATCGTGGGGATCGGCAAAGCGTGTAACCTGGCCCAATCCTATATGGAGGAAGAACAAATTCGGATTCGCGCTCTTCGTGACCGCCTGGAGAAAGAACTCCTTAACCGCATTCCCAAGGCTCGGGTCAATGGAGATCGCGAAAATCGTCTTCCCAACACGTTAAATATCAGTTTCGAGAGTGTGGAAGGCGAATCCATCCTGCTCCTCTTGAGTAAAGAGGGGATCGGGGCTTCCTCAGGATCAGCCTGCACGTCCGGTTCTTTAGAGCCGTCCCATGTGCTGCGGGCGATGGGGGTTCCGTTTAATGCGATTCATGGGTCGGTTCGATTCAGCCTGAGTCGGTATAATACGGAAGAAGATATTTCCTACATTATCGAAAAACTCCCCCCGATTATTGACCGTTTGCGGGAAATGTCCCCTTTTTGGTCAGCAACGTCTTAAGGCGTCGTGGTCAATTTCTTGTTTACCAACTTTCAAAAACATGTGGATAATAGCTGATCGGTATGTTAGAAAATTTTATAAAGGTGTAATGCATGGGGGACCAGGAGTTGATTGAAAAAATCATTGAACTCAAAAAGGAACGCAAGGCGGTTATCCTTGCCCATAATTATCAGCGCGGAGAGGTTCAGGACATTGCGGATTTTGTCGGTGATTCTTTGGGGTTAAGTCAACAAGCGGCAAAGACTGATGCCAAGGTGATTGTTTTCTGCGGGGTACATTTTATGGCGGAGACTGCGGCTATGCTTTCGCCGGATAAAATTGTGCTTCTCCCTGATCAAAATGCCGGCTGCCCGATGGCGGATATGATAAATGCCGAACAGCTTCGCGCAGAAAAAAAGAAACACCCCGGATCACCGGTTGTGTGTTATGTTAATTCCACTGCTGAGGTTAAGGCGGAATGTGATATGTGCTGCACGTCCTCTAATTCTATTAGAGTGGTGGAACGTTTAGGGGGTGAAAGGCCAATCATTTTTATCCCCGATCAATATTTGGGCGCGTATACCGCCTCCAAGACCAACAAGAAGCTTATCCTGTGGCCAGGGTACTGCCCCACGCATATGAAAATTGGTGTTGATGATATTATTAATCTTAAAAAAAAGCATCCTTACGCTGAGGTTCTGGTGCATCCGGAATGCCGACCGGAGGTTATTGCGCAGGCGGACTACGCTCTCAGTACTGATGGAATTATTAAACGAGTCCACCAAAGTTTATCTAAGGAATTTATCATCGGCACCGAACTTGGAATTATCCATCGGCTTAAAAAAGAGAATCCGGAAAAAATATTTATTCCTGCTTCACAACAAGCGATCTGCCCTAACATGAAAGCAATCACCTTAGAAAAAGTTTTGTGGTCACTGGAAGGGATGGAATATCACGTTACGGTGCCTCCGGAGATTCGGGAGAAAGCAGTTAAGGCAGTAAATCGGATGTTAGAGATTGTTTAAATTCTCGTGATGTCCGTTGCTTGTTGGCCTTTGTCACTGGACATAACACAAGGGACGACTGACAACGGACGTGAAAAATAATCGTGCAGGCTGAATGAGTAAGAATTTCTTGGTCGTTTGATGGAAAAAGCTCTTGAACAATCAATTCGCCTGGATAAATGGCTCAAAATCGCGCGAATCTTTAAAACCCGATCCCAAGCAGGTCATGCTTGTGATGAAAACCATGTGAAGGTTAATGGGGAGGTAGTCAAGGCGGCCAAACTGATTAAGCCGGGAGATAAGCTTACGGTTAAGGGAAAAAATCGCTGTCGGGAGTTTGAAGTAGCAGGTATTTCTTTTAAGAGCATATCCGCCAAGCAAGCACGAGAGCTTTACCTCGAAGAGAAGCAAGAGCCATTGTCAGCAGAATCTCTTGAGTTAATAAAATTAATGAAACGATCAGTTATTAAATATGGGAGACCAAGCAAGAAAGAACGCCGGAACCTGATGAAGATTCGGGGATATTAATTGGTAAAAGGAGATACTCCATGAGTTCTGAGAAATGCGATAAAACGACCGAATGTCAAACCTGTAAGACGGCTCATAAATGCAGTGAAGAAGAAAAAGAAGTCCACGCGCGAGCGCGGCTCAAAGCTGCCATGAATTTGATAAAACATAAGTTCATGGTTCTGAGCGGTAAGGGAGGAGTAGGTAAAAGTTCCGTAGCCGTCAACTTGGCGGTAACGTTAGCTCAGGAAAGTTTTGCGGTGGGCATTATGGATGCTGATATCCACGGCCCCAACATTCCTAAGATGTTGGGAGTGGAAGAAAAACGCATTATGGGCGATCAGGAGGGTCTTTTACCTATAAAAACGGAAAGCGGAGTTAAAGTTATCTCCGTGGCTTTTATGCTTCGTAACAAAGATGACGCAGTTATATGGAGAGGGCCCCTAAAGCATAGTCTTATTAAGCAATTCTTAGGGGAAGTATTTTGGGGAGAGTTAGATTATCTGATCATCGATCTTCCTCCGGGAACCGGCGATGAAGCATTAAGCACCGCTCATCTTATAAAAGATGTCGATGGTGCGATCGTTGTGACGACTCCTCAGGACGTGGCTCTTCTGGATGCGAGGAAGAGCGTTACCTTTTTGCGCCAAATAAAAATTCCCCTTATTGGCGTGGTAGAAAACATGAGCGGTTTCACCTGTTCCCACTGTAATAAAGAAATAGATATTTTTAAAGTTGGTGGAGGTGAAAGAGCGGCTCAGGAGATGGGTGTTTCTTTTTTGGGGAGGATTCCTCTTGATCCAAAAATGGTTATTTGTTCAGATAGCGGCGTTCCGGTTGTGACGCAACACCCGGACACAAAAGCAGCGGAGGCATTTCACCGGATTGTGAAATCGTGGAGAGCGCTTTTAGATTCTGCTCGGAAAAAAGCAACCATGGAAAAGGACGTATAAAAAATAGGAGACAGAATTCAGAAGACAGGAGCCAGAAGTCAGAATACAGAAGTCAGACTCTTTAGTTTTTCTTCTGTCTCCTGTCTCCTGAATTCTGTCTACTGAATCAATCGGAGGAATAAAATGCCTATCTATGAATATGAATGTAAAAGCTGTAACCAACGGTTCGAGGTCTTCCAATTACCAGGGGAAGACGGTATGAAAGTGTTCTGCCCGAGGTGCCACGGAGAGAATATCGTCAAAGTCATATCCCTTTTTAGTGCCGGCTCAGAAAAATCGCCATCGTCCGGATGCAAACCTTCAGGCCCCACCTGAGGGGTATAGGGGAGATAGGATATCTCCTTTGGTAATGAAAAAAACTGACGTTTGTTAAGATATTTTACACATCCTTGCCGAGAAAATGGGAAGCAATTCATGAAATTCATCTTTGGTCCCGTTGCGTCACGAAGACTGGGGAGGTCTTTGGGGGTTGACCTGGTTCCTTATAAGACGTGCAGCTTTGACTGTCTTTACTGTGAACTGGGAACTACTACCAATCTCACTCTTGAGCGTAAAATGTATAGCGCTCACCAGGAGATTATCGACGAACTTAAAGATTATTTGAAGAAGCTCGCTCTTCAACCAGATTATATTACGCTGGGAGGATCGGGAGAACCGACGTTACATTCTTACCTTGAGACGATCATTACGGAGATAAAAAAACTGACCTCCATTCCGGTTGCGGTATTAACCAACAGCTCCCTATTATACCGGGCTGACGTTAAAGAAGCCCTTTTGCCGGCTGACGTTATTCTTCCCTCCCTGGATACGGTCAGCCCTTCTCTTTTTACCTTCTTAAATCGTCCTCACTCCTCTCTTGATGTAAAAAAAATCCTTCAGGGATTAATTGATTTCCGGAAACTATTCACGGGCCGGATATGGCTCGAGATCCTCTTTTGCCGCGGGGTTAATGACTCAGAAGAAGAAGTAATGAGACTGCGCGAGGTGATTCGAGAAATTAACCCTGATAAAATCCAGCTCAACACCCTTGACCGGCCACCAGCGGAAGACAATGTCTTCCCTGTGAGCCGCGAGGAGTTGGAGCGGATCAAAAAGTTTTTTGGAGAAAAAGCGGAAATTATAACCGGTTCGCTCCTTGAAGACGCCCGGGGCTGTACCGCGGACAGGAAAAAGCGGGTTTACAATCTGGTAAAAAGAAGACCCTGTACTTTTGATGCACTATCTTTGACCCTCGGTATCCCAAAGATGGCATTAATGGATTTAATCGAGGTTTTAAAGAACGAGGGCAAGGTCAGCCAGCGGCTTTATAATAACCAGGTCCATTACCAGGGACGGTGACCGATATCGAGGTTGAAAAGTCAAAGGGTCGAAAGGTCGAAGAGTCGAAGGGTGAAAGAGTTCAAGGGTTGAAGGGGTTCAAGGTTGAAAGGCTACAGTGATTGTTCAGCAGATTCGAGAAAACTTTTCATTGCGAGGTAAACGACTATGAAATTCGCGGTAATTGTTGGGGTCATGTCAATAGGTGTGTAAAAAGCATTTAGGCGGCCATCCTTTCCAGTTTTTTTGACTCCCGTTTCACGACGCCATCAACAAACGTTTTTCCTGCGTAAACATCAGGCAACAACC
>Ga0068714_10001072_pt1 | contig 43261 bp, 45 predicted proteins | sample MTBNYHSulfiMetaG_FD_62988 | JGI IMG/M metagenome (GOLD analysis project Ga0068714, IMG submission 62988) | Enrichment culture microbial communities from rom New York Harbor, USA that are MTBE-degrading - MTBE-NYH (New York Harbor Sulfidogenic)... | ecosystem: Environmental > Aquatic > Marine >... | reverse complement strand
TTCACCTTTACAGGGTCCCCAGCAGCTTGACCACGCCGTCCAGGATGGCGTCAGGGCGGGCCGGGCAGCCCGGCACGTAGATGTTGACCGGGATGACCTGGTCGAGGCCGCCGAGGATGTTGTAGGAGCCGCGGTAGACGCAGCCCGACATGGCGCAGGCGCCGACGGCGACGACGAATTTCGGCTCGGGGACCTGCTCGTAGATGCGGATGAGGCGGTCCTTCATTTGGCGGGTGACCGGTCCGGTGGCCACGATCACGTCGGCATGGCGGGGGGTGGCCTTGAGCAGGACGCCGAGACGCTCGAGGTCGAAGCGGGGCGTCAGGGCGGCCACGACCTCGATATCGCAGGCGTTGCAGGCGCCCGAGTTGAGATGCAGAATCCAGGGCGATTTTTTGCGGGACCAGCGGACGATGTTCTTGAACATCCTAGCTCCTCGTCACCAAGGCCATGATGGACAGGAAGATCATAGCCAGGTAAATCAGCCCGAAGACGGCGATCTTGCCCGAGGGGATGGTGGCCATGACCAGGGCGGCGACATGCATGATGGTGAAAAAGAGGGCGATGAAGAAAAAGAGGCGGTAGCCCCACTGGAACTTGAAGCCGGGCAGGTCCTCGCCGCAGGCGTAGGTCGTCAGCTTGCCGCCCTCCTTTTTCAGGCGCGGCGCCATCCGGGCGCCCAGGGCGTAGATGACCGCGGCCAGCCCGAGAAAGACGAGAAAGACCAGGGGCGGCGAGAGCAGCACGTCGGATGCGTTCATGACTTACCCCTTGAGTTGAGTCAGCTTCCTGATATCCAGGCTTTTCGTGTGGCGGTAGACGTTGATGATGATGGCCAGGGCCGTGGCCACGACGCAGACCTCGACGACGATGAACGTCACGGCCAGAGCCTGGGCGGTGAGGATGCTGTTTTTGGCCGAGCCCGTGGCCACGATCCCGAGGGTGACGGCCTTGCCGATGACCTCGACGCCGATGAAGAGCTTGACCAGGTTCCGCATGGTCAGAAGGCAGTACAGCCCCGTGAAGAGCAGAACGGCGGCGAATCCCATATACAGCAGCCAGACGTTACTCATGTTTGCTCCTTTTGCGGAACAGGGCCAGGACGGCGAACACGCCGGCGAAGATGACGCCCACCTGAGCGATGAGGTCGAAGGTGCGGCCTTTCCACAGGACTTGGCCGAACGTCCCCGCCTCGGCCGGGGCGGGCAGGGAAGCGATCTGCCCGATGAGACGGCGCATGACCAGGAAGTCGATGACCAGGAACACGACGAAGAACAGGGGGAAGATCCAGGCGGCCAGGCGGGATTCGCGCACGCCGCCCTCGGCCTTGGTCAGGGCGATGGTCACGACGAACAGGACGGTGATCAATCCGGCCACGACCGAAATCTCGAAGGCGCCGGCGTAGGGGGCGTCCAGGCGGAAGAAGAGGATGCCCAGCAGCAGGCTGGCCACGGCCAGCGAGATGGCGGCCTTGAGGATGTCGCGCACCAGGACGGCCAGCAGGGAAAAGACCACCAGTCCGCATAACAAACCGATTTGTACGGCCATCATTGGATTCCTATCGAGCTTTGAATGACCTGGAGGCCCCCGGCCAGGGCGTCGCGCGCGGGCTCGATCCAGGTGGAGATTGTCGCTGTGAAAAAGATCCCGATGACGATGCACAGCAGGGCCAGGACGACCGTGGCCGTCGTCATCAGGAAGGGCGCTTCGCGGACGTCGCGCCACTTCTCATCGGGCTTGTTGAAGAAGGCGCGCCGTTGGATGATGAGGTAGTACCACAGGGTCAGGACGCTGGCCAGGATGGCGGCCAGGGCGAACCCGAATCGCTTGGCCTGCACGAGGGCCATGACGATGATGAGCTTGCTCCAGAACCCGTTGAGCGGCGGCACGCCGGCGATCGACAGGGAGCCGACGAGGGTCGTGGCCGCGGTGACGGGCATTTTCTTGGACAGGCCGTTCATCTCCTCCAGGTTCCTCGTCCCGGCGGCCATCTGGATCGAGCCCGAATTCAAGAATAGGAGGCTCTTGGCCAGGGCGTGGTTGAGAAGGTGGAAGAGCCCGCCCAGGATGCCGAGAGGCGTCCCCAGGCCGATGCCCAGGACGATGTATCCCACCTGGCTGATCGAGGAGTAAGCCAGCATCCTTTTGATGTCCTTCTGACCCAGGGCGAGAAAGGCGGCCACGACCATGGACACGGCGCCCAGGATCATCAGGATGTTGGACAGGGCGGGCGTCAGCCCGAAGACCTTCAGGAAAATCCGCGTTAAGGCGTAGATCCCCGAAACCTTGATCAGCAGTCCGGACAGCGCCGCGGAGATGGGCGCCGGGGCGGACGGGTGGGCGTCGGGCAGCCAGGCATGGAAGGGGATGAGGGCCGCCTTGAGGCCGAACCCCATGATGAACAGGGCGGCGCACAGTCCGGCGGCCAGGGGCTGGTCGAGGCTGCGGAGGGCCTGGGACACGGCGCCGAATTCCAGGCTTCCGGTCAGGCCGAAGAGCAGGGTGACGCTGACGACGATGAGGGCCGAGGAGACCGCCGAAAGCATCAGGTACTTGAAGGACGCTTCGAGCTCTTCGTGCCCCAAGCCGTAGGCCACCAGGGCGTAGGAGGCTATGGCCGCCACCTCCAGGAAGAGATAGACCTGGAAGAGGTCGGTCACGAGCACCAGCCCGTTCATTCCGGCGAGCATGATGAGCAGCAGGGCGTAGTAGGCCGCTTTATGGCCGTAGTGTTCCATGTAGTTGACCGAAAAGAGGCCGATGCACAAACCGACCAGGGAGATGGCGGTCAGCATGAAGAGACTGAAACCGTCCAGGGCCAGGTGAATGCCGAGGGGCTCTCCCAGGAACACGAGGGGCTGGAGCCCCGCGCCCTGCCCGATGAGGGACGGACCGGCCAGGAGGGCGATCGCCAGGAGCGCCGCGAACACGGCGTTGGCCAGGATGTCGGGCAGAAGCCGGGGAGAGATCTTCCCCACGAGGGGCAGGATTCCCGCGACGACCAGGGGCAGGGCGATGAACAGGAATATCAACTCTCTTCCTCCGTTTAAAAGCCGACGAGCCAGCCGATCACGCCGACCAGGACCAGCAGGCCGCCCAGGCACCAGGCCAGATAGTTGGCGTAGTGCCCGTTGTGGGCTCCCTGCAGGAGGCGGGTGAACGTGCGGCCGACGGCCGTGACGCCTTTGTCGTAGACGGCATCGATCGGCCGGGCGATGCCCTTGAACAGAACCAGGGACAGAGACCTCAGGAACCTGATGCCCTGTTCATAAATATCGAATATCCGGGCTTCGGCCAGGTCGTAGATCTGTTTCAAGCCCGGAAACGTGTGCACGGGCTCGGAAGCGAGATGGGCTTTTCTCCCTCCCCGCCGCCAGCCGTAGAGGTGGAGAAGCAGGGCCAGGACGAGGCAGCCGATCGAGATCAGGGCCACGGGATTGAAGACGGACAGGGCGTGGCTCGTGAAATCGAGATGCTCGCCGGGCGCCGTATGGCCGTCCAGGATGGGGGTGATGAACGTCTGAAGCGGCAGCTTGTTGTAGACTCCGAACAGGATGCACAGGGCCGCCAGGATGAGGATGGGGATGACGACCGGGCTCTGGCTTTCCCTGACCCGGGGCACGTCCTGGCTTCGGGGGCCGAGGAACACGGAATGCCCGGCTTTGAGAAAGGAGGCGAACGTCAGAACGGCGCCCGCCCACGCGGCGACGGCGAAGACGATGTATCCCGTTTCGAGAGCGCCGTGGAAGACCATCTCCTTGGAGATGAACCCGTTGAGCGGCCAGACGCCGGAGATGGCCAGGGCGCAGACGGCGAACCCGAAGGCGGTTAGAGGCATCTCCCGGCTGAGACCGCCGAGCTTCCGCAGCTCGGTCGTCCCGGCGCGGTGCTCCACCGACCCGGCGCTGAGAAACAGGCCCGACTTGTACATGGCGTGGTTGATCATGTGGAAAATGCCGCCGGCGATGCCGATGGGCACGGCGGTGCCGATGCCCAGGATCATGTAGCCCACCTGGCTGACGGCGTGGTAGGAGAGGAGGCGCTTGAAATCCTTCTGGATGAGGGCCATGAAGACCGCCAGAACGATGGTCGCCGCGCCGACGATCATCAGGGTGATGGCCATCGCGCCGTTCTTTTCCAGGTGAAAGAAGTCCAGGGCGATGCGGGCCAGGAGATAGATGCCCAGCAGTTTCTCGAGGGCGGCGGGGATGAAGGCCATGACCGACACGGGGGCGTCTATAGCGGCGTCGGGGATCCAGGTGTGGAAGGGCATGGCCCCCGCCTTGCCGATGGCGCCGATCATCATCAGGATGAAGGCCGCGGCCAGCAGGCCCTCGGGCTTGACCGAGATTTCGCTCAGGGTCAGGGTCCCGGTCTTGGCCCACAGGATGCCGATGCCGAGGATCATGGAGAAGTCGCAAAACGCGCCGAGCATCAGGCTCTTGACCGCCGTGCGGTGGGAGGTCTGGCCGCCGATCGTGATCAGACCGTAGAGGGTCAGCAGCCCGCCTCCCCAGAAAAAGATCAGGGGAACGAAATTGTTGGACAGGACCGCGCCGTTGGCCATGGCGGCGGTCAGAAAGACGTAGCCGTAATACTCCCGCAGGCGCGGGGCGTTTCTCATCTTGACCGTGGAGTAGAGGGCGATGAGAAAGAGAAAGCCCGCCAGCCCGAGGAGGATGAAAGCCGAGAAATGGTAGAGCCGCAGGTCGAAATCGATGCCGTGTCCGAGCCAGGGAGTCTTCCACGAGAGGTTCCGGACGGAGAAAAAGACGAAACCCAGAGTGAGGAGAACGGAAGCCCCCAGGACGGCCAGAACCTCGCGCACGAGCTTGACGCGCGAGGGGATAAGGAAAAACACGACGGCCAGCCCGGCGGGCAGAAGAATGGGGATGAGAAGCGTTTGGGGTGTCATGGGTTCCACCAGATGATTGAGGTAGTGGCGGTCTCCACCAGTTTCATGGGATAGGCCACCAGGAGGCCGCTGAGAAGGGACAGGACGGCCAGGAGGGCCACGACGAAGACCATGCCCCGCGTTTTCTCCGGCGCCGTCGCGGTCACCTCGCCGAGGAAGACCTTGCTGAACACCCTCAGGAGATAGAACAGCGTCAGCACGGCGGTGAAAAGGGCGACGGCCGCCACCCAGACCTGGCCGGCCTTGACCGTGCCGGTGATGACCAGGAGCTTGGAGAAGAACCCGCCGAAAGGCGGCAGGCCGATGACCGAGAAAGCGCAGGCCAGGAAGGCCACGGCCGTGACGGGCATGGTTTTGATGAGCCCGCCCATCTCCCGGATGTCCCGCTTGTGGGTGGCATGGATGACGATTCCGGCGCACAGGAACAGGCCGGCCTTGGCCAGGCCGTGCATAAGAATGAAGAGCAGCGAACCCGAGATGCCGTCCGGAGTGTAGACGCTGAAACCGAGGAAGATGTATCCGATCTGGCTGATCGTCGAATAGGCCAGGATGCGTTTGAAGTCGTTTTCGACCGTGGCCGCTCCGGCGGCCACGAGGCTCGAGACGACGACGATGATGGGCAGGGCTTCTTTCCAACCGGCGGGCAGGCTGAACGTGAACAGAAAGAGCCGGGCGAAGGCGTAAACGCCGATCTTCACCAGGACCGCGGCGTGCAGGAGGGCGGTGACGGTCGTGGGCGCCACGCCGGCGTCGGGCAGCCAGGTGTGCAGCGGCATGGTCGTCGATTTGGAGAACATGCCCAGGAGAATAAACAGCACCGCCGCGCCGGGGATCAGGGTTCCGCGCATGGCCGTCAGGTCGAACGTCCCGGTCTGGTTGTAAATCAGGATGAAGCCCAGGAGCATGACCGCGGCGCCGAAAAAGGTCACCAGGAAAGCCTTGTCCGCCTTGAGGACATGATCCTTTTCCCGGTAAAACCCGATGAGGCGCCAGCAGCAGATGGCGATGATTTCCCAGAAGACGTACATGAACACCAGGTTGGCCGAGAACACGAGGCCCATCATCGATCCGATGAACAGCAGGACCATGAGATAGTACTCGTCCTGGTGGCGATCATGGGCGATGTAGCCCAGGGAGTAGACGATGATCAGGAAGCCGATGAACGAGGAGACGATGGACATGAACACCGACAGGGGATCGATGATCAGCTTGAAGTCGAGCCCCATGATGAGCGTTTGGACCGCGACTTCCTGTTTTCCCCCAAGGGCGAACGGCAGGAGAAGCAGCGGCAGCGCCGCCGTGACCGCGCCGAGGAGGACGGACCAGACCGAGCGCGCCTGCCGGGAAATGCGCCCCGCCAGGGGGACGGTGAACGCGCCGAGGACGGGGACAAAAACCGCGAGAAGGGCGATCAGCTTAATGTTCATTTTTTTCTGCCCATGATTTGAGAAAGCCCAATATATTAACTTGAAAAATAAATGTCAACGAATAAATGGGGTGGAACGGTTGTGGAAAAACGTGTCCCGCACATGCCGGGCCGCGCTCAGGATTCCAGCCGGGCTTTGAAATCTTTGACCGCCTCGGCGTCTCCCAGAACCGTCAGCACGTCGCCCGATTCGAGCCGGGTGTTGCCGTGGGGAACGAGCACCTCCCGGCCGCGGCGGATGGAGATGATGAGCAGGTCGCTGGATATGCGCAGGTTCCGCAGGAGGCGGCCGGCGCCTCGGCGTCCGGTGAGGAACACCTCCTCGATCGCCTGACCCTCGGGGTGCGTCGTCAGGATCCGGAAAAGGTCGGGATTGCTGGCCATGAGGCTCAGCAGGGTGGCCCTTTGGAGGTCGGGGGCATAGGTCTGAATTTCAAGCTCCTTGAACTCCTCGAGCCGGGCGGGGTGGTTGACCAGGGCCACGATGTGCCGGACGCCCATGGCCCGGGCATGGCGGCTGATGCGGATGTTCCGGGAGTCGTTCGAGGTGAGAACCAGGAGGGACTTGATCCCGGAGGGATCGATCTCCTTGAGGGCCGAGAGAAGGCGGGGCGTCTGGCGAACCTTGAGGCCGGCTTCGAGGGCATGGGCCGCCTGTCGGGGATCGGACTCCAGCAGCAAAACGTCTTCACCCGCCCTCTTGAGTTCCCCGGCCACCTGCAGTCCCAGGGCGCTGATGCCGTAGATAACGACGGGGTGTCCCTCGCGGGAAGCGGCGGCGGGTTGGAGAACGGAGAACAGGAGCGGGGAAAACGTGGAGGTGAAGGCGGCGATGAGAATGAACGCCGCATTGAGAGTCTGGTCGATCACCCCCAGGCTCAGGCCGATGCCCGAGGCGGCGATGATGAGCGACAGCCGGGAAGAAAGAAGGAAACCGGCCGCCAGCGTCTGACGCCAGCCGAACAGGAGGCGGAAGACGAGGGAAGAGACGATTTTCAACAGGAAGGCGGCGACAAGGAGAGCCGGCGCCAGAAGCCAGATCGTCCTGTCGCCGAAGAGGGCGCGCAGGTCGAAGCGAAGTCCGACGGTGATGAAAAAGAGGGGGATGAACAGCCCGAAGCCGATGCTCTCGACGCGGCGGCGCATGATGTCGGAGTCCGGGCCGCCGACGAGGGACAGAACCGCGCCGGCTAAAAAGGCGCCGAGGATCATCTCCACGCCCAGAAAATTCGAAAGGACGACGAAGGCCAGGAGAAGGGCCAGCGCGCCCTGGAGCTTGAGATGAGAGGCGGCGCCCGAGATCTCCTCGAAGATTCGGCTCCGGGAAATCCGTCGTGTTCGCAGAAGGCCGATCCGGTAGGCCAGGAGCGCGGCGACGAACAGAACGCCGACGAGCAGGAGGTCGGGTGACAGGCCCCGGGTTTTCAATCCGACGTAAGCGGTGATCAAAAGCATGGTGAAAAAATCGGCCAGCAGGGCGGCCAATAGAAGAGTCTGACCGAACAAGCCGGCGCTGAGCCGCCTTTCTTTCAGGACGGGCAGGACCACGCCCAGGGAGGTGGTGGACAGGATGAGGGCCACCATCCACGGATCTCCCCGAAGACCCCATCGGACGAGAAGCAGGCTGGTTGCACCGGCCAGGATGAGCGTCAGAAAGAAGGACAGGCCCGCCGCCAGGAGCGGGTTGCGCCGCGGCGATTCTTTCTTCGGCGCGGAGAACAGGGAGGAGAAGTCGATCTCCAGCCCCGAGAGAAACATCAGGAAAGCCAGTCCGATCTCCGCCAGGAAATCCAGGGTGACGTCCGGGCGGATGAGGTTGAGGACGGAGCGGCCGATGAGAATGCCGACCAGAATTTCTCCCACGACCACCGGCAGGCGGCGCTGGCGGGACAAGACCAGGGGAACGACGAGGGCCAGAAAGAGGACGATCAGAAAAGGAAGAAAAGTGAGCTTGTCGCCCATGACGATTCGTCCTCAGGCCGCATTGTGCCCCAAGGCCCGACCCGTGTCAAAAATATTCTTGAAAACGGGCGGCTAGAGGGCCGGATCTTCCCGGTAATCGACCGTGATCTTGGCGCCGGGCCTGGGGCGGAGGAGGTCCACGACCTTGAGGAAGGTCTTGTTTTTCTTTTTCCACATGCGGTTCAGCTTGCGGGCGTAGACGGCGATGGCGCAATCCAGCCACCAGCCCCGGACGAACCTCTTCGCCAGCTCCATAAAGGAATAGAACTTCTTGTGGCTGAAGATCTGCGCTTTCTGAAGGTCGAATAGGGTGAAACGGGCGGGCTGGAAAACCACATGGTGGGCGTCGTAAAGAGCCCAGTCCCGGAAGGTGATCCGGTTTTCGGCCGAGATTTTTTCGTACCATTCCGAGCCCGGCAGGGGGGTGAGGATGAGGAACTGCGTCGAGGTCAGCTTGGCCTTCTTGGCGAACTTGACCGTGGCCTTGATGGTTTTCCAGTCGTCGTCGTCGAACCCGTAGACGAACATGCCGTGGATGCGGATGCCGTGCCGGCGGAGGACTCGGACCGCTTCCCGGATCTGGTCCACGGTCTGCTTTTTCTTCATGGCCTCCAGGCTCCTGGGATTCACCGATTCGAATCCGATGTACAGGGTGTGGCAGCCTGCCTTTTTCATCAGCTTGACGAGCGCGACGTCGCGGGCGATGTCCGCCCGGACCTGGGTCGTCCAGAGGAACTTGAATCTTTCCCGGATCATGGCCTCGAGCAGCTCCCGGGCCCGCTCCCGGTTGGCGGTGAAATTGTCGTCGTAGAAAAAGATGATGTTCCGGCGGCTGTCGTGGTTTCTCAGCTCCCGGATGATGCTCTCCGTGGAGCGGAAACGGTATTTCTTGCCGAACATGCCCGTGACCGAGCAGAAGGAACAGTCGAACGGACATCCCCGGGAGGTCAGGATGGGAATCGTCCTCCGGCCCAGCTTGATATTCCGGTCGGGCTTCAACAGGGACAGGTCGGGGAAAGGCAGGGCGTCCAGGTCTCGGAGCATCGCCCGCCGGGGATTGTGAATGTGTCCCGAGGCGTCATGGAAGGACAGGTTGGGGACCCGGCGAAAATCGCGGTCTCCCTCCCAGGCGTCGATGAACGCCATGAGGGGGACTTCGCCCTCCCCGCGGATGACGAAGTCGGCGTGCTCCAGGGCTTCGTCGGCCAGGAAGGTGACGTGCGGGCCGCCCATGATCACCGGCCGGCCCATAGACCGGACCTTTTCGGCCAGCTGATAGGCGCGCGGGGCGGTGGAGGTGATGGTCGAGATGCCGACCAGGTCGGCCTCGCGGACGGCTTCAAACCGGATTGCCCGGAGCTCTTCGACGAAGACCTCCACGTCCCAGCCCCGCTTTTTCATCATCGCCCCCAGGATGAGTGTTCCCAGGCGGGGCAGGGGAAACTGGGAAAAAATGTGAAGGTTCGGAGCCCGGGGCTCGATGAACACGATTTTAGGCATGGGAAGCTCCTCGGTGCGCCCCGCGGCGCTTGTCGTTTTTTTGTTTCAGGCTCTGGACCTCTTTTTTCGCTTTTTTGAGCAGGTCCTCCCAGCGGGCGATGCCCTGTTTGAGCATCTTGATCTTGTCGAACAGTGTTTTGAGTTCGGTCAGCATTTTGTCCAGTTTGGCGTCCGCGGCCGGCTTGGGCAGGGACTCCGGCCTGTCCCGGAGCGCTTGGTAGTCCTGGTAGTACCCGGACAGGACCTTGATGTCTTCCAGGCTGTAGCCGAAGAGCTGCAGGTCCCTGATAAGCTGGCAGAGAAAGACGAAGACCTTTGAGTAGAGGCGGAATCCCCCCTCGCTGCGCATGTCGGGGACGATGATTCCCTTGTCCTCCCAGTGCTTGATCGTCCTCGGGCTGACGCCGGACTGTTCCGCCAGATCCCCCACGGTCAGGAAGCGCTCCGGGGTCTTGCTTTCCTTTTTCTTATGCTTCTCCCGCGGCAGGCCGACTTTCTTCATGATTTTCTGAACGTCCTCGAGGCCGTATCCCAGCTCGAGGAGCCTCTGGATGTGGGCGATCCTTTCTCCGCCGGCCTCGGAAAAAAGAGGAGCCTTGTTGGGGCCGAAGCCGGCGGGACGGAGCAGCTTGAGCTTCATCCACTTCTCCACGTCCTGACGGGAGACGCGGAAACGGGCCTCGAGCTCCTGGCGGGTGAATGTTTTCTTATTCACCATATACCTTTACGTATAATTTATATCAGAATTAATATCAACCTATACGTATAGGATTATAAATTAAATGAGGGATTTGTCAAGGGGGGGATGTCTCCGCGGGCCGGAAGCGGCGCGGATTGCGGAGGCGACTCCTCCCGGGCAAGGAAAAAAGGTCCGACGCAGCGAGGGCCTCAAGGTCCCAGGCGGAAGAGGGACAGGCCGGCGCCGAAAGCGGCGGCCAGGGCGGCCGAGCCGGGAATGGTCAGCAGCCAGGCCCAGACGATTCTGATGGCCAGTTTCCAGCGGATGCCGGAAAAACCCTTGGGGATGCCCACGCCGATGACGGCCCCGGTGATGGTGTGCGTCGTGGACACGGGGATGCCGAGGAACGTGGAGAACAAGATCGAGCCCGCAGCGGCCGTTTCGGCGCCGAAGCCGTGGACGGGCTTGAGCTTGGTCATTTTCATCCCCAGGGTGCGGATCACTCTCCAGCCTCCCAGAAGCGTTCCGAGGGCGATGGCCAGGTAGCAACAGATGATCACCCAGTACGGCACGTAGAATCTTTCGCCCAACCGCCCCGTGGTGAACAGAAGCATGGCGATGATGCCCATGGTCTTCTGGGCGTCGTTGGCGCCGTGCCCCAGGCTGTAAAAAGCGGCCGAGACGAGCTGAAGTTTGCGGAACCAACGGTCGACCGAGCGGGGAGACTTTCTCCCGAAGGCCCGGTAGAGGAAAACCATGATGACGAAGCCCAATCCCACGCCCAACAGGGGAGCGAGGAAGATGAAGGCGAAGATTTTCGCCAGGCCGGACAGGACAAGGGCTTGAAAACCGCCCTTGACGAGAGCCGTGCCCACCAGCCCGCCGACCAGGGCGTGGGAGACGCTGATCGGCAGCCCGAAATGGGTGCAGATAGAGGACCAGATGATGGCCCCCAGGAGCGTGGTCAGGATGAGAGGCGGGGTGACGACCTCGGAGCGGATGATGCCCTGGCCGATCGTCTTGGCCACGTGGACGCCGAAGAGGAAAGCGGCTACGAAATTGAAAAAGGCGGCCCACAGGACGGCGAGCCGCGGCGAGAGCACCCGGGTCGAGACGATCGTGGCCACGGAGTTGGCCGCGTCGTTCATGCCGTTGATGAAGTCGAAGAGCAGGGCCAGCCCGATGATGACGATGAAGAGCAGGGGCATGGCCGGGGCTTCAGGTGTTCTCGAGAACGATGCCCTCGGTGATGTTGGCCACGTCCTCGCAGCGGTCCGTGGCCCGCTCCAGGTATTCCAGGATGTCCTTCCACTTGATGAGCTCGATGGGGTTCTTCTCCTCGCGGAAGAGGCGGGCCACGGCGCTTCGCCGGATGTAATCGGCCTGGTCCTCCAGGCGGTTGATCTCGACGGTCAGCTCCAGAATCCGCGCCGGTTTCTTGATGTTGCGCAGGAGCGCGACCATTTCCTGAGTGATTTTGGCGCTCTCCAGGAGGACGTCGGCCATGTCCCGGACCTCCTTGGGCAGGCACTCCGGACAGAAGAGGTCCATGCGGGAGGCGGCGGCTTCGGTCATGTCCAGGACGTCGTCCAGGCGCATGGCCAGCTGGTGGAGATCCTCGCGGTCGATGGGCGTGACGAACGTCTTGTGGAGATGGGACATGATGGTGTGAACGACCTGGTCCGTCTGATGCTCGACGGTTTTCATCCGCAGGGCCAGTTCCCGGCTTTCCTCCCGGTGGTCGATCATTCTTAAAAGAACCTCCGCCCCCTCCACGATGCCGAGGCAGATTTTATCGAACAGGTCGAAAAATTCCTTGTCCTTGGATGAAAACACTTTGAGCATTTCCTTCTCCTCTTTTCAGGCGCGGCGGGCAGGACAGCGACATCTTTCTCATAACACAAAATCCGGGACGAATAAAGAAAGAGATGAAACCACCGTTTCAGAGAAGCGCCGCTCCTCGATCAGGGGGTTCAGCGCAGCAGGCCGGCCGCATAGAAAATTCCTATCAGCACGGGTTGATGGGCGATATAGATCCACAGCGAATGCCGGCCGGCGACGTTGATGACGGATACCGGCAAGGGCCGGGGGATCAGGCTCCGGCGCGAAGCGTAAACCGACTTGCCCACAGCCGCGCCTCCGAGATAGATCCCCAGCCAGGGGAACAGGGGAAAATAGTCGAAGGAGACGTAAGAAGCGCCGTGAACTCCGAACGGGAGCAGCCAGTCGAAAGGGATAAGCGCATTCTTCAATAAAAAGGAGAGCGCAGCGCTCAATAACAAGACGGCGACTCCGGCGGCGGCGCAAGTCAGAGGGCCGGCCTTCTCCAGCGTCAGTCCGTAGAGAAGGATGGAGACTCCCAGGCAGTGGAGAATGCCGAAATGGACGGCCGCCGAAGAATTAAAAAAATATGTGGCCGCGGTGATGATGAGGGCCACGGCCAGCAATCTCAGCGCCCGGCGGAAATTGCTCCGGGTCAGGGTGCTGCTGATGCCGCACAGGACGATGAAAAGGCCGGCGAAAAAATTCCTCGCGGCTTCAAGCAGCGGGCTGCCGAGAGGGATTTCCCAACCGAAGAGCGTCCGGATGCCGGCGAGCTCCCCGAGGTCGTAAGCGGCGTGATAGAGGATGACGAGGATGATTGAAAAGCCCCTCAGGAAATCGATCTCCCAAATGCGTCTCCCGGCCCCCGGACGCGGTGCCCCCGGTTGCCCCGGGAGAGGGGTGGCATTGCGGCCCGTCATATCTTGATGTTCCTGTATCGCCCTCTCTCAAGTGATCCGATTCTGTCGCGCCCGCCTATTGTATCTTAATTGTTCATTTTCGGGTTGAGAATTTTCCGCCGCCGGCCGTCCGTTTATAGAGGAGAGAGCCTGAAACGACGGATTCTCTCTTCCGGCCTGGCTCGGTGCGGCGGTCGCCGAGATGTTGAGGAGTCCGCCTCATACCTGGGAAAAACGGCTCGGGAGTGATAATATCAAAAAGAAATGAGTCTCTGACGAGGAAAGGCCAATGACAACCAGAACATCAGCCGCTTTTATAGCCGCAGTCCTGTTCGTCGGCGTCCTGGCCGCCCAGGACGCCCGGCCGGTCCGGGACGACGTCGGTTATTGCTGGAATCCGGTGTCGATGAAGGCCCTCGTGGATTTCCTCGAAGAGCAGGACAAGGAAGACCGTCCCGCCGAGGGGCTGGTGGCCGCGATCGCTCCCCACGACGACTATCTTTACGCCGGCCGGGTCTATTATCCGCTCTTCAGGATTCTTCGGGCCCGGGAGGTGGTCATTTTCGGCGTCACCCACGGCGCGGTGCGCAAGGAAATCGGCGATCCGCAGGGCCTTCTCATCCTCGAAGCGTTCAGCGCCTGGCCAGGGCTGGGCGGACCGACGCCCGTTTCGGAGCTTCGCGAGCACCTCAAAGCCCACCTGGACAAATCGCTCTTCATCGTCAGCAATACGGCGCACGCCCTGGAGCATTCGATCGAAGGCCAGGTGCCCTGGCTCCAATATTTCAATCCCCAGGTCCGCATCACGCCGATCATGGTCACGGGAATGCCCTTCGAAAAGATGGATTCGATTTCATCCCGCCTGGCCGAGACGATCGCCGCCTACATGAAGGACAGGGGGCTGGCTCCCGGCCGGGATGTTTTTTTCCTCATTTCTTCGGACGGGAATCACTACGGCAGGGATTTCGACAACGCGCCTTTCGGCGAGGACGAATCGGCCTGGAAAACGGCCAGGGAGCTCGACCGGCGCCTGATCCGAGATTATTTGACCGGGCCTATGGACGCAGGCAAAGTCGAGGGCCTGACCGAGGAGCTCTGGGGGGAGACCTATCTCGATTACCGCAACACGTACTGGTGCGGAAAATATTCGGTCCCCTTCGGGCTTCTGGCCGCGCAAAAGGTCCTGGCCATGACGGCCGGCGGAAAAATGAACGGCCGGCTCTTTCGTTACTCCGATACCTACAGCGAGGGCGTCCTGCCCCTGGTCAAGACAGGGATGGGGACGACGGCTCCTTTTTCCCTCCGCCACTGGGTCAGCTTCTGCTCAATCGGATATTATCTGGATTAAGGGATTTCGACTTCCGGCCTTTCGTTTGAAGGCCGGGGATCCGGTCAGGGCTGAGAGTTGATTATCGCCCCGGCCGGCGATATCATCGGGGAGCGGGAAACACAACACCGACCTAAGGGAGGAGGGAGGATGAACAAGATCGAACACGCTTTGATGCATGCTCTGTTCACCCATCTGCATCATAACATCGACAAAGCCGTCGACTTCAGGGCGATCGACGCCTTGAACAAAAAGGTCGGCCGGCTCTTTCCCCGGGCCCTGGTCGTCGGGCCGGGAGACGACGCCGCCGCCTTCAGATTTCCCGGGACGAAAGGGACGTTCGTGGGCAAGATGGAAAGCCATTGTTCTCCCTGCGTCCCCCGGCCGTATGACGCGGCGGCCACGGGCGCCGGCGGAGCCATGCGCGACGTCGTGGCCATGGGCGCCCGGCCCCTTTTTCTCATGAATTTCATCGGCACCCGGCCGCTCAAAGACAAGGTCATCGTCGGGCCCTGTGGATTCGACGGGAAATGCACCTGCGGGAAATGTGTCGAGATGACAAGCAAGGAACGGATCGATCTGATGGTCAAGGGCCTGAGGGACATGTGCGCCGCCATGGACGTCTTCATCGTCGGAGGAGGATTCTCGACGTCGTTTTCGGACATCGTTCCGGCCGTCGTCGTCTCGGTGATCGGGCGGCTCGTCACCTCCCGGCCTTTGACCAAGCCGGCCAAATCCGCCGGGGACCGGATCATCCTCGTCGGCCGGACGGGGAGCGACGGAAACGACACCCTTTATCGGGCGGGACTGGTCAAGGAGATGCGTCCGGCCGTCGCCCTTTTCAGGGAGGAAAGAAAGGTCATGGAGGCGTCCCTGGCCGCTTTCCGGACCGGGAAGATCAAGGCCTGTTCCGACCTTGGAGCGGCCGGAATCGGCGCCGCCGTCTGTGAGTCCGCGCGGTACGGCGGTTTCGGGGCCCGCGTGGACCTGGACAGGGTGCCCCTCAGGGAGAAGACCCTCACGCCGGAAGAAATTCTGATCTGCGAGACCCAAGGGCGGATGGCCGTCCAGACGGCGAAGAAAAATGTGGACCTTGTTTTGAAAACAATCCGCTCCAAAGGGGTCCGGGCCGAGGTCATCGGAGAGATCAACGACGACGACAAGGAGATTTTCGAGCGCCGGGGCCGGACTGTGGCCGTGATTCCGAACCGTCCGTCGCCGGCGGTTTTGTCGGCCCTCAAGAGGGCATAGATACCTATCCATCTTTCGTACTATAAGCAAAAAATTTGGAAAATAGGTAAGCTGTCCCCATTTCCCGTCCCGAATAGCCTTGACCAAGCACCCCGTTTCCCGCCCATTCTGTCAGCAAATTTTCGAATATGTAAGCCCATTCTGGACCATTTCCAGATCTCGATCAATCATGATATTTTTGAACTCGGCTTGTGCCGCGAACTCTTCCGGCTCCGCGTTGCCGAGAGCGCTATGCGGCCGAAAGTCGTTGTAGTCCCTCCGCCACTTCTCGATCCGGCCCCGAACTCTGGATATCGAGATGTCACCTACTTTTGTGATATCCTGCTGTTGTCCGGTGTCGTAAACCAATCTCAACCCGGAGACGGCGCCCGTGCCGTCCCTGAAAAAATGGAGACGGACATAGAATAGGCCCTTGTCCTCAAAGGCGAAAAGGTCCTCCGCCAGCGGCACAATTCTCTTGGCATCCCCTTGGTTCAGGGCGCAGAACAGGAAACCTTCTCGGGCGGAAACCCTGTGCTTTCCGTACGCTCCCTCGTAGTCCTGGGTGTTTTGAACGGTCGGGGGCGGAGGGTCGAGCCGTGCCTCGACCTCGGGCAGTGCCCACCGGGCTTCCTGTTTGAGAAGGGCGGGGGCGTCGGAAGCGAGGACGGCTCCTAAGGCTTCCCGGTAGGCGGCATCGAGGGCCTTTCCCGCCTCGACGGCGATATCGGGCTCGACCCCCGTTCCTTCCCAGTTCGTACCCGTGACCGGATCGATGGCCGTCCCGACAGGAACAGCCACCGTGAACGGAAGATCCGGCAGCGGAAAGAGGTGGGTGTAATGGGCCGCCCCGCGCGTTTTTTCCCCGACGATGGAGGCCCGTTTCCGGTTTTTCAGAACGTAGGCGAACATCTCGCCGCCGGATACGGTGTGGCGGCTGGTCAGGACAAAAAGCGGAATGCGGGCCAGGTTCCCTTCTTCCGCCGGCTGAATCGTCCAGGTCTCCCTCTCGCCCTGTTTTCCCCGGTCATGCTTGGTCAGAAGATGAGTCGGGCGGTCGAAGACGTAGGACAGGAGGCCGACGGCCATTTCCTCCCGGCCTCCGAAATTGTCGCGAAGGTCGATGATGAGGACCTGGGCATGGGATACAAAGCGCAGCGCCGCCAGCGCGGTTTTCCAGGCTGCCGATTCCCCTTCGCTCTCGAGCTCGACCCATTCGTCGATGACGAGACACCCGATATTGCCGGGCATGCGAAGGGCCTGCTGGAACCCGAAATTGCGCAGCGGGATTGTTTTTCCGGCCGGAGAGGAAACGCTCCCCGAGCCGGCGGCGGACGCGGCCCCCGGGGGAAGGCTTTTGTTTTCCACGACTCCAAGGTGAAAATCCCGCGAGACCGAGCGCATATCCTCGGTCAGGGCGCGGGTCAATCGCTCCGCCGTGGCGATGTCCTCGTAGGCTCCCGACTGCAAGCGCTCCGTCAGGAAGGCGGCGACCTTCGCAGCCACGTCCGGGAAAACATAGTTGGTTTCGACGACGGCGGCGACCGATTCGACAAGCCTCTTCCATGCCGCGGACCCGGATACGTCGGTTTGGCCGGGGCCTTGGGAACCGGTCCCCTCTCCAGCCGCGGAGACGAGGGAGAACAAGAGGAGGATTCCGGCGGCGAGTCCGCTCCTGACGGGCTTCATCATGGTCTTCCTCCCGTTTTATTGCGCGCGGCCCCAAAAAAAGAAGAGGATGGTCGCGAAGAGCAGGGCCGCAAGAATCCAAATGACGTTCCGGATCAACATGATCTTCTTGGTCTGGGCGAAGGCCCGTAGTTCCGTATCCCGCGACGAGGCGGCGGGAGGGGCCCCGCGCAATCCGTTAGCGGCCATTTTCTTGACGAGGGCGGCGAGTTCTGGGTCGGTCTTCAGGAAATCCTCGACGATCCGCCGACTGTCCTCGCTCAATTCGTTTGCGGCGTATAAGGGAATGAGGTCAAGGACGACGTTTCGGGTGACATTCATGATCGTGATTCCTCCTTATTTTCCGGGATCTGCAAGATTCTTTTCCGGGCCCGATGCACCTTGACCCTGGCGGAGGTAGACGGAATGAGCAGGATCTGGGCGATCTCCTCATAGGACAGTCCATGCTCGGTGCGCAGGATCAGGGCCGTAGCTTCGGATTCTGGGAGGGTTGCCAGGCGGCTTCGCAGGCGATCGAGTTCAATCCTTCCTTGGGCGAGACGGTCGGGTCCCGGGGCGGGGTCAGGCAAATTATCGGGAAGCTCCCGCCGTCGCATCTCTTTTCTCTGCTGCGCCAGGTGGAAATTGCGGGCGATAGCCAGCAAGTATGCCTTGAGCGTTTCGGTCAGGATTTTTTCCCGCCTCGTCCAGGCCCGGACAAACGTTTCCGAGGTGATGTCGTCGGCTTGAGCGGGATCGCCGGTCATCCACAGGGCGAAGCGGAAGACGTCCGTAGCGTAGGTTCGATAAACACGCTCGAAGGTGAGCATTGGCGGCCTCTCTCATAATATGCGCGAGGAGCCGGAATGTTTCAACGATGCCGTTCCATAAGGAGCTCTAGAAGCCCAACGGAAATGAGGAAAGGGTCATTCCCACTGACGATGAGGCCCGGCAACATTCGGGCGGTCCAGAAGCTTCTCGGTCACAAGCCGATTAGGACGACGGAGATCTATTTTCACCTCAGCGAGAGGCATCTCCATTACGTCGTCGGCCAGCTGTCGGGCTCCAAAATGGGCACGCTTCTGGGAACACCCGTGGTTTTACCGGGTCGCGGGATCACGCAAGTCGTTGAAAATTGACCAAAACGCCTTTAAGACTTTAAACTAGTAATATTAGCCACCCCTACCCCTCCTAGCGAATTAGGAGGGGCTAAAGGTAGGCGTTTTGGATGAAGGCGTGGTGGGCGATACAGGATTTGAACCTGTGACTTCTACCGTGTGAAGGTAGCACTCTACCACTGAGTTAATCGCCCAGCCGGCAGGGTATTTTTAGCCGAAATGTCTTTTTTTGTCAATTTCCGTCCAAAAACCGCATGACGTCCGGGAGCATCGGTCTTTCCTTGGAACAAGATTCTTTTCGGCGTCTTCAAATTGTTGACAATCCCCGGGTTTTAGGAATATATAATAGCCGGTGGCCATCAAACGCTGTCCCTACTGCCGGTCGATCATCGACGAGGCCGACCGCTACTGCGAAAACTGCGGAACGCAGCTCCTTTTTCCCGAGGACGAGAACATCGAGGAAGACATCCCCGGCGAAAAAATTCTCGAAGCCGAGGACAATCTCCCGGACGAAAATTTGGAAATCCCCTCCCGGGATGATACGATAGAGCCCCCCTTCGAACCCACCCCGGCCGAAGAAGAAATCGAGCTCGAGCCGCCCCGACCCCAAAAAAGCACGGAAATCCCCGATCTGGATTTCACGCCCCCGGCGAGGAGAACGGAGAGCGAATCCTTGCCGGACTCGGCGCGGAAGTTCGCCACGAGAGATCTACCCGAAATGGACCGTGAATTCGGCACTCCTCCCGAGCCGCCCGCGGCGCCGTCTTTTGAGACTCCGGCCGAGGAAACTGGCCTCCCCGAGGATTTCGAGGTTGGTTTTCCCGTTTCCAAGGAGGAGAGCGAGGATATCGCCCGAGTGATGTCATCGGTGGAGAAAGAGGCTCCTCCGAAGGCGCCCGCGCCGCCTCCCGCCTCTCAAGAAGAAGAGGAAGTCGCATTTTCGGAAAAAGACCTGCCTCCCCTGAGATTCGAAGAGGAGAAGCCGGCGACATCGGACGAGCTTCCGCCCTGGGCCGAGCGCGTCAAGGACGGGGTCACCCCGGGCTTCCGGGCTCCGACAGGGGAAGACCTGTCGAGGGATCGAGAGGACCTTTCGTTCGAGACCGATTCCGTGATGGACCGGCTGTCCCGGGCCGCCGAGGAAGAACCGGGAATCGGGGACGGCGAATTCCGGTCGGCCGAGCCCGAATTCCGTCCACGCCCCCGCCGCCGCAGGCGCGGCCCGCTCTCCAGGCTCAAGGCGCGCCTTTACGACTTTCTGTTGATCACTCTTCTGTGGGGTGCGGCTCTTTGGGCCGCCTCCCGGATTCTGAGCGTCCCGCTGTTCAACATCATCGCCAATTCCGCGCTTCAGGTGGGCGTTTTCTACCTCATTCTTTTGGCCGGCTATTTCGCCTTGTTCTTTTCGTTCCTCGGCGAGACCCTGGGGGATCGCCTGAGCTCTCCGCCGGCTTGAGGGCCGGGCCTTCCGGTTCCAGGGCGTAATCCTGTCCCAGAAATTTTTCCTTGGCCTGCGGATCGGACGCGACGTCCCGGGGCGGCCCCTCAACCAGGATTTCCCCCTCGTCGATGATGTAGGCCCGGTCGGCGACGTGAAAAGTGTCGCGGACGTTATGGTCCGAGACCAGGATGCCGATGCCCTTGTTCTTGAGAAGGCCGAGGATTCTCTGGAGGTCGAGGATGGTCAGGGGATCGATGCCGGTGAAGGGCTCGTCGAGGAGAAGGAAGCCCGGCTTGAGGGTCAGGGCGCGGCTGATCTCGAGCCGCCGCCGTTCGCCCCCCGAGAGGGTGTGGGCTTTTTGTCCCGCCAGGCGGCTGAGGCCCAGGTCCTCCAGCAGGCGCCGGGCCATTTCCTCCCGTTCGCTCCTGCCGTAGGGTTGAAGTTCGAGGGACAGGCGAAGATTGTCGGCCACCGTCGCCTTGAGGAAGACCGAATGCTCCTGGGGGAGATAGGTCAGGCCCAGACGCGCCCGTCTGTCCGTGGGCAGAGACGAAATGTCCCGCCCGTCGAGAAGAATCCGCCCCGCATCGGGCCTCAACAGTCCGGCGATCATCTGGAAAATCGTCGTCTTTCCCGCGCCGTTCCGACCCAGGAGGCCGATGATTTCCCCCGGCCCGACCGTCAGGGTCACACCCCGGACAGCCGGTTTTCGACCGTAGCTTTTCACCAGGTTTTCAGCTCTGAGCATTGCTCCGTTCCTCGGGGGCGGCTAAAATAAGAATAGTGAAGCACGGCCTCCGGGCTGTCAAGCGGCCATGAAAAAAATCATCAGCGCCTCCCGCCGGACGGACCTGCCCGCATTTTTCCCCGAATGGCTGGCGGCGGCGCTGCGCGCCGGACGGGCAGACTTCATCGGTCCCGCCGGGCGAGGGAGGACGGTCGTCCTGGAGCCCGGAGACGTCCACACCCTCGTCCTGTGGTCGAAAAATTATTCCGCGCTTCTCCGCGGCCGGCACGGGCTGAGGGATCTCCTCGTCCGCTTCGACCAGCTCTACATTTTCTTCACCATAACCGGCCTGGGCGGGACGTTCATCGAGCCCGGCGTCCCCGCGCCCGGCGAAGCCCTGTCCCAGCTTCCGGAGCTTGTCCGTTTGGCCGGCGACGCGCGCCGTGTCTCGGTCCGGTTCGACCCGGTCGTGTTTTGGAGGGAATCGGGACGCATGCGGAGCAACCTTGATTTTTTCGACCGTCTGGCGCCGAAAGCCGCGGCGCTCGGAATCCGGGACGTGCGCTTCAGCTTCGCCCAGTGGTATCGCAAGGCAGTTCGCCGGGCGCGAAAGCGGGGATTGGATTTCGTCGATCCTCCCGTCGGAGAAAAGAGAGCCGCAGCCGCAAGCCTGGCCGCGCGAGCCCGCGGCCTGGGTCTCAGGCTCCACGCCTGCAGCCAGGACATCCTGGCCGGGATCGAGGGGATCAGGCCGTCGGCCTGCATCAACGGCCCGCTGCTTGAGGCCCTCCATCCGGCGCAGGAGAGAGCCTCTCATGCCAAGGACACGACCCAGCGCCGGGAATGCCGATGCACGCGGTCCGTGGATATCGGCAGCTACACCCAGGTTTGTCCTCATGCCTGCTTGTATTGTTACGCCCATCTCGGCCCGGCTTGAGGAAATACGGCCGGTCAAATGCCCAGCGCGAGCCGCTCGGCCAGCGCCGGAGGCAGGTTGTGGGCCAGGATTTTTTCCTGGGCCCCGGCGATGTCGTAGTCAAAGCGGTGGAAATGGACGGTCGACTCCTCGGAGTCGAACACGGCGCAGGCGGCTTTGGGATTGCGATCCCTCGGTTGTCCCACCGAGCCGGGATTGATGAGATAATGGACGTTTTTTTTCAGGCGGACGATGCTGTGGTCCTCCTCGATCAGCCGCCCCTCGACGGTGTTTCCCGTTTTGACGTACAGGCAGGGAAAATGGGTGTGGCCGAAGAAGCCGATCCGGGTTTCAAGGTATTGGAACGCCTCGGCGGCGTCGAATTCGCCGAAAATGTAGAAATCCTCGTCGAACGGGGCGCCGTGGCAGAGGGTCAGATGGCCGTCGACGACCTGCGGGCCCTTCGGCAGTCCGCACAGGTAGCGGCTGTGCTCCCGGACGAGCGTTTTCCGGCACCAGGCGATGGCCAGGGCGGCCATGGGATTGAAAGTTTCGAGGGAGTCCTGTCCGCAAACGGCCTTGTCGTGGTTGCCCCGGATGATGGACAAAGGTTCGAGCTTCCGAACGCGGTCGATCGTTTCATTAGGCGAAGCGCCGTATCCCACCAGGTCGCCCAGGCAAAGGTATCGGTCGATTTTTTTCCGCGACACGAAATCGAAGAGCGCCTCCAAGGCTTCAAGGTTGCCGTGGATGTCGGTGAAGACGAGATATCGCATTTTCAGTTCCTGCGTCGTTCCGCCCCAAGGTCCGCCATCTTCCGGGCACGATAGGAGCTTCGGACGAGCGGGCCGGCTTCCACGGCGCGGAAACCGCGCTCGAGAGCCGTCCTCTTCCAGACGGCGAATTCCTCCGGGGAATAATACTTCCTCACGGCGGCGTGGGCCCGGGACGGCTGGAGGTATTGCCCCATGGTCAGAAGTTCGCAGCCCGCTTTGCGGAGGTCGGAGAGCGTCCGGTCGATGTCCTCCTCCGTTTCGCCCAGTCCCAGCATGAGCCCCGACTTGGTGACGGCCCCCAGACGGCCGGCCGCCTCAAGCAGGCGCACCGAGCGGCGGTATCGCTCCCGGGGCCGGCCGATCGCCGGGTACAGCGGCTCAGGGACCTCGAGGTTGTGGTTGACGATCTCGGGCCGGGCGGCGATCACCGTTTTGAGGGAGCGCTCGTCTCCCTGAAAATCGGGAATGAGGGTTTCCACGCGCACGTCCGGAATTGTGTCCCTGAGGGCGGCGACCGTGCGGGCGAAGACCGAAGCCCCGCCGTCCGGGAGGTCGTCCCGGGTCACGGAGGTGAGGACGACATAGGACAGGCCGAAGGCGTTCGCGGCCGCGGCCACCCGGACGGGCTCGTCCTTCTCCACGGGGCCGGGCGCGCCCTTGTCGACGGCGCAGAATCCGCAGGCTCGGGTGCACACGTCCCCGAGGAGAAGAAAGGTCGCCGTCTTTTCCGACCAGCATTCGGCGATGTTCGGACAGCGGGCGCTGCGGCAGACAGTGTGGAGACCATGCGTCTTCAGCGTGTCCGCCACACGGAAGAAATTGGGATGCGTGGGCAAGGAAACCTTCAACCACGAGGGCTTCCTTGCGCTCGGCCGTCCTTCAACCTCCATGATTTCGGGCCTTTCCCTGAGGCTCTTTCTCAGTCATCAGCCCGAGACGGAAGGGAGATGTCGGAGGTGGGTGTCTCTCAGTAATCGACGTCGCGTTCCCGTTTCAGGCGTCTCCTCATGCGTTTGCGGGCCTGGGCGGCTTTCATTCTTTTCCGTTCGCCCGGTTTGAAATAGACGGAATGCTTCTTGATTTCCTTGATGATGGCTTCCTGCTGGACTTTCCTCTTGAATCGCTTGAGCGCGTTTTCCAGAGATTCGCCTTCTTCAATGACAACAAAGGCCACGAGATGTCACCTCCTTTGAAGGAAAGCCAGAATATATGAAGGCCCCGGCGTTGTCAAGACGACCGGCGGCGCAGACCGGCCCCGGCGCGCAGGATGCAGACCCGGGCGGCGATAGCCATCGGGTCGAGGAGAGGGACATCGACATCCTCGGGACGTAGGCAGAGGGGGATCTCCGTGCAGGCGGCGATGATGACCCCAGCCCCCCGCCGGACAAGGCGGCCGGCGACGCTCCGGAGCCATTTTCTGGGATTGCCCCGCACGACGCCCGCCTTGATCCCTTGCCGCCCGTAAATCGCCTCCATGATCCGCCGCTGGTCCCGGGCATCGGGGACGAGAACATCGATTCCGTTCGCTTCGAGAGGCTTCTGGAGCACCTGCAGGGCGATCATCCCGCTGCTGGCCAGGAGTCCGGCGCGCCTGACGCGGGGCCGGCGCTTGAGTATATGCTCCACCGTTTCATCGACCAGGCTGACGACGGGCAGCGGCCGCCAAATCCGGCCTCTCCCCAGAAACCCATGGGCGGTGAGACAGGGAATGACCGCCAGATCCGCTCCCGCCCGCCGGAGAGCGCGCAACCCCCGAAGAAGAGCCGGGGCGGGGCTCGGACCCCGGCCGAAGACGGCCGCCGTTCTGTCGGGAACGGAAGGATCGGCCCAGATGATGACCGGAATGTGCTTTTGGTCCCCTGCGGCGCTGGTGTTGCGGATGAGAAGCCGGTAAAAATGAGCGGTCGCCTCGGGTCCCATTCCGCCCAGAATGCCCAATGTTCTTATTGCCAGCATGGCCATGGCCAAAGAAAAATTTTCAGTCGTTCGAGAGGAAGAAATTCGGCTTCACGCATCTCATTCAGGATGGCTTCATCGGCGCCGCCGCGGCTTTCTGAATCGTCTTTTTTCCAGCGTCACTATTTTACGCGCTTCGAACAACGTTCTCAACCGGACGCCCGATTTCTCCGATGGCGGCTTGTTTCCGAGGACGGGTTGCATTTCTCCCGCGGGGAGGTATCATAAAACGCGGCCATGAGGCGAAAATCCAATCCGTGTTTCCTGACTTCGCCTCTTCTAGAGACGATTCCGGGCCTTGTCCACGGCTTCGGCCTGAAGGACTGCCGCGTCCGGGACGTCCGGAGGGCCGACGGACGAGAGGGATTTCGCCTGGTCGCCCTCGACCAGATTCATTCGGACACCATCCGGTTTTTTTCCCGCGCCTCTCGAATCCCACGGCCGGGCGACGCGCTGGCCACCGACCGTCCCCGGATCCTTGTGGCGGTCAAAACGGCCGATTGCCTGCCGATCCTCCTTGCCGACCCGGCGCGGCGCGCGGCGGCCGCCGTCCACTGCGGATGGCGCGGGACGGCCGCCCGGCTGGCCGAGAAGACCGTGCGCGCCCTGGAGCGGAAGTACGGCTGCCGGGCCTCAAGATTGAGGGCGGCTCTGGGGCCGTGCATCGGTCCTCGCTGCTACGAGGTGGGCGAGGATGTGCGCCGGGCATTCCGCGAAGCCGGTCTTTCGCCCCGGGACTTCAGACCGCGGCGCGAACATCCGGGCAAATATGTTTTCGACCTGGCCGGAGCAAACCGCCGCCAGCTCGTCGGCGCCGGGTTGAAAAGCCGCAACATCGACCTTGTCTCCCTGTGCACGCATTGCCGGGCCGAGTTTTGTTCCTACCGCCGCGAGCCCGCGGCGGCCGGGCGCCAGATCAATTTCATCGGTTTCGAAGGCCGCTGAAAACGCGCGTGTTGCATTTTGAAGGGAATTTATCTATTCTAAGCTTTACCATGTCCGAAACTCTGTCCGAAATCTCCCTGCCCGGCATCCCTCTTTTTAAACGAGGGAAGGTTCGAGATGTTTTCGACCTGGGCGACAGACTCCTCGTCGTCGCTTCGGACCGGATTTCGGCTTTTGATTACGTGCTGCCGTCCCTCATCCCCGGCAAGGGCGCGGTTTTGACCCAGCTGTCGCGGTTTTGGTTCGACCACACCGCGCTCGTGTGCCCCAATCATGTTCTCTCCGTCGACGTCGCCGATTTCCCTCCCGAACTCAAATCCCACATCCCGCTTCTCGACAAGCGCTCGATGCTGGTGCGAAAGACCGAGGTTTTGCCCGTCGAATGCGTGGTCAGAGGATTTCTTTCCGGCACGGGCTGGAATGAGTATCAGGAGACGGGCCGCATCTGCGGCGTCAAGCTCCGGAGCGGGCTTCGGGAATCGGACCGGCTGGACCAGCCTCTCTTCACGCCGGCCGTCAAGGCCGAGGAGGGACACGACGAAAACATCTCCTTCAAGGCCATGGAGAAAATGGTCGGTTCGGATACGGCCAAGACCGTCCGCAAGCTGAGCCTCGAATTGTACCAGAAGGCGTCTTTGCACGCCGTGTCCAAAGGGATCATCATCGCCGACACAAAATTCGAGTTCGGGAGGCTCGACGACGCGCTCATCTTGGTGGATGAAATCTTCACCCCCGACTCCTCGCGCTTCTGGCCGCTGGCCGATTATGCGCCCGGCCGTTCCCAATCCAGCCTGGACAAACAGTATGTTCGCGACTATCTGTTGACAACGGGCTGGGACCGGTCTTCGCCGCCCCCGCCGCTTCCCCGCGACGTCATCGATCAGACCGCGAACCGCTATCTGGAAATCTTCAGGCTTCTCACCGGCCGGCAGACGCTATGACCATGCGGGATGGGCCGGTCGACCTCCATATCCATTCCTGCTGGAGCGGGGACGCCGATTTCCGGCCCGAGGAGCTCGTGCGGCGGGCCAAGGAGACGGGATTCGAGGCTATTTCGATCGCCGACCATGACAGCGTTGGCGCTTATCCGGCCGCACTGACCGCCGGGGAGGAAGAAGGGGTGGAGGTCATCCCCAGCCTGGAGATGACGACTCAGTTCGACGACCGGGAATTTCATCTGCTCATGCCTTTTGTCGACTGGAGCTCGCCGGCCCTGGCCGGGGTGCTCGACCGGGCCCGGGAGGTGCGGCTGTCGGAAGGCCGGGAACGGGTGGAGAATCTGCGGCGGCTGGGTTTTCCCCTCTCCTGGGAGGAAGTGCGGTCCGCCGCCGAAAAGAAGGGCGATGACGTGTTGCCCGTCGGCGTGTTCATCGCCCGGGTCCTCCTGGACAAGCCGGAGGTGCGGAGCGAGCCCCGCTGGGCCAAATATTACCTCCGTCCCTCGGGAGAGCCGAACGCCTTTCTCTTTTACGCCGATTATTTCGAGAAGGGGCGTCCGGCTTACGCTTCCAAGAGATACATCGATCTCGTCGAGATCCTGGACTTTGCGCCCCGCACGGGAGCGGCGCCCGTCCTGGCCCACCCGGGCGCGTCCTTCGTTCGGGCCGAACGACGCGATCTCGAAAGGCTCAAGGAACGGGGACTGAAAGGGCTGGAGGTGTACACGTCGTATCATCAGCCTCCCCTTTGTCCCGACCGTTCCTTGGAGAGGCGTTATCTGGACCTGGCCGAGAGCCTGGACCTTGTGCCGACCGCCGGTTCGGATTTCCACGGCCGGATCAAGCCCTTCATTCCCTTCGGGTTCGTGAAAGAAGGGCGCTACTGGATGGTGGACAGGTTGAGGAACAGCGGGGCGTGATGCTCGCCACGTGGATCGATGTTCTGTTCCTGGCCGTAACGGCCGCAGCGCTGATATTCGGACTCGTCCGGGGACTCATCCGGGAGATCGTGGGCATCCTGGCCGTCCTGGCCGGTTTCATTCTGGCGGCTTACTATTATCCCAATGTTTCCCGACTCCTGTCCGGAATCATCGGACCGGGGCCGGTCCGGGATTTCCTTTCCTTCGGCGCCATATTTGTCTTCGTCGTGGCGGCCGGCGGCCTGCTGGCTCGGTTCGTCTCCCGCAAGATGGCGGGCTTGTCCCGATTTTTTAACCACCTTCTGGGCGGGGCGATTGGATTTCTCAAGGGCGCTTTTCTGTGCGGGGTCATCGTTCTGGCCTTCACGGTGTTTCCCGCCGACGCCGACTTTCTGGCCGAATCGAACCTCGCGCCCCTCGCTCTGAAGGTCACGAGAGGGTTGGTTCAGCTTGCGCCCGCGGAGCTCAAAAAAAAGTTCTTGGATTCCTATAAGAGAATGATCGACATAAAACGGGGGGAAGATGATGGACAAAAAATCTGAGAAAGCGACGTTGCATCAGAAACTGGAAACAGTCATTTCGGAGATGGTGGACAAGGAGCTTCATCTTGACGACGCCCTCGGGGAATTTCAGAAGATTTATCTGGAGACGGCCATGAAGAAATACAAGGGCAACAAATCCCGGATTGCCAAGGCCCTTGGAATGCATAGAAATACCCTTCACTGCCGGGCAAAAAGGCTGAAAATACACAAAAAATAAAGCTCTTTTGCCGTTATTGGCAGTTTGACTCCCAGACTGCTAAATTTTTTTTCAAAACTCTTGACAAAGCCTTTTCGGGAATGTATATATTTAGCACTCTGATTGTAGAATTGCTAATTTTTTTAAGGAGGTATTCATGAAGGTCATCCCGTTGCATGACCGGGTTCTGCTCAAAAGGATCGAGGAAAAAGAAGTGAAGGTCGGCGGCATCATCATTCCCGATTCCGCCAAGGAAAAGCCCCAGGAAGCCGATGTCATCGAAGTGGGCAAGGGGCGCGTCACAGAGGACGGGAAAGTTATCCCCCTGGACGTCAAGAAGGGCGATAAGGTTCTCATCGGCAAGTACAGCGGCACGGAGGTCATGATCGACAACGTCGAGCACGTGATTCTCCGCGAGGAAGAGATCCTGGCCAAGCTGACCTGATCTCACAAAGCAGCCAGAGGAGGTAAGAATGGCGAAACAAATCAACACGGGTGAAGAAGCCCGCCAAGCCTTGCTGCGGGGCGTCAATCAACTCAGCAACCTGGTCAAGGCCACGCTCGGCCCCCGAGGCAAGAACGTCGTCCTGGAGAAAAAGTTCGGCTCTCCGACGAGCACCAAGGACGGAGTGACCGTGGCCAAGGAAGTCGAGCTCAAGGACCCGCTGGAGAACATGGGCGCCCAGCTCGTCAAGGAGGTGGCCTCCAAGACATCGGACGTCGCCGGCGACGGCACGACCACGGCCACGGTCCTGGCTCAGAGCATCTACGGCCAAGGCCTCAAGTACGTCACCGCCGGGGCCAACCCGACCCTCATCAAGAAGGGCGTCGACCAGGCCGTGGAGGCCGTGGTCGGAGAGATCAAAAAGCTCAGCCGCGAGGTGACGGGACAGATGATCTCTCAGGTGGGGGCCATTTCGGCCAACAACGACGAATCCATCGGCAAGATCATCGCCGAGGCCATGGACAAGGTCGGCAAGGACGGCGTCATCACCGTCGAGGAGGCGAAGGGGCTGGAAACGACCATGGAGGTCGTGGAGGGCATGCAGTTCGATCGGGGCTACCTGTCCCCCTATTTCATCACCGATCCGGACCGCATGGAATGCGTCCTGGAAAATCCCTACATCCTCCTTCATGAAAAGAAAATCTCCAACCTGCGGGAGCTTCTGCCTTTGCTGGAGAATGTGGCCAAGATGGGCCGGCCGTTGCTCGTCGTGGCCGAGGAAGTGGAGGGCGAAGCCCTGGCCACCCTGGTGGTCAACAACTTGAAGCGCACGTTCATCTGCTGCGCGGTCAAAGCCCCCGGCTTCGGCGACCGCCGCAAGGCCATGCTCGAAGACATCGCCAAGCTGACCGGCGGCCAGGTCATCACCGAGGATATCGGCGTCAAGCTGGAGAAGGTCGGCCTGGACTGGCTGGGCGAAGCCAATAAGGTCGTCATCGACAAGGACAACACGACGATCGTCGAGGGCAAAGGCAAGGAGGCCGAGGTTCAAGCCCGCATCAAGCAGATCCGCACCCAGATCGATGAGACGACGTCCGACTACGACCGGGAGAAGCTCCAGGAGAGGCTGGCCAAGCTGGTCGGCGGCGTGGCCTTGATCAAAGTCGGCGCGGCCACCGAGACCGAGCTCAAGGAAAAGAAAGCCCGCGTCGAGGACGCCATGCACGCCACCAAGGCGGCGGTCGAAGAGGGCATTGTTCCCGGCGGCGGCGTCGCCCTTCTGCGGGCCATGAAAGCCCTGGACGGCATCAAGGCCGAGGGCGACATCAAGATCGGCATCGACATCATCCGTCGGGCGGTCGAGGAGCCCATGCGCCAGATCGCTCTCAACGCCGGCCATGAAGGTTCGATCATCGTGGAAAAAGTTCGGGAGATGAAGGGCGACATGGGTTTCAACGCCATGACCGAGAAATACGAGGACTTGGTCAAGGGCGGAATCCTCGACCCGACCAAGGTCGTCCGCATCGCCCTCCAGAACGCCTCGAGCATCGCTGGCCTGATGCTGACCACGGAAGGCCTGATCAGCGAGATTCCCGAGGAAGAAAAACATTCCAAGTATCCCGCCCCTCCGGGCGGCGATATGTACTGAGCAGGCGTTCCGCCGGTTTGAACTTCGAAGGCCCCGGGCGTCGCCCGGGGCCTTTTCTTTTTCCGGGCGGAGCTTTATGCTAAGGGGCTGAGGGCCATGCTCAGGACTTTCGACCGATACATCCTCCGCGAGGTCGCGCCGCCCTTTGTTCTCGGCCTCCTCCTCTTCAGCTTCGTTCTGCTCATGAACCAGATCCTCGTCCTCACCGAGCAGATCGTCACCCGCGGCGTCTCCGTGCTGGTGACCGTCGAACTCCTGGTTTTTCTCATGCCGGCCATATTGGCTTTCTCCGTCCCCATGGCCGTCCTTATGGGCATCCTGGCCGGGCTGAGCCGCCTGTCCTCGGATGCCGAAGTGACGGCCTTCAGGACCCTGGGCATCGGCCGATCCCGCCTTCTGCGACCGCTCTTCCTCTTTGCCGTCGGCGGCTGGCTGCTGACGTCTTTTTTCACCCTCTACCTGGCTCCCCGGTCCAACGCCCTCTACGTCCGAACCTATGTCGGCCGGGTGCTTCACCGCGTGCAGTTCCGTGTCACGCCTCGGGTGTTCAACGAATCCCTGCCGAGCACAGTCATCTATGTCCAGGACACGGAAGGTCGCGACGAGCGGTGGGAAAACATCCTCCTGTCCCTCAAGACCGACCCGAACGAGCCCCGCCTGATTCTCGCCCGGCAGGGACGCCTCGACGCCGCCTCGGACCTGAAACGGCTGACTTTGAGCCTCAGAGACGGAGTCGATCATTCCTACCCCCTCGACGCTCCGGAAAAATACAGAATCACCTTCTTCCAGAGCCTGAGGGAAGACATGGCCGTCGAAAGCCTCCTGACCTCTTTTCACCACGCGCCGACGGTGAGGGAAAAAGACATCTTTGAGCTCCGGAAAGGCGAAGCCTCCGTGGAACGTAAGGTCCGTGACCTGGAGCGCCGGAGGGACGGGCCGGGCCTGGATCCGAACGGACGGCTGGAGCTTGAGAGCCGGAAACGGGAACACCGGTCCTATGGGATTGAAATCCACAAGCGTTTCGCCCTGCCTTTCGCCTGCCTGGTTTTCGTTTTTCTCGGCCTTCCGCTGGGGGTTTCCACCCGCAAGGGCGGACGGACTTCGGGATTCACCATCAGCATCGGCATCATCCTGGGTTATTACATCCTCATCACCGCCGGTGAGCAGCTCGCCCGAGACGGAAAGATCACTCCCCTCCTGGGAATGTGGGGTCCCAACATTCTGTTCCTCCTGCTCAGCCTGGTCCTTTACCTGCGCTTCGGCCGGGAGCGGAGAGTCTTCCTCCGGGCGCCCCGCCTCTTTCCGCGGAGAGACCGAACCGCCGCGACAGCCGCCGAACGGCCCGCCGTCCGTCGGGCGAGAGGGTGGTCGGGATTTCCACGGATCCTCGACCGGTACATCATTCGCAAGTACGCGTTTCTTTTCAGCCTGGTCTTCGCCGGATTGCTCGCTCTCAGCGTGATCGTCACTTTCTTTGAGAGGATCAACACCGTTTACGACCACAAAAAGCCCGTGGGCCTTCTCCTCCAGTTCATCTGGCACACCATCCCGGATATGGCCAACTACATCCTCCCCGTGGCCGCCCTGACGGCCATGCTTCTCAGTCTCGGCATCCTGACGAAACACAACGAAGTCACGGCCATGAAGGCCGCCGGCATCAGCCTCTACCGCCTCATCGTGCCGGTCGCGGTCCTCGCCGTCGCGGTGAGCCTCGCCTCCTTCTACCTCCAGGAGCGCGTGCTGCCGGATTCCAACAGGAAGGCCAACCGCGTCTGGGACGCCATCAACGACCTCCCGGCGCGCAGCTACAATCCCCTGGAGCGGACGTGGATGGTGAACCGGGCCAAGAACCGCTTCTTCCATTATTCTTATTTCGATCCCCGGCGGAGCGCTTTCCGGCAGCTGACCATCCTGGATGTCGATGTCCGGGAATGGACTCTGACCCGGCGTCTGTTCGCCGAGCATGCCGCGTTGGGTATGCGCGCCCTGAACCTGACCGACGGCTGGCAAAGGCGTTTCGAACCGGATGCGCCCGTGCCTTTCGAACGGTTCGACCGGATGGATATCCCCCTCGAGGAGACCCGGGATTTCTTTTTGAAAGAATGGAAAGAGCCGTCGCAGATGACCCTCGGGGAGCTCCGGACCTACATCCGCGAGGTCAAAGACCTGGGATTCGACACCGGCCGCCTGGAGGTGGATTGGCAGGCCAAGCTCGCCCTCTCCCTGGTGGCGGTGATCATGACCCTGATCGGCATTCCCTTCGCCTTCGCCATGGGCCGGCGGGGCACGCTGGTCGGCATCGCCGTCGGCGTGGTCATCGCCATGCTCTATTGGGGAGCCATCGGGTTTTTCCGGGGGTTGGGTTATGCCGGAACGCTCAGCCCCTTCCTGGCGGCCTGGGGCCCCAATCTTCTTTTCGGGGCGGGGGGGATCTACGGCCTTCTAAAGCTCCGCACGTGAGCGGAGGCGCCGTTCACATTTTGTACTTTCCCAAGTCCTCGGGGCGCAGACTTTCCAGCCATTTCATGAGTTTTTCGGAGTTCTCCAGGTTTTCGTCGAGCTTGAGGCTGTGGCTCAGCTTGACCACTTCGTCCCGGACATATATCGGCGATTTCATTCTCAGCGCCAAGGCGATGGCGTCGGAGGGCCGGGAATCGATGACGATCTTGCGGCCCTCGTGCTGGCAGTGGATGAGGGCGTAAAAGGTGTTGTTCTGAACGTCATTGACCACGATCTTGTTGATGACGATTCCGGCCTTGTCCAGCATGTTCTTGAACAGGTCATGGGTCATGGGGCGGGGAGTGTCGATGTTTTCCATGACCAGGGCGATGGCGTTGGCTTCGAACACTCCGATCCAGATGGGCAACACCCGTTCCGAGGAAGCGTCCTCCAGGAGGACGATGGGCATTTTGGACATGGGGTCCACCACCAAGCCCCGGACTTTCATTTCAATATCCATGGCCTTCTCGCTCTTTCAATATAGGAGCCGGGGGAGAGGATGTCAAGGCGGACTAAAAAAGCGTCAGTTGTCCGGGGGCCTGATCGCCGGCCGGCTCGGCGGCGAAGAGCCGGATGCGCCCGTATTCGCCGTCGTAGCCGGGGTGGACCTCCACAAGGCCCTTGCGCATCAACTCGATGCCGCGGCTGACCGATTCCGGAGGGATGCGACGCAGGTCGTCGAGGGGCGCGTCGATCAAAGCGGCGAGTTCGCTCCCGAATTCCCGGGCGAAACGGAAAGCGATGTCCCAAGCCGCCTGGCAGTCTCCGGATTTGCCCAGGGCCTCCCCGGCGATCTCGTTGAGGGGGATCAAGTTCTTGAAGGGGATCCTGTGCGCGGCCGAGACCCCGGGCTCTCGGTCGGCCAGGTCCAGGACGCGGTGCAAGACTCCGACCGTCATTTTTTTCCCGCATTTCGGGCACAGGTCGTTTCGTCTTCGGGACTCCTCGGGCGACAGAACAACGCCGCACTTCCGGTGGCCGTCGAAGTGGTATTTGCCCTCTTCGGGAAAGAATTCCACGGTGTGGAGGAATTTCTCCGGGTCGCGCTTCCGGAGGGCGTCGACCAATCCCGCGTAGCTGAACTCGGTTTGAAACACATTGGCCTCCCGGCCCAGCCGGGAGGGAGAATGGGCGTCGGAATTGGAGACCAGGGTGTACTTGTCCAGGGCCGACAGACGCCAGTTCATGGACGGGTCGGAACTGAGGCCGGTTTCCAGGGCGAAAATGAAGGGCGTCATCTCCTCGAAGCACTCTTCGATGGCGTCGAAACCGGAATTGGCCCCGAACAACGAAAACCAGGGGGTCCAGATATGAGCAGGGATGACCACGCACTGGGGACAGAGGTCGGCCACAATTTTGAGGAAGATTTTGGCATCCAGACCCAGGATGGGACGGCCGTCCGAGCGAAGGTTGCCCAGACCCTCCAGGCGCCCGTTGAGCCTCTCGACCGACTCCAGGTCGGGAGCCAGGACGATGAGATGGATCTTTCTCACGCGGCCCCTCTTGGAGTAAATGAAGCTGATCTCCGAGGAAAGGATGAAGGACACGTCATCGGGAGAACAATTCACGTCCGCCAGACGGGGGTCTTCGCTTTGGGGGCGGGATTTGAGGCGGAGAAATCCGTTGCCGGTGCTCTCCAATTTTTCCCGGGTCAAGAAAAGCCACTCGGGATGGGTGAAATCCCCCGTGGCCACCAAGTGGAGGCCCTTGATTTTGGCCCACAAGGCCAGGGAATCATAGGTCATGTCGCGGGATGTGGCCCGTGAAAATTTGGAGTGGATGTGAAGGTCGGCGACGAATTTCATGACTCGAGAGGCCAGTTTAAAAAAAGTCCGCGGAATTTTCAAGGACAAGAAAACGCCGCGGAGATTCCTCCGCCCGCGTCGATGACGCGGGTCACTTGATCTCGAAGGAAACGGTTTTGGTCACGGCATTTCCCGAGTTCTTGTCCAGAATCTTAATGACCAGCACGTAGCTGCCGGGCTCCAGGTCTTTCTCTTCCCGGGTTTCGCCGGCCTCGGTCTGGGAGATCAGAGTCCGCTTCAGGGGCAGGGGCAGGCTGATGAGAGGGGACTCCATGACGGTCGGGGTGAACCGGAGGACGGATTCCTCGCCTTTTTTCACTTCCATTTCCGTCTCGAGGCTGTATTTCTGCTCGGCGTCGGGCCGGGCGCCGAACACGAAGTAGAAGATGTCCAGATTGTCTTTAAAACCGATGACGTTGCCGATGTTGGGCCAGATCTTGAGAATGGAGTAGGTGAAACAATCCTTGTGCAGGATCGTCCTGTTCTCGGGGGCCTCCATCCGTTCGATGTTTTTCACGGTGAACACGGGCGTGGTTTCGAGCCGGTCGACGAAGACGGCCGGGTCGGACGTACTGAACTCAAAATACTGGGTGCCGATATTTTTCAGATCGGTCGTTGTCAGGGCCAGGGCGGCCATATACTTCCCCGGGGGAAGAGGATAGCCGACAAAATAGAATTCCGTTTTTTCGGGGTCATATCCGTCTGCGGCCGCGGTCGCCTCGCAGGGGACGTAAATTTCTTTGGCCACCAGGCCCGGCAGCCCGCCGGAGATTTCCCGGTACTGGATGAACAGGTTGAAGGCGGCTCGCATTTCGGCGGCTGGCGCAGCCGGACCTTCGGGGGTCTTTTCGGGTTCCTGGCCCGCGGGCGCGAATCCCAGAACTGTGTTCTTGATTTCCAGCCTCAGAATGTTGTGGAAGGAGCCGCCGGCCGGAAGAAAAAGGTGATCGGTGACGGCGAAGGGAATGTTCAGGCGCGGCTGCTTGGTCAGCAGGCCGGATTCCAAAACTTTCTTGACGTCCTTGGGGATGAAGACTCTCGTCTCGGACGCGGCTTTCTTCTGGGCCGAAAGGGAAACGCTCAAGGCGACGGTCAGGAAAACCGACAAGGCGGCGAAAGCGGCAATTCTTTTTCCTCTCATGATTCCTCCAATCTTCGGTCACGATGGCGCGGCGGCAAAAAAAGCGCGATTTTCGTGCCGGGTGTGTCGTCTCTGATTTTCATTCGGCTGCAGGATGTCGTTCTCTCTAAAGAAGCGATACTATACCAGAAAGGTCAAGAGGGGGCAATATTTCCTCCGCCTCCCCGCCTTATCTCCGTTGCTGAAACCTCCGAACGGCGTCTCTGTGCTCCCGGTAGCTGAGACTGAAATGGTGGCTGCCGTCGTTTTTGGACACGAAGTAAAGGAACGGTTCGGGGGCCGGATAAAGGGCGGCCTCAAGCGCTTCCCGGCCGGGGTTGCATATCGGCCCGGGCGGGAGCCCTGGATATCGATAGGTGTTGTAGGGGCTGTCGAGCCTCAAATCCCGGTACTTCAGGTCTCCGTCGAAGCCGCGTTCCTTTTTCAGGGCGTAGATGATGGTCGGATCGCAGTCCAGTTTCATCCCGATTTTCAGCCGGTTGTGAAAAACGGCGGACACGAGCTCCCTTTCCTCGGGGAGGGAAGTTTCTTTTTCGATGAGTGAAGCCATGATGACGATGTCCCTGACGGACCAGCCCATCTCCTCCGCCCTGCGGCGGCGGCCGGCGTCGAAGACCGACTTGAACTGACCGACCATGCGGGCCGCGGCCTCGTGCGCCTCGGTGTTTTTGGTGAAATGATAGGTTTCGGGGAAAAGATAACCCTCCAGGTCTCCGGCCCCGGGGTCCCAAGAGGAGATGAGTTCCGTCCGGGAGAAAGCGGAAAGGAATTCCTCGGAATTCAGGACACGCTTCTCCTCGAGCAGGGAGGCGATTTCCATGCCGGTCAGACCCTCGGGCACGGTAACGGGATGAAGATAGACCCGCCCTGCGGTCAAGGCTTCAAGAAGGGCCTGCATCCTTACCGGCGACGCGAATCGATATTCGCCGGACTTCGGGCCGCGCGGATAATGAAACAGGTAGTAGGCCCCCAGGAAGGTCTCCCGGCGGCGGATGAGGCCGGCCTCCTCAAGGCCGCGGGCGACGGCGGCCATCCCCTTTCCTTTCTCCACTTCGAAAAGGGCGGGCTGGCGAAGAGTGACGAGCGGCGCCCGGCACTCGAAAACGAACCAAACCGCCAGCCAGAAAAATAGGACATTGAGCGCGAGCAGGGCGAGCTTGAGAGCCCTAGCGAGAATCATGATCGTCTTTCCGCCGTCTTTCGAGAAAACCGGCCAGGATCAGGGAGGCCGAGATCTGGTTTTCCACGCTCCGCCGCTCCCGGCATTTTATGCGCTGCTCTTTCATGACTTGCAGGGCTTGCCGGGTGGTGAGCCGCTCGTCGTAAAACGCTATGGGCAGGTTCAGCGTTTCTTTCAACCAGCCGGCGAACTCCTTGGTTTTTTCCGCCCGGCTTCCCGGAGTCCCGTCGAGGCGCACGGGCAAACCGATGACGATTTCCGAGACGTTCTTCTCGCGGACGAGCTCCAGAAAAAACCGGGCGTCTTCCTCTCCGCCTCGGAGCCGGTACGTCGTCAGCGGCTGAGCGGTGAGACCCAGCATGTCGCTGAGCGCCAGCCCGACGTTCCGGTCTCCAAAATCCACGCCCAGGACCCTCACCGGGATTTCCTCCCCGGGGGGCGTTTTTTGGAGGCGTGACGTTCGAAGCCCAGGCGGATGAGCCGGTCCAGCAGCCGGGAAAAGGGGAGGCCGCCCAATTTCCACAGGAGGGGAAACATGCTGATCTCGGTGAAGCCGGGAATGGTGTTGATTTCGCTGACATAGAGACGGTTCGTCTTCGCCTCGAGAAAAAAATCGACCCTGGCCATTCCCGCGCCGTCCACGGCCTTGAAAGCGGCCAAGGAAAGCCGGCGCACCTCGCGGAGGATGTCCGGCGGAAGGACGGCCGGGGCGATGAAACGCGTTTTTCCCAGAAGGTACTTGTCTTCGTAATCGTAGAATTCCCGGTAGGGGATGAGCTCGCCGGGAAGCGAGGCGGAGGGATCGTCGTTTCCCAGAACGGCGCATTCCAGCTCCCGGCCCTCGACGCCCTGTTCGATCAGAACTTTGCGGTCGTGGCGCAGGGCCGTTTGGATCGCCGGACCGAGGCGGGACCAGGCCTTCACTTTGGTGATGCCCACACTGGAGCCGAGGTTGGCCGGCTTGACGAAAACCGGCAGCCGGAGCGAAGAACGGATGCGGGACCGCGCGGCCTTTTGTTCCGTCCTCCATTCGCGCCCCTGAAGGACCTCGTAATTGACCTGAGGGAGGCCGGCCGCCCCGAAAAGAGATTTCATTAAAACCTTGTCCATGCCCAGGGCGGAAGCCGCCACGCCCGCGCCCACATAAGGAACATCGGCCAGCTCCAGAAGCCCTTGAATCGTGCCGTCCTCCCCGTAGGGGCCGTGAAGAACGGGGAAATAGATGTCCGCCTTCATCCTCCGCCCGGACAGGCCGCCCTCCCAGGGAAGAAAGCTGCGGAAGGGCCCGGCATTCAGCTCGGCGGCGCCGGGGAGGGGCGAAGCCACCTTCCGGATGTCTCCCTGTTTGTTGACGTAGAGACAAAGTGGGCGGTATTTGCGGCGGTCAAGATTCCTGTAAACGGCCGCGGCCGAGAGGAGCGAAACCTCGTGTTCGGCCGAGCGTCCGCCGAACAGCAAACCGACCACGATTTTTCTGGGATTCATGACACAAGCATTCTAGGCGATTCACGGGGGATTGTCCATGAGACGCGACGGCGGCCGGCGTCCCCAAAGCGGAAATCAAAGAAACGAGGTCCGGGTCGGCGGACTCTTTATTGAAGGGCCTTTTTCAGCTCGCGGCTGGGGGTGAACTTGACCCGTTTTTTGGGCGGGATGGGAATGATTTCTCCTGTTTTGGGATTGCGGCCTTTTCGCTCGGCGCGGGTTTTGACCTCGAAGCTGCCGAATCCGGAAAACGTGACGTGGTCGCCCTGACACAGGGCCTCTTTGATTCCCTCGAGCATGGCGGCATAGGCTTTTTGAGCCTGGAGCAGAGTGATCCCCGCGTCCTTGGCGATCTTTTTGGTGATTTCCCTTTTGCTCATGGATTGACCTCCTCACCTTTTGAGAGTGGGAATGCCTTGTGATTTATGATAAAAACAAACATCCCTTCTGTCAAGGATTCTCTCGGTTCCCGAGACGGCCTATCGCCTTCACGAAAAATCCCGTGTTATGATAAAAAACACCATGAAGATGAGGCGTCCTGAAACGGCCGTGCTTCTCCGGTGCGCTTCGCCGCGGCTCCGTCCGGAGGAGGGCGCCGGTCTTGCGGACGAGCTTCGGAAAGTCCTCGACTGGAATCTCCTGTTCCGGTCGGCCGTCCGCCATCGGGTTGCGCCCCTCCTGTTTCATAACATCAGCCGGTGGGCCGATTCACGGGTCCCGCCGGATTTCCTGGACCGCCTGAGAGCCCTGCACCTCGGAAACCTGGCGGACAATGTGCGGGCCGCCCGGGCTTTGGTCGGGATCATGGCCGCGTTCGAAGGCGCCGGAATCCGCGCCGCAGCCTACAAGGGACCGGTCCTGGCCGTGTCGGCGTACGGGGATCTGGGGCTGCGGATGTTCAACGACCTCGATGTTTTCGTCGATCCGCCGGGGCTGTCCCGGGCTTTCGAGCTGGCGGCCGAACAGGGCTACAGGGCCGAGCAGGAAGCGTCTGCGGCTCTCCATCCCTTGACGATCCGTTTTTTGCGGGACGTCGTTTTCTGGGACCGCCGGCGGCGTGTCGCCCTGGAGATCCAATGGCGCCTCGCCCAGCGGTACCATCCCGTTTTTTCGGAGCCGGGAGAGCTCTGGGGCCGGACCGTTCGCCTGGAGATCGAAGGCGCGTTTCTCAGGACGTTTTCCGCGGAAGACACGCTTCTTCTTCTTTGCCTTCACGGATTGTATCATTCCTGGAGCTTTCTCCAGATGGTGGCCGACGTGGCCGAAAGCCTGCGCCGCTCGAAAATAGAAACCGATGTTGTTCTCGATCTGGCCGGAAGAAACCGCGCCGGACGCATCCTCTTCCTGGGCCTCCTCCTGGCGCGGAAGCTCCTCTCGGCGCCCGTGACGCCCGCGCTGCTTGAGGCCGCGCGAAGCGACCGATACGTCCTATCCCTGGCCGGCGATATCGCCCGCCGCTTTTTCGACGACGAGGCGCCCGCCGTCCGGGCCCGTAAGTTTTTCTTCCGGGAAGCAATGATGTTCCCCGGCCTCGGCTCCCGGTTCCGATACTTCGCCGGGCGGCTGGTGACGCCCAACGAGGAGGATTTCGCCGGCCGAGACCCGACCTGGGGACGAATGCTGCTGCTTCCCGCCGGCCGGCTGCTGAGGCTGTTTCGTTCCTATGTTCTTCAGGAAAGCCGAGGCGAAAAAGCAAGGCGGCCGCTCTCGAACGGACGGCGCCGCGGAGGAAAAAAAGTTGCCCCGAACTCCGGGTGAGGCTAGAATGACGGTGTTTGCGGCCACGACAGCGGGACCGGGCGCGCTATGAATCCCGAACGCGTCTTCAGATTTGTTCTCATCGGCGTTTTCTGTCTGTTTTCGATCCTGCGCATCCGTTATTACCGCCTCGCCAAGCGGGCCGGATATCGGACGGTCATCGAGGAAAGCCTCAAATATTCGATCTTCTTAAGCGTTCTGATCTGTTACGAGGTTTTCACGTTCTTCGTCTATTTGTTTCTCCCGGAATGGGTGTCCTGGGCGTCCTTTTCCCTGCCTCTCTGGCTTCGCTCCCTCGGCTCGTCGCTGGCCGTCCTCGCCCTCCTGCTCTTCCTCTGGGTGCACGGCAGCCTCGGCCGCAACTTCTCCAACACCCTGCGCATCAAGGATAGGCACACGGTCGTGACCTCCGGGCCGTATCGGCTCATGCGCCACCCCATGTACACAGCCTTTTACCTGCTCCACATCTCCGTTTTCTTTCTGACGAGGAACGGATTCATCGGATTGACCTGGACGGTGGGTTTGACGCTGATCATCATTCTGCGCGTCAAGCGCGAGGAGGCGATGATGGTCGATCATTTCGGGGAGGAGTACGCCTCCTACATGGAGCGGACGGGACGGTTCCTGCCCCTGCTCCGGATGCGAAAGATATTCAAGAGCGGCGGGGGCGTGGCTTGATGAGGCGGGCTCGCGGGGAGGCGGTGTGACGGGATTGAAGTCCGCCGGCGTCGTCATCGGGGAAGGGGCATGAAGATTCTCATTGCCTGCAAGGAGCTGCCGCACGCCCGGGTGATCGGCGGGCCGGTCATCATCTTCAACCGGATCAAACATCTCTCCCGGAACCATGCCGTATCCCTGGCGGCTTTCGGCCGCCCGGAAGACAAGGACCGGGTCGCCTCGCTTGAGCCGTTTTGCCGTGACATCCGCCTTGCGCCCTTTCCCCCCCAGCGCTCTCCGTGGCGGGCGGCCTGGGAATTTTTCTTCTCTCCGGTTCCGTATTACTTCCTCCGCGTCCACGGCTCGAAAGCCATGAGCCGCGCGATCGCCGAGATGGTCGGCCGAGACGGCCATGACTTCGTGATCGCCGAATACTCGGTCATGGGCCAGTTCATTCACCGCAATCCCGAACTGCCCCCCGTCAGAAGGATCATTTCCGTCCATGAGTGCTACACCCTCGCCCGCCGAAAAAGCTTCCGTCATTTTCGTCCGGGAATTTCGAAATGGAGAGAGGCCCTGTATCTCAAGGGACTCCGGGCCTACGAGTTCGAGATGTACAAGGAGGCCGACAAAATCCTCGCCCTGACGCCCCAGGGCCGGGACGAACTCCTGGCCGTCGAGCCCGACCTCGACGTTTCCGTCGTGCCGCACGGCGTCGACGTCGAGGCCTTCGCCTTTTTCCCGGCGGTCGCCGAGGACGCCGGACTCGTCTTCATCGGCAATTACCGCCACTACCCGAATGTCGACGCCGTCCTCTATTTCCATGACGCCGTCTGGCCCCGGGTCAAGGCCGTCTTTCCCGGACTGACCTTCACCGTCGTCGGACAGGATCCCCCTCCGGAGATCACCCGCCTCGGCAGGGACGGCGCGATCGTCGTCACCGGGACGGTGGACGACGTCGTGCCCTATCTGCGCCGGGGAAAGGTGTTTCTCTGCCCGGTCCGTCTGGGGGGAGGATTCCGGGGGAAGATCCTGGAAGCTATGGCCGTGGGGCGGCCCGTGGTCTCGACCTCCCTGGGAGCCGAGGGCATCCCCGCCCGGCACGGAGAGAACATCATCCTGGCCGATGCCCCCGAGGATTTCGCCGCGGGCATCGTCCGTCTGTTGGGCGATGAGGAGCTGTATCGAAAAATCCAGAGGAACGGACGACAGCTTATGGAGGACACGTATGCCTGGGACAAAGGCGTGGCGGTTCTGGAAAAAATATTGGAGGGCATGATGAGCCGGCCTCCCTTGAATGCCGTTAGGAAGCTCGGACGATGAAGACCGTCATGGTCGTTCCCAGCTATTGGGGGAGAAAATCCGACGAGGGGAGACGGCCGACGGACGTCATCTATGATCACCCCACGCCTCTCGATGAGGCGGGCACGCTGGGCCGCCTGCTCGAAAGCCTTTCCGTCCTGAAGGAACGGGACTTCGAACTTGTGGTCCTCGCCGTCTCCACCGCCCCTGACATCCGGGAGGCGGTCGAGCAAAAAGTCGCCGGGATCCTGCGGCGGGGCGCCGGGGATATCGAAGCCCGGCTGTTCTCCTCTTCGCACCTGGCCAAGCTTCACGCCGTCCTGGAGAAGGCGGGCCGGGGGGATCTGGCCGCCCTCCTGAGGCTGGAGGGCTACGCCAATGTGCGGAACCTGTGCGTTTTTCTGCCCCACCTTCTGGGAGCTGAAATCGCGGTCCTTATCGACGATGATGAGATCTTCGAAGACCCCCTGTTCATGGTCAAGGCCCGGGAATTCATCGGCCGTCGGGTGGACGGCCGCGCCGCGCTGTTTGTGGCGGGCTATTACATCAATCCCGACGGCAGCTACCTCCTGAACAGGAAGATCGAGCCCTGGATGACGTACTGGAACAAAATCGACTGCATGAACCGGGCCTTCAAGGAGGTGATCGGCCTCGAACCACGCCTCAAAGCCACGCCCTTCGCCTTCGGGGGAAATCTTGTTCTCCATCGGGATCTTTTCGCCCGCGTGCCTTTCGATCCCGCCGTCACGCGCGGCGAAGACATTGATTTCCTTATCAACGCCCGCATGTCCGGATTCGACACCTTCCTCGACAACCGGCTGTCGATCAAGCATGACGCCCCGCCGAAAACATCGCCCGCCTGGGAGCGCGTCAGGGAAGACATCTTCAGGTTCATCTATGAGAAAAGCAAGCTGGAATCCCAGGAGGAGGCGGACGGCCTGCGACCGGTGAGCGTCGGGGAGCTTTGTCCCTATCCCGGGGAATTCCTCGGCCCCGACCTGGAAGAGAGGATTTTTCGCAGCAACCAGATGCTGGCCGTCGATTGTCTGGCCGCGGGCGATGCGCGCGGGGCGGCGGAATGCATGACCAACATCTTCCTGGCCAAGGCCCGAGCCGTCCCGGCCTCCAGCCCTTTCCGGGCTTTTCTAAAGCTGCGGAAGGAATGGCGGAATCTCATGGAATTTTTCGGTTCGGGTCCGGCCGCCGGCCGGGCGGTCGGCATAATCTGGCCGGAGCGGGGCTGACTCGGGACCGCGAGCTTTTATCCGGCGCCGCCCCCGCCCCCCCCGCCGCCGCCGCCTCCTCCTCCGCTGAATCCGCCCCCGCTTCCGGACGAGTAATGGGCGGCCGAGGAGCTGGCCCGCTCGATGGACGTCGCCACCGACCGGATGCCGTGGGCGAGGGAGGATAGGCCTCCCAATCCCCGGACGCCGCTC